>Ga0208014_1000754_pt1 | contig 11876 bp, 10 predicted proteins | sample 25_taG_FD_184099 | JGI IMG/M metagenome (GOLD analysis project Ga0208014, IMG submission 184099) | Marine viral communities from Cariaco Basin, Caribbean Sea - 25_WHOI_OMZ (SPAdes) (version 2) | ecosystem: Environmental > Aquatic > Marine > Oceanic | place: Caribbean Sea: Cariaco Basin...
TGATAGCTGGTGCCCATCGTTTCGCCACTAATATAATCATAGGTCGGCGACTGCTGACATCCGCTGCCAAGCAATGACCCAGATAAAATTATGCCACCGATGAATAAGGAAGCGTACTTTTTAGGGGCAGTGGCTCCAATAGAGTGACCAACCTGATTAGAATGATAAGACTGATTAGCAGGACGAGAGGAAGATAAGCGTTTCATAGGCGTCGTTTTATAATAAAAGAAGGAAGGGCCGATATAGGAGGTGATCTATATCAGAAGTAGGGGCACTATTTTACCGCTATTGCGAAGGCTTGTGGACCGCTTTGCTATTTTACTTTTACTTTACGAATAATTTTATAAAGGTGGGTAGGTGAGAGGCGATTGATAAAAGTCGCTAGTTTTTCTTTTTGACCGGCCACGATAATATACTCTTCTCCCGCCACTAAAGCTTGGACCACTTGTTTGGCAAACGCCTCAGCGCTGAGTCCTTTTCCAGTGGCCTCATCCATAGTGCCTTGGGTAGTGCCATCACCCACCAAGGCGTTGATAGAGACGTTGGTGTTAACGAAACCAGGAAAAATGGTTGCCACTTCAATATTTTTATTGCTTAATTCAGCACGCAAGCTGTTGGCCCACATGTGGATGGCAGCTTTTGCTGCGCCATACGCCCCGCGATATTGAGTGCCCAAAAGTCCTGCCACACTAGACACCATAACAATCTTACCACCGCCTTGGGCGATCATCTCCGGCAGTACCAAACGCGACAATCGGGTTTGAGAGAAGTAGTTAATTTCCATAAGTTGACGTTCTACTTGCTCACTGGTGTCCATAATCAAAGAGCGTTGACTGACACCAGCATTGTTAATCAGCCAGTCTATTTTTAAATCATTATCTGTCAAATATGTTTTTACCTGGCGATAAGCTTGAATAGTTTGCTCATTATCTAAGATATCAAAAGCAACAGTAAAGTGCTTGTGACTGTCGTTACATTTTTGCTTTACCGCTTCTAATTTTTCTGAATTTCTACCACTGAGGATTAAGGTAGCACCGTGCTTTGCAAACTCTATAGCCAACGCTTCACCGAGTCCACTGGAAGCACCGGTAATCCAAAGGGTTAACGTATCGAGCTTTACGGTCTGAGAACGTGCGGTTTTATTTTTAACTGAATAGGTCATAAGAATCCTTTCTTAAGAAGTCATTACCTTGACGGGGTTGCGAGTTGCATAATAGATAGCTCTTTAAAGATTCGCTAGTTATAGAGCAAATAGTAGAGTAGGGGTTAGAGTAGCATTTTAGCGTTATATTCGCCCATAAAAAAAGAGCCTCAATAGAGACTCTTTTATTTTAGGTAAAAACAATACTAGGGTGTACATTAAGATTCAACGACTGTTAAATCAGGGTCAAATGAGACCTTAACCACCGAAATCATCAAGTAAGATGTTTTCGTCTTCAACGCCTAGGTTGTGCAGCATATCAATAACCGCTGCGTTCATAACCGGTGGCCCACACATGTAGTATTCACAGTCTTCTGGGTTTGGATGGTCTTTGAGATACTCTTCATACAATACGTTATGAATGAATCCCGTATAACCTTCCCAGTTGTCTTCTGGCTGTGGATCAGATAATGCCACGTGCCATTCGAAGTTATCGAATTGCTCTTGTAGCATGTCATAATCTTCAACGTAGAACATTTCACGTACTGAACGCGCACCATACCAGAAAGTAATTTTGCGGTCAGAATGTAAACGTTTAAGCTGGTCGAAGATATGTGAACGCATTGGCGCCATACCCGCACCACCACCGATAAATACCATTTCCGCTTTGGTGTCTTTCGCGAAGAATTCACCGTAAGGACCTGATACTGTAATTTTATCGCCTGGTTTTAAGCTAAATACGTAAGAAGACATCTTACCTGGTGGAATCCCCTTAGGGCCACGAGGCGGAGGACTTGCGATACGGATGTTAAACTTAATAATACCTTTTTCATCGGGGTAGTTGGCCATTGAGTAAGCACGAATGACTTCTTCGTCTACTTTTGACACATAGTCAAACATACCAAACTGTTCCCAGTCACCACGATATTCTTCGGCAATATCGAAGTCTTTATAGCGTACTTCATGCGGTGGCGCTTCTAGCTGAACATAACCACCGGCACGGAAATTCACTTCTTCGCCTTCAGGAATCTTTAACACTAATTCTTTAATGAAAGTGGCCACGTTTTCGTTAGAGATAACTTCACATTCCCACTTCTGTACATCAAAGAACTCAGGGTCAACTTCGATTTTCATGTCTTGCTTAACCGCTACCTGACAGGCTAGGCGCATGTTGTCGCGAATTTCACCTTGAGTGAAGTGACCTTCTTCGGTAGGTAGAATAGAACCACCGCCTTCGAGCACTTTACAACGGCACTGGCCACAAGTACCACCACCGCCACAAGCAGAAGATAAAAAGATACCTTCGCTTGCTAAGGTTTGTAGTAATTTGCCACCAGCAGGGGTTACCACATCATTGTCAGGATCATCATTAATATGAATGGTGACATCCCCTGAACTGACCAATCGTGAGCGGGCAATCAAAATGATCGCCACTAAGCTCATGATAATCAGGGTAAACATGGCGACGCCGCCAATGGCGGTACCAAATAACTCCATGATTTTTGTCCTTATTTAAATATTCAAATCGCTTGCTATCTATTAATTGGGCTAGGTAAGTCGATTAAATTGACATACCACCGAATGACATAAATCCAAGCGACATCAATCCGACAGTAATAAAGGTAATACCTAAACCGCGTAGTGGGGCAGGCACGTCCGAGTATTTTAACTTCTCACGAATACCTGCTAATAGGGTAATAGCCACTGCCCAACCAAGACCCGCACCGACACCATATGTTAGCGACTCAGTGAAGTTATAGTCACGTTCAACCATAAATAATACGCCACCCATGATGGCACAGTTTACAGTGATCAGTGGTAAGAACACCCCAAGTGCGTTGTATAACGAAGGCACGAACTTATCTAAGAACATCTCTAGAATTTGAACGGTTGCCGCAATCAAAGCAATGTAGCTCAGCAGACCTAAGAAACTTAAATCCACATCTGGGAAACCAGCCCAAGCCAGTGCACCGTCTTTTAAGATGAACTGGAACAATAGGTTGTTTAGTGGCACAGTGATGGTCATTACTACCACTACCGCCACACCCAGACCAATCGCTGTAGATACTTTCTTAGAAACGGCTAAGAAAGTACACATGCCTAAGAAATAGGCAAGCGCCATGTTTTCAATGAAAACAGACGTGATAAATAGACTAAGATAATGTCCCATTAGTGTCCTCCTCCATGAGCCATACCTTTAGACTGAGGCTTGATAACAAACTCAGGCTCTTCCACTTGTTCTGGCTTCCAAGTACGGACAATGGTAATAAATAGAGCGATAATAAAGAACGCTGATGGTGGCAATAGTAATAAACCATTTGGTACATACCAGCCGCCATTGGTCACTGGATTTAATAGGGTAATACCTAAGATACTACCGTTACCCAATAGCTCACGAATGGTTGCTACGAATAACAGCACCGCAGAGTAACCTAAGCCGTTACCAATACCGTCTAAGAAACTAGGTACTGGTGGGTTACTCATCGCAAATGCTTCAGCGCGACCCATAACAATACAGTTGGTAATAATTAGACCAACGAATACCGATAGAGACTTACTGACATCATAAGCCACTGCTTTTAAGATCTGATCCACCACGATTACCAAAGAGGCGATTACCGTCATCTGCACGATAATACGAATACTAGAGGGAATACGGTTGCGGATAATGGAGATAAAGAAGCTTGAGAATGCGGTTACTAAGGTTAAAGCAATACACATTACTAAAGCGTTTTTGACACTGGTCGTTACTGCAAGCGCCGAACAAATACCCAAAATTTGTAGTGCAATCGGGTTGTTGTCAAAAATCGGCGTGGTCAAGATTTTTTTAGTATCTGTTGACATATTATGCCTCCTCGCCCGTCGTGGTTTCAGCGTTAGGTTTAGCTGCGCTATCTGGCTTGCCACCACGTAAATTGTCTAAGAATGGCTTGTATCCACGATCGCCAAGCCAGAACTGGATAAGGTTTTTCACACCCGCACTGGTCAAGGTAGCACCACTAATGCCATCTACCCAGTTTTCACGGCTTTGACCTGCTTTGGTTACCCCAGTGGCCACTTCGCCTTTGTCATCATAGGCATGGATACCTTGCCATTTTGCACGCCACTCTGGTTCTTCAATACGTGCGCCAAGACCCGGTGTTTCTTTGTGATCGTACCAACTGATACCTTTAATGGTATTTAGATCGCTCTCAAGCGTCAAGAAGCCGTAAATTGTACCCCAAAGACCGTAGCCTCTTACAGGAAGTACCACTAGCTCAGGCTTACCATTGGCATCATTTTTAACATAAATTTTGGCAAATTTAGGAACCGCACCAATACTGGCAGGGTCATCATTACCTAGGTCAATACTTAACGCTTTGTTTTTAGACGCTTGGTTATCGTCGTAGTTATTGACATCTGTAATGCCTACTTTAGCTAAGTCCGCTTCAGTCGCATACTCACCTTTTTCAAGGTCTACCAATTTAACTTCGAAGTCCGCAAAGCGCTTTTCTACATCTGCGTTGGTGTCTTTAGCAGGGTCAAATAAGCCTGCAGCCACCAAGATGTTTTTGTTACGGTCCAGCAGTTGGTTTTCAACTTGAGCTGGTTTTAAGCCTACTGCAACGGCGGATACCATTACGGAACACACCAAACATAAGACCAGTGCCACCATAATAGTGGTCACATTTGAGTTTGAACTTTTCTTAGTCTGCTGGGACATGACGCATCCTCCGAGCCGTTTGACGTTTGATGTTTGCTTGAGTGACAAAGTAGTCGAATAGAGGGGCAAACAAGTTAGCAAATAAGATCGCTAGCATAATACCCTCTGGGAAAGCTGGATTAATGACGCGAATCAATACAGTCATAAAACCAATCAAAATACCATAAGCCCAACGGCCCTTATTAGTATGAGCAGCAGACACAGGATCCGTCGCCATAAATACCGCACCAAAGGCAAAACCGCCCAATACTAAGTGCCAGTACCAAGGTAGGTTCATCATCAAGTTTTCGGTAGAACCGATGGCATTAAATACCATTGACGTAGCAACCAAACCAACGACACAGCCTGCGATAATGCGCCAAGAAGCGATGCGGGTCCAGATCAATACAATCATACCTAGCAAAATAGCTAAAGTTGATACTTCACCGATACTTCCTTGCATATTACCTAAGAAAGCATCCATCCAAGTAATGGCATTGCCATACGCATCGACGAATTTATCTGGGGTAATACCAATGGCCGCTAGACCTAATGGGGTGGCACCTGAGAAACCGTCAACCGCAGTCCATACAGTATCCCCTGACATATAAGCAGGGTAAGCAAAGTATAAGAAAGCACGACCTGATAGGGCAGGGTTCAAGAAGTTTTTACCGGTACCACCAAATACTTCTTTAGCCACCACAACACCAAAGCTAATGCCTAGTGCCACTTGCCATAAAGGAATGTCTGGCGGTAAGCATAGGGCGAAAAGCACCGAGGTCACGAAGAAACCTTCGTTGACTTCATGACCACGCACTACTGCGAAAATAATTTCCCAAAGGATACCGACAGCGAAAGTGACGATATAGATAGGTAAGAACTGCATGGCGCCATAAACGAAGGCGGCCCAAATACTATTGGGATCATACCCTGCCATATTGGTAATAACCGTACGCCAACCTTCCGCTTCTAACCCCATTTGAGCCATAGCGGTAAGGGCTTGATGGCCCACGTTGTACATACCCCAGAACATAGCAGGGAACGTGCATAACCACACCATAATCATGATGCGTTTTAAATCGATACCATCACGTACGTGTGCGGCTGAATGGGTAGTGCTACTAGGCTGACGTAAGAAAGTATCAAACATCTCAAACACAGCGTAGTATTTTTCGTATTTGCCGCCTTTGGTAAAGCTAGGCTCTAAGCGGTCAAACATGTTATGTAAAAATTTCATCAGCGTTAGCCCTCCTGCTCGATGCGAGTTAAGTTATCACGCAAGATGTCGCCAAACTCGTATTTACCTGGTGAAACGAAAGTACATAGAGCCAAGTCTTCTTCATCAAGCTCTAAGGCACCGAGATCTACTGCTGAGATAATATCTTCAACAATTAGGGCACGTAGTAACTGGGTTGGCAAATAGTCTTGTGGCATGACTTCCTCAAAGACACCGATAGGCACCATGGCACGAGGAGAGCCATTTGTGGTCGTGGTAAAGTTGTATTTTTTACCTTTAAAAAACTGCGAAATATAGATGGGCAGTTTTGAAAAACGGTTAGCACCTGGACTAAAGAAGTGCAGCGTTGGACGCTCATAGCCTTCTTTTAAGACGCTTACTTGATTGTGGAAACGGCCTAAATAAGCAGTCGTTGCAATGGTTTTGCGACCAGACAATACAGAACCGGTAATAACACGGTTATCACCTGTATCTAATTGACCTTGGGTCAATTCGGTTAGGTCTGCACCACGCTCAGTCACTACCAAGTGTGGGTTTTTAACGCTCGGACCTGCCAAGCTAACCAAACGGCGTGTGAATAGACGGCCAGTGGTAAATAGCTTACCAATCGCAATCACATCTTGGAAACCAATGGTCCAAACCGTCACTTGACGGCTGACAGGGTGTAAGAAGTGAATGTGAGTACCGGCATTACCTGCAGGGTGTTTGCCTGCAAAAGCATGGTATTCAGTGCTATTGCCCGCTGCCGTGTTGGCCACTTTTGGTAGGTTTGCGTTGCCGTGATGACAAACGTAAGTTTTTGGTGATAAGGTAGACAGCACCGCAAGTCCGTCGTTAAAGGCCTGCTGCTCTTGTTGAATCAGCAACATAGGGTCATAGGCCAATGGATTGGTATCCATGGCGGTGACGAAGATGGCCTGTGGACGTGAACCCACTTCTGGCGTACGGCTATAAGGACGAGTACGGAAAGCGGTCCATTCACCAGATTTGATTAATTGCGCTTCAACAGCTTCAGCATCAAGTCCAGCTAACTCGTTAGAGGCATATTGCTTGGACGTTACCTCATCGGCTGAGTTGGCATTGGGATCGACCTCAATAACCATACTCTCGAATACTCGGCGTTCACCACGGTTAATGGCGATTACTTTGCCGGAGGCAGGTGCGGTATAAATCACCCCAACGCGTTTTTTATCTTCAAAAACGGGTTGACCTTTAGTGACTATATCACCTTCTTTAACGTTCATTGTAGGTTTCATGCCGACATAGTCGTAGCCCACCAGTGCAACGTGCTTTGGAGAATGCTGGGTGATTTCACTGCTGGGTGCGCCAGCAATGGGCAAATCAAGCCCCTTTTTGATGGTAATCATAAGCGAACTTATTCCATAAGCGAAGAAATGCCAGACGTCCTGTCGGTAGTGAACAAGTCACGAACGGTATAGTGACCGAGAGAGAATCTTGCTGGGATAAGAGAGTGTAGCAACAGTACGACAAAACACGCACCTCAGACTAATTACTCATAAAAACTTAGGATAAATCAGAATAAGCAGTAAGACCTGTGCTAATCTCTTAACATAGAAGACAGTGGCGACTGGCTACCAAAATACATATACAATATAACCTAGGATTATACGTTAAATTACCCTAAAATTGCCAGTATGTTTGCGAATTTAAGCCATTTTAGTATACAAATGTAACTCAAAATTTTTATTTGTTCACTCTTTATTTGTTTTAACTGCTTCTTATAACATAGGCCTTTGATATGCATAATAATTCCAATTCCCCCGTTAGTAATTCTTTAGAAACTCTAAATAAATCAGTTGCACCGTTACTTATTCCTGCTATTGATTTAAAAGATGGTAAGTGTGTGCGCTTAAAACAGGGACGTATGGAAGATGACACGGTCTTCTCAGATGATCCAGTAGCCATGGCGACTCGCTGGGTGAATGAGGGGGCGCGTCGCCTACATTTAGTCGATTTAAATGGGGCGTTTGATGGAGTGCCAGTTCACAAGAATGTCGTCATGGAAATTGCCAAAGCGCACCCAACTTTACCCGTACAATTGGGCGGCGGTGTGCGTAGCTTACAGACTATTGAGCATTACCTAGCGGCAGGCCTGACCTACATTATTATCGGCACCAAAGCGGTCGAAAACCCAGAATTTGTTGAAGAAGCTTGCCGCGAGTTTGCTGGCCATATTATCGTCGGTATCGATGCCAAAGAGGGCATGGTGGCCACTCACGGTTGGGCCAATATTACCGATGTGAAAGCCACTGAGTTGGCCAAGCGTTTTGCCGACGCTGGCGTATCGTCTATTGTTTATACTGATATTGCCCGTGATGGCATGATGCAAGGTGTCAACGTAGAACAGACCGTCAATTTGGCGCGTGAAGGCGGCTTACCAGTGATTGCCTCGGGGGGTGTGACGGATATGAAAGACATCGAGTTATTAAAGCCATATGGTGACTGTATTGAAGGTATTATTACTGGCCGTGCTATCTATGAAGGTACCTTAGATTTGGGACAGGCTCAAGCTTACCTAGATCAGTAATTACAGCGACACCTCATTTATCAAGGTTAAGGATAGGTAATGGCTGACCCCTCACTGAAGCGACTCCCTTTGAGCGATGTCATAAAGCAAGGCATGTTGGCGCTTGTTATTACTGCTGTCAGCAGCTTACCGGCTCAAGCGGCTTCACAAGAGAAGCAGGCGACTGAAACGGCTGCTGCTAGCGATGCTTCTGCTGAAGTAGTTACTGATGAGGGAGCTATCGATGTAGGAGCTGCCGATGCAGGAGCCTCCGAACAGGTTGTCGAAGAAGAGGGCAGTGAGGGAGAGGTAGACGCTGCCCCTGCCGCTGGCAATATTACCGAAAAAGACACTGTCATTGAAACCAGTGCCAATCAAGTCGATGATGACGATATCAAAAAGCGTATTACCGGTATCTTCTCAGAGATTGAAGGCCTTAAAGCGGTTAACGTCACCGTTAATGAAGGGGTGGTTAGCTTAACTGGCGAAGCGCCTAATGAAAAAAAGGCACTGCAGGCGATTAATCTTGCCAACCGAGTCAGCGATGTGGTGGCGGTAGAAGATAGAATTAGCCGCACCTTAGATGTGCAAGATAATGTTACCCCAGTGATTACCCAGCTAAAGCAGCAAGTTCGTGGGCTCATCAAAGCTTTGCCATTACTATTGGTAGCCATTGTGGTGTTCGTAGTCGTGGTCTGGTTTGGGGCTTGGGTTAGCCGCCGTCAGTCGCTGTGGAAACGAGTGGCCCCCAACCCTTTTGTGGCAGAACTTTTATCCCAGACTATCAAATTTGTGTTTGTTATTATTGGACTGATTCTGGCGTTAAGCTTCTTAGGCGCTGAAGCTATTATCGGTACTTTGTTAGGCGGTGCTGGGGTCATTGGTATTGCGGTAGGTTTTGCGGTCAAAGATACCATTGAAAACTACATTGCCTCTTTAATGCTTAGTATACGCCAACCTTTTAGGGCTCGAGATTATGTGGATATTAATGGACAAGAGGGGGTCATAGTACGCCTCACCAGTCGGGCCACTATTTTGATGACGGCAGATGGTAACCAACTGCGTATCCCTAACTCAGAAGTGTTTAAGGCCACTATTGTAAATTTTACCAAAAACCCCGAACGGCGCTTTACCTTTAAGCTTGGAGTAGATGCCAATGATGATCCATTAGCTGCTATTAAGGTCGGGTTAGATGCCATTAATGAGCTAAATTTCATCCTTACTGACCCTAAAGCTGTGGCTATAATTGATGAAGTAGGTGATTCAAATATCATCTTAGAATTTCAGGCATGGGTAAATCAAACCGATACTGACTTATTAAAAGCGCGAAGCATTGCGATACGCGAAGCGAAGCATGCGTTAGAAAATAATGGCTTTAGCTTACCAGAGCCTATTTATCGTATGCGCTTCAACGGTGATTTGGAGGATGCTATCAAAGACCTCAATAAAGCTTCTAAGACAGGGTCTGAGAGCAGTGTGGAGGCTACTATTAGTGCCGAAGACACAGATGAGTCTACCGCAGTATCAGCTACTGAGCTCAAACAAAGTCAGAAAAATGTCGCTGATGTGCTGCAAAAAGAGCAAGCCAAGCAACGCGCTAGACAAATTCTAGGTAATAGAGAGGTCGATGAAGTGCTTGATACCCGTCCTGATCCGAAACTTATGCAAAAAGTAGAAGAGGAGATTATGGACAGCGCCGGAGAAGAAGATCTGCTCGATAAAAACAGTCCGCAAGAATAAAAACAGTCGCTCACCCTAACCACAACAGCTATTAACAATAAACACAGCTACCCTTTAATCATCATTTTAAGAACCATCCCTTCAGACAAGGAGTCTACTATGTCCTCTAAGCAAAACATCCCTGAAACTCAATCGGCCATTATTATCACAGAATTTGGTGAGCTAGAGGTTTTACACTATCAAAGCGATGTGGCCGTACCTGAAATGGGTGACAATCAAGTGTTGGTTAAAATCGCTTATGCAGGCATTAATCCTGTTGATTATAAAACCCGTCAAGGCTTAGGTTGGGGTGCTGAAAATATTAAGAAACAGCAATTTGCCAATAATGAGTCAGCCATTCTAGGATTTGATATGGCAGGCGAGGTGGTTGCCAGTGATGCTGATGGCTTCAAAGTGGGCGACCGAGTATCAGCCCTAAACTTTGAGGGCGGCTGTTATGCGGAATATAACGTGGTCGATGCGTCGCTACTGGCAAAAGTACCCGATGCGGTAACCCTAAAAACAGCCGGTGCGATTCCTTGTGTCGGTACAACCGCTCTTCAAATGATTGATTTTGCTGATATTAAGCAAGGTGAGCATGTGGTAATGAGTGCGCCAGCAGGTGGCGTCGGCCACTTAGCCTTGCAGCTACTTATTAATAAGATTGACACGCTAGGTATTAAGCTGACCGTGATTTGCTCTCCTGAAAAGTATCAAAAGCTAGAGGGTTTAATTGACACCAGTAAGCTTGAAGGCTGGATTGATTACACCAAAGATGATGCGTTTCCAGAACTAAATGCGGACCTGCTGCTCGATTTAGTTGGTGGTGATGCGGGTAAACGTGCTTTGGCCGTAGTTAAGCCGGCAGGCCGTGTGGTTGTATTGCCTTCTATTTGGGCAGAAGCGCTAAAACAAGCGGGAGCAGATAAACAATTAACCGTGGAGGGCTTTATCGCCAAACCAAATGCTGAAGATTTGGAACAAGTGTTGCAAAAAGTAGGCAGTAATCAACTAAATCTAGAAATTGAGGAAGTTTATGCCTTAGCAGAAACTGCTGCAGCCCATCAGCAGCTAGAAAAGGGTGACAGCTTCGGAAAAATTGTGTTAGAAATCTACAGTAGCGCTGTATAAAATTTATACAGCTCTACTTTAAATAACTCATGCATTTGTTATAAGCATCTTTCTAACTGTCATAGAGTTAATGAAGAAGTAGCTTCTCGTATAGTGCGTCAAACGACTACCAAAGTTGCTACTAATATAGTGAAAACCAACGCGGCTCGACTGGCACCTGTAGTAGGTGTTTGGTAGCCGGTTTTAAAGCATATGGTTATAAAACATGTGGTTTTAAATTACTCAGTGATTAAGAAGTCATTGGATCATTTTACGAAAGGTTAGACTGATTCTACCTTGCTGCACGGTTTTGGTCTTCGTCACGGTATGTTTCCAATATTGCTGAGTAACGCCGCGCATGACAATTAACTGACCTGACTCAAGATGAAGCTCGACTTTGGATTGCGCGTTTGTCGGGGGGTTTTTGTGCTTTAAAACAAATTTACGGGTGGCCCCCAGC
>Ga0208014_1000756_pt1 | contig 11871 bp, 6 predicted proteins | sample 25_taG_FD_184099 | JGI IMG/M metagenome (GOLD analysis project Ga0208014, IMG submission 184099) | Marine viral communities from Cariaco Basin, Caribbean Sea - 25_WHOI_OMZ (SPAdes) (version 2) | ecosystem: Environmental > Aquatic > Marine > Oceanic | place: Caribbean Sea: Cariaco Basin...
TTATTGTATCGAGAAGTCTGGTTTCAATATACAGTTTACATTGTACAGCCATTCACAATTCAACATTTTAATCCTGACTCTTGGTTCTTGCTTCTTTTGATCTATTTTCCCTATTCTAATAGCGAAGCATCTAAATTTAGGATACAAATTATCATTTCCTAAGATTTTGTCATTTCGAGCGCAATGAAATGAAGTCGAGAAATCTCAATCAACTAGATTTCTCCATTTCGCTTCGCTTCAGTCGAAATGACAACCTTTGGAATGCAATGTTTAAGTAGGTCGAGATGACACCTTTTGCATTCAAAATTCAGTATTCAGCATTCAAAATTTTAATCCTGATTCTTGCCTCTATATTCTCTTGTCTATTTTCTAGATTCTAACAGCGCTGCGGTCTACATTCAGAAAGTTTACAGTTTTCTAACTTCGTGCTTCCAAGAGTGATTTTTGATATAAATCATAAAGAATTTTTATTCCTTCAGCGTTTAAAATTCCGTTTACGTGGTCTTTTTCCTGAAGAAAATGGATCTGAAAGCTTTTAATCGCGGCATCAAGATCATCAATGTTATAACCTATAATTCTTAAGGCTTCCGCGATGGTAAAGTCAGATGGGATCACATCTGGAAATAGATATCGATCCAGTAACGGGATACGTTGTTTAAAAACAGGATTGATATTATCGATTTTCAGAGGATTCTCTGTAAAAAATTTGTGCTCAAACTGGATATTTTCGATACGCTCGGCATCATACCATATTCCGTAACCTTCTTCAGCGAGGCGTTTCCAGGGAAAATCGGCGCTTGGATCAGTTTTTCTGCCGGGAGCGATATCAAGGTGCCCTACGAAATTTGCCGCAGGTATTTTATAGTCTTCTTTGAGTTGTTTTAATACATCCAGTAAACTTGAAATTTGAGCCTCAGAAAAGGCTTCTTTTCCGTTATTATCGAGTTCGATTCCTATAGAAGCCGAATTAAGATCGGTAGTATGTCCCCACTGCCCAACACCACCATGCCAGGCACGATAATAATTGTTAAGCATATGAAAAACCGCTCCGTCATCACCAATCACGTAGTGTGAGCTCACCTGGGTTCTGGGAATAGTGAATGTATTTAAGGTTTGAATTGTAGAATCCTGTGCAGTATGATGAATTACTACAAAATTGGGTCGTCTAAGGTTGAAATTAGTAGTTCCCACAGCATACTCACCGTAATTGAGTGCGGAATCATTAGGGTTTTTCTCTAGCGGGAATCTACTAAGTTCTTTAGCATAGGCTTTCGCCTTTTTCTTATATACTTTATTGGTAGTACGGTAAGGGTTTGAAGAACATGAGATCAACAAACCCAAACCTCCTAAAATCAAAATTTTTCTAAAATATGTCATTGTCGCATTTTATTCCTAAAATAAGGAATCCTGGTGAAAGGCGTACTAAAATTTCCAGCGAACAAAAGCCTCAATAGCTTCGTAATTGGCAAGTCCCAGGTTATGGTAAGCCATTGCGGTTTCGCTGTTTCTTTCTTCGGCACGTACCCAGAATTCGCGTTCATCGTCACCGGGGAATACCGGAGTATCTTTTTGCGACTGGTGCTTAAAGATCGCTTCGCGTTTTCTAGCTACTTCTTGTGGAGAAAGCGGTACGGCCATTTCGATATCGTGGATATCAAATTCCTGCCATGCACCTCTATACATCCATAACCAGCAGTTTTTGGTCCATTCTTCTGTTTCACGAAGACGATTCATAGCCTCTAAAATAATGTTGAAACAAACGATATGGGTACCATGAGGATCGGCAAAATCACCGGCGGCAAAGATTTGATGAGGTTTTACTTTTTGAAGCAGCTCCATCGTAATCTTAACGTCTTCTTCAGTTACCGGGCTTTTTACTTTTTTACCCGTTTCGTAAAACGGTAAGGCCATAAAATGAATGTTTTCATCTACAAGACCGGCATATCGCGCACCGGCAATAGCTTCGGTTTTACGTATAAAACCTTTAACATCCATGATTTCACGAAGATCGATATCATTAGGACGTTTTTCGGTAATAAACGTATTTATATTTTCGTAAATTTCTTCAAGTTTGGCGGTGTCTTCCCCAATACTTTTATTAAAATCGATTGCAAATTCTACATAACGTAAAACATCGGTATCCCAAACTGCAGTGTTTCCAGAGGTTTGGTAAGCCACATGAACATCATGTCCCTGATCTACCAGTCTAATAAACGTACCTCCCATAGAAATTACATCGTCGTCGGGATGCGGACTAAAAATAATCGATCGCTTTTTAGCGGGTTCGGCACGTTCCGGGCGTTGGGTATCATCGGCATTAGGTTTACCACCAGGCCAACCGGTTATGGTATGTTGTAACTGGTTAAATACGTCGATATTGATGTTATAAGCCGGTCCTTTTTCGGTGGCCAGTTGTGCCATACCGTGACTGTTGTAATCTTCGTCGGTTAACTTCAGGATCGGTTTTTCCACCTCGTTAGATAACCATATTACTGCTTTTTTAATTTGCTCTTTATCCCAGCTACAGTCTTTTACTAACCATGGGGTATCGAATCTTGTTAATTCTGAGGCAGCATCTTTATCTAAGATAAACTCAACATGCTCATTTAACTGCAGGTAGGTGGCAGGTACACTGCCAGAAATTTCACCTTCAACCGCTTTTTTAATGATGGGTGCTTTTTTCTTGCTCCATGCCATTAAAATAATTTCACGCGCTTTAAAGATGGTACCAATTCCCATGGTGATGGCTTTGGTAGGTACATTTTCTTTACCCCCAAAATCACGGGAGGCATCACGCCTGGTAAGATCATCCAGTGTAACTAAACGAGTACCACTGTTTGGTGCAGATCCCGGTTCGTTAAAACCAATATGCCCTGTTCTACCAATACCAAGGATTTGTAAGTCTAAACCACCAACTTCGGTAATTTTTCTTTCATAAGCCAGGCAAAATTCAGCAATAGCATCTTTGTCTAGTGTACCATCCGGAATGTTGATATTTTCTCTTGGGATATCCACATGATTAAACAGATTTTCGTCCATGAACTTTACATAGCTCTGGTTTTCATCCGGCTGCATGGGATAATATTCGTCCAGATTAAAGGTAATAACGTTTTTAAAACTAAGCCCTTCTTCTTTATGAAGTCGGATAAGCTCTTCATAAACTTTTACAGGAGTCGCTCCGGTTGCTAGACCTAAAACAGCTTTTTTTCCTTTTTCCTGCTTTTTTTTAATAATCTTAGCAATACGTTTTGCAACTTTTACAGAAGCAGCTTGCTCGTCCTTATATACTTTTACAGGGAGCTTCTCAAAACGTGTTTCTTCTAAGAGATTTAATCTGGCCATGAGTATTTATTTTAACTTAAATGTGATTTTATCATTGTAATCTGATTCCTGAAAATACTATCCATAACCGCAATGGTACCACCATACAGGCTGGAATTATTTCCAAGATTCGATAATTCTATATTCGTTTTTTCCTTCAGCTGCATCATGCAATAAATGTTCATGGATTGCTGAATAGGAGTGGTAATAAATTGTTTGGCTTTTGCAATTTTTCCTTCAAGAACGATAAGTTCCGGGTTAAAGATTTGTATTAAGATAGCAATACCTTTTCCCAGGCTTATGCCTATTTCAGAAAGCGAGTTTATCGCAAATTGATCACCTTTATTTGCGGCTTCTACAATAGTATCTGGTTCGAGTTTTTCGAGTGCTTCATCCGAGAGCGTATTTAATACGGAAGTTTGTCCCTGCTCCAGGCCTTCTTTTACTTTTCTAACCAGCGCCAGACCAGAGGCTTCGGTTTCCAGGCATCCTCTTTTTCCGCAATGACAAAGCGTACCATCTTCTACCATTGGAATATGGCCAAATTCACCAGCAAATCCGGAAACACCGGTTTGTATCTTTCCGCCCATAATAATACCCAAACCAACACCCCAATCCATCGAGATAACCAGTACATTTTCTTTTTCTTTGGCGAGTCCAAAATGAAATTCAGCTAAAGAAGCACTTTTGGCATCGTTTAAAATAGCAACAGGCTTCTTAAAGCGATCTTCAAATTTATCTCTAAGTGAAGCGGGATCCTGCTCGGTAAGGTAGTAGGTAAAGTTTTTTCCTTCTTCAGAAGATACCAGGCCTGGCATACTAATACCTACGCCCATTATCTTTTTATGATCGATTTCCGAGGCTTTTAAAAAGGCTTCAGCAAAATCATATAAGAGATCTACAATATTAGAATTTGGGGAAATTTGCGTTTCAAGCACCTCTTCTTTTACAATACTATGATTGTTGTCTATAAGGGCCAATTTAATCTTAAAGCGCTCTATATGGATACTTAACACGAAAAAAGAATGTTCTTTTAATCCATAAAGATCGGGTTTACGACCACCTTCAGATTTTCCGCGTCCTTTTTTAATTACGATCCCATCATCCAGCAACTGATTGATAAGCGCCATAGAGGTTGGAAGGCTAATGCCAAATTTTGAACAGATTTCAGCATTAGAGGTATCACCATTTAGAAACATATGTTTTATGATTCTTGTTTTTTGATGAACCTTTTTACGTTCAACATTGCTCATTTCTTCTAACTGAGCATCTTCTATTAGAAAATCCTGTAAATTTAGACTCATATACGTCGGACAATACAAAGCTTTTAGCCTTTCGTTAAAAATTCAATTCTTTTTGCAAAGAACTAAATTTCTGAAAAATAAAAGTATATAAAAAATTTAGTTTACAAAAGACTTAATGTAAAATTTTAGTAAAGATTGGTTGTTTAATTAAATTTTGTATTTTTAAGAAAGCAATAATTGTTTATTTTATTTTAAAATCTATGGCTCGCTCTCGTTATTTATCCCTGGATATTCTGCGCGGAATGACGGTTGCCCTTATGATACTGGTAAATAATCCGGGAAGTTGGGCTACTATTTATGCGCCTTTTAAGCATGCTGCCTGGCATGGATTTACACTAACAGATCTGGTATTTCCTACCTTTCTATTTGTAGTTGGGAATGCGATGAGTTTTAGTTTTAAAAAAATGAATTCGTGGAGTACTCCTGAATTCCTGACAAAAACATTTAAAAGGGCGGCAATTATATTTCTTATTGGTTTAGGGCTCTCTTATTATCCTTTTGTTAGGCGTATAGACGGAGAATTTATCCTAAAGAATATTCTGGATATTAGGATTATGGGTGTTTTACAGCGTATTGCTGTTTGTTATTTGCTGGCAGCAATCGCTATTCGGTTTCTAAAGAAAAAATGGCTTGTTGTTTTATCGGTTTTTATACTGTTGTTGTACTGGTTCTTATTATCGTGTTTTGGCGGTAGCGCTCCCTATAGTCTTGAAGCAAACGCTGCTTTAAAATTTGATCTTTTGGTGTTTAATGAAGAAAATCTTTATCATGGTTTTGGAATTCCTTTTGATCCCGAAGGTTTATTAAGTTGTCTTCCGGCGGTGGTCAATGTGATATTTGGTTATCTGGCCGGCAGGTTTATCCAGCAAAGTGTAAATAAGAAAAAACTGGTTATCCAATTGGTTATTGTCGGTTTAGCAATGATTAGCCTCGCGCTGGTCTGGGATGTAATATTACCTGTTAATAAACCAATCTGGACCAGTTCTTATGTCATCCTAAGCACCGGATGGGATTTTATAATTCTTGGCGCCCTTATAGGAATATTAGAAATCGCCGAATTTAAATCATGGAGCAGGTTTTTTGAACCTTTTGGTAAAAATCCGTTATTCATTTTTGTGCTCTCCGGTGTGGTAGTGTTAACAATGGGACTTATATTTATTGGCGATACCTCCTTAAAAGGCTGGATTTACCAAAATGTATTCTTAAGCTGGTTATCTCCTTATAATGCATCGCTTTTGTATGCGTTATTATTTTTAATACTTATGTGGCTTATTGCCTATATTTTAGACAAAAAGAAAATTTATATCAAAGTTTAAACCCAAGCTAATGCGATTATTTTCCCTTACGAAACTCGTTTTAACCTTAATTGTTTTCTGCGGAATCCAATTGAATTCCTATGCCCAACAACAACCCGAATTTTTAGAGTATACCAATAGTAAATGGGTAGATTCTATAATGCAGGATTTAACGCCTAATGAACGCATTGCGCAACTTATTATGGTGGCGGCTTATTCTAACAGGGATTTAAAACATAAAGAAGCGATCTTAAAACTCATTAAAGAGCAAAAAATAGGCGGACTCATTTTTTTTCAGGGAACGGCGAAAAAGCAGGTGCAGTTAATGAACGATTATCAGCTAGTATCTAAAGTGCCGCTTTTGGGCGCTATCGATGCTGAATGGGGTTTGGGAATGCGATTGGATAATACCATCAGTTTCCCGTATCAAATGGCATTAGGTGCTATCCAGAACGATACCTTATTATACAAGATGGGGGAAGAAGTGGCGCGACAGGTTAAACGAACCGGTTTGCACATGAATTTTGCTCCCGTTGTAGATGTGAACAATAACCCGAATAATCCGGTGATTAATTACCGAAGCTTTGGCGAGAATAAAGAAAAAGTGGCCGAAAAAGGCATCGCGTATATGAGAGGAATGCAGGATCAAAAGATCCTGACCACTGCCAAACATTTTCCCGGGCATGGCGATACCGATACCGATTCGCATAAGGCGCTGCCACAAATAAACCATCCATTTACAAGATTGGATAGCTTAGAGATGTATCCGTTTAAGAAATTAATCGATGCCGGGATTGGTGGTGTGATGGTCGCCCATTTAAATATTCCGGCCCTGGATAGCAGTGGTGTTCCTTCTACTTTATCTAAGAAGATCATCAGCGGAATTTTAAAAGAGAAACTTGGCTTTAAAGGTTTGATCGTAACAGATGCCATGAACATGAAAGGGGTTACAACTGGAAATGAACCTGGGGTGGTAGACAAAAAAGCGATCATTGCCGGGAACGATTTGTTAGAGTTTACCGAGGATGTACCTAAAGCAATTGCCGAAATTCGAAAAGCGATCGATCAGGGTATCATTTCTCAGGCAGCTATCGATGAAAAATGCCGAAAAGTACTGGCCGTAAAACAATGGGTAGGTCTAAACCATTATGAGCCGCTAAAAACAGCCAATATCGATAAAGAGCTGAATAATTCGTATGCTAAATATATTCAGCAGAAATTAGTGGAAAAGTCCCTTACGGTTTTAAAAAACGAGCAGGAACTTATTCCGCTTCGAAGATTGGATACGTTAAAAATTGCCAGTATTTCTATAGGCGCCGATAAGAAAACAGCTTTTCAGGAAAATTTAGGCTGGTATACCAAAATCGATCATTTTCAGCTTAAAGATAAAGCTACCGCGAGCCAGATTTCTGCAGTAAAAGAAAAATTAAAAGATTATAATGTGGTGATTGCCGGTTTACATGATCATAGTAAATATCCAAGAAACGTCATTCGGTATTCTGATGCGGTTTTAAAATTTATTGCTGAAATTGCCCAAAACGAGCATACGATTTTTAGCGTTTTTAAAAATCCGTATACCTTAAATAAAATGGATAATATTGAAGATGCGGCGGTTTTAATTGAAGCTTACCAGGATTCTGAATTATCCGAACAAAAAGCAGCGCAACTTATTTTTGGCGGATTTAAAGCAGACGGAAAACTACCGGTAAGTGTAGGAAAGAAATTTAAAGCCGGTGATGGTCTAGAAACATCCGAAAAAATAAGATTTGCCTATACCACTCCTCAAGATGCAGGAATGAATGCAGATTTTTTAGCAAGTGGGATAGATTCTCTAATGCAGCAGCCGATGGATGCCAAAGCGATTCCCGGCGGAGTGGTTTTAGTGGCCAAAGATGAAAAGATCGTATTTCAAAAGGCTTATGGCTTGCATAAATACAGCGATACGGTAAAAACAAAAACATCAGATATTTTTGATCTGGCCTCGGTAACTAAGATTTCTTCAGCTTTACCGGCCCTGATGAAATTACAGGATGAGGGGAAGTTCAGTTTAGAAGAAGGGATTGATGAGTACCTGCCGTATTTTAGAAATTCCAATAAAGCGGGTATTCCGTTTCGGCAAATATTTGCACATCAGGCAAGGTTTAAACCCTGGATTGCATACTGGCAAAATACCTTAAGAAAAAACGGAAGTTATAAATGGAATACCTTTAAAAAAGATTCTTCAGCCCGCTTTCCGGTAAAAGTAAGTGAGAATATGTGGTTGCACCGTAATTATAAAAAGAAAATATATAAGGCCATAAAGAAGTCTCCCTTAGAAGATAAAGCAGAATATAAATATTCCGGACTCGCGTTTTACCTGCTTCCGCAGATTGTAGAAAACTTGACCGGAGAAGATTATCGCAAGTACCTCGATGATAATTTTTACTCAAAATTAGGAGCGACAACTTTAGGCTATCGCCCAATGGAAAGCTTTGAACTTGCCAGAATTGTGCCTACAGAAAGTGATTTTGATTTTCGGCATAAACCCATTCATGGGAGTGTGCATGATGAAGGTGCGATAATGATGGGTGGGGTTTCAGCAAATGCCGGCCTTTTTTCTGATGCAAACGACCTGGCAAAACTCATGCAAATGTATTTGAATATGGGCGAATACGGGGGAGAGCGTTATATTAAAGAAGCTACGTTTAAGGAATGGACCAAAACACAATTTCCTGATAATAATAACCGTCGCGCCATAGGCTTTGATAAACCTAATTTAGAATATGCGGGACCTAACAATAATACCGCAAAAGACGCCAGTACCGCTAGTTTTGGGCATACCGGTTTTACGGGAACCATGGTTTGGATGGATCCTAAGGAAGACTTGCTTTTTGTGTTTTTATCAAACAGGGTTTTACCCACAAGAGACAACACACGGCTCTACAGCTTAAATACCCGTACGCAAATTCAGCAGGTGTTATATGATGCTATAAAAAAATAATATTTCGACTAAAGACAGGAATGTTCTTGTTATTATGTAGGTTTTATTTAGTTTATCCCCCTGATTTTAAGTAAAGTTATAGAGAAATGATTATTCTTTTCTGATCAAAACTATATATTTGCTAAACAAACTAAACTAACCATACTCATGAAAACATTTCTACCTTTAATACTCTTAGCGTTTATTGTATTTATACCTAACCGTGTGTTTTCGCAAAATCAGGTTGGAGGGCAAATCGTAGATAAAGAGAATCAGCCGGTTAGTTTTGCGAATGTTGTTTTGTTAAATGCTAAAGATTCTGTTTCGGTAATAAAAGGAATGATTTCTGAAGATGACGGGAGTTTTCTCTTCGAGGAAATAGAAAACCGTCCCTATGTCTTAAAAATCAGTTTTTTAGGTTTTGCAGATTATATAAAGCGTTTTGAGGTTGAAGGGAATACTAATCTTGGGAAAATCGAACTTCAGGAAACCAGTAACAGTTTAGATGAGGTTACCGTAAAAGCCAGAAAGCCGAAAATTGAACGAAAAATAGACCGAATTTCATTTAATGTGGAAAATTCGGTTATCTCTAGTTTAAACACTTACGAAATTTTAAAACGTACTCCGGGGGTAATTGTTAGTCAGGGTGAATTACTGGTAAAAAACCGTCCTGCAACTGTGTATATCAACGATCGCAAGGTGTATTTATCCACCGCAGAATTAGAGCAGTTACTTTCTGGATTAAGTGGTGAAAATGTAAAATCTATAGAGGTGATTACCACGCCGCCGGCACGCTATGAAGCTGAAGGTAGCGGTGCGATTTTAAATATTGTAATGTCCAAAAATCCATCGATTGGTTATAAAGGAAGTGTAAATGCTTCAAACACTGTTGCGGTGTTACCTAAATACAGTTTGGGAACCAGCCAGTATTATAAAACCAATAATCTAAATGCTTTTGCAAGTTATAACTTCAACGCAAATAATATCTATAAAAACGACGAAAGCAATGTGACGTATTTTGAGCCAGATGGTTCAGAAAATTCTACCTGGCTTGGGGATTTTGAGCGTGATACTAAAAACTATGCTCATAGTTTAAATACGATTTTAGATTTTACGCTTTCAGAAAAAAGTAGTTTAAGCCTGAGTGCCAATTTAAATTTCACTCCAAAGAACGATTCAGATTTAAACGGGCAAACAGATATTTACAGTGCTTCCGGGAGTTTAGATTCGTTATTTACTACCGATAGCCGTCTGGAAAATGAAGCTAAAAACATGCTTTTTAATGCTGATTTTTCAACCAGCTTAGGAGAAAACGGGGCTAAATTATCAGCGCAGGTCAATTATATTCGTTATGATAAAGATCAGGATCAGGATTTAAATACCACTTATTTTTATGGCAATGGCGATGAGATTAGAAATAATATCATCATGACCAGAGCCATGCAAAACTCAGATATTTATACGGGTCAGGTAGATATTACCACAAACATGGGAAGTCTTCCTGTTGAAACCGGAATAAAATATGCCGGAATTACTTCGAATAGCGCCCTTGATTTTTACAATAACACGTTTGCTTTGCAGGTAGACGAACTTTCGGATGCTTTGGATTACGATGAGAATATCTATGCGGCTTATTTTAGCACGTCTAAAGAATTGGGAAAATGGAGCCTAAAAGCGGGTTTACGAGGAGAGTATACTGATATCAGCGGGATTTCGGCTCAAAACGGACTTGTAAACGATCAGGATTATTTTCAGTTATTTCCCACGTTTTACGCGATGCGAAGTTTAGGAGAAGAAAGCTCGATAAGCCTGGAGTATAACCGGAGAATTGAACGTCCCCGGTTTCAGAGTTTAAATCCGTTTCAATACTACATTAACGAGAATAATGTAAAAGAAGGAAACCCTGCTTTAGTACCGGGAATTGCTAATAAAGTATTATTTAATTATTCCTATAAAGGGGCATTGTTTTTTGATTTATACTGGGATAGGGTAGATCATTCACCTTCGATCTTATCATTTCAGGATAACCAAAAACAGCTGTTAAGAACGGTAAATGATAACTTAGATTATACCCAGCAATTTAGCCTGGATATTACCTATGCTAATTTTGTGACCAATTGGTATTACCTCTATGGCTATCTTTCCGGGTTTTATATGGAAAACCAGATCTACGCCAGGGAAAGTGCTGCTGAAACCTATACAATCGATACTTTTAGCGCTTTTCTTAATGTTGGGAACTATTTTTATTTTGGTGGGGATGGTACCTTTAGCGGAAATGTGAATACGTATTTTTTACCTAATATTCTGGCGGGATCGTATAAATACGAGAATCCACAGTTTGGTTTAGATTTGGGACTCCGCAAAACCTTTATGAATAATAAAATTTCGGTTTCTATCAATGCTGAAGATATACTGAGAACCATGAACATCCCGATGCAAAGTCAGTATTTAAATCAGGATAACGGATTCTATGCGATTTCTGAAACCAGAAGAATAACGTTTGGAGTGCGTTACAATTTTGGAAATTTCAGGTTAAACGATAATAACCGTGCCATTAATGCAGATGAAGAAACCAGACTTAAAGAAAGACAGGTGTTAGATTAATTGCTTATGGAGCGTTTTATTCGGTGATATTTTTTGAATTTTCAACTTAAAGCTCATAACAATGGCTGCTGAAATTGTCGATTTTCGCTTTCTTTTTTTCTGAAGAATTTGTTGTCCATTCAACAGTGAAGGTATCTTTTTAATCCATCATTGATGGGGGTAACTCCCCGAGGTTTTTGATTATTGCATGGTATCCAAAAACCTTGCAGAAGCATATTTTAAAGGAATTGGAATAAGCTTTGCTCGAAAATGGAGATGAAATGATCGATTCCCGATCCCCATAGCTATCAGGATCTGGATATCTCGAAATAAAAAATTGTTCCTAAGAAATGCCTCAGAGGTTTGCCCAGAGGTAGTTTAGCTGAATTTTAAATTGTTCAATCTTATT
>Ga0208014_1000767_pt1 | contig 11774 bp, 15 predicted proteins | sample 25_taG_FD_184099 | JGI IMG/M metagenome (GOLD analysis project Ga0208014, IMG submission 184099) | Marine viral communities from Cariaco Basin, Caribbean Sea - 25_WHOI_OMZ (SPAdes) (version 2) | ecosystem: Environmental > Aquatic > Marine > Oceanic | place: Caribbean Sea: Cariaco Basin...
CGGCTTCGCCCAGGAGGAAGACACGACCCGCACCCCGATGCACGTCGGGCGCGGCGGGCGCATGACCCTCTCGCCGGAAAACCAGGGCGACTTCTTCCCCCGGCCTGCCCGCGAAACTAGCGAGTAAGGCACCACACCCACCGTCACCACAGTCACCACAGTCACCACAGTCACCACAGTCACCACAGAAAAGAGGTTCCAATGGAAAAAGAAGCGATACAGCACCTCCAGGACAATTCCGCTATCGATGAGATCAACGAGGTATTGGTTGATAACCAGGCGGGTGTGCTGGCCGTGCCCGAGTCAGCACGTCTGGAAGACCTGGAGCAGTATAGCGACCGCCGCCGTCGCTTCCGGGGCACCTTCGCGACCAACGACCCGAAGGGCTTTTCCAACTACTGCGTCACTAACGTCACCGAGACCATTAAAAGCGCGTGTTTCATCGACCCCGACCAGATGGCCGCCCTCACCATACTGGACCTGGGCACCGTGAACGCCCCGCTCCATGCCGATCACAAGGCCACCCTGAGCCTGCAAAAGACAGCCGCCTTCAAAGCGCTGCTGCAGATTGAGGGCAAGCGCATGGACCAAAAGTCCGCCGCTGAGTGGCTGGAAGACTGGGCGCCGCACTTGGCAGCCACCATCCGGGGCGAAGACGGGCCCGAGTTCTACCCGCTTTCGAAGGCCATTGCCGCCGTCCGCCTGGTCACTTTGAAAACCAACACCGAGCAGGAACACGAGGACCGCGACTACGGGGCCACCCGCTCCACCATGGCCTCCGTGGAAGCCAAATCCCGGGATCAGCCCCTGCCCAACTTCCTCGAGTTCACCTGCAACCCGTACCACGGGCTGCCGGAGCGGACCTTCCGGCTGCGCATCGCGCTCATCACCAGCGACGGTGACCCGGAATTCCGCTTCCGCATGGTGCAGGCCGAGCAGGAGCAGGAAGAAATGGCTGACGACTTCGCCGACCTGATCCGCCAGGAAATGGGCGGGGTCATGGACGTCATCATCGGCCGCATGGCCGCGTAAACCCACCGCCCGGCCCACGGGCCGGGCCTCTCGGGGGAGAGACCATGAACGAACGATTCCACAAACTGGCGGTGGAGCAAGCCGTAAAAAAGCTGTTCAGCGCCACCAGCTTCAGCGTCTGCACGCTCGACGACATCGGCGACATGCTCGGGGTCAACCCGCGGCAACACCCCAACTACCGCTATCTCCGCGCCCTGCACTGCGTGGACTACGCCGATATGTCCGCCGAGCTGCTGGGCCAGATCCAGCACCAGGTTCTGGACGTGCTGCAGCGCCCCGCGTTCAACCCCGCTCTGGTGAGCGACCTGCTCACCGCCGAAGGCCGCGACTTCGCATTCACCGAGGATCGCTACGTGGACGCCCCGCCGGCCCCACGGCAGCAGCGCCGTCTCGGTAAGGGCCACTGAGGGAGGTCAGCATGAACACAGACGCACCGATCAGGGAACTCACCTGGGACGAACAGGCCACCTGGGGCACCTGCGCCGCCTGCGGCGCCAGCCACGGCGAGCCCTGCGACCCGGACATCGGCTGGGCCCTGGGCGGCGTTCGCCCGCAGAACGGCGCCCACCTTTGCCGCATCAAGAACGCCCCGCAGCGAGTCCGCCTGGAGCGTGCCGCATGATCGTCGCCACCTACTCCGTGCACGACAAGAACCCCCGCATCAGCGACCGCGCAGCCGGTCTCGGCCAGCGCCGCTGGCAGATCAAGCTGTACGCCCAGAACGGCGATGACCGTGTGACCCACGAATTGCGCCCCAACGGCCACTGCTACCTGGTCGACGTGCTGCCCCTGGCCACAGACGCCATTGATGAGCTGCTCGCGGAGTTCGACCACACGATCACTGCCGCCGGCTTTCAGGTGGTGGCCCTGCGATGAGCACTCCAGCGCCAGGCCTCGACCAACATTTCACGCCGACATGGGCCGCCGAGCTGCTGCTTCAACGGCATTTCCCGGACCTTGATCAGAGCGACGCGGTCTGGGAACCCACCTGCGGCGACGGCCGTTTCCTGCTGGCCGTCCCGCCGGAGGTTCCCGCCTTTGGCAGTGAGATCGATCCCGCCCAGGCCACCGCCGCCAGGGCGAACACCGGCCGTCCCGTGATCACCGGCGATTGCCTCAGCGTTGAACTGCCCACCCGGCCCACCGCGGTAGTGGGTAACCCGCCGTTCCAGGCCGAGCTGGTGCAGGCGCTCCTGGATCGCTGTCACTTCGAGCTGGGCGACGGCGATCGGGTCGGCCTGCTGCTGCCCGTCTACCTGTTTCAGACGGCCGCCACGGTCATCCGGTACCACCACCGCTGGTCAATCCGCCAGGAGCTGCTGCCCCGCAATCTGTTTCAGGGCCTCACGAAGCCGCTGCTGTTCGCGCTGTTCACCAAGGAACAGCGCCGCACGCTCCACGGCTTCTTCCTCTACACCGAGACGGACGCCCTTCTCGCCGGCGTGCACCCCCGGCTGCGCGCCTACCTGCTCGGCAACCTGAGTACCGCCCAGTGCTGGCGGGATGCCGTGCGGGTCGCTCTCGAGGCCTGCGGAGGGCACGCCTCGCTGTCCCAGCTCTATGCCTGCTTTGAGGCAGGCGGCCGCCCCACCACCAACAAATTCTGGCGCGAGAAGATCCGGCAGGTTGCCGGTAAGCACTTCGTCCGAACTGCGCCGGGTGAATATGCACTACAGGAGGCTGCATGAGCGTATCCGCCTACCCTCTCCAGTGGCCGGTTGGATGGCCTCGAGCGAAGCGCCCCGAGACAGCGCGGTTCGCCACGTCATTCGCGGCAGCCCGCGACGGGCTTATGGAAGAGCTGCGCCTGATGGGAGCCCGTAACATCGTTCTGTCCACGAACATCGCGCTGCGTCGAGATGGGCTGCCGTACGCCAATCAGCCTCAGCCTGAGGACCGCGGCGTGGCGGTGTACTTCGAATACAAGAAACGCAGCATGACCTTTGCCTGTGACCGCTGGGGGAAAGTTGAGGACAACGCCCAGGCGATCCGCAAGACCATCGAGGCGCTGCGCGGAATCGAGCGCTGGGGCGCCAGCGACATGATGGAGCGTGCCTTCACCGGTTTCCAGGCGCTGCCCAGCTCTGCCAGCAACGCCGGCGGCGCCTGGTGGGTGGTGCTGGAGGTGGACCACAACGCCAGTCCCGACGACGTGCGCGCGGCCTACCAGCGCCGGCGCAAAGAAACCCACCCCGACCACGGCGGCAACGCCGCTCAATTCAGCGCCGTTCAGCGCGCATGGGAACAGTATCAGGAGGCCCGTAATGGATAAGCGAAAGGCGCTACCAATTTCATTCATGCCCGCCATGGTGCGGGCAGAGCGGGCGGGACTGAAGACTCATACCCGGCGGGTCGCCAATATCCCGGCTGGCTGGCAGCTAGACACTTACCTCGCCGCGAAACCTGGGTACCCGATTTTGGGCCGGATCACCTCGGCGCACCCAAAGAGAGGCCGCTTAGGGTTCTTTATTGAGCGCAGAAGCGACGATTTCCGCGAGACCGACATTGTGCCCTGCCCCTACGGCGCCCCCGGCGACCTGCTCTACGTCAAAGAGGCCGCCTGGATGTGGTGCGAGCGGATACCGAACGGCACGACGCCGACCGGGCGCGCGAAGTACCGCTACGAGCCGCTGCGCGCCGCGCCGATCCACTACGTCGCCGACCACCCCGAGCGGCCCACCGTCGACGTGGTCAGCCCGGACACCGGCAACCAGTTCGGCTGGCGCTACAAGGTGGCGCGGTTCCTGCCGCGCTGGGCGTCACGCGCCACACTGAAGATCACCGACGTGCGAGTGGAGCGCCTGCAGGAGATCAGCGAGGCGGATGCTACAGCCGAAGGAGCGGAGCCATACGATGTCGCCGACCTTTCTGCGAGCGAGGTAGCGCTACTGGATGCACCGCTGATGGAACGAGACAGCCCCAACCGCAATGGCTTCGCGCTCCTGTGGGTCTCCATCAACGGCGCCGGCTCATGGGCAAAGAACCCGTGGGTTTGGGTAGTGAAGTTCACGGCCCACCCGATAAACGTTGATCGCTTCCTAGAGGACCATTGAATGGGCACCTTTCGCGGCAACCTGCAGGCGAGCCTGAACTTTGGTGAGCTGGTGGTGGACAACTTCGCCGGCGGCGGTGGCGCCTCCACCGGCATCGAGCGGGCCATAGGCCGACCCGTAGACATCGCCATCAACCACAACCCCATCGCCCTGGCGATGCACGAAACCAACCACCCGCACACCCGCCACTACTGCGAGTCGGTGTGGGACGTGGATCCGCGCAAGGTCTGCAAGGGCCAGCCAGTCGGGTTGGCCTGGTTCAGCCCGGATTGTACCCACCACAGTAAAGCACGTGGCGGGAAGCCGGTGAGCCCCCGCGTGCGCGGCCTCGCCTGGGTCGTGATGCGCTGGGTGGGTACGGTTCGTCCCCGGGTGATCATGCTGGAGAACGTCGAAGAGTTTGTGAGCTGGGGGCCGGTGGTGCGTGATGGCAAGGGCGGCTGGAAGCCTTGCCCGAAGCGGAAAGGCCACACTTTCAAATCCTTCGTCAACGCCCTCCGCCGCCACGGCTACACCGTGGACTGGAAAGAACTGCGTGCGCATGACTACGGCGCGCCGACGATCCGCAAGCGCCTGTTCCTGGTCGCGCGGTGCGATGGCCTGCCGGTCGTCTGGCCAGAACCCACCCATGGCCCCGGCCTCCAACCCTACCGCTGCGCGGCGGACATCATCGACTGGTCGCTGCCCTGTCCTTCGATATTCCTGACCAAGGAGCAAGGCAAAGCCGCCGGCGTCCGCCGGCCCCTGGTCGAGGCGACACAGCGCAGGATCGCCGAGGGCCTGCGCCGTTTCGTCTTCGAGCACCCGGAACCGTTCATTGCACCCCCGGGCGCCATAGTCGGGTGCGGCGGCCGCGCCGGCCAGTCCCGCCCTCGCGGCTTGCACGAGCCGCTGGCCACCATCACATCGAAGGGCGACGCCTGCCTCGCCGTGCCCTACCTGGTGCCCCGCTATGGTGAAGCCCAGGGCCAGCGGCCGCGCACCAGATCCGCGCTGGCGCCACTCCCCGCTATCGTGCCCACCGGCAACCATGGCCAGCTGGTCCAGGCGTTCCTCGCCAAACACTACACAGGCGTCACCGGCTCGGAATTGAAACGGCCAATCGGCACGATCACCGCCCGGGATCACCACTCCCTGGTCACCAGCCACATGGTCAAGCTGCGCGGTGGCTGTGTCGGGCACCACCCCGGAGGGCCGGTGCATACGATCACTACAGGGACAGGCCACCACGCAGAATGTCGCGCGTTCCTGATGAAGTATTACCGGGAGGGCGGGCAATGGTCCGACCTGCGCGACCCCGTGCACACCATCCCCACCAAAGCTCGCATGGGCTTGGTGCTGGTGCAGGGGCAGCCGTATCAGATCGTGGACATCGGCATGCGGATGCTCCAACCCCACGAACTGTTCCCCGGCCAGGGCTTCGGGCCGGACTACATTATCGACCGTACCTGGGACGGAAGGCGCCTCACCAAGGCGGAGCAGAACCTGATGTGCGGCAACAGCGTCTCGCCGTTCCCGTGCGAAGCGCTGGTCTCCCTTAACTACCAACCCAACGTCGCCGCCGCAGCGGCCTAGGAGAAACCATGGATACCGAAAAGACCCTCTGCATCTACCACAACAACTGCGCCGACGGCTTCGGCGCCGCCTGGGTAGTCCGCCACGCCCTCGGTGACCAGGTCCAATTCCACGCCGCTAACCATGGCGAGGCCCCGCCGGACGTGCGCGGCCGCAACGTGGTGATCGTCGATTTCTCCTACAAGCGCCCGGTGTTGCTGCAGATGGCCGAGGTGGCCACCAGCATCACCATCCTCGACCACCACCGCAGCGCGGAGAAAGACCTGGTCGACTTGCCCGACAACGTGTATGCCGAGTTCGACATGAACCGCTCCGGCGCGATGATCGCCTGGGATCACTTTTTCCCGCGAGAGACCCCACCCTCACTGATCGAGCACATTGAAGACCGCGATCTCTGGCGGTTCGAGCTGCCGGGCACCCGCGAAATCCAGGCCGCCGTCTTCAGCTATCCCTACGATTTTGAGGTGTGGGACGAACTCATGAGCTACGAGGGAATGGCGTTGCGCCTCCAGGGCGAATCCATCGAGCGGAAGCACTTCAAAGACATCGCCGAGTTCCGCACCGCTGCCCAGCACACCATGGTGATCGCCGGTCACCAGGTGCCAGTGCTGAACGTGCCGTATTTCTACGCCAGCGACGCCGGCCACCAGATGGCCGAGGACGCGCCCTTCGCCGCCTGCTATTGGGATACGCCGGAGGGGCGGACGTTCAGCCTGCGCAGCCGCGAGGACGGCCTGGACGTGAGCGAGATTGCCACCCTGTTCGGTGGCGGTGGCCACCGCAACGCCGCTGGCTTCCGGCTCACCCGGGCCCAGGTGGAAGACGCCCCGTTCGGCCCGGTCGAGCCGCCCAAGGAGACCTGACGTGAGCGACACGCTGCAACAAATCCTGGAAGAACTGCGCGCCCAGCGCGTTCAGGAAAGCCTCTGGAGCACCGAGGAAGTCGGCGCCTACTTCGGGGTGAAGAGCAAGACCGCGTGCGGGATCGTGGCGGCGCCCGACTTCCCGGACCCGGTGACCGCCCCAGGGGTGGGCCGCCGATGGCTGCCGGAGGAAGTGCGGGCCTGGGCGAAGCGGCACAGGAAACCGAAGCGGCGCGCCTAATCCAGGCGGGCCGCTATTTCCGATGCCGTCGGGTTGTAGTAGACCCGCAGACTGCCCAGGTTTTGGTGCCCCACCATTCGCGCCAGATCGAGGATATCCAGCTTCTGAGCCAGGCGAGTGATCGCCTCATGCCGCGAGTCATGAAAGCGCAGGTCTTTTATCTGGGCCTTGTCCCGAGCCCGCCGGAACAGCACGTCCAGGCTCCGTGAAGTAAGGTCGAACAGCGGGCCTTTCTGCCCAGGCGCTTGCTGCAGCAGCGCCACCGCACGGGTGGACAGAGGAACCTGTCGCCGCGTGCCGTTCTTCGTCATTTCCAGGGTGCAATGCCGGGCTTGCAGATCCACCCGCGACCAGTCCAAGGACAGTATCTCTCCCGCCCGCATGGCCGTTTCCAGCGCGATCAGGAATACTAACGCCACTTGGTGCTGTTTGGTCTCCACGCGCCCCTCATAGCCCAGGGCCATGCACACACGCTCGATCTCATCGTCGCTGATGCGCCGATCCCTGCCCTGTGGTGACGGCGGCCGCCGTAAGCCCGCACACGGGTTCTCAGTGAGCCAGTGCCATTCTTCTACCGCTGTCCTGAAGACGGCGCTCAGCAGATTCAGCTCACGGTTCACGGTCCCCGGGGCTACGTCCGCCAGCCGCCGATCGCGGTAATCCGCAATGTCGCCGCGGCGCACATCCCGGATCGGGATCTCAGCCAGGGGGTCCCGCCCGATCGCAGCCAGGCGCAGTTCTTCCCAGCGCGCGCCTCGCTTGCTCGGCGAGACCGTCCGTGCATACTTGTCGAGAACGTCAGCCACGGTGCCGCCGGCGGAAACGCCCAACGTGCCGGCCCGAATCTGCGTCTCAATGTCCGCCGCCCAGGCCTTGGCCGCCGTCTTGCTCTCGAACGTTGCGGACCTGTAGACGCCCTGCATTCGGACCTCTGCCCGCCACCCGCTCGCGCGCTTTCTGAATGTGGCCACTCCCCACCCCTGGCGTAATTTTGGCGTAATTGGAAACGGAATACTGGGGAATGCTAGGGAATAATGGGGGAGACTGGAAGGGCTGGGAGCGCATTGAATGCGGGGTTTTCCGAACTGTAGGGAGTAACGGGGAGCGTTGGAGAATATGCCTTAGATTCCTCTTTCCGGCACCATTCCTGCCTTTACTTTCAATCACTTACAGAACATCGGGCGTAAATCAGGCGTAATGGCTTCGGGTTTCGCGTCGCCCCGTCTGTCTTTATACTGTCCGCATGTCCAGTATTACCCTCACCATCAAACAACAGTGGGCCGGCTGCCTCGTCGTCCACCCGTGGAGCCGTGCCCAGATCGGCGTGCGGCGCAAAGGCGGCGGTCTGCGGTATGTGCCGTTCGGCGGTCTGCTGCACAAATCCTGGCTCCCCCTGTGGGTCACCCCGGTCGCTCTGGCCGTCACCGACTGGAACTACGCTGGCGCCCATCAATCGGACCAGCGGCACATCATGTCCGGGTTCGTGGTGGGTGCCCTGATCGAGCAGCGGGCCTTCGTTGTGCTCTATGACGGACGCCCGAAAGAGGTCTGAGCGTACGCCACCTGGCGCCACCAGCCTACAGACGCCGGCCGCCAGCAACCCTACCCTGGCATTGTCCGCCGTCGGCAGGGAGGCCAGCGACCAGAGGTCAGCGTTACTCGGCGGGCTTTTTCGTGAAGGTGCGAGGGTGTTGGTGCTATGCGCCAGGAGGGCCGATCTCGAGCATCCCTCGTCCGTCTACTACCGCCCCAGTGTCCACTTCACTGCGCACCGCCCCCTCGACGAGATCCGTGCCGGCGGTGGTGTAGTCGTGGATCGCGGTTAGGAGTTAGGGAATGGTGCGGTAGGCACGTCGAACGCGCCCGAGTATCGAGCTATGCCCCGGGTAATACGCAAATCATCAAGCCAGCCGTTTATGGAGATACCGTCAAACCGGCTACCGCCAATAATCGTATCGCCACTGTTGTTAAAATTGAATTCGTCCACTGTTTGGGTCGCCCAATTCCCTACGCCCTGGCCGTCCTGGTAGAACCGGAGGTTTGTTCCCTCGCGCACTATCGCCATATGAACCCATTGCTCAATGGGCACCAGGGTAACAGCGGTTCTGTTGTATCCTGAATAAGCAAAAATTGAGAGTCCGCCACTATCTAAGCGAATGATGCATTCTCCAGGACCCCAGGTTCCCCCGCCCGACGCAATAAACGCGGCAGTGCTGCCAGTCGATGAGTTTAACCATGCCCAGAACTCAATCGTGAAATCGGTAGTGCCGCCAAAATTAAAATCGGTGTCGGTGCCGGTAAAGAGATAGCTGCTGCCCACGCCATCAAACAAACAGCTAGCTCCCCCAAATTTACTTTCCCCGGTGTCAACCTGGGCTGATCCATTGGCGGTTATAATCTTCCCGTAAAGCGAACTGTCCGGGAACTGATCGCTGCCATCTGTTCCATCCATATGCAGTAAAAGCACGACATCATCGAAATTCGGGTCTGCCGGCTCCGGCTCCCCCGCCCTCCCCTGGCCGAGCAGGACGTGCTGCGCTGGGCGGATCATGCTGCCGTCTCCTCTGCGTTGGTCCACCAGATGATGTCCGTCGGCTTGATGACGCTGATTGCCTTGCCAGGAGCGGCGGTGCTGTCGCCGGCATTCACCACTGTATCGCCGCCCTCGCCGGCGGCGGTCACCACTCCAGCTGCGCCCTGGGCCAGAATGACGTTGAAGCCGCCAGGAATCGCCGTGGTGGCGTTGTCCGGCAGGGTGACGGCCACAGGGTCATTGCTGGTGAACCAGAGCACCTTGCCGTTGTCTGCGGCCGTCAGGCTGTAGGTGGTGGTGGCTACTTCCTCCACCTTGAGGCCGGCGCCCCAGAGGTTGCCGGCGCTATCCAGGCGCAGAGGGGTGCGCTTGAGGGCCTTACCGCTTGTGCCGCTGAAGGCGGGCAGCTCACCGTCAACGCTGGCCGCAGCCCCGTTCACATCACCGGTGCCGCCGACAACGTCGTACCCCTCGCCATTCCAGTAGATGTGCAGATCCTCGTCCACCACCAGCACCGGCGACCCAAACGGCTCAATGTAGAGCCAGGCGCCGGAGTGATAGGCCGCGATGGTGTTGTCCTTGCCGGCCCAAGTGCCGGTGGCGCCGACGGGGACGATGTAGCTGTCGCCCTCTTCCGGGTTGCTGGGCGCGGTGGACTGGGAACGGGAAATCACCGAGCCACGGGCCACCTGCCCCATCACCAGCAGGTTGGTGTTCATGCCACGGCCCCAGCCCTTCTCGCGGGTTTCCCAGCCGTAGACGATGTTCGTTCCTGGAATCTGAATGGCAGGCATGACTTACCTCAGTATTTGATGCAGGGGAGCAGGTTGTAGTTGGCGACGCGGGTTTCGGTTCCAGCTCCGGCCGTTTTCGTGTTCACCGTATCCGTGTAGCCGTTGCCAACGGCCCTGTTATTAAGCTCGGCGCCTTCGGCAACGCTGTCGCCCACCGGCATGCCATGGGTATGTTCCGGCATCTGGTCGGCCTGGTACGCGCCGGGGTCGCGCTCGATGTCGGCGGGATCCAGTGCGCGGATGTGGGCCTTGCGGGTAATCAGGTCCGGCACCCGGAAGGTGGTGGAGCCGTCACCGGAGCTGAAACAGCCTCGCCGGTCGGTTTCGCTGTCGCCCAGATATTCCGCGTCGGTGACGACCGTCCCGTAGGTCTGCGCCCAGTACCAGAGGCGCGGGTAATCGGCCCGCAGCAATTCGTCGTCGTTGGCGATCACACGGCCGGGAACGGCGGAGGTCGCCGCAAACCAATCAACCGCGCCCACGCCCTCCAAGTCTTCCTCGGACCAGGCCGCCCGGTCGATCAGCTCCGGCCGGTTCTCGAATTGAGTGCCGACACCGCCGCGCTCCAGCTGGGCTTCGCCGGCGTCCAGGTTCGTGTTGGCGACGATGCCGCAGTCGAAGGTCACCACCACGGCGACGCCGGTGGACAGGTCGCCGGGGTTCTCGATGGGCAGGCTGAGCTGGGTGAGCGTGTTGCTGGCGATGGAAACCGGCGAGCTGGCCGCGATGGTGACCAGGTCGCCGTCGAAGTCGTCCGCCGTGAGGCACTTGTACAGCGTCAGAAAGACATTCATCGGTGAGCCGCTGTTCTGGCGCACCTTCGCCTGGAACACCACGTCATCGCCGCTGATGTTGGCGCCGTCGCCGGATGGCATGCGCCACATGATCTCCGCCTCGGATTCGCTACTGTCCGTGGTGACGTTGTCCAGCCGGGCACAGACGCCGGTGTCGCCGAAATTGGCGTCCAGGTGGCGATGGAATGTGCCTGCCGTGGCCGAGCCCACCTGAGCAAACACGCCCGCCAGCTCACCCAGGGACCAGCTTTCGCGCACCGGGAAATCCACGCCGGAGGACGCATGGCGCCGGCCCTTGCACCCGCCGTTGGTGAGCAGGTTCTTGGGGCCGGCGTCGGTGCCCAGCGCGCTCACCGCGGACTCCAGATCCTCGATGCGGCTTTCCAGATTCACGATGTTGTTCGCGACCCCGCCGCGCTCCCACTGGAACGCCCCGTCGGCGTCATAGGCCAAGATTTTGTAATCCTGGTTCGGGGTCAGCTCGAAGTCCGGCAGCAGCCCGTAGGCATCGGCGTAGAGGGTGTTCCCGAGGGAAACCGACAGATCCGTGCCGGCGTCGTACACGTTGGCCGGGGTGTCGGTGTCGTCCTCGAAGAACTCCATGCGGCCGCCGGGAAGCAGATTCCCCTTCTTGTCGCGGAGCAGGTACCCGTTAATCGGGTTTTCCATGCGTGAGAGCATTTTTCAGGTCTCCAGAATCGAAAAAGCCCGCCGGGTGGCGGGCTGTGCTGGTCGTGTGGTCGTGCGGTGGGCTTTCGGCCCCGGGTCTGATTCGGTTACTATTTGACCGCTAAAGGGAATCCGATAACTCAAATAAGGGGAACGACAATGAGAATTTTCGCTTTTGCCTTCTTTCTGCTCGCCTGCTCATCGGCTCAAGCTGCCTGCT
>Ga0208014_1000770_pt1 | contig 11735 bp, 10 predicted proteins | sample 25_taG_FD_184099 | JGI IMG/M metagenome (GOLD analysis project Ga0208014, IMG submission 184099) | Marine viral communities from Cariaco Basin, Caribbean Sea - 25_WHOI_OMZ (SPAdes) (version 2) | ecosystem: Environmental > Aquatic > Marine > Oceanic | place: Caribbean Sea: Cariaco Basin...
TAGCAAGGGGGCGCTGCTTTGCCTTTTTTTATCAGAAAGAAGATTTACAAAAAGAAGAATCGCTTCCTCTTACAAAACATTTATAAAGAAAAAGGGCCATCTAAATACTTTTTAGACGGCCTCTTTTGTTTCTAAGGTTTTGCGAATCTACATTTCTACATAATTTTCTCTTAAAAAATGGGGTTTTCTACATAATAGATTCCCAATAAGATTTTTGAATAGTTCCTAAGTACTTGTTTTTCAATTGAATACTTGTGATGTTGAGGTTTTGGTATAATTATTCCATATTACTTATCAGATTTAAACCATATAACTTAAAACTTTATTATTATGAAAAAGCTAGGAATAACTTTAATGGCCGCTGCAGGAATGTTTTTGTTCAGTCAAAATGCGCAAGCGCAGGAAGAAGAACCAGAAGAAATGGAGCAAACTGAAGCCGTAGAAGAGGTTCAGGGAGTAAAAGATGATTTCAAAAAGCTTGACGTTTTAGCCTTGCCCCAAGCCATAAAAGATGCGGTAATGACCGATATGAACGGTGCCGTTGCCGAAGAAGCATGGGTAAAAGAGAAAGATGGTAAAAACGTTTATAAATTGGCGCTTAATGTAGATGGGGAAAAGAAAAAGGCCTATATAGACAGTGAAGGAAATTGGATCGAGAAAGAGGATAAATAGTTTACTACTCCAACTTTAACTAACCAATAATTTCCGTTGAATTTATTTGCCCTACCAAAGAAGTTCAACGGAAATTTTTTAAACTAACAGCCGGAATTTAAGAGAAACCAACTCCTTCGGCACCAGATTTAAAGCAAAAAGTAACAGAGATCATGTGTACAACTTAAGTGGTTAAATTGCCTTTTGGCCTACTAACTAACACTTTTTAACCAATTAAGTTGATGAAGGAATTTTATGCAGATTGTACTTTTGCAGTTTGGAAAATGGATACCACCCAATGACAGATTAATAAATAATTTAGATTGTCATTGAATAGAGACCTTTCACGAGGTCTCTTTTTTTATACTTATTTTTAAACTCAATGAAATTTAGATTGTTAAATTTGCAAGACGGTTAAATTAAAAATCAATGACAAAAATTCTTATAGTTGAAGATGATGTTCCTTTTGGAACTATGCTGAAAACTTTCCTAATCAAGCGCGACTATGAGGTTGAATTGGTTTTTTCTGGAGCAGAAGCTTTTAAAAAGTTAAAAGAAAACTCATTTAACCTAATTCTTTCTGATGTTAGGTTACCCGATACCAGCGGACTTGATATTCTAAAAGAGGTGAAAGCTGAAAATGCCGACACGCAGGTCATCATCATGACCAGCTATGCCGAAATTAGTATGGCGGTCGAGGCGATGAAAATAGGAGCTTTTGACTATGTTTCTAAACCATTTAGGCCTGAATCTATTTTGCAAACCATAGAGAATGCTTTAACCCATACCCAGGTACAACAACCCAGCGCACCAAAACAAGCTAAAAAACCACAAAAACCTGCTTCAGATCAGGAAACTAGTTTTGTAAAAGGAGTTAGTGAAGCTGCGATAAAATTAAGCGATTATATTGAGCTTGTTGCCCCTACAAATATGTCTGTTTTAATAATGGGCGAAAGTGGAACAGGTAAAGAGCAGGTGGCAAAAAGTATTCACAAACAAAGTAAGCGAGCCGGCGCTCCATTTATAGCCGTAGATTGCGGGGCAATCCCTCGTGAATTAGCTTCCAGTGAATTTTTTGGTCATTTAAAAGGTTCTTTTACCGGGGCGATAAATGATAAAACAGGACATTTTGAAGCAGCCAATGGAGGTACCCTTTTTCTCGATGAGATTGGTAACCTTAGTTATGAGCTTCAGGTGCAATTATTAAGAGCCCTCCAGGAAAGAAAAATTAAACCGGTAGGCAGTAATAACGAAATACAGGTAGATATCCGTGTGATCACCGCTACAAACGAAGATCTTGCGCAAGCCGTAAAGGATGGCGAGTTTAGAGAGGATCTTTATCATCGTTTAAATGAATTTTCAATTAAAGTTCCTGCTTTAAAAGAACGGAAAGAAGATTTGATGCTTTTTGCAGAATATTTTCTCGACGAAGCAAATACTGAATTGGAAAAAAATGTGATAGGTTTTACTGAAAGTGCTATAGAAGCTTTTAAGAACTATAACTGGCCAGGTAATTTAAGGGAGTTAAAGAATATGGTGAAAAGGGCCGCCTTGCTTACACAGGATGAAATGATACCTCTTAAAGTGCTTCCGCACGAAATCGCAACAGCTACTCATTCTAACACAGAAACCGAATACGGGCTTTTTAAAAATAAGAATGAGGAACAGCTAATTTTAGACGCTTTGGAGAAAGCCGGCGGTAATAAAAGTAAAGCTGCGAGATTACTTTCTATAGATCGTAAAACACTTTACAATAAACTAAAACAGTACGATATTAAACTTTAATTTCCTGTTCCAGTTCTTCCATTAAGTTTAGAATTCCAGCTTTCAATTGATTAAATTCTTTATCAGTAAAAGCTTCATTTTGTTCAAGCCTTTCTAACTGCCTCGCCAGATGTTTCGCATTGATCTGCTTTAACATTGGTGCCATTTTATGTGCTAGTCTTGCGACTTCTTTTTCATCATTATTCTTACGCGCAATAGCAATAAGCTCTATTTGTGATCTGGAACTTTCTATAAACGCCTCTAAAATAGTTTGCACAGCTTCCTGATCTCCTGCCGAAAAATCATAAATATCCTGAAGGTCGTAATGATTGTTTTTAGAATGTTGAAGGTTGTTATTTACTTTCTCTTTAAGTTCAAGTTTAAAAATAGCTGCAATGCTTTGTTGCAATTTTCCGGGCTTATAAGGCTTTAAAAGACTTTTGTTGAATCCGGCGAGTTTATATGTTTCGGCATCAACATCTGTTCTGCCCGATAAAGCGATAACGGGTAATTCCCCAATTTTATACTTTTTCCTGATATTTTTAATCAGGTCAAAACCATCCATTTCTGGCATTTGTATATCGGTTAAAACCAGCGAATATTCTCTGTTTTCCAATTTCTTAAGAGCGTCGCTTCCGTTCAATGCGCTATCGCACTGCATTCCCATAGATTTAAGCAATTCGCCCGTGAGCGAAAGCTGAGAAGGTTCATCGTCTACAATAAGAGCGGTTTTCCCGGAAAGATCAGGTAATTCAGGTGTAGCTTCTACTTCAGGTACTTTAGCTGCTTCAGTAGTAAGTTTTCTAACGGGAAGAAAAACCGTAAACTCGCTACCTTCGCCCTGTTTGCTTTTCAGTTTCAATTCACCTTTTAATAATTCGGTCAAACTCTTGGTAATAGTGAGTCCTAGCCCTGTTCCGCCGTAAGCTTTTTCTATTTTTGTATTCTCCTGTGAAAATTCCTCAAAGATCTCTTCTTGCTTTTCTTCAGAAATTCCAATTCCGGTATCTTTTACCGAAATAATAAGGCAGTAACTATCTTCAATTTCTTTCTTAAGGTAAATATTGACTTTAATTTCACCTTCTTTAGTAAACTTACAGGCATTGGTAATGAGGTTGGCAATTATTTGCTTGATCCTAAAAGGGTCGCTAAGAACTTGTGTGTCTGCATCTTTTGAAGCTTCAAAAACAATCGCTATATTTTCATTTCTGGTTGCCGGTAAAGCGTTGTAAACAGTGTCTTTTATAAGTTTCGCAGGATTAAACGGTAGCTTTTCAACCGTCATTTTTCCGGCTTCCAGTTTAGAAAGATCCAGGAGATCGTTAACTAAATGCAGAATGAAGTTAGACGATTTTTTTACCTGGTCCATATAATGAGACTGCTTGGTATTGAGGGAAGATTTTTCAATTAGATCTGTATAGCCAATAAGCGTATTTAATGGCGATCTTAAATCATGGGTAATCGCGGCCATAAATTGTTCCCGCCTTTTTAACAGTGTTTCAGCAAAATCTTTGGCCTCTTCTAATTGTCTCCTGTACTTCTGACTTTTAGTAATGTCTTTAATGATAAAAATTAGCGATAATAATATAATTAGGAAACTCACAATACCCGCAATCAGGAATATTTGCGAGCTCTCTTCTATCATATTTTGGGACACTTTAGCTCGCTGTATGGAGGCTTCCCTTTCTTCCAGTTCAATTTTGCCCAGCAATCGCCTTAATTGCTGGTTAATGATCATGTCATTTTCCAGGAATTCCTGCTCCTTTTTATCTACTGTATTTTGAAACCGCCGGTTAGCAATTTCTAGCTCGCTTAATACATTTCTAACCGAACCTATTATAGAGTCTGCAGTTCGATTGGTGAGTTTTTCAGCATTGTCTTCCCGTGAATATTCCAGCCATCTAATTAATAATCTACGTTGATGAGGTTCCAGGTTGGAAAAACGTTGGCGGTAATTATAATCTTCAAAAGATGGATCTATTTTTTTTAATTCATTTAAAACCTGGGAATAATAATTTTGGTTGCGTTGTTGTTCTCTTAGTTCGTATAGTTCCTGGAGGTTAGTAGACTTTTCAGATAGCAATTCTTTTATGCTATCCAGTTCATTCTTCATAGAGCTATCAGCATAACCGGTTTTTAATCTTTGAATATCAAGCTGAATGCTATCTATTTGATTTTGGTATTTCTCGAGATCAGCTTCATTCCCGGTTTGAATAAGCTGTCTACTCAAGTTTTCAGTTTCATAAAGGCTGGTGGTAATATCGCTCAGCATAAAAAGCTGCTCGTTATTATTATTGTTGTTTTCTGAAACCCTACTAAAAGCAACAACCTGGTTCCGTACCAGCCAAACGGAAACAGCGGCGAGGGCGGCTATAAGGAGATATCCGCCAATTACTTTATAGGTTATGGAGCGCTTTGTGTTTCGCATAAAATTATTATCACCAAAATTACACCATTTAAACGAAATGAAACCGGCATTATGCCCGATCTTAGAATTTTTATGCCTAAGAGATGATTGTGAGCCTGACTGGAGCTAATAAGTAATAGGTTTAAATTATAGGCGTAAAAATTATTGCTATTTCGTAAAAGTCTTATACATTTGCCGCAAATCTCAAAGGGGTGCCACTTAAGTGTGGCTGAGATCATACCCAAAGAACCTGGGCAGGTAATGCTGCCAAGGGACAAGCGCAAAATGCGCAACGTATGTACTCCTGAAAATGCCAAAACACCGGTGGGCAATTTCAGGATTTTTTTATCTAATTTTTAACCAAGGAATAATAGCCCCTTTTATTCGTAAATAATTTCTTACGAATGAAATCTTTATTATTTTTTACCGGCCTCTGCCTTATTTCATTGCAAGCCGTTGCTCAAACACACATTGTAAAGGGAAAAGTAACCCGTGGCGAAAAGCCGGTAGAAGGCGTGGCAGTTTATGCCGTAGAATCTGGAGAAGGTACAGCTACCGATGCAAATGGCAGGTATAGCCTCCAGCTGAAAGAAGGAACTTACAAGCTCGTATTTTCTTATGGAAATCAGAAAAGTTTAGAGGTACAGCTTGATCAGGACAAAACCCTAAATGTAGACCTAGCTAATGTTGAAGAAGTTCTGGACGAGGTTTTTCTTTCTTCGGTAAGAGTGACCGCAAAATCTCCCATTACTTATAGTAACCTTAGTAATGAGGAAATTGAAGATCGTAACCTGGGCCAGGATATTCCTGTGTTAATGAATTATATGCCCAATGTGGTAACTACCAGTGATGCCGGTGCCGGCGTGGGTTACACCGGGATTAGGGTGAGAGGAAGCGGCCCCACCAGTACCAATGTGACCATAAATGGTATTCCTTATAACGATGCTGAAAGCCTTGGAACCTTTTGGGTGAACCTGGGGGACTTTGCATCTTCGGTAGAGAATTTACAGTTGCAACGTGGGGTGGGAACTTCTACAAATGGTGCCGGTGCTTTTGGAGCGAGTATAAATATTTTAACCGACGGTTACAGCGAAGAAGCAAACGCAGAAATTGCCAATAGCTACGGTTCTTTTAACACGCACAAGCATACGGTGAAATTCAGTACTGGACTTATAGACAATCATTGGGAATTTGCCGGTCGTGCTTCACAAATTAAAAGTGATGGCTATATAGATAGGGCCAGCAGCGATTTAAAATCTTACTTTCTACAAGGGACCTATGTAGATGAAAATACACTCGTTAAAGCTATAACATTTGGAGGTAGCGAAACTACTTACCAGGCCTGGTATGGGATAGACTCTACAACGCTTGCCAATGATAGAACTTATAATCCTGCCGGGGTTTATACCGATGAAGATGGGAATACAAAATTCTATGAAAACCAAACCGATAATTATAAGCAAGATCACTATCAGTTATTGTGGAACCAGGAGTATAATAAAAACTGGTCTTCTAATCTTGCTTTTCATTATACTTACGGGCGTGGTTACTATGAGGAATATGAAGAAGATGCCACTCTAAATGAATTCGGACTGGAAAATTTTCAAGCTAATGGGGAAGAAGTTACCACTTCAGATTTGGTGGGTACCAAATGGCTGGATAATGATTTCTACGGAACTACTTTCGGTTTAAATTATCAGGATGCAGACTGGGACGTGAATTTTGGCGGTGCCTGGAATCGATACATTGGTGATCATTTTGGTGAAGTTATTTACACCCGTTTTGCTAGAAATAATGATCCTTATGAGCCATACTATGAAAATGTAGGTAGAAAAACTGACTTTAACCTATACGGAAAAGCGACTTATGCGATTTCAGACAAACTGGCCGGTTATTTAGATATGCAAGTCAGAACTATAGATTATGAGACCGAAGGAGTTTTATCTGAAGGTAATGAATTCCTGGTAAATGATTCTTTCACATTTTTCAATCCAAAAGCCGGATTAACCTATGTGTTGAACGATCAAAATCAATTTTATTTCTCTTATGCTCGCGCCAATAGAGAGCCAAGAAGAAGTGATTATGAAAACGGTGATCCTGAACACGAAGAACTAAACGATTATGAATTGGGCTGGAGGCTTAATACAACAGCTGTTCAGCTAAATACCAATTTATATTATATGGATTATCAAAATCAGCTGGTACTCACCGGTGGTATTGATGATGTTGGTTCTTTTATTCGTGAAAACAGTGGAAATAGTTATCGCTTAGGTCTGGAAATAGATGCGATAATTAGACTTTCAGAAAAAGTAGTGCTAAGGCCAAACCTGGCTTTAAGCCAAAATAAGAATATCGATTTTGTAGCTACCTGGGATGGTGAACTGGTTGATTTTGGGAATACCGATATTTCTTTTTCTCCTTCAATAGTGGGTGGTAATAGAATTAGTTATCTGCCTGTAAATGGTTTGGAATTAAGCCTACTTTCAAAATATGTGGGAGAGCAATATATGAGCAATATTGAAGCCGAAACCTCTAAGTTAGATGCATATTTCGTAAACGATTTTAATGTTCAGTATACCTGGAGAAACGCGCCTTTATTTAAAGAAGTGGTATTTACAGGTTTGGTCAATAATATATTTGGCGAAGAATATGTATCTAATGGCTATTACTACACTTTTGATGTAGAAAACCCAGATACTTCAACGGGTTTACAAACTTTAGATGGAGCAGGTTACTATCCTCAAGCAACTACCAACTTTTTAGCCGGAATTACTTTGAAGTTTTAATTTGTTTGTCACCTTTCTCCTCCTTTTTAATGGGAGGGGAGAGGTTTTTAATTATATACCTCAATCGTATTTCCGCGACGTTCAATGCGGTATGGCTTCATAGAGTACTGGCCTTCACCTTCCAGTAATTCACCTGTAATAATATTATAAGAATTTCCATCTTCACAATTACAGGTAGCAACTACGCCTTCAACGGTCATTGCAGAACAATTACTTGGTGGATGATTAGGGTCGCTTAATTCAAAAGCGGTGTATTGTGAATTATTGATGTTATATACAACAACCCCACGTATACCTTCGTTATAGGTTGCAAAGCTATTGCCTGGGAATTGAAGATCATTATATTCAGGGAAATCTAGATTTAGTTGCAGCCTGAAATTCAAATTAATAAGGTTGGGGTTATTAAGCGAATTATCATCATTTGTGGAGCACGCGCTAAAAATTGCTGAAAATAGAAGTAAAACAAGAGTTTTTTTCATCATATTGGCAAATTTTTCGCTAAATATTATTATTGTTTTCAAGGCGTAAATTTATTATATTTGTTAAACAAATCCCGTCGCGCTATGGGATTTTTTCTATTTATATAAACGATGAAGTTATGAGCAAAGTATCTTATTATACTGAAGAGGGGCTAAAAAAATTGAAAGATGAGCTAAATCAATTACGTGATGTAGAACGGCCCAGAGCTTCTGAAGCTATTGCCGAAGCCCGGGATAAAGGAGATTTAAGTGAGAACGCCGAGTATGATGCTGCTAAGGAAGCGCAGGGACTTTTAGAAATGAAAATTTCGAAATTAGAAGAAGTGGTTGCTAACGCAAGAGTGATAGACGAATCTCAATTAGATACAGATAAAGTTTTAGTACACTCGCATGTGAAAATAAAGAACCAAACCAATGGTACTGAGGTAGAATATAAACTAGTAGCTCAAAGTGAAGCCGACTTAAAAACAGGTAAAATATCTGTAGATTCTCCAATTGGTAAAGGATTATTAGGTAAAAAAGTTGGTGATACCGCAGAAATTAATGTTCCTAGTGGAACAATGAAATTTGAGATATTAAAAATCTGGAGAGAATAAGTTCCCGGTTTTTAACACTTTGTAAAATCCTTTTCCAATACCTTTAACTAAGGTTCTGTGAAAAGGATTTTATTTTTAAGTTACTAACCAATTGAACAATTATTATGTCTAGTTTATTCACTAAAATTATAAAAGGCGAAGTGCCTGCTTACAAAATCGCCGAAGATAGTCAGTTTTTAGCTTTTTTAGATGTTAGCCCCAATGCCAGGGGTCACGTGCTCTGTATTCCCAAAAAAGAAGTAGATTATATTTTTGACCTGGAGGAGGAAGTCTATCAGGAATTGATGCGATTTTCTCGAAAAGTAGCTTTGGCCCTAAAAAAAACCGTTGATTGCAAAAGGGTAGGAATGGCAGTTGTAGGACTTGAAGTTCCACACGCCCACGTTCATCTCATTCCACTTAATTCTATGAGTGATATGGACTTTTCTAACAGCGTGAAAATGGAGGATGAAGAATTCAAAAAGTTAGCAGAATCTATTCACGTAAATCTTTAATGGAGGCCGAAACGTATAAGTTAGAACTTCAGCTAAGAATAGATTGGAGTGATTTAGATATGTATAAGCACGTGAATAATATCTCGTTTATGCGATATATGCAATCGGGACGTGTGAATTTTTGGGAAGCTTCAGGAATCTATAAAATGTATGAAAATAACAATATGGGAACCATGCTGGTTTCTACACATTGCGATTTCAAAAAATCCCTATATTATCCCGGAAATGCTATCGTAAAAACTAAACTAGATTTTATTAAGAATAGTAGTTTCGGCTTAAAGCATTTGATTTTAGATGAAGCCAATGAGATTTGTGCCGAAGGAAAAGATGTTGTGGTTTGTTATGATTTCGATAAAGATAAAACCTTCAGAATTCCTGAAGATCTAAGAGAGAAACTTTCAGAATTTTAAACTTTTCTAAGAGAGATTTTAAAGGTTGTACCTTTATTAATTTCGCTTTCGGCTACTTTGATCCTTCCGTGGTGATAACCTTCAATAATTCTTTTCGCTAAAGATAATCCAAGTCCCCAACCTCTTTTTTTGCTCGTATGCCCCGGTTCAAAAATAAGTTTGAATTTATTTTTTTCCAGGCCTTTCCCGGTATCCTTAATAAAGATATGAGCCCATTTTTGTTCCTCCTGAACACTAATATTTAGCTTCCCTTTTCCTCGCATAGCATCTATAGCGTTTTTTACCAGGTTTTCTATGGTCCAGCTATAAAGTTGGCGGTTTAACATCACCGGGATATTCCCTTGTGGGGTATCTATAGAGAACTCTATAAGCCTGGAACTTCTGGTTTTTAAATAATCATAGCTATTTTGAGTCGCTTCAATGATATTTGTTTTTTCCAGAATTGGAGACGAACCAATTTTAGAAAATCGCTCTGTAATTGTTTCCAGTCGCGTAATATCTTTTTCCATTTCGGTGATATAGGACTCGTTTACATTTTCCTGTTTCAGGATTTCGGTCCATCCAATAAGAGAGGATAAAGGAGTGCCAATTTGATGTGCGGTTTCTTTAGCCATCCCGGCCCAAAGTTTATTCTGTTCGCTATTTTTAGTTGTGGTATAAAAGAAATAAACCACCCCAATAAAGAGAAAGCCAATTAGCACCAGTCCTATTGGGTAATACTTAAGGCTGTTTAAGACCGGTGAATTTCCATAATAGATATATTGTTTTTCTCCATTTCCCAGGTTGATGATAATAGGTTCATTTTCATCTTTCAAACTGGCTAACAATTTTTCTGCGCGTTCAGGATCTTCTAATTTACCTGGATCTATATTAGTTGTGTATGCAATTTCTCCATCGGTGTCGGTATGAATAATAGGGATCGTAGTATTATTATTCAAAATTTCCAGGATAAGATCCAGGTCGGCATCCTCGGGGGCGGGATCTCTATCTAGCGCTTCCTGTGCTTTGGCCCAAACGCTCATTTTTGCTCTTTCGTCTTCTTTTAAGCGTTGAAAAAAGATGCTGGTATTCCATAACACCAGGCCTACTACGATAAGGCACGAAATAATAATAAACCAGCGATTAAAAGTGCGTTCGTCTGTGAAGTTCATACAGGCCTTTAAGCTTTAAAAGATTTAAAGATAAGCGTTTTAATACGAATTTTATTGCACGCTCTGGCTTTTCATTCCCTCTTGGTTTCGTTACCTTTGACAAAAAATAAATATGCTTACAATAGATCCAAAAGAGGTTAGCACGGGTAAACTTCACCGCTATTTGCTTGGTGCCATTGGGCCAAGGCCTATTGCTTTTGCCAGTACCATAGATGCTGAAGGCCGACCAAATTTATCACCTTTCAGCTTTTTTAATGTTTTTGGATCTAATCCACCCACCCTCATTTTTTCGCCGGCCAGGAGAGGTCGTGATAATACGGTGAAGCATACTTACAATAATGTGAAAAGTATAGATGAGGTGGTGATCAATATTGTGAATTATGATATTGTGCAACAAATGTCTCTTTCCAGTACTGAATATGCCGAAGGCGTAAATGAGTTTGAAAAAGCAGGATTTTCAATGCTGAAATCTGAACTTGTAAGGCCATTTCGTGTGGCAGAATCCCCGGTACAATTTGAATGTAAGGTAAAGCAAGTCATTGAAACCGGCCAGGAAGGTGGTGCAGGAAATCTTGTAATTTGCGAAGTCCTGAAAATGCATATTAACGAAAACATTCTGGATGAAGACGGATTTATAGATCAGCATAAAATAGATCTTGTAGCCAGAATGGGAGGCAATTGGTATAGCCGCGCCAATCTTGGAATGTTTGAGGTGCCAAAACCTCTCTCTTCTCTTGGAATTGGTATTGATGCTATTCCTGCTGAAATTAGGGAAAGTAAAACCCTAACCGGAAATGATCTAGGTAAGTTAGGAAACGTAGAAGCACTCCCCAAAAAAGAAGAAATAGATAGCTTTATAGCCGAAAATAAAGATTTGGCAGACCTGGTGAAAGCCAATAACAAAAAAGATATTCATACCCAGGCACAGTTGTTTTTGGAGAAAAACGATACCGATGCTGCCTGGAAATTATTATTATCAAAAACAGATTAAGATGGA
>Ga0208014_1000773_pt1 | contig 11681 bp, 5 predicted proteins | sample 25_taG_FD_184099 | JGI IMG/M metagenome (GOLD analysis project Ga0208014, IMG submission 184099) | Marine viral communities from Cariaco Basin, Caribbean Sea - 25_WHOI_OMZ (SPAdes) (version 2) | ecosystem: Environmental > Aquatic > Marine > Oceanic | place: Caribbean Sea: Cariaco Basin...
CCTGCCGCTAGCGTTCATCCTGAGCCAGGATCAAACTCTTCATCGTTAAATCTTATATACTTTAACAACTACTAAAGGAATTCCTCTTCTTCATCCCGTTTAACCGGGAATCAAAGCTCAAAACGTTTTTCTAGTCTTAATTCTTATTTGCATTTGTTGCTAATTAAAGCAACATACGCGCTGTCAATTCAATATGTCAATGAACTCAAACCCCTCCGCCTTCGGCACCTCCCCTTTATAAGGGGAGGATCATTCCGTATTATTGGAAGGATCGTCTTGTTGAAATCAAAGGAGTCGAACCTTATTCTATCTCACCCAACCCGGGATTTCTTTTCAGTAAGTTTTTATGAACTTTCGCCCTCTCTCAAAGCGGCTGCAAATGTACAACCTTTTTTTAAACCGGCAAGAAAAAAAATTTTATTTTTTTTCAGCCACTCTCGAAGCTAATCCCGTAAAAGCGGATGCAAACTTACAACCTTTATTACTTAACTTCAAAATGTTTTTTAGAGAACTTTTTTCAACCTTAAAAGAACACTTAACGTGCCTCTCAAAGCGGATGCAAAGATAAAACCAATTTCCTTTACAATCCAAGATAAAATTCAAAAAAAATTTCAGAGAACTTATTTGCTTTGATCCTTTGCTACATCTAGGCTCAGACACCGTCTCTCCTACCCCGTCACTCCCTCTCAAAGCGGCTGCAAATATACAACTGAATTCTAATCCCACAAGCCTCCAACAAAAATATTTTAAGGTTTTTTTGACATTTTTCTAAACCCCAAAACTAAGGTGCTGAAAATGACATTTTTGAAGAGAGATTTTTTCTACACTTTTTTATCCTGAAATTGAAAGTAGAGGATGTATGGTTACAAGGATGGGCATTTTTCGATGGTGCGACCCCGGAAGCTGCGACCCCTTCAGGGTCGTGCGGGGCGTGATCTCTTGGTTATAAATATTGGACCCCGTCGGGGTCATGGCTTTCCTCCACTCCTGTTATAATTATGCAATTCCTTCGAAATTATGAGTACATGATATCTCTTATATATAGTATGTAGATCCATTACCAGCAGGAGGTACAATTTTATGAAAGCACTATATATACCCTCTTCAGACGCTAAAGACATACCTTATGAGATAAGAGGTGTCGAAAATGGCATTTTTGAGAGGTGGCGTTTCGTAAGGTGCGACTCCTTCGGGGTCGGGATCATCACGGCATCCAGGTTAAAAACATATGACCCCGTTGGGGTCGTGGGGTTGACAGCATCAGTTGTTATAAGCAGGAGATCCCTTCAGGGTCTGGTTCGTGAAGTGTTCCTGTTATTGAAAGAAGGAAACACATTGGGGTCTTGAAGTCATGACCTGCTACGTTACAAACATAAGACCCGATAAGGTCTAACCATCCGGATCCAAAGGATCCGGTATTTGTATTATTCTTCAGCAGGGGTGACCCCGAAGGGGTCAAATGTTTATAGCTGATAAACGAAATATCCATCGAATTGTATTAATAGGAATCAAAAACATACAATCAAATCCGATTATTTCAATGCCAATCGAAGAACAAAACCCCAATCCCATTAATTAATAATGAATCGAAGACGTGTACCCGCGTTAGGGACCTGCCTACCGGCAGGCAGGTAGCAGCGGAAATCCTTTTTGTGAAGTATGAACAAAAAGATTGAAGCGGATAGCCCGACCCGCATGAGCGGTAGCGAAGGCGGGGAACGCCCAAATAACCTACATAAAGAAATTCCAGACTAATCCAAACCTTACTCCAAAGTCGCGTGAGGGATAGAGTGGTGCCGAAAAATTGTTATTTGCTTCAATTAGATAATTCAGGTTTTCTAGTTTAAAGAAGATCCGGGCCTGTCGTATTTTACCATTGAAGAAAAAATCTACAGTTGGAAAGCCTTCGACTTGTTGTGAATTCTGAACATAAAATTCTGCCAGAACAGGATCATACCCATTCATCTCGTAATCTGTAAAATAGTTTAGCGTGAAACCGGTTTGAAGATAGAGTGCCCGCTGGAACCAATGGTCTTTATAGTAAAACGTGTTCCTGGTTACCAGATCGGGTATATTTAGTACCTGCCCCCCATCTAAAACAGTTTGGTAAAGTAAGGTGTTATTGAGCGCAAATTTGCCCAGGCTAAATTCCCTGTGGCCCTTGACCTTTACATAACTTACCTGATCGTTGTGCTGAAATGGCTTTACTAATCCTGCTTCCCCTATCCCAAAGTAGGCCATATCATTAATTGTGGAGAATTCTACGTTGGCATTCAACCATTGAGGTGCCCACAGGTCAAAACCCAGAGACTGCCGACTTTCGTTAGAAAAGGAGGTTTGCCAGTTGTAGTTTATATAATCGCTCTGGTAGAGAAGAAAATTATAATTGGGGGCACGATCATTAATATTGGCCGTGGCTGCGACCACAAAATCTGAGGACAGCACATATGAAAGTCGAGCGCCGAGGTCATATCCTTTAAAATCTCCTGTTAAGTTGATCATTCCGCTCGCTTTGAACTGAAAGTCACCCAGAGTACCCAGATAATCTCCCCCTGCTGAAAGTATATCTCCCTGAAGCTTGTTCACTATATACCCTCCTTCAAGATCTAGCACGGTATTATAGCCATAGTTATAGTGGGTGTGCTTTCCGCGAGCAATAATTCTTGCAAGATTCCCGGCTGTAAAACCTACATAGACCTCGTTGGATGTAGTAGTGAGCCGTGTTACATCTTTTAAACCCACCTCTTCAAAAGAGGGCCCAAAGAGTTCACTGGCCGAAGACTGCTGAAACTGATACTTTTTATAGGTATGATTTAAACGATGACCAATTCTAAAATCTCGCTGTACAAGCGAATCAGCTCTTTTGTAAAGGGCATACGAATGGTCTAGGAAAAATCTTTTACCAAATAATGTAGATTGCGCATCTTCGAAGTTCACGTCAAGACGGGAGCGATCTTCGAATTCGGGATTTTCTGCTATGTATTGATCAAGAGACGTAGCTGTAAGTCCGCCGTTTTCTTCATTGAGAAGGTCCTGTGAAACAAAATGAGTTTGCATATTGTACCTCCCGTTTGGGGAACTATAACTGAGTGTAGTTCTAAAATTTCCGGTACTGGTGAGCATATGCCGATATCGACCTAGCGAGCGAAGTCCTTTATATCCTATTGAAAAATTGAGATTAGGAGAAGTGTTTACAGTAAAAAGAGCATCAGCTGCCTGGCCTTGTTCAAATACTGTCTTAAAAAAAAGTTCGGTAAACGGGGTAGGAACGTTATAGTAGAAGATGTCTTCTACTTCCATAAAATTATAATGTCTCGCTCTTGCGCCAAATTGAGGAAGTACCTCCCGCTCTTCAATAAAATTATACGTTAGCCGATTATAAGAACGACCGACATTTGAAAATGGCAGTAATCCAAAATTGTCTTTTCTAAGATAGTTAAACCGGTAATCCTTGTATATATGAAGCGTTGTATCTACTGTTGTGGTATCGTTTTCTACAGAAATAATCTTGTAGAGATCAATTGGGGCTTTTTCAACAGCAGATTCATTTTTTGAGTCCCGGGCAGTTTGATCCTGCCCCTGAATATTATTCCCACCACGATTAAGCCTTCTTTCCTGGGCCAGTAAACCAAAGGGGATTAAGAATATAAAAAGGAGTAAGATGTTCTTTTTGTCCATAAAATTCTTGAATGGAACAAAAGTATGATAATTAGAAGAAATACCACTTTTCCTGAAGTGAAAAACCTAATGATTGATAAGCTACCTTAAAAATAAGATAAAAAAAAGCTGCCCGATATCAGGCAGCTTTGAAATAAAGATTTATAACAGACTATGCGTCTCCACCATCAGTGTCTCCACCATCAGTGTCTCCACCATCAGTGTCTCCACCATCAGTGTCTCCAGCATCTACTGTTGCTCCATCGGCTGCTAATGTAAAATTGACAGTTTCAGATGATCCAAAATCTCCGGAAAGTACAACAAACTCTTCTCCAGCATAGCTTAAGGTAACCGACCCAACATTAGGATAGGTTAAACCGTCACCATATGAATCATTTACAGTCATAGTATAAGATCCAAGATCAAGACAAAGTGATCTTGAGGCACTCTCAACACCATCTTCATATCCTCCACCAGTTACTAACACTTCACCATCTGCATTTTCTAATGACCAACTAAATTCACTGGCGTAGCCATCAAATTCGAAATCAGCAACGAACTCTGTTCCTTCACATGTACGGGTAACGGTAATAGTATAAGGTTTTCCAACATAAAGACCATCCTCTCCTGCAATACCAAATACTAAATTTTTACCAGTCAAGCCCAAATTCATGTCTGATACCTCCACTGTCAAGGTACCTTCATTAGTACCTCCAGGCACAGTTACTGTAGCAGGAATTGTATATCCAGCTGCATCAATTGTGGTTCCACCAGCGACAACCAAATCAAAGGTTCTATCATTACTAGTCACATTCGCTGTATATACAGTTACTTCATGACTTGATGTTCCACCTATTTCAACACCAACTCCAACCGGATTATCCGCTTCAAATGTAACATAATTTGGAGGGGTGAAATCATCATCGCTGCTACACCCTACGAAAAAGGACGCTGAAATAGCAGCTATAAATAATATTAAATGTTTTCTCATATCTTTTTTAATTTATCTATTGGAATTTACAGACCCATCAATTGCGTCGTTAGCATCGATCTCATCCTGAGGCACTTTAAGGAAGAATCTCTTATCATCAGGAGCAAGATCAACAACCACACGGTGGTTAGCATCTCTGTAGATACCCCTTCTTAGACGTTTCGCATCGAACCACTCTACTCCTATTTCGCCGTAAAGTTCTTTTCTTCTTTCGACTAAGATCTCTTCTAAAACAGCTTGTCCGGTTGCACCAGATTTCACAGCCTGTGGATCACGGTTAACCTGCAACTTATAAAGAAGATCGTGAGCAGCTTGAACCTCTCCCTGCCAGTAAAGAGCTTCAGCTTCAATTAGAACCATCTCGGCATATCTCATTATTGCAAAGTCAACACCAAAATCAACAAAATTAAATTTTGTAGTGATATAGTTCTGCCAGGAAACATCTGGATTATAAGCAAGAAATAGTTTTCTTACATCTGTATCGCTAAACTCATCAACAAAGTTACTGTTAATGTAAGTTCCCTGATATGAAGGGTTGTCAAAATCGGCCTGTGCATGAGGTGCACTAAAATAGTACATGGTTTGATCGGCGTACTGAGGCATAGCCCATAACCACTCAGGGTTTGACATTTCGTTGAAGCCATCATCATAGGTAGAGGCATCTAAAACAGCCTCAACATTACCACCATAAGCAGCATGCGCCATTTCTTCGGCACCTTCCCAATTCTCGGTAACCTGATAAACTCTCGCCAAAATACCCTGAGCTACCGCTTTGTTAATATAAGATTTATTTAATCTTGAATCATTAAGTCCATCAACAGCAGTAGTAAGATCTGAAATAATCAAGTCATACATTTCCTGTAGCGTAGTTAAAGGCTTTCCTTCCAAAGACAACTCCAAATAAATAGGAGGCGCAGGTAAGGTGGCATCATAAGTGTAAGTATGTTGGAATTCCATAGCCAACTGGAAGTAGTAGAAAGCGCGTATTGCAAGACCCTGCCCCATAAGCTCTTCTTTTTCTTCATCTGAAAGTGATTCAGAAGCTTCAATTCCGTTAATCAGGGTGTTTGCCTGATTAATCATAAAATAAGGGAATTCCCAACTAAATGTAGTTCTCCTATAGGTAGGCTCTCTATTATCCTGCTCATAATCAAACCTAAACCATGTAGGTCCCTGAATGATATCATTACCCTTAACCGCACGTGCATAATATATAGAGTTTATACCTCCTGCATCATGACCAGTAGTAAATTGTCCTCTGGCTCTTCTATGGATACCTGAAATATAGGCTTCCACACCAGCACGAGAATTGAAAACAACATCCTCAGAAACCTGGCCCGCAGGCTTTGGATCCTCCAAATATTCTTCTGAACATCCTACTATTGTTAGCAGAACACCCAAAAGAAAAAATGATTTAAACAAATTTTTTCTCATTTTTAGTTTTTTTTAAAATTTAACGTTCAATCCTAATGACACAGTCTTTAAGATATAGGACCTACTATTTGTAGTACCCGAAATACTTTGCTCTGGGTCAACTCCTTCATGTGTTTGCCATGTCCATAGATTATCTCCTCTAAGATATAGACGCAAAGAAGACAGATCCAAGCTCTCAACAGTACTCTGAGGAAGATTGTACCCAAGAGTTACCGCTTTTAACCTCACATAATCATTATCAAATAAAAATCTTGTTGATGTAGAGCCAAAATTCTGGTTAGCATTCAAAAGTTTAGGAACATCTGTGATATCACCAGGCTCTTGCCATCTTGCAGCAAGATCAGGAGATTGCTGATAACCTAATGTGCCGAATCCATCCATTAAACCTGCATAGTCATAGTCATACAACTGAGCACCAAAGCTAAAGTTAAACAGAGCATTTAGGTCGAAGTTCTTGTACTTGAAATCTGTAGAGAAACCACCAATAATATCTGGTAAAGATTCCCCAACGTAGTATCTGTCAGCTTGTGAATAGTCACTGGTAAGAGTTCTTTCTCCAGTTTGCTCACCTGCTGAATTTTCAACATCCATATACCAAAGGGCCATTCCTGTTGCAGGATCAACTCCAGCATATTCCTGGATCCAGAATTCATAAAGAGATCTTCCTTCTTCCCATCTTTTAGTTCCGCTAATAAAAGACTCCTGAGTAAGCTCAGTAATTTCATTGTTATCTACAGAGAAGTTCAAACTAGTTGACCAGGTAAAATCATCAGTAATAATGTTCCTTGTTCTCAACATGAATTCCACACCATAGTTCCTGATACTTCCAACATTCGTAGTAATATCAGCATTACCTGTAGAAGGTGCCAGTGGCTGGGAATAGATTAAATCTACTGACTCCTTGTTGTAGTATTCAGCACTACCTTCAACTCTGTTATTCAACAAAGTAAAATCAAGTCCTACGTTAAGCATAGCAGTAGTCTCCCATGTCAACAATGGATCAACAACTCCGCCCAGAAGAACTCCCGTATTCTCTCCCTGGTTCCATCCTGTTTCAAAAGCCTGAATGTAAGGAAAATACAAGATGTTTCCATCCGCATCGAGAATGTTATTATTTCCTAGCTCCCCATATGAACCTTTCAATTTAAGATAGTTAAGAACTGTACTGTCATTTAAGAAGTTCTCATCAGAAATAACCCATGAACCACCAACGGAGTAAAAATCACCCCAACGTGTATCAGCTGAAAACCTTGATGATCCATCTCTACGGTAAGAACCTTCAATAAAATATTTATCAGCATAATTATAACCTACACGTCCAAGATAACCCACAAGTCGTTCCATATTAATGGATCCTGAAGCTTCGGTTGGTGTGGTCCTACCACTTAATGAGAAAACATTTGGCAAGAAACCTTCTCCAGCCGCATCAAATGCGTCAAATTCAACTTCGTAAGCCTCCATAATTGCATCTGCATTAATAGTATGATTACCAAACGTCTTATTGAAATTTAAGGAATTTATAAAGTTAGTTGTAGTAGTAATATTACGTTCTTGTGTTATCCTTCCTCCGACGTTAGAAGCATAACCTACTTCAGTGTCAGCATAGTTATAGCTGTCAAATACATACTGCTCATAAGAAAGATTTGATCTAAAAGACAGATAATCTGTGAAAGTTAATTCAGCAAAACCATTTGCGTTAAAATTGTGTCTTTTATTTAAGATTCTATACTTGTATAAAGAACCAACAGCATTTTCATTATTAAATACTGGCCTGGAAGCGTTAACCAAACCTTCATTCTGACCATAATCATAAATTCGATCTCCAAAACCGTCCAATATAAGTCCTCCTTGCTCATCTCTCCTGTACAGTGGATAAAGTGAAGATACACTGTAGATCCACTGGATAGAACTCTGATATGAGCTTCCTGACTGAGTTGGATAATTTTGGCTTGAGGTAGAATAAGCCGTATTAAGGCCAACCTTCAACCAATCTCTTACATCACTTTCAAGATTCAAACGGGTAGTAACTCTCTCGAAGTTAGATTCCTTTACAGAACCTTCCTGCTCAAGATAATTTGCAGAGAGAAAGTATCTTGTTTTTTCACCACCACCGTTTAAACCAACGGTATATTCCTGACGAAGAGCGGCACTGCGTAAAATTTCATCCTCCCAATCTGTTTCCCAAAGTAGATTAGCACCAGGAACAAGATTCCCACTTGCATCAACAGGCTGCGCAACATCATAAGGATTGTACCCAAGTTGACTAATCAGGTTATTTGAAGCCAATTGCCCTGCAGCTGCAGAGGTATTACCTGCAGCAACGTATGCATTTCTTGAAGCCTCCCAGGCATAGGTCATGTATTGATTAGTTCCCAATACATCATGCAACTCAACAGCCGGCGTAGAAATACCACCTACAGCTGTCACAGTAAGTACAGGTTCAGAATTATAAGCTCCCTTTTTAGTTGTAATAACAATTACCCCGTTAGAACCACGAGATCCATAAAGAGCAGTTGAAGAAGCATCTTTAAGAACGTTCATAGACTCAATTTGGTCTGCACTGATAGAGTTGATGTTTCCATTAAAAGGAGCACCATCAACAATGATCAAAGGCTCTGCACTTGCATTAATAGAACCAATACCACGAATCCTTATTGTTGGATTCTCTCCGGGCTGCCCACCTGAGGTCAACATATTCACCCCTGGCACATTTCCCTGTAGGGCACTGGTAACCGTAGTTAACTGCTGCTCTTCAAGAACTTCTTCTCCAAGAGAAACAACAGATCCTACGATAGATCTTTTACTTTGAGTACCATATGCAACAACCACTACTTCTTCAAGCTGTGCCGCATCTTCCTCTAAAGTAAGGTTCACTCTGGTAGTTGACTCATCGATAACATATTCTGCAGCCTTGAAGCCTACATAGGAAAAAACAAGAACTTCTCCTTCGCTTGCTCTTATAGCATAATTCCCATCAAAATCAGTTTGTGTTCCTCGTGAGGTATTCTTCACCAGAACGTTCACACCAGGCAGAGGCATCCCCTGTCCGTTGGTCACCGTCCCGGTAATCAAATTGTCTTGTGCAAAGGCAATTTGCACAACTAACACCAGTAAAAGCGTTAGAATTCCACTTAATTTTCTTTTCATTTTATAAATTATTTGAATTAGCCAACGCCAAAAATGGTAATAAAATCTTAATAAAACAAGATTGGCTTCTAAACTAACCTGTTAATTATTTAAGAAGTTGATGAAACTCCACGTCTATAACCTTATAGTTGATAAAATTAATTTCTCGATTTTGCTGTTATAGCTGAAAAGAAGAGATTTCTTTAGCAATAAAACACAAACATCTAAGTTGTTCTATATTGAACAAATTGAACACAGCTTTTCAACATAAGACTTTCCCGCTGTTTTGAAATTTCTACTTTTGCAGCTACCTTAATATTTAAGGAATTTACATTTCTTCTTAATTCAGCTTTCCCATGTTAGCAAAGAGCTTTTCCAAACTTCCATTAGAATGCGGCACAGATGAAGCCGGCAGGGGTTGCCTTGCAGGTCCTGTCACTGCGGCTGCCGTTATCCTGCCCAAAAATTTCCGGAATAAGATCATCAATGACTCAAAGCAGCTCAACGCACTTTCCAGAAACAAATTGCAGAAAATCATCAGGGAAAAGGCAGTCTGTTATTCGGTGCAACATATTTATATGGAAGAAATAGACGAAATCAACATCCTAAACGCCTCTATCAGGGCAATGCACAAATGCATAGAAAACCTGAATCCCATACCCGAATTCATTATCGTAGACGGCAACAGGTTCAAGAACTATAAAGAAGTTCCGCACGAGTGTATTATAAAAGGAGACGGCAAATTTCTAAGTATTGCAGCAGCGTCAATTTTAGCCAAGACTTACAGAGACGAATTCATGACCAGGATTCACGAAGAATACCCCATGTACAACTGGAAACAAAATAAAGGCTACCCCACAATTGAACATCGCGAAGCCATCAAAAAATACGGAGTCACAAAATACCACCGCAAAAGCTTTAAGCTCCTGCCCGAGCAACTGGAACTTTCTCTTTAAAATTTACTACATTCAACTTCCCATGAAGAAGATCCTGACATTTTTCACCATCCTGTTATTCTTTTCCTGCGCCAACGAAGCCCCGGTTTCGGGAGAACTTACCGATTTTTTGCCCCAGGATCCGGCGGTAATAGTGCAGATGGAAAACCCCGATCTTTTCTTCAGCAATATTCAAAACAACGATTTTCTCAAGCTCAATTCCAAAAATGAACTTTACCTTAAAATTAAAGAAGGACTCGAGATCCTGAAATATTTCCCTCATCAAAAAGAGGCATTACTCGTCTTTGATCCTAAAGCCGAAAAGTCTCTTGATTTCCTATTTATTAGTCGGGATAACCTCAAACCCAGAAACCTTGATTCTATCCCCAACCGGCAGGTAGAAGCTATGAGTTTTGAAGATTTAGAGGTGAAAAAATATGTTTTGGAAGGCAAAACAGCTTTTTCGACACGTCTAGATAGCATTAGTTTGTTGAGTAACTCCCTGCCCTTATTAAAAGAAACCGCCCGGGGCAATTCAGCCTTGAGTAAAGATCTACAGGTGGCTTTCAAAGCAGCCTCTCCCAAAAAAACTTCTGTATTTCTGAATTCCGATAAAGCAGCTCCTTTCCTAAAAAAGCTCTTTTTACCACCTTTTTCCAATTTTACAAAATGGACTGTTGTTGATACCGACATTTCCCAGAACGACATCAGGCTTAACGGTATCACCATTGCTTCCGATTCTCTTCCGCGCCTCATCAATGTCTTCAAGGGAGTAGGGACTTCAAAAAATACCCTGGCCGATATCACTCCCGTGACCAGCTCCGGATTCAATTCCGTAAGCTTTCAGGATTTTAAAAAATTGAATGAGAATTTGCTCTTTTTGAGAGGTAATGAAACAGAAGCTACCTTTACTGAAGAAATTTCCCTCCTCACAGCAGCCAGCGAAGCGGGAAGTATTTATCTTACTGAAGGTTTAGTGTTTGCTATACGCTCTTCGGAAGCTGAAAATGGCCTGCAGACATTAAATTATGAGCCGGAACAAACTGAAGAATTCCGTGGGCTACCCATCTACAAATTTCCCCATTCTAATTCTTTTTCTGAAATACTTCAGCCGCTACTGAATCCAGAAGACCTCCATTTTTTGACATTTTTGGATAGCTACATACTCTTTTCTGAAACTTCCGAAGCATTAAAGAAAGTGATTGCCGCTGTTCAGGATGATCTTGTGTTGTCAAATACCGAAGCTTACAAAACCTCTTCAGAAAATCTCAGTTCAGAAGCTTCACTTTTGATAATCCGGAACAACCAGGCAGAAGGAACAAAAGAAACAGAGCAACTTGACTACACTAATTACCCCATTACGGCGGTTCAATACATCTATCAGGATAATTTTGCCCACCTGCACAGTGTCGTGGCGAGGAGCGCTGCTCTAAAAACAAACAAACCGACTTCGCAGGCTGCGAGTGTTGCCCTGGCGGCAGCCCTGAACTCTCCGCCTGTCTTCTTCAAAAACCATCGCTCCAACGGAATGGACATTG
>Ga0208014_1000776_pt1 | contig 11638 bp, 7 predicted proteins | sample 25_taG_FD_184099 | JGI IMG/M metagenome (GOLD analysis project Ga0208014, IMG submission 184099) | Marine viral communities from Cariaco Basin, Caribbean Sea - 25_WHOI_OMZ (SPAdes) (version 2) | ecosystem: Environmental > Aquatic > Marine > Oceanic | place: Caribbean Sea: Cariaco Basin...
GCCTGCGCCGGCGCGGCTACACGCCCGCCGCGATCCGCCATTTCTGCGAGAACCTGGGCGTCAGCCGCGCCGACTCGGTGATCGACATGAGCATCCTGGAAGCCTCGGTGCGCGACGATCTCAACCATAACGCGCCGCGCGCCTTCTGCGTGCTCAACCCGCTCAAGCTGGTGATCGAGAACTGGCCGGAAGACCGGGAAGAGTGGCTGGACGCGCCCGTGCACCCGCAGAACGAGGACATGGGCACCCGCCGAATGCCGCTCACCCGCGAGGTGTACATCGACCGGGAGGACTTCCGCGAGGAGGCCAACAAAAAGTACAAGCGGCTGGTGCTCGGCGACCGGGTGCGGCTGCGCTACGGCTATGTGATCCAGGCGGAGGACATCGTCCGCGACGCCGACGGCGAGATCGTCGAAGTGCGCTGCAGCTACGACCCGGACACCCTGGGCAAGAACCCGGAGCCGGCGGAAGGGCAGGGCAAGATGCGCGGCGTCATCCACTGGGTCAGCGCCGATCGGGGCCTGCCCTGCGAGGTGCGCCTGTACGACCGCCTGTTCCAGACCGCCAACCCGTCGAAAGTGGCCGAGGGCGAGAGCTTCCTGGACAACATCAACCCGGAGTCGCTGCGCGTGCTGCAAGGCTGCGTGGTCGAGCCGGGCCTGCGCGACGCCGGGCCGGAAAGCCGCTTTCAGTTCGAGCGCGAAGGCTACTTCTGCGTCGACCGGGACAGCGTCGACGGCCGGCTGGTGTTCAACCGCACCGTGGGTCTGCGCGAGTCCTGGCCCCGCGAGGCCTGAGCCAGGATGGTCTTCGCCGCCGTCAGGCTCCCCGCGTTCCTGCGCGAGGCCGGGCGGCGGGAGTGGCAATTCACCCTGCGTACCTTCAGCGCCGGCATGCTGGCGCTCTATATTGCTCTGGCCCTGGGGCTCGACGAGCCCAAATGGGCCTTGATGACGGTCTATATCGTCGCCCAGCCGCTGGGCGGCATGGTGCTGGCCAAGGGCGTCTACCGGCTGCTCGGCACCCTGGCCGGCGCCGCCATGGCGGTGGTGCTGGTGGCCACCCTGGCCCAGTTGCATACCCTGTTTTTCGTCGCCCTGGCGGTGTGGCTGGGGCTTTGCACCCTGTGCGCCAGCCTGCTGCGTAACTTCCGCTCCTACGCCTTCGTGCTGGCCGGTTACAGCGCCCTGATCGTGGGCGTGCCGGCGGTGCTTCAGCCGGACCAGGCGTTCACCATGGCGGTGGCGCGGGTCACCGAGATCGGCCTGGGCATTCTCTGCGTGAGCCTGATGAGCGTGCTGGTGTGGCCCCGGTCCGCCGGGCGCAGCTACCTACAACAGAGCCGCGAACAACTGGTGGGACTGATTCGCCTGGTGGCGGACAGCGCCGGCGGCCGGCTCGACGCGCCGGCGCTGCAGCGGCGCCGCCAGGCGCTGATCACCAGCGGCATGGCGCTGGAGGCCCAGCGCGAGCACGCCCTGTTCGATTCCGCCCGGCTGCGCCGCCACGCCGGTCTTTGCCGCCGGCTGGGCCACGAGATGCTGGCGCTGATCTCCTCGGTGGGGCCGCTGAACACCTATGTGAACCGCTACGCGGAGCGCCACCACCAGGACCAGGTGGCGCGGCTGCTCGCCGACATCGCGCGCCTGGATCCGGAGGCGTCCCCGGCGGCCCTGCGGGAGACCCTGTCGGCGCTCTACCAGCGCGCCCGGGAACTGGCCCGCTCGCTGCGCGGCGAACTGCTCAGCCATGACGAGCAACGCTTCTACGCGCTGCAACTGGTGCTGGAGCACAGCGCCGAATTGTGCGACCGGCTGCGCTCCAGCGTGGCGCTCTACGCCATGCTCACCGATCAGGCCACGCCGGTGCGCTGGCGCGCCGGTACCTCGCGCCAGCATCTGGATTACGGGCAGGCCTGGCGCAACGGCGCCCGGGCGGCGCTGGCGCTGGGCGCCACGGTGGCGCTGTGGTTCTGGAGCGCGGCGCCCCAGGGGGCGGCCATGGCGATCCAGGTGGGGGTGATCTGCGCGCTGTTTTCCACCCGCGACGACCCGCTGGCGGCGGTGAAAGGCTTTATCAAGGGCGCCTTGCTGGCCACCGTGCTGGCCACGCTCTACCGGCTGGTGCTGTTGCCCGCCAGCGACGGCTTTCCGGCCCTGGTGCTGTGGCTGGCGCCGCTGTATCTGCTGGCCGGGCTGGCGATGGCGCGGCCGGCCACGGTGGCCACCGGCACCGCGCTGACCATCTTCTTCCCGCTGTTGCTGGACCTGCGCCCGGTGCAGGACTTTTCCGCCGCGCCGCTGTTCAACAATATGATCGGTCTGGGGCTGGGCATGGGCTTCGCGGTGTTGGCGTTCCTGTTGCTGTGGCCCGGCGACGACGCCGCCCGGGCCCGGCGCCGGCTGTGCCGGGATCTGTGCCGGACCCTGGGGCGCTGGCCGATCCGCCGGCGGCGCCCCCGCCACGAGATGGAAAGCCAGCTCTATGACCGCATCAGCCGTACGCTGCCCAGGCTCGACCCGGACCACCCCCGCGACGGCGAGCTGCTGCAGGGCGCGCTGGCGGCGGTGACCCTGGGGCTCGGGCTGCTTTATATGGACGCGCTGTGTCGGCGCGGCATGCCGGCCTCGGTGCGGCTGGCGCTGACCCGCCTGATCCGCGACACCCAGCGCGCCCTGCGGGATGGCGACCAGGACCGCTGGCTGGCCCTGGCGGCCCGCGCCGACACCGTGGCCGGCCAGTGCCGGCGCGCCTACGACAGCGCCGCCAGCGACGGCGAGCGCCGCCGGCTGGTGCGGGCGGTAGTGCGCCTGCGCATGCAGATCAATATTATCCGTGGCAACGCGGGCTTTTTCCTGAGCGGGTCCGGCGACGGCCCCTGGCGCGGACTGGAGGCGAACGGTGCTGCATGAGATCAATCTGGCCGGTGTGCTGCTGCCGCCGCTGATTCCGGTGGTGGTGTTGGGGTTGCTGATATTCTGGCCCGTTAACGGGCTGATCAGCCGCTACGACGGCTACCGGTATGTCTGGCACCCGGCCCTGGCGGGCCTGTGTGTGCTGGTGATGAGTCTGGCCCTGGCGCTGGGCCTGCTGATGCTTATAGGGAGAGTGTGATGGCTGAACCCCGCGCGGACGAAGGCCGGCGCCGCCGCTGGCGTCCGTTTTTAATCACCCTGGTGCTGGTGGCCGGCGCGGCCCTGGCGGTGTGGTTTCTCTGGCATCAGTACATGCACACCCTGTGGACCCGCGACGCCCGGGTGCGCGCGGCGGTGATTCAGGTGGCGCCGGACGTGTCCGGGCCGATTACCGGGCTGAACGTGAGCAACAACACCCGGGTGGCGCAGGGCGACCCGCTGTTCGTGGTGGATCCGGAACGCTACCGGCTGGCCCTGCACCAGGCCCGGGCCGAACTGGAGCACCGCCGGCTGGAGTCGAAACTGCGCAGCGACGAAGCCGCCCGCCGCGACCGCCTGGGCCGGGCGGTGTCCGCCGAGGAGCGCGAGGAGGCCACCAGTCTGGCGGACGTGGCGCGGGCCGACCTGCAGGCCGCCCAGGCGGCGCTGCAAAAAGCCGAGCTGGATCTGGCCCGCACCCGGGTGAGCGCGCCCGCCGACGGCCATGTGACCCATCTGCTGGCCCACGCCGGCGATTACGCCCGTGCCGGCGAGCCGGTGCTGACCCTGGTGGACGGCGATTCGTTCTGGGTGGAGGCGTATTTTCGGGAAACCCAGGTGCACCGGATTCGGGTGGGCGACCCGGCGCGGGTGCGCTTGCTGGGCGTGGATCGGCCGCTGGAAGGGCGGGTCGCCGGCATCGCCCGGGGCATCGGCAACGCTAACGCGGTGGCCGGTGGCGACCAGGGTCTGGCGGAGGTGGCGCCGACCTTTGAATGGGTGCGGCTGGCCCAGCGGATTCCGGTGCAGATCGAGCTGCGGGCGGTGCCCGAGTCGCTGACGCTGGCGGCGGGCATGACCGCCAGCGTCAGGATCCTGGACCGCGATTAGACGCCGAACGCCTTCTCGCCCGCTTCCAGGGTCTGGAAGATCAGGGTGTTGATGGTCATCGGCCCGACGCCGCCGGGCACCGGCGTGTAGGCGGCCACCCGGTCGGCCAGCGGCGCCAGTTCGATGTCGCCGCATTTTTCCGGGTGGAAGCCGGCGTCCACCACCACGGCGCCGTCCTTGATCCAGTCCGCCTTGATGAATTCCGGGCGGCCCACGGCGCCCACCACGATGTCCGCTTGTTTGACCAACTCCGGCAGGTTCCGGGTGCGGCTGTGGCAGATGGTGACGGTGGCGTTGGCGCCCAGCAGCATCAGCGCCATGGGTTTGCCGAGAATGGCGCTGCGGCCCACCACCACGGCGTGCTTGCCCTCCAGCGGGATCTGGTAGTGCTCCAGGATGCGCATGATGCCCTTGGGGGTGGCGCAGCCGTAGGCCGGCTCGCCCATGGCCATGCGGCCGAAGCCCAGGCAGGTGACGCCGTCCACGTCCTTCTCCAGGCTGATGGCGTCGAAACAGCGGCGCTCGTCGATCTGCTCCGGCACCGGGTGCTGCAGGAGAATGCCGTGCACGTCCGGGTTGTTGTTGAGCTCTTCGATCTGCGCGAGCAACTGCTCGGTGGTGGTGTCCTCGGGCAGTTCGATGGCCCGGGAGTCCATGCCCACCCGGCGGCAGGCGTTGCCCTTCATCTTTACGTAGGTGGCGGAAGCCGGGTCGGCGCCCACCAGCAGCGTGGCGAGAATGGGGGTGCGTCCGTCGGCTTTCGCCTTGAGAGCGTCCACGCGACGGCGCATTTCCTCTTCGAAATGCTGGGCCAGTGCCTTGCCATCCAGAATCTGCGCGCTCATTGAGTGTCTCTTGGTCGGGAATCGGGAGGCGCGGATTTTCGCACGCCGGCCGCGGTGGGGCAAAGGGGCGCGCGGACCGGTTCGCGGCGCGGCTGGCGAATAATCCAGCGAACGGTTCCGGCGCCGGGCGCGCGGCGTTGACGCTCCCGGGGGCGGCGAGTATTATGCCGCCTCGCTCGACCTGCTCGGCGGGGTGTAGCGCAGCCTGGTAGCGCGCCTGCTTTGGGAGCAGGATGTCGGGGGTTCGAATCCCTCCACCCCGACCAGTCAAGCGAAGACGTTTTACCGGTTCAGCGCCTGTAGCTCAATTGGATAGAGCAACGGCCTTCTAAGCCGTAGGTTGCAGGTTCGAGCCCTGCCAGGCGCGCCAAAGCGCGCCGACAGGCACACAAAGTACCAAACCAGTTTTGCTGGTGGCTGTAGCTCAGTTGGTAGAGCCCCGGATTGTGACTCCGGTGGTCGTGGGTTCAAATCCCATCAGCCACCCCAACATTGAAGCCCTCGGGGTAACCCCCGGGGGCTTTTTTGTCTGTGCGAGCGGGCCCCGCCCGCGAAAGGGAGCAAAGCTCCCGGCAGGATTCCAGAGACCTGGAAAGCGGCCCGCCAACAACGTCTCTGGAATCCCGCCGGGTGGCAAAGCCACCCTTTCGCGGGCAGGGCCCGCTCCCACAAGAGTTTGTATCGGTGTTCATGGCGGCGGGCATTGACTATAATTGCCGCCCTTCAAAGTATGCGGTCCGGGCCGGCACGGTCGGCCGTGGACCAAAAAGTCTTTATAAAGAGGATGTTATGCAGGTTTCCGTAGAAACGACATCAGGTCTGGAACGGCGTTTGACCGTGGGCGTACCCGCGGAAAAAGTGGATTCGGCGGTCGACACCAAGCTGCGCGAGGCCCAGAAAAGCGTCCGCCTGAACGGCTTCCGCCCGGGCAAGGTGCCGATGCGGGAAGTGAAACGTCGCTTCGGTGATGCGGTGCGTAACGAGGTCCTCGCCGACGTGATGCGCGAATCCTTTATTGAGGCGGTGGAGCAGGAATCCCTGCAGCCGGCCGGCATGCCCGGTTTCGAGGCCACCAAGAACGAGGCCGGCCAGGATCTGGAGTTCGTCGCCACCTTCGAGGTGTACCCGGACGTGGAACTGGCGCCGCTGGACAGCGTGGAAGTGGAAAAGCCGGTGGCCGAGATCAGCGACGCCGACGTGGAGAAGATGATCGAGACGCTGCGCGAGCAGCGCTCCGAGTACGAAGCCGTGGAGCGCGCCGCGCAGACCGGCGACCGCGTCAACATCGACTTCAAGGGCCTGAAGGACGGTGAAGCCTTTGAAGGCGGCAGCGCCGAAGGCCAGAACCTGGAGCTGGGCTCCGGCCAGATGATCCCCGGTTTCGAGGACGGCATCGTCGGCATGAAGCCCGGTGAAGAGAAGGACATCGAGGTGACCTTCCCGGAGGACTACCAGTCCGAGGAGCTGAAAGGCCAGGCGGTGGTGTTCCAGATCAAGGTGAACAGCGTCGAAGCCAAGCAGCTGCCGGAAGTGGACGCCGAGTTCATGAAGGCGTTCGGCGTCGAAGACGGCGACCTGGAGCAGTTCAAGGCGGAAGTGCGCAAGAACATGGAGCGCGAGCTGAAGAACGCGGTGTCCGGCAAGGTGAAGGAACAGGTCATGGACGGTCTCGCCCAGGCCCACGACTTCGATCTGCCGGAAGCGCTGGTGAAGCAGGAAATCGACCGCATGCGTCAGCAGATGATGCAGCAGTTCGGTGGCGGCCAGCAGTTCGACGCGTCGATGCTGCCCGAAGAGCTGTTCCGCGAGCAGGCGCAGCGCTCCGCGCGGCTCGGCCTGGTGGTGCGCGCGATCCTCGAGAAGCACGAGATCAAGCCGGACGCGGATCGCGTCAAGGCGCGGGTGGAAGAGATCGCCTCTCAGTACGAGCAGCCCGAGGAACTGGTTAACTGGGTGTACAGCAACCCGCAGCAACTGCAGCAGATCGAAGGCGCGGTGCTGGAAGACCAGGTGGTGGACTTCGTACTGGAATCCGCCAAGGTGGAAGAGAAGAGCATGTCCTACCAGGACGCGGTCAAGCCGCGCGACCAGCAGGGCTGATCACAACGCCAGGCGTTGTCCCGGACCCGCCGACAGGGTCCGGGCGGAAGACCTCCGACGTACCGGAAAACGGTATTTCGGAGGTTTTTTTGTTCTAAAAGGCCGCTTTTGTGCAACTTTTGCGCAGTTGAACGCCATATTGCCCCGCCTTTATAGACGCCCCACGGGGGCCACCTTACTATCAGGTGACCGCTATCGGGCGAACACCTTGTAACAGGGCCGGTTCGCCCCAATACCCGTTCACAGGCCGCGGCGCCGGAACAGCAGGTTGCGGACACGCCGGAGCGGGACACGCAGATATAGGAAGCGCTAGATGATAGACCTGAGCCGGATCACCTCCGTAACGCCGGAGATGAAGACTTTGATGCAGGACCCGACCAACGTGGGTCTGGTGCCCGTGGTGATCGAGCAGACCTCACGGGGCGAGCGTTCCTTCGACATTTATTCCCGTCTGCTGAAAGAGCGGGTTATTTTCATGGTCGGCCAGGTTGAGGACTACATGGCCAACCTGATCGTCGCCCAGATGTTGTTCCTGGAGTCGGAAAACCCGGACAAGGACATCAACCTGTACATCAACAGCCCGGGCGGTTCGGTGACCGCCGGCATGTCGATCTACGACACCATGCAGTTCGTGAAGCCCGCGGTGTCCACCATGTGCATCGGCCAGGCGGCCAGCATGGGCGCCTTCCTGCTCGCCGCCGGCGAGAAGGGCAAGCGCTACGCGCTGCCCAACGCCCGGGTGATGATCCACCAGCCGCTGGGCGGCTTCCAGGGTCAGGCTTCCGACATCGAGATCCATGCCCGCGAAATCCTCAAGATCAAAGAGGATCTCAACCGCATGCTCGCCCACCACACCGGCCAGCCGCTGGAAGTGGTGGAGCGCGACACCGATCGCGATAACTTCATGGACGCCACCCAGGCCAAGGAATACGGTCTGGTGGACGAGGTGCTCAGCCGCCGCTGAGCCCGCCGGAACGGCGTATGAAAGCGGCCGAATGGCGGTCGCCGGGGCCTGAGCGGGCTTGAAAAAGCCGCGCTCTCCCTGCATCTTCAAAGTGACTACCAGGTTCAGAGGCGATTCGATGACCGATAACACCGGAAAGGGCGACGACGGCAAACTGCTGTACTGCTCGTTCTGCGGCAAGAGCCAGCACGAAGTTCGCAAACTGATCGCGGGCCCGTCGGTCTTTATCTGCGACGAGTGTGTGGATCTCTGTAACGACATCATCCGCGAAGAGGTCCAGGAAGAGACCGGTGACAGCGGCGACGAGCGTCTGCCCAAGCCCCAGGAAATCAAGACCACGCTGGATGATTACGTGATCGGTCAGGAGCGCGCCAAGCGGGTGCTTTCCGTGGCCGTGTACAACCACTACAAGCGCCTGGGCAGCCAGGGCCGCAGCCGCGAGGAAGTGGAACTGGGCAAGAGCAACATCTTGCTTATCGGTCCCACCGGCAGTGGTAAAACGCTGCTCGCGGAAACGCTGGCGCGCCTGCTCAACGTGCCGTTCACGATCGCCGACGCCACCACGCTCACCGAAGCGGGCTATGTGGGCGAGGACGTGGAAAACATAATCCAGAAGCTGTTGCAGAAGTGTGACTACGACGTGGACAAGGCCCAGCGCGGCATCGTCTACATCGACGAAATCGACAAGATTTCCCGCAAGTCGGACAACCCGTCGATCACCCGCGACGTGAGCGGCGAGGGTGTGCAGCAGGCGCTGCTCAAGCTGATCGAGGGCACCGTGGCCTCGGTGCCGCCCCAGGGCGGCCGCAAGCATCCGCAACAGGAGTTCCTGCAGGTCGACACCTCCAACATCCTGTTCATCTGCGGCGGCGCCTTCGCCGGTCTGGACAAGGTGATCCGCGACCGTTCCGACAAGGGCGGCATCGGCTTCTCCGCCGAGGTGAAGAGCAAGGAAACCGTGCTGTCGATGGGCGAAACCCTGGCCGGCGTGGAGCCGGAGGATCTGGTCAAGTACGGCCTGATTCCCGAATTCATCGGCCGCTTGCCGGTGATCGCCACCCTGGAGGAGCTCTCCGAGGAGGCGCTGGTACAGATTCTTACCGAACCGCGCAACGCACTGACCAAACAGTACGTCCGCCTGTTCGAGATGGAAGGCGTGGAACTCGACTTCCGCGACGACGCCCTGAGAGCGGTGGCGCGCAAGGCCATGGAGCGCAAATCCGGCGCCCGGGGCCTGCGTTCGATCCTCGAGGCGGTGCTGCTGGATACCATGTATCAGGTGCCGTCGCTGGATGGCGTCGCCAAGGTGGTGATCGACAGTGCCACCATCGACGGTGAGTCCGAACCGCTTCTGATTTACGAGAACAGCGAGCAAACGTCCAGGGTCGCGCCGGATTGATCCGCGCGACCGGTTGATGGTCGTAAACCAACAAAGGGGCGATACGTGCTGAAAGATATTCCGTTGCTGCCACTGCGTGACGTGGTGGTCTACCCGCATATGGTGATCCCGCTGTTCGTCGGCCGGGAGAAGTCCATTGCGGCCCTGGAAGCCGCCATGGCCAGCGACAAGCAGATCATGCTGGTGGCGCAGCGCAACGCGTCCGATGACGATCCCGCGGAAAGCGATATTTACCGGGTGGGCACCGTGTCCACCATCCTGCAGATGCTCAAGCTCCCCGACGGCACCGTCAAAGTGCTGGTCGAGGGCGGCGCCCGCGGCCACATCAGCAAGGCCCGCTTCGGCGAGGAGGGCGGCGTCGCCGATGTCCGCGAACTGGACAATCAGATGCCGTCGGAAAGCGAGCAGGACGCCTTGTCCCGCTCGTTGCTCGCCAAGTTCGAGGAATACGTCAAGCTGTCCAAGAAGGTGGCGCCGGAGATCATGAATTCGGTGTCCTCCATCGACGAGGTCAGCCGCCTGGCCGACACCATCTCCGCCCACCTCCAGCTCAAGCTTGAAGAGAAGCAGGACGTCCTGGAAATGGTCGACGTGCGCGAGCGTGTCGAGCATCTGGTGGCGCTGATGGAATCCGACATGGATGTGCTGAAAGTGGAAAAGCGCATCCGTGGCCGGGTCAAGAAACAGATGGAGAAGAGCCAGCGTGAGTACTATCTGAATGAGCAGATGAAGGCGATTCAGAAAGAACTCGGCGACCTGGACGACAGCGGCAACGAGCTGGAGGATCTGGAAAAAAAGATCGACAACTCCGGCATGCCCAAGGACGCCAAGGAAAAGTCCAAGAACGAATTGAACAAGCTGCGCATGATGTCGCCGATGTCCGCCGAGGCGACGGTGGTGCGCAGTTATCTGGATTGGATGACCTCGGTGCCGTGGAAGAAGCGCAGCCGGGTGCGTCACGATCTGGCCCACGCCAAGGAAATTCTCGACCAGGATCACTACGGCCTGGAAGAAGTGAAAGAGCGCATTCTGGAATTTCTCGCCGTGCAAAGCCGGGTCGGCAAGGTAAAAGGTCCGGTGCTGTGTCTGGTTGGTCCGCCCGGGGTGGGCAAGACCTCCCTGGGGCAGTCGGTGGCGCGCGCCACCAACCGCAAGTTCGTGCGCATGGCCCTGGGCGGCGTCCGTGATGAGGCGGAGATTCGCGGTCACCGGCGCACCTACATCGGCTCGCTGCCGGGCAAGGTGATCCAGAAGCTGTCCAAGGTGGGCGTGCGCAACCCGCTGTTCCTGCTCGACGAAGTCGACAAGATGGGCATGGACATGCGTGGCGACCCGGCGTCGGCGTTGCTGGAAGTGCTGGATCCGGAACAGAACCACACCTTCAGCGATCACTACCTGGAAGTGGACTACAACCTGTCCGAAACCCTGTTTATCTGCACCTCCAATTCCATGAATATTCCGGCGCCGTTGCTGGACCGCATGGAAGTGATTCGTCTGCCCGGTTACACCGAGGACGAGAAGATCAACATCGCCTCCCAGTACCTGATTCCCAAGCAGATCAAGTCCAACGGTCTGCGCGAGAACGAACTGGTGCTGGATGAAAAGGCGCTGCAGTTCATCGTGCGTCATTACACCCGGGAATCCGGGGTGCGTGGCCTGGAGCGGGAAATCAGCAAGATCTGCCGTAAGGTGGTGAAGGAAAATCTGCTGGAAAAAGAGAACCGCACCATTACCCTGACGCCGGAAAACATTGATCATTATCTGGGTGTGCGCAAGTACGATTACGGGCGCGCCGAAGAGAAGGATCAGATCGGTCAGGTCACCGGCCTGGCGTGGACTTCGGTGGGCGGTGAACTGCTCACCATCGAAGGCGTATCCACCCCCGGCAAGGGCCGTGTCACCACCACCGGCTCGCTCGGTGATGTGATGCAGGAGTCCATCCAGGCGGCCTGGACGGTGGTGAAAAGCCGCTCCGGCAACCTGGGTATCCGCCGCCGGCAACTGGAACGCAACGACGTCCATATCCACGTGCCCGAGGGCGCCACGCCGAAGGACGGCCCCAGTGCCGGCATCGGCATGTGCACCGCCATGGTGTCGGTACTGACCGGCATTCCGGTGCGCGCCGACGTGGCGATGACCGGTGAGATCACCCTGCGCGGCCAGGTGCTGGCCATCGGTGGTCTCAAGGAAAAACTGCTCGCCGCCCATCGCGGCGGCATTAAAACCGTGCTGATTCCGCAGGAAAATGAGCGGGACCTCAAGGAAATTCCGGACAAGATCAAAGAGGCTCTGGATATCCGGCCGGTAAAATGGATCGACCAGGTGT
>Ga0208014_1000778_pt1 | contig 11615 bp, 9 predicted proteins | sample 25_taG_FD_184099 | JGI IMG/M metagenome (GOLD analysis project Ga0208014, IMG submission 184099) | Marine viral communities from Cariaco Basin, Caribbean Sea - 25_WHOI_OMZ (SPAdes) (version 2) | ecosystem: Environmental > Aquatic > Marine > Oceanic | place: Caribbean Sea: Cariaco Basin...
AAAGCATGGATTTGGGGTTAATATAAGGTAACGTCTATATCATAATTTTTGGTAAAAAAAACACATTTTGTTTCATAGAAAATGACCGTCGAATACAGTTAAAAACTAGCTTTTAGGCACTGATATGCGTATAGTACATAAATAATTTATGCCAGTTGTCACGTCATTATTAACCACGTGTAATGAGCTATTAAATCAATTAAGTACGCAGTCAGATATGATATTGATTTAATACGTTGATCTTACGTTGTTAGAAGATGCGTTGGGCGACCAGCCTTTATCCGCGCGCATACCGGAATCTCTACAGTTGGTCACGTCTGACATCGTCGTCAATAAGCTTGATAATTGGTTGTTACCAGCAAAATACCTAACATGTGACTCAATGACAGTTACTTAAACACAGTGACAGTTACTGAAGTGCAGTGACAATTACTTAAATAAAGTCACTTTGTGTTTTCGTCTGCGTTATACCTGTCGCAACATGGCCTGAGTGGGTCAGTGCTTGCGCTGTGTCTAACACTCGATTGGGTGAGGAGCACGTATTATCATGTCTGCTTTTAATTGGTCAGCCATTGCTTTTATCTTAGCCGCCATTGGGCTAGTTGTCTTTATGCTGGTCGTACCGCGCTTACTTGGCGGTCGCTCTCAAGGCTCACAAAAGGAAGAAGTGTTTGAAGCGGGTGTTGTCGGATCTGGCAACGCCCGTATTCGTTTGTCTGCCAAATTTTATTTGGTCGCAATCTTCTTTGTGATTTTTGATTTAGAGGCGCTATATCTCTACGCTTACGCTGTGTCAGTACGAGAGGCGGGTTGGCTTGGCTTTGCCGCCGCTGGCACGTTTATCACTATTCTGATTATCGGTTTGATTTATGAGCTGAGCTTGGGTGCGATGAACTGGGCACCTGCTGACAAGTTACGCAAAAAAGCACGCTTATATGCGGCGCCTGCAGGCTTTAATTTGGCAGACATCACCAAGTTTGATGGTGCTCATGAGCTAATGGTCGATCCGACAGGTAAAGTGCCAGCGCAGTCATCCGGTCAAATCAATGTCTCAAACAACATTGAGACCAATCGTCGTCATCTACAAAACATCGATCATATTAATACCACGGGTAACGTTACTTCTGTGGATTTTGCGACGTCTGCTCAGCAGGACAAAACTGAACGTTAATAGCAGTTGATGCTCAGCTTATAGTGTTTGCAAAAACGAGCAGCAAAGCATGAAGGCGTCAGTTCTGTTTGTATTAATGATCGCTAATAATTAGCCACTTATTAATAATAAAATTATGGCGACAGCGCGAGCAAGATGATTGCCACGCCAAGCCTAATATGAAGGTTGTATGTTATGAAATACACATTAACAAAAGCCAACCCCGATGCAGATACCTATCCTGCACAGACCAGTCAAACGGTCAATGATCCTATCGAAGACGAAGTGAATAAAAACGTCTTTATGGGTCGTCTCGAAGACCTCGTTCATTCAACAGCAAACTGGGGGCGTAAGAACTCACTTTGGCCATTTAACTTTGGTACCTCTTGCTGTTATGTTGAATACGCTACTACCTTAACCGCCGTTCATGATTTGTCACGTTTTGGGGCAGAGGTTATTCGTGCCTCGCCTCGTCAGGCGGATGTCATGATCGTCGCTGGTACTTGTTTTGTCAAAATGGCCCCTGTCATCCAGCGCCTATATGAGCAAATGCTTGAGCCAAAATGGGTTATCTCTATGGGTGCTTGTGCCAACTCGGGCGGCATGTATGATATTTATTCTGTCGTACAAGGCGTCGATAAGATTATCCCTGTTGATGTGTATGTGCCAGGTTGTCCGCCGCGTCCAGAAGCGCTTATTCAGGGTTTGATGTTGTTACAAGAATCTATTACTAAAGAGCGTCGTCCGCTGGGTATCCATGTCAATGAGCAGGGTATCTATCAGCCGCAAATGACGCCTGAGCGTGACCGCAAGCAGGCAGATCGTATCGCTGTCAAAAACTTGCGCAGCCCAGATAGCATTTAGACTTGTAGCAACAGTTTCAATATTTTATGCGCTTATCATAGTTCAGTTATGATTAACATAGCTCAGTTATGGTTGACATAGCTCAGTTATGGTTGACATAGTTCGGTTATGACTAACATAGTTCAGTTATGATTAATGAAGGAATACATCATTCATGGTCACGGTAGTCGAAAACATAGATCCTAAGATCAAGCCCGTCCCAGCAGTCATCACAGAGCTGGAGCAAAAGTATGCTGGTAAGTTTGTCGTGCAGCACACTGTTGATGAGATTCCAACGGTTTGGGTGGCGCGTGCTGATTTATTAGACGTTCTCTTATTTTTGCGCAAACTGCCTCAGCCGTACGTCATGCTATTTGATTTATCCGCGATAGATGAACGTCTGCGTCAGCATCGTGCAGGGTTGCCTGAAAGTGACTTTACGGTGTTTTATCACCTGATGTCGCTTGAGCGTAATAGTGATGTACGTATCAAGGTCGCGCTGAGCGAAGACGATGTCAATGTACCGAGCGCCACCAATATTTGGCCAAACGCCAACTGGTATGAGCGTGAAGTGTGGGACATGTTCGGTATTGTCTTTACAGGTCATCCGCATTTGACCCGTATTTTATTGCCAAAATATTGGGAAGGTCATCCACTGCGTAAAGAGTACCATGCGCGGGCGACGGAGTTTACCCCGTACTTTCTGAATACTGCTAAGCAACAATACGAGCAAGAAAACTTGCGTTTTGTCCCAGAAGAGTGGGGCATGAAGCGTTCAGGTCGTGATGAAGACTTTATGTTCTTGAACATCGGTCCTAACCATCCATCTGCTCACGGTGCATTCCGTTTGGTATTACAGCTAGATGGCGAAGAAGTCGTCGATTGTATCCCTGATATCGGCTATCACCATCGCGGTGCAGAAAAGATGGCTGAGCGTCAAACATGGCACTCATTTATTCCTTATACCGACCGTATTGATTATCTCGGTGGTGTGATGAATGAGCTGCCGTACATCATGTCGGTCGAAAAGCTTGCTGGAATTACGATTCCACCGCGCGCTGAAACCATCCGAGTGATGATGAGCGAGTTTTTCCGTATTACCAATAATTTACTATTCGTCGGTACGTTCATTCAGGATGCGGGCGGTATGACCCCTGTATTCTATATGTTTACCGATCGCCAAAAAGCCTATGACGTCATCGAAGCCGTGACTGGCTATCGTATGCATCCCGCTTGGTTCCGCATCGGCGGTACAGCTGCTGATCTGCCACGTGGCTGGCAGCGTTTGGTTCGTGAGTTCTTAGATTGGATGCCAAAACGCTTGGACGAATATGTCAAAGCGGCATTGCAAAACAGCGTGCTCAAAGGCCGTACCCAAGGGGTTGCTCAGTATAATGCTAAGCAAGCACTTGCTTGGGGCGTGACTGGCGCTGGTCTGCGTGCGACAGGCGTTGACTTCGACCTGCGTAAAGCGCGTCCATACATGGGCTATGAGAATTACGATTTTGAAGTGCCAGTCGGTTACAACGGCGATGCTTATGACCGTTGTATGGTAAAAGTCGAAGAGATGCGTCAGTCGTTACGTATCATCCGTCAATGTATGGACAATATGCCGCAAGGCCCTTACAAAGCGGATCATCCACTGGCCGTACCACCGCCGAAAGACCGTACATTGAATGATATCGAAACGCTTATTAATCACTTTATCTCAGTATCTTGGGGTCCTGTGATGCCAGCGGGCGAATGTACGACGATCGTTGAGGCGACTAAAGGTCTGAACAGTTATTACATCACCTCAGACAAGGCCACGATGAGCTATCGTACCCGTATTCGTACGCCGACATTTGCGCATTTGCAGCAGATGCCATCGGTCATCAATGGCTCACTGGTTTCTGACGCCATTATGTACCTAGCATCGATTGATATTGTGATGGCGGATTGTGATCGTTAGAGCCGCTGCTTCAAAAGTATTTGTTCATCAATATATTATTGCCTGATGGCACACCAAAATGCTGTCATTCGCCAATATAACCACAGTTTTAATCATACTGATATTGGCTTGTGATAGAGCAGGATGAGTGAGGAAAGACAGAAGATTATGAAAATTGTTTCCGACAAAATGCCAAAAGTAGATGTGGAAAGCATTCTCACTAGTGATGAAATCGCTGCCATTCATGAGTTTATGCATCATTACCCACAGGCGCGTGCCGCCTCACTAGATGCGCTAAAAATCGTGCAAAAGCGTAACGGTTGGGTCGATGATGCGCAAGCAAATGCCATTGCCAATATCCTAGATATCCCGATGTCAGATATGGACGGCGTTGCGACTTTCTTTAACCGTATTTATCGCCAACCTGTCGGTCGCCATGTGATTCTCATCTGTGACTCTGTGGCTTGTTATTTGACAGGTTATGAGGCGCTGTCAGCTGAGATTAGATCACAGCTGGGTATTGAGTATGGTCAAACCACTGCTGATGGACGTTTTACCCTATTGCCAATTTGCTGCTTGGGCAACTGTGATAAGGGACCAGCGGTACTGATTGATGAAGACACTTACGGCCCTGTCCAGCCATCTGAGGTCGCGCAATTATTGGAGCTATACGCATGAGTTTAACGATTTCAGAGCAAATTGCTCGTCGCGGTCAAGGCCAAGCGCCAAGCCAGCTAAATGCACAGCGTGTTCCAATCTATGGTGATAAAGCGACAGCCACTAGCGAAACCAAGCCTTTGACTTGGCGTCTAGCGCATCATGATGCGGTGCTTGATTTAGCCACTTATGAGTCTCTAAAAGGCTTTATGGGTCTAAAAGAAGCGCTATCTAAGTCGCCTAAAGACGTTGGTAATATGATTAAAGCGGCCAATGTTCGAGGTCGCGGCGGTGCGGGCTTTAACGCTGGTCTTAAATGGTCGTTTATGTCACCGCCGGACGGTTTGCCGCGTTATCTCATCTGTAATGCTGATGAAATGGAGCCGGGCACATTCAAAGACCGTCTGCTCATGGAGCGTCTTCCGTTTCAGCTTATCGAAGGTATGCTAATTACCGCTCATGCGATTGGTGCCACTGACGGTTATATCTTTATCCGCGGTGAGTATATCCTAGCCGCTGAGCGTTTGGTCGCTGCTATCGAAGAGTGCTTGGCCAATAATCTGATGGGCGACAATATTTTAGGCTCAGATTTTAGTTTTAATCTGCATGTGCATACGGGCGCTGGACGTTATATCTGCGGTGAAGAAACGGCGTTAATTAACTGTCTAGAAGGCCGCCGTGCTAACCCACGTACTAAGCCACCGTTTCCGCAAATCTCTGGCGCATGGGGTCGCCCAACGGTGGTTAACAACGTTGAGACTTTGTGTAATATGCCAGCGATTTTGAATCATGGCGTCGAATGGTATCAGTCGTTATCTGATATTAAAGGTAAAAGTAAAACGCCGGGCACCAAACTATTTGGCTGCTCAGGATTGGTTAATGATCCAGGTCTTTGGGAATTACCGTTTGGTTATACGGCACGCGAAATCATTGAAGATTTAGCAGGTGGTATGAAAGATGGTAAAACGCTGAAGGCTTGGTTACCGGGCGGCGCCTCGACTGATTTTTTGACCGCAGAGCATTTGGATGTAGTCGTGGATTTTGACACCATTCAAAACGCTGGTAGCCGTATGGGTACTGGTCTGATTATGGTCGTCGATGAATCACAAGACATGGTGCCATTACTGCGTAACCTTGAGATTTTCTTTCAGCGCGAGTCATGTGGTTGGTGTACACCATGCCGTGATGGTCTGCCATGGGGCGTTAAACTGCTTACCGCCATCAATGATGGTGAAGGGCAAGTGGGCGATGTAGAAAAACTAGAAGGCCTCACGCGTGACTTATGGATTGGTAAAACATTCTGTGCGCATGCCCCAGGTGCGATGGAACCACTAATGAGTGCGATTAAATATTTCCGTCCAGAATTTGATCAAAAAATCGCGCAGGCGGTTGGTGTCGATGTTATTGATGCTGCAGCCAACCAACAGCCAGTAGTGAAATAAGGAGAGCGGCATGGCAGTCATACATATTGATGGAACCACTGTCGAAGTAGATAGCGCAGATAACTTGCTACAAGCCTGCTTATCACTCGGCATTGATGTGCCGTATTTTTGTTATCATCCAGCCCTTGGCTCAGTAGGCTCGTGCCGTCAGTGCGCGGTCAAACAATTCCAAAATAAAGAAGATATGGAAGCGGGTCGCGGTCGCCTTGTGATGTCTTGTATGGTCGCTCCTGGCGATGATATGTACATCTCGGTCACTGACGATGAAGCCAAAGCATTCCGCAAGTCGATGGTTGAGCTACTCATGACCAACCATCCACATGACTGTCCAACTTGTGAAGAAGGCGGACATTGTCATTTGCAGGACATGACGTATATGTCAGGTCATAGCCGTCGTCGCTATCGCTTTACCAAACGCACGCATCATAACCAAGAGCTTGGGCCATTCATTGCGCATGAGATGAACCGTTGTATCGCTTGCTATCGCTGTGTACGTTTTTATAAAGACTACGCGGGCGGCGAAGATTTAGGCGTTTATGGCTCAAACAATCGTGTTTACTTTGGCCGTGATAAAGATGGTCAGTTTGAAAGTGAATTTTCAGGCAATTTAACCGAAGTATGCCCAACAGGTGTATTTACCGACAAAACTCACTCTGAGCGCTACAACCGTAAATGGGACATGCAGTATGCGCCAAGCATCTGTCATGGTTGCTCAGCTGGTTGTAATATTTCACCGGGCGAGCGTTATGGTGAATTGCGCCGTATCGAAAACCGTTATAACGGCGAAGTAAACCGCTATTTCTTATGTGACCGTGGCCGCTTTGGTTATGGCTATGTCAATCGTGATGATCGTCCAACGCAAGCGCTTGAACGTATCAATGATAAGCATGTCAAAATCAATATTGACTACGCACTTGATGAAACCATCAAACGTATCAAAGATAAAAAAGTCATCGGGATTGGCTCACCGCGTGCCAGTTTAGAGACCAACTTTGCGCTAAAAAATCTCGTTGGCTTTGATAACTTTTCAACAGGTCTGAATCATCAGCAGCAAGCACTGGTCAATAAATGCATCGAAGTGCTTAGCACTGAAGGCATTTATAACCCTAGCATGACCGATATCGAAACGCATGATGCAGTGCTCGTATTAGGTGAAGACATCACGCAAACTTCATCACGTGTTGCGCTGTCAGTACGTCAAGCCGCAAAAAATGAAGGCTTGAAAATGGCAGCGGCGCTGCAAACGCAACCTTGGCTTGCTGAACCAGTTAAGCGTATCGCTCAAGATGCGCTAAGCCCAGTCTATGTCATCGATGTAACGCAAACTAAGCTAGAAGATATCAGTAAAGTGAGCGTAGTGGCGACCCCTGAAGACATCACTAAGCTTGGCTTCAAGGTTGCTGATGAGATTGCTAATTTCGCTGATGATTTAGCAGACATAGCAGATCCACAAGCAGCTGAACAAGATGCTGATACAAGTACTGAAACTGACGGTATGCAAGCATTGGCGCAGCAAATCGCTTATGACTTGATTCAAGCTGATAAGCCTTTAGTTGTCTCGGGTAGTAGCTTGTCTTCTACCGCATTGATAGAAGCAGCAGCACAGATTACCCAAGCATTGACCCAAAAACGCGCAGCAATTAAAGCGACTGAGCAGCAGCAGGTTGATGCACATAATGCCAAAGTACAGGCAGCGCAAGCGAAAGCGGCTAATGACCAGCCTGAAGAAGACCAAGATTTATCTGCTAAGCCAAACAAACCTGAAACAGGCGTGAATACAGAAGCTCAAGATGATGTCGAGCGTGAGCCTGCTGAAAAACTTGAATTAAAAGAAGTAAATAACAAGTATCAGGCACAAGCAGGTATTTACCTAACGGTCCCTGATGCCAATAGCATAGGCGTTTGTATGCTTGGCGGTCAGTCAGTTGAAGAACTGCTAGCGACTGATTACGATGTGGTCGTGGTTGCAGAAAACCAGCTAACAGATGCGATTGATGCCAATAAATTGACGCAGCTATTGACTGATAAAACAGTCATCGCATTAGATCATCAGCTCCTTGATTGGCATAAAGATGTCGATATTGTATTGCCAGCGGCGAGCTTTGCAGAAGCGGATGGTACATTAATATCAGCTGAAGGCCGTGCGCAGCGCTTCTTCCAAGTTTACGATAATGAATACTACCATCCGATGAGCAGCATTAAAGAAGGCTGGCGTTGGATACATGCTGTGCATAGCAGCATTGAAGGTCGTGATGTCGATTGGACGCAGCTAGATGATGTAATCAATGCATTGATTGCCACCCATCCTAAACTTGCAGGTATCAAAGGCGCTGCGCCTGATGCTGATTACCGTATAACGGGTCTGAAAATCGCGCGTCAACCGCGTCGTTATTCAGGTCGTACTGCTATGCGCGCGCCAATCTCAGTGCACGAGCCAATGCAGCCGAAAGATTTGGATACTGGTTTGACCTTCTCAATGGAAGGTTATAGCGGTAAAGAAACGCCAAGCTCGATGATTCCTTTTGCCAATGCGGCAGGTTGGAATTCACCGCAAGCATGGAACAAATACCAAGATAAAGTTGGTGGTCATCTCAAAAATGGTGATCCAGGTGTACGTTTGTTCGATCAGCTAGAGCGTCTAGCCACTCGTCAATATGTGGCGCCAGAAGCGATGTCTTCGAATACAACTGACTTACAGCACGGCCAAGCGAAACTGGTACCGATTCATAATATTTATGCCAGCTCAATGATGGCATCACGTAGCCCAATCGTCGCAGAGCAACTACCCGTTGCAACATGGCATATCGGTATAGATGATGCCAAAGACTGGAATATCGCTGCTGGTGATTACTTGGCGATTGAGATTGACAAGCAACAAATCACTTTGCCAGTACAGCTGGTCGGTTATTTGGCAGAAGGCTGTATCGGTTACCCCGTTGGGCAGGTGAGTATTATTCACCCATCAATGCCAGCATCGGTACGTAAAGTGGATGCACCAGTAACGATGATGGGTAGCATGGCTAACGACATGATTAATGATAATGACACAGCGCAAATAAACGCAGCGCCGACCACCACACAGGAGGTGTAATATGCAAGTTACCCGTATTATCCCTGATGTGCCAAGCTTTTTGGCCAATAGCATGAGCTTTGATACTTGGTCTATTCTGTTTTTGGTGGGTCAATCGCTAGTCATCTTTTTGGTCGTGGTATTGGTTGCCGCGATGATGATTATCTATGAGCGCCGTATGTTGGCCTTATGGCAAGATCGTTATGGTCCAAACCGTGTTGGGCCTTTTGGTTCGTTGCAGTTAGTCGCCGATATGCTCAAAATCTTCTTTAAGGAAGATTGGACACCAAACTTTACCGATAAGTTTATGTTCACGTTGGCACCTGCGGTCGCAATGTTTACTGCCTTGGCCTCATTTGCCATTATTCCTATCTCACCATCACTTGGCGTGGTTGATTGGGATATTGGTATTCTATTTTTCTTTGCCATGGCGGGTATTGCTGTCTATGCGGTGATGTTCGGCGGTTGGGCCTCTGCCAACAAATTCTCGCTACTCGGTGGTTTGCGCTCAGCTGCACAGACGATCAGTTACGAAGTGTTTTTGGGTTTGTCGTTGATGGGCGTTGTTGCGCTAACAGGTTCATTTAACCTACGTGCCATTGTTGAAGCGCAAGCGGACGGCTGGTATATCATTCCGCAGTTCTTCGGATTTTTGACCTTTGTGGTGGCTGGTGTGGCCGTTACCCATAGACATCCATTTGACCAACCAGAAGCAGAGCAAGAACTGGCTGAAGGCTATCATGTCGAATATTCTGGCATGAAGTTTGGTATGTTCTTCATTGGTGAGTATGTCAATGTTGTCTTAATTTCTGCCTTAATGACTTGCTTGTTCTTTGGCGGTTGGCTTGCGCCGTTCAATTTAGATATTCCATTTATTCCACCAGCTTTTTGGTTCATGATTAAAACGCTGTTCTTTATGACCATGTTTGTTTTGGCTCGAGGCTCACTCATGCGTCCGCGTTATGATCAGGTGATGAACTTTGGCTGGAAAGTATGTCTGCCCGTAACCTTAATCAATCTATTGATTACTGCTGCGGTCATTTTGATCTTTTCCCCAACGTTATAGTCATTACTAGTAGCCATCACTAGCCATTACTGATGAACTAGGGTAAAGCTGATAAGGATAATAATCCCATGTTTACTACCATAAAAAAGACCGTCATTGGTATATTTACCATTGTCCGCAGCATGTGGATGGTCAATAGTCATGCGCTCAGACCGCGTGACACCATCCTTTATCCTGAAGAGCCGGTACCTGTACCGCCGCGTTTTCGTGGACGTATTGTCCTAACGCGTGATCCTGATGGAGACGAGCGCTGTGTCGCTTGTAACTTGTGTGCGGTGGCATGTCCGGTAGGGTGTATCTCATTACAAAAAGCCGAGCGTGAAGATGGACGCTGGTATCCAGAGTTTTTCCGTATTAACTTCTCACGCTGTATTTTTTGTGGATTGTGTGAAGAGGCCTGTCCAACGACAGCGATTCAAATGACCCCAGATTTTGAGCTGGGTGAATATAAGCGCCAAGATTTGGTCTACGAAAAAGAGCATTTGCTCATTTCAGGACCAGGTAAATACCCTGATTATAACTATTATCGTGTGACAGGTATGGCGGTAGCAGATAAACCAAAAGGCGCAGCACAAAATGAGTCTGCACCGATTGATCTAAGGAGCTTGCTACCATGATGAATATTTTGAACCATCCTGAACTGGCTGGGTTTTATTCGCTTGCAGCAGTGGCAGTATTTGCCAGTCTGCGCGTAGTGACTCAGGCCAATCCAGTGCATGCTATCTTATCGATGATTGTATCGTTGCTGGCAATTGCGGGGATATTTTTTGTATTAGGTGCGCCGTTTGCGGGTGCGCTAGAGATTGTTGTTTATGCTGGTGCCATTATGGTGCTATTTGTCTTTGTCATTATGATGCTTAATTTGGGCATGAGCAATGACGAGCGCGAAGAGCGTTGGCTCGATGCCGGCACTTGGGCGATACCGACAGGATTGACGATAATCATTGCCGTTGTGCTCTATGCGATGATTGGTCTCAATCATGATGAAGCCGTTATGATGGGTGGCACGACTATCTCTGCCAAAGCAGTGGGTACGGTGTTATTTACCAAATACATTATGCTGGTTGAAGTAGCAGCATTGCTATTATTGGCAGCCTTGGTCGCCGCTTATCATTTAGGTAAAGAGACAGTCGACGATGAGGTCATCGGTAATGATAGCCAAAACTTCAAGCCAAGCGTAGGCAGTATCAAACAATACGACAATGATAGTAGGCTTACAAAGCATGACGGCGTAGAAATGGCTAAGCCTTACGAATATAAAGATGTTGACCCGCATGACTATGTAGGTATGAAGGTAGGCATGAAAGCAGGTAGTCAAGTAGGTGCGAATAAAGTTACGCGCAAGGAGTCAGACTAATGGTACTAGCAGCAAGCGTGGCACAAGATGTGTCAAACGTGCCGTTTGCCCACGAGGTGGCAGGCTTAGTACAGCCAGTTGCTGAGGCGCAAAATGTACT
>Ga0208014_1000779_pt1 | contig 11581 bp, 6 predicted proteins | sample 25_taG_FD_184099 | JGI IMG/M metagenome (GOLD analysis project Ga0208014, IMG submission 184099) | Marine viral communities from Cariaco Basin, Caribbean Sea - 25_WHOI_OMZ (SPAdes) (version 2) | ecosystem: Environmental > Aquatic > Marine > Oceanic | place: Caribbean Sea: Cariaco Basin...
AAATCTTTTGGTCATAAAGTTAAATTTTGGTTTGTGTGATTAATTTGAAGTGATAGATTTTCTGAAGCGAAAGCTGCAAAAATGAAAAAAGACCACCATTTGGTGATCTTTTGACTTGTTTATCTTAAAAAGGTTTAAAAATTAAAGTTAGAAAAGTCTTATTTTAACGATTGTTTAGTTGATTTCTAAAGACTTTTCTGAATTTTAAACCGCTTTTATCTTCATCGTTTCATCATCTTTAAAAACATCTATCATTTTATGTTTTCTAAGTGATTTCAGGGTTTTGTCCCATTTTTTATTACTTAAACCAGACTTGGTTTTTATGGTGTCCAGCTCCTGAATTTCATCGCTTTTTAATAACTGAAATACCGCTTTTTCATCTTCGCTAAGTTCAACAGCTTTTCTTTCCGGTTTCATTTGTGGGAAGAATAAAACTTCCTGGATAGATTGATTATTGGTTAAGAACATAATTAAACGGTCCATTCCTATTCCTAATCCAGATGTTGGTGGCATTCCATATTCCAGGGCTCTTAAGAAATCCTGGTCTATAAACTCGGTTGCTTCATCATCTCCTTTTTTGGCGAGTTTTAATTGCTCTTCAAAACGCTCACGCTGGTCTATAGGATCATTTAATTCGGAATAAGCATTTGCGATTTCCTTACCACAAACCATTAGTTCAAAACGCTCGGTGAGTTCAGGATTTTCGCGATGTTCTTTACAAAGCGGACTCATTTCTTTTGGATAATCGGTAATAAAGGTTGGTTGGATATAATTTCCTTCACATTTTTCACCAAAAATCTCATCGATGAGTTTTCCTTTCCCCATAGTATCGTCAACTTCAATTCCCATATCTTCCGCTGCTTTTCTAATTTCAGCTTCAGACTTTCCCGTAATATCGAATCCGGTAAATTCCTTGATAGAATCGGTCATTGTTACGCGTTTGTAAGGCGCTTTGAAGTCGATTTTATGTTCTCCAAACACAGCTTCGGTGGTATTGTTTACCGCAAGTGCACAATGTTCCAGCAGTTTTTCGGTGAAATCCATCATCCAATTGTAGTCTTTATAGGCTACATAGATTTCCATCGCTGTAAATTCAGGATTATGAGTTCTGTCCATTCCCTCATTTCTGAAGTTTTTCGAGAATTCATAAACGCCGTCAAATCCACCAACGATTAGTCTTTTCAGATATAATTCATTAGCGATTCTTAAATAAAGCGGAATATCTAATGCGTTATGATGTGTCACAAATGGTCTTGCAGCAGCACCACCGGGAATAGATTGTAAAATTGGAGTTTCAACCTCAAAATATTCTCTTTCATTGAAGAAGTTTCGCATTGCGTTGAACAATTTTGTACGCTTTACGAAGATCTCTTTAACTTTAGGGTTTACAGCTAAATCGGCGTAACGTTGGCGATAACGATGTTCTGGATCGGTGAAACCATCATAGGTATTTCCTTCTTTATCGGTTTTAGGAAGTGGCAAAGGACGAATGGATTTGCTCAGCAAAGTGAAATCCTTAACCATCACAGTCATTTCCCCAACCTGGGTTTTAAAAAGTTCGCCTTCAATTCCTATAAAATCGCCAATGTCCAGCAACTTTTTATATACATCATTGTATTTGCTTTTATCTTCACCGGTACAAATTTCGTCACGGTTAAAATAAACCTGTAACTTTCCTTTAGAATCTTGTATTTCGGCAAAAGAGGCTTTTCCCTGGATGCGGCGAGACATTAATCTCCCGGCCATCACCACTTTCTTTCCTTCTTCAAAATTTTCCTTAATGTCTTTGCTGGTATCTTCCACCGGGAACAAATCTGCCGGATACGGGTTAATACCTGCTTTTCTTAATGCAGAAAGCTTCTCTCTTCTTACTATTTCCTGTTCAGATAATTGCATACTCGTATTTAAATTAATTGTTTGCTTTGGCAAAACGAGTGCAAATATAGTGACTATGTGGCTACCAACCAATGCGATACAAACCTGAATTTTTGATAAAATTTGGAAGGTGAAAATGCACTTCTTTATGAAATAAGTTTTCTCTATTTATAATCTTATCTTTGCGGTATAATTTGGTAATAGCTTTAGATAAATGAGTGTTTGGCGTGTTATTCTTTCTGTTTTATTTCCTCCGCTAGCGGTTTACGATCGTGGGTGTGGTTCTATATTAATAGTTCTGATCCTTACTGTTTTGGGGTGGATTCCGGGCGTAATCGCTGCACTAATTATTCTGAATAATCCAGGAAAAGGTGTATGAACAAGAAAATAGATTTACAGAATTTAGGTTATAAAGATTATAAAGAGACCTGGGACTACCAGGAAAGTCTTTTTAAAGAAATTCTCGATATTAAGATTAAGAATAGGAGGCAGGACTTAAATGAAATTACTCCCAATTACCTCTTAATGGTAGAACATCCGCACGTTTATACCCTTGGGAAAAGTGGCGATATAAAGAATTTGCTTATTTCTGAAGCCGAGTTAGAGAAAAAGCAGGCAACTTATTATAAAATTAATCGCGGTGGTGATATTACTTATCACGGGCCGGGACAGTTGGTAGGTTACCCGATTTTAGATCTGGATAATTTTTTTACCGATATCCATAAATATCTTCGGTTCCTGGAAGAGACAATAATTCTAACACTTGCCGATTATGGTCTGAAAGCGGAACGAAGTAAAGGCGAAACAGGAGTTTGGCTTGATGTGGGAACACCTTTTGCCCGAAAGATTTGTGCAATGGGCGTTCGCGCCAGTCGCTGGGTAACTATGCATGGTTTTGCTTTAAATGTAAATGCCGATTTAGGCTATTTCGATCATATTATTCCCTGCGGAATAGAAGGTAAAGCGGTTACTTCTTTAAATGTAGAACTCGGGAAAAAGGAAATTCCTTTAGCCGATGTGCAGGAGAAGATTTTAAAACATTTTGCTGAATTATTTGAGGCAGAATTCAATTAGAGCTTATACATTAAAATCTCTTTATCACCTCCTGTTACTACAAATTCTGGACGTTGATCTATATCTACATTGTTTAAATTAATTCCCGAAGTTCCATAAACCGGGAAACCGGGAAGAAGTTCGGCATTGCTATCAAATACAAATACTTTTTGCGTTTGTAGATCGGTTAAACCGATGTAGTATTTATTATTTACATAAAAGATTTCCGGTGCGGTGTAAAGTCCGTAATCCAGGCTTATTTCTTTTCCTTTTATCTTTAAAATGTTTTCTGAAAGACTAACCAGTAAATTTGGTCTTGCAACTATACTATGATTTTCGCTAAAATCGGTCTTTTCTGTATTTATTGACCCATTTTGCGTCACTTTTATAAGATTTCCTTCAGCGTTGGTAGAGACAAAATCATTTTCGAACTCATACCATTCATTTTCAGAAAAATCTATGCTTTCTTTTACTTTTACCCGATGCTCTCCCTGCCGACTTAGAATATTTAGCTTCCCAGATTTTTCAGGAAATACTATGTAATCTTTGTTGGTGATTCTTAAATGTTTTGGAGCTATTAGAATTTCAGAATTGGTTTTCCTGAAATCAAATCCTTTTACACTTTTTCCGTTTTTATCATACATAAAAACTTCGTCCGTTTGTGTGACCAAAAAGCGGTATTTCCGGTTGTTATCGTAATCAAATAAGGACAAAGGCTGCGTGATTTCATCGTTGAATTTTAGCGGAAAAGGTTTTACCGTATTCCCATTTCTATCTAAAACTTCTATGGAATATGGAGTGGCAAAAGTGAGCTGAAATTTTCCGTTTTTAAAAAGGTCAACCTGTTTAATCTTTCCTAAGATCGGCCCTTTAAGTTTCTTCTTCCAGAAGATCGTCCCTTTATTGGAGATAAGGTAAAGGGTGTTATTTATATCCTGAACCACAATATCCATTTGATTATTCAGGTGATTTTTCACCAAAACCGGCTCAGTTAATAATTCGGCTTCCAGGTTTACCGAAAGGATTTCTTCGGTTTTATTATTTGAATTATTTTGCTCGTTCTGCGATTCGAAACTCCCATGGATATGAGCAAAATCGTCTTCCTCTACCAATTGCAGGATTGCCAGTTTATGCTTACCGAAATTTAGATTTTCCATTTCGGCACTAAATTCTTTAGAAACCGCCTCAGCTAATTTATTTTTTAATTGTGCTGTTTTGCCGGCAATGAGTAGAGAAGATTCTTGCGCCAGGTTTTTCTCGCTGTCCTTATAGTAAGCCTCGTTTGCAAGGGAATTTTTATTTACATAATCGGCAATTAAATCGCGAAGTTGCGGTATGTTATTGGCAAATACGATGTATTGGTCAATTGCAGCCGCAAAATCTGTGGATTTAGGATTAAAGAAGGGACTAAAAAGTTCATTAAAAACATCAGGTTGCGTTACCTTATATATAGGAAAGTCACGATAGTTTTCTTCTAAATTGGCAAAGCCAGAAATTAAGTCGGTAGCTTCAGTTGTTATTAATGTTTTTATTGCGAATAAAGAGTTTTCTTCAGCTAGAATAATTCCGGCTTCCTGTGTGTTTAATATGATTCTGTCTCCAGGTTTTTCAATAGAATCTTGTCTGAATTCTTTTAAATTCTGAAGAAAGTTTTCTGGATTTTGATAACCCAAAGCAGCAAACCCACCTGATTTTTCCGGAACAACTTTGGCGAACTCTATAGCGACTGTCCCGGTATTTGAAAGAATTTTATGAAGGTTTTTTTCATCATTTGGAATGCTGAGACCGTTAAAGGAAACACCTCTTTTTGAAAATTCTAGGTCTACGGCACTCCAATCCGCGTAATTCTTTACATTTTCCAAATCTAAGTTAGGAAATAGACTTTGCTGAAAGTTTTCCAGCCTGGCGTGATTTATAATCAGGGAAGTTTTTTTAGGCGCGATCGCTTTATAAGCTTTCTCGAAACCTTCGTTTTTAAGAAGATTCTCTTTTTTTAAGATTTGCCTTAATTGTGTGTCAGAATTTGAAATAATAAATGGTGTATTTTCTTCTGAAATAAAAAACTCATTTCCTTCTAAGCTTAGCTTTTGGTAATTTAAACCTTCCGCTTTTATATTTTCAATAGATTTATTTTGAATGGAATCTAATTGAAAATTAGGTTGCTGTTTACTTATAATGGTATAAGTGAATTTTGAATTTTTAGAAACCGAAATACTAATAATGCTTTCGGTAAGGCTGTCGGCATATTTTAAAAATCCCAGATCGTTTTGAATACTACTTTTTGCACTAAGGGAATTTTCCTTTAAAAAGGGAAGCGCCTTCAAATCTTGTTGAAATTGCTTTAGATTAGATGTTTGGATAATTAGCGCCGCATCGTTTGGAATAAAATCACTAAGATTCTTGACTTTCTCCCCATTTTGGCAGGAAAATAATAAAAGGATACTCAAAAATGTGAAGAGACTTTTCTTCATAAATTGTCGGGATTTTCAACAAATATATAAGTTATAGGGTAAGTTTGAGTTGCTCTGGCAGGAGTTTAAAACTTTTTCTATGATAAGGAGTACTTCCAAACTCCATTATTGCTTGCCTATGTTCTCTGGTTGGATATCCTTTATTTTTTTGCCAGTTATACATCGGAAATTCCTGGTGTATTTTCTTCATAAATTCATCGCGTGCGGTTTTGGCTAATATTGAAGCTGCAGCAATGCTAAGGAATTTTCCATCACCTTTTATTATGCAATCGTGAGATATATTGCGAAAGGGTTTAAATTTATTTCCATCTACAATAATGTGCTCGGGTTCACAGTGTAATTGTTCTATGGCACGATGCATCGCTAAAATAGAAGCATTTAATATATTTATCTTATCTATTTCCTCCATATAAACGTGGGCAATTCCATAAGAAAGCGCCTCGTTTATTATAATTTCTTTAAGACCGTTGCGATCTAACTCCTTAATTTGTTTAGAGTCATTTAACAGTTTGTTTTTAAATTTCTTCGGAAGAATAACGGCAGCAGCAGTTACTGGCCCGGCAAGGCAACCACGACCGGCTTCATCGGTGCCGGCTACCTGGCACGGTAGGTTGAACATTTTTAGCATAGTGCAAAAGTTGTAAGAATCCCGGTTCTACGCAAAACTATTATCCTTTTTTCTTCGTATATATTGCATAGGGAAGGTTTTAAAATGCAATGCATACATAGTATATTCTTTCGATTATTGCCTTTTTCGTATTAAAATTGATATAAAGTTGTTCTAACCTCGTGCTGTCGATTTTGTATATTTTTGTTGAATTCGTAAAAAAATAAGGCTTCAAAGGTCTGATATTTTACATCTTTTAAAGATATTTTAATATGAGGAATGATAATTCAATTAAAAAATCATTTGGTTTATTAAGATTTTATTATGATTTTTGGCAAAGGCTAATTCAAATTTAAATAATAATGAAAAACAAATTACATGGAATTCTTACGCTACTATTAGCGTTTGTAGTGCAATTTACGTTTGCACAGGAAAAAGAGGTTACCGGAACGGTAACCGATGAACAGGGTTTACCGCTCCCCGGGGTAAACGTTATTGTTCAGGGAACAAATAATGGAGATCAAACTGACTTTAACGGGGAGTTTAGTATTAATGTCAGCGAAGGTCAGGTATTAGAATTTAGTTATGTTGGTTTCGTTACTCAAGAAATTTCTGTAGGTAGCGGTAGTATTTATAACGTGACTTTAGATGTTGATTCTGGAGCCTTGGAAGAGGTTGTTGTTGTTGGGTATGGTACTGCTACGAAGCAGTCTTTTACCGGTTCAGCAAAAACTGTAGATTCAGAGTTGTTGGATAGAAAAAACGTGGCTGATGTATCACAAGCTCTTGCTGGTGAAGCTGCAGGTGTTCGGGTAATTAATACATCAGGACAGCCTGGGCAGGAAGCAACAATTCGTATTCGTGGTATTGGTTCTGTAAATGGTAATAGAGATCCATTGTATGTTTTAGATGGTGTGCCATATAATGGTACTATTAGTGCAATTAATCCAGCCGATATTGCTTCTACTACTATCTTAAAAGATGCTGCTGCTACCGCTATTTATGGTGCTCGTGGAGCAAATGGTGTTGTAGTGATTACGACTAAAAAAGGTAGAGTAGGGCAATCTTCAATATCTGTAGAGACAAAATTAGGGACAAATGTTAGCCTTTTGCCGCGGTATGATGTTATTGATTCGCCAGAGCAATATATAGGTTTAGCCTGGGAAAGTATCTTTAACAGAGCAAGAGCTACGGGTAATGAGAATCCAACTCAGTTTGCTAACCAAAATTTATTTAGTGGTAATGGGATCTCTCCAACTTACAATATCTGGAATGTTGATGGTGAAAACCTAGTGAATCCAGATACTAGAATGGTTCGTGACGGTGTAGAGCGTAGGTATACTCCAGAAGATTGGGAAGATTACGGTTTCCAAGAAGCAATTCGTAGTGAAACCAACCTTAGAATTAGTGGTGGTAGTGATAAATCTAGCTACTATGCATCTGTAGGTTACCTTAAAGATGAAGGGTATATTATTAATTCAGATTTCGAGAGATTTTCTGGACGTTTAAACCTTACTCACGAGGTTAAAGATTGGTTGTCTGGTTCTATGAATATTGGTTACGGTTATTCTGAAACTAATAATAATGGACAATCTTCAGATTCTGGAAGTATTTTCTGGTTTGTAGATAATTTGCCTCCAATTTATGGTCTTTTCATTAGAGATGAAAACGATGTGCTTTTGAGCGATCCAATTTATGGTGGTAACCAGTATGATTATGGTGAGCCTAGAAATGGAAATGGAGGACGTGGTTTTGGTTTGGCAACAAACTCAATTGCCGATGCAACTCTTGGAATTAGTAACACATTAAGACACGATGTGAACACTAACTTCTTTTTGGATATGGAATTCACCGATTGGTTAAATCTTGAAACTAGATTTGGTACACAATATTATATCGAAAATTTTGATAGTAAAGATGATTCATTTTACGGGCCAAGTGCAGGACAGAATGGTTCAATATATAAGGAGAAAGAGCAACTTTTCTCTTATAACCTGTTGAATTTATTACGTTTTCAAAAAGATTTTGATGCACATAGTGTAGAAGCATTAGTAGCACATGAAGCAAACTCTTGGGAGCAATCATTTATGTGGGCCTCTAAAGCTGATCTTGCTGATCCTGACGGAAGAGAACTTAATAACGCTGTAGACGTTACAAGTCCTCCGGGATCATACACTAATGATTATACATTAGAAAGTTATTTTGCGCAAGTGAACTACGACTTTAACGATACTTATTATTTCTCTGGAACAATTAGACGTGATGGAAGTTCTAGGTTCTTAGAAGATAAGTGGGGTAACTTTGGATCTGTTGGTACTGCGTGGGTTCTTTCTAATGAGAACTTTATGCAAGATCAAGGTGTGTTTTCTTTCCTAAAACTAAAGGCTAGTTACGGTTTAATTGGTGAACAAGGTGGTGTAGGATTCTATCCTGGGTATGATTTGTATACTGTAGATCCTCTTGACGGTAATATTTCCCTTTCTTTCGACAGTAAAGGTAATAGAGACTTAACCTGGGAGACTTCAAAACAATTTCAAGTTGGAGCTGAAATGAGCTTTGGAAGATTTTTAGATCTTGATTTAGCGTACTATGTGAAGAATACCGATGATTTACTATTTGAGCGTAGAGTTCCACCATCTTTGGGATATGCAATCATTAATGTAAATGATGGTCAGCTTAGGAATACGGGACTTGAATTTGATGTAGCTGCTCACTTATTGAAAACTGAGAAAGCTTTCATTGATCTAACGGTGAATGGTGAAATTATAACCAACGAATTAACAGAAATGCCTATTGATCCAGCTACTGGAGAGCCAAAACTAATTGATGTTCAAGGTCGTTTTGGATTAGGAAAAGGTCGTTCAATTTACGATTTTTATATTAGAGAGTATGCCGGTGTAAATGTTGAAACTGGTCAATCTCAATGGAATGTTTATTATAACGATGCCAATGGTGATGGTGCTTACCAGGAAGGTGAAGGCGTTTCTTCATTAACTGAATATTTAGCCGATAATCCTGATGTGAGCCGTGAAGATCTTGGAGTGGCTACTACTACTACATATGCAGATGCAACTCAAAAATATGTTGATAAAACTGCTATTCCAGATGTACGTGGTGCTTTTAACCTTTCAGCTGGATGGGGAGATTTCACACTTGGTGCACAATTCTTATACAGTATCGGTGGTTATTCTTATGATCCTGCTTATGCTAACTTGATGCAGAGTAATACTAATGTAGGTGGTAATAATTTCCACACAGATATCCTAGATAGATGGCAACAGCCTGGAGATGTAACAGATGTTCCTAGATTATCTAATGACCTAGATGTAAATGTTGTGTCTACTTCTACAAGATTCCTTACAAAAGCAGATTACCTTGCATTAAATAATGTGCGTTTGGGGTATAATGTACCGAAAACGGCTGTAGAATCTTTGGGGATGAATGCGCTAAACATATACGTATCAGGAGATAACTTATTTTTGTTGTCAGAAAGAGATGGATTTAACCCATCTACAAATGAGGCAGGAACTTCAAACCAATATCGTTATTCTCCGTTATCTACTTTCACTGCTGGTGTAAGGGTAAACTTTTAATAAAAAAATATGAAAATGAGATCAAAACTTTTAACTATGTTTTCAGCCGGTGCCTTGCTTTTGGCATCTGGCTGTAGCGAAGATTTTCTTGAAACTGAACCGACTCAGTTTATATCTTCGGAGCAAATTCAAGAAGCGACAGAAAAAAATCCTGAATTACAGGAGGCGAATATCGCGGGATTATATGCAACTATGATCGCTACGGGTACTGGTGGTACTAACTTACGTCACACTGATTTTGGTCAGAAAAACTATGATATTTTTTCTGATATGCTTTCATCAGACATGGTATTGGCAGGTGTGACTTATGGATGGTATTCTAATATCTCCCAAATGAATGCAACCATAGATTTTACAAGCATTACTAACTATATGGTTTGGAGATATTACTATAGGATTATCTTTGGAGCAAATAATATCATCGATAGTTTTGGTGGTAATGATGTGGTACCAGAAAGTGAATCAGCCAAAGCAATTGTAGGGCAGGCAAAAACAATGAGAGCTCATAGTTATTTCTACCTGGCTCAGCTAATGCAAGAGGGTTACGATCCTTCAGCTCCTATTTTGCCATTGTATACTGGTGTGACTGAGGAACCCGCTCCGCTTGCTCCTGCAAGTGAGATTTATGATCTAATTGTTAGCGATCTTCAGGATGGTATTTCTTTGATGGAAAATTTCAATAGAGAATCTCGTTCAGCTGTAAACCAGGATATAGCTAAAGCACTTTTAGCTTATACATATGGGTTTTTAGGTGATAATGATGCTGAAGTAGTAAGATTAACTAGAGAAATAATTGAAACTGGAGGTTATCCTCTAACAGATTCAGAAGCTACTTTAGGTGGATTCAATTCTTTAGAATCTAGTCCTTCCTGGATGTGGGGTGTTGACCTTACTTCAGACAATGGTCTTGACCTTGTATCTTGGTGGGGACAGATGGACTTATTTACCTATAGCTACGCATGGGCAGGGGATCCGAAAACTATAGACGAAGGTCTTTATAATCAAATTCCTGAAGATGACGTTCGTAAGCAGCAATGGGTAGATGCCTATGGTAGCGGTGTTCTTTATCCAATTAACAAATTCTACGATCCGGGAAGAACTGTAGCAGGACAACGTAACGTAGTTACAGATTACGTGTACATGAGAGTTGATGAGATGTATTTATTGCACGCAGAATATGCAGCAAAATCTGGAGATGAAGCTAGAGCGCAAGAAGTTTTAAAAATGTTTCTAGCTGAAAGATTACCAGATGCTTCTTATGTAGATGGTCTTTCAGGCCAGGACTTATTGGATGAGATTTATTTACAAACCCGAATTGAATTCTGGGGTGAAGGTAAATCTTATTTAGCAATGAACAGAAACAGAGCTACTGTTACTAGAGGTGCAAACCACCTTTCTTTTGCAGGTGAGTCTTTTTCTTATGATGATGACCGTCTTTCTTTTGAGGTTCCTCAAAGTGAAGTGCAGAATAATCCGAATATAACACAACAATAGAATTCTATTGAATTGTTTTAATAAAGGCCTCCATATCGGGGGCCTTTTTTTATTTTATTCTTTTCATAAGTCCATTAATTCAAAAAAACTAAATTTGTGGAAAGTAGTTTTTAATGAAACAAATAATTCTTTTCTTATTCCTTGTTAGTCCCATATTGCTTACTGCACAAACTGCTTTAGGTGGAGCTCCAGATTCTGAATCTAAGGAAGACACCATTAAACCCCCAATTTCAGCTTATAAAATTATTTCAGTAGCTAACGACACTACTTCTGTTGACACTACGCTTACCATAGAAAAAGATTATAAATTTAATTATCGCCGAAAGGATAATTTTGAATTACTGCCGTTTTCTAATACGGGGCAAACCTATAACCGTCTCGGGATGGACTTTGATGCGCAAAAACTATATCCTGAATTTGGTGCGCAGGCAAGACATTATAATTTTCTTGATGTAGAAGACATTAATTATTATCACGTGCCCACCCCA
>Ga0208014_1000783_pt1 | contig 11570 bp, 10 predicted proteins | sample 25_taG_FD_184099 | JGI IMG/M metagenome (GOLD analysis project Ga0208014, IMG submission 184099) | Marine viral communities from Cariaco Basin, Caribbean Sea - 25_WHOI_OMZ (SPAdes) (version 2) | ecosystem: Environmental > Aquatic > Marine > Oceanic | place: Caribbean Sea: Cariaco Basin...
GTCCTCCGCCGAGCAAACCAGCAGTGAGAGCGTCCGTCTTGACTGATCAGTCAACAGTACACCAGATCGATGCCGTCGGCCTGGTGTGCCCGCTCCCTATCTTGCGTTTCAAAAAACGGACTCAGGGTTTGCCTAGCGGGACGCAGGTCGAGTTCCTGGCCGATGACCCCAGCGGCCGTCGGGACCTTCAAGCGTTGTGCGAGATTACCGGCCATCAGATTGAGTGGATCAGGGAAGAGGATGCGGGTGTCACCCGTTACCGAATCTGTTTAGCCTAGCTGGCATTCGGGAAAGTCATGAGCCAGCCGGCCAAACAGCTTCTGGTTATCTCGGGGTTCTGCAGTCCGGCTTAACCGGCGAGTTCCGCTAGAGACTCCTCAACGATTGCCAGGCCTTCTTCGAGCACTTCATCTTCAATGGTGACCGGCATGAGAAACCGTATGGTATTGCCGTAAAGGCCACAGGAAAGCAGGATCAGACCTTTCTCTCGAGCACGCTTGCAGAGCGCAGCCGCCAGCTCCGCATCTGGTGCCTGATCGGCTGAAACGATATCCACCGCTGCCATGGCGCCGAGACGACGTACATTCTCAACGCATCCGAACCGCTCCTGCCACTGTGAAAAGCGCTGCTCCAGCCTTTCCCCCAGAGCTTGGCTCTTCGCGAGGATGCTTTCCTCTTCAAACACCTCAAGCACTGCCAATACTGCTGCGCACGATACCGGGCTGCCAGAATAGGTGCCGCCAAGAGAGTTCGGACCCGACGCATCCATATGAATATCCGTACCCACAACGGCTGAGATCGGCATGCCAGCAGCCATGCTCTTGGCCATGGTCATCAGGTCGGGCTCGACACCGCTATGCTCTATGGCGAACATCTTACCCGTTCGGCCAAAACCGGACTGAACTTCATCGACAATCATCAGCATGCCGTGTTCATCGCAGATTTCACGGACTGCTTTGAGGAAGCTCGCTGGTGCAGGATAAAAACCGCCCTCACCCAGAACCGGTTCGATCACGATGGCGGCTGTGTCACGGGGATTGGCATCGGTCTTGAGGGTCATTTTCAATCCACGAATGGCATCTTCTTCACTGACCCCATGAAAAGGAACCGGATACGGCGCACGGAAGACGTTACCGGGCATGGTGCCAAAATCGGCTGCATACGGCGCAACCTTGCCGTTCATCGCCATCGTCATGAATGTGCGGCCGTGGTAGCCTCCGTCGAAGCAGATCACGTTGTTCTTACCCGTCGCCGCCCGTGCAATTTTGACCGCATTCTCTAGAGCTTCAGCGCCGGAGTTCACCAACATGACTTTACCGTGTCCTCGTACCGGGGTGAGCTGGCTTAGCTTCTGAGCGACCTTGACGTACCCCTCATAGGGCATCACAGTCTGGCAAGTGTGCATCACACGCTCCAGTTGTGCTTTTACCGCTTCCACAACTTTCGGGTGGCAATGGCCAATATTCAGTACCCCAATTCCACCGGCAAAGTCGATGATGCGGTTTCCATCCGCATCCCAAATCAAGGCATTCTCCGCACGATCCGCAAACTGCGTGGCGGGGCTGGCCGTGCCGTTGGCAACATACTTCTGTTTTAATTCGTTCAATTGCGCGTTATTCATCAACTCTTTCCCTTATCAGTCAATAGCAGGGCTCAAAGGCCGCCCACACAGACGTATTTCAGCTCGGTAAATTCATCCAACCCGTGACGGGAGCCCTCACGCCCCAGCCCCGATTCCTTGACCCCGCCAAAAGGCGCCAACTCCGTTGAAAGAATACCCTCGTTCACGGCCACCATCCCGTACTCCAAACCTTCCATGACATGCCAGATCCGACGGTAATCCCGTGCATAGAAGTAAGCGGCCAGGCCGGACGTTGTGGCATTCGCCATGGCGATTGCCTGTTCGTCAGTCTCGAAGCGGAATATGGGTGCCAACGGGCCAAATGTCTCTTCACTGGCCACACGCATATCAGCTGAGACATCCGCAATGATGGTCGGCTCAAAGAAGGTCCCGCCCAAGGCATGGGCTTTGCCACCGCACACTAACCGCCCGCCCTTCTCTAACGCGTCGGCGATATGGGCCTCGACCTTCTCCACAGCGGCATAATTGATCAGCGGACCTTGCGCTACGCCCTCTTCCAGGCCACTGCCCACTTTCAGTTGCTTGACCCGGACGGCCAGCTTTTCGATGAAGGTGTCATAAACGCCAGACTGCACCAGAAAGCGGTTGGTACAAACGCAGGTTTGGCCTGAGTTCCGGTACTTGGACGCGACAGCTCCTTCCACGGCAGCGTCAAGATCGGCATCATCGAACACAATAAAAGGCGCGTTGCCGCCCAGCTCCATGGACGCTTTTTTGACGGTTCCAGCACACTGAGCAAGGAGTTTTTTGCCCACAGCTGTAGAACCCGTAAAGGAGAATTTGCGCACCCGCGGGTCAGTAGTAAGCACCTCGCCCACGGCGGCTGGTTGGCTGGCCGTTATCACATTGATTACCCCGGCTGGGAGCCCGGCCAGCTCGGCTAAACGTGCAAGCGCCAGCGCTGTCAGCGGGGTAGCCTCCGCGGGTTTGATCACCACCGGGCAGCCTGCGGCTAACGCCGGAGCGCACTTACGGGTAATCATCGCGAGGGGGAAGTTCCAGGGCGTGACAGCCGCCACAACCCCGATTGGTTCGCGAAAGACCAGAATGCGCTTATCAATACCGTGGCTGGGTAAGGTTTCACCTGCCACGCGCTTTGCCTCTTCAGCGTAGAACTCAACGAAAGAGGCGCCATAGGCCACCTCACCTCGTGACTCGGCAAGCGGCTTGCCCTGTTCCATGGTCATCAGCCGGGCGAGGTCTTCCTGATGCGCCATGATGGCATCGAACCACGCGCACAAAAGCTTGGCTCGCTCTTTGGCTGTTCGCTGCTTCCAGTCTGGCCAGGCCGCTTCAGCTGCTGCGATGGCTTCACGCGCCTCTTCATCGCCTAAATCGGGCACTTCCGCCAGGACCTTCTCATTGGCGGGGTTTGTGACAGAAAAATGCCTCTTTGCATCACGCCACTCACCGGCAATAAAGGGCTTTGGAATCAGGATATCGGGCAACGTTTCCATGGTCTTTTCCTTTGTATTTATTCAAAACCGGCTAATACTTTACGTGCTAAACCACGCCTTTTTTCTTTAGCGCTTCGATCTCACTCGCGGGCTTTTGCAGCACGCGTTCGAGTACTGCGGAAGTGTCTTCCCCCAGCGCGGGTGGCGCTTTGTGGTATTCAAGCACAGTTTTCGAGTACTTGATCGGATTGGCCACCCCCTTCATCGGACCATTGGCGGAGTCAAGTGTCACTTGCATGCCGCGTGCCTGGACCTGCGGATCATCGAAAACCTGGCCGATATCCTGAATAGGGCCGCAGGGCACGCCAATCTCATTGAGAAGCACTGTCCACTGTTTAAGCGTGCGTGTTCTGGTCACACTCACCAACAGTTTGATGAGTTCAACTCGGTTCTTCACTCGCTCTGCGTTCGTCGCGAAGCGTTGGTCCTGGGCAAGCTCGCCAAGACTAATGGCCTCGCAAAAACGCTGGAACTGGCCATTGTTCCCGATGGCAATAATGATCTGCTCACCATCAGCAGTGGGAAACGGCTGGTAAGGCACCAGATTGGGGTGGTAATCACCAGTGCGTGTCGGTGGTTTTCCACTGCAGAAATAGTTCTGCGCCTGGTTGGCTAGCCAGCTCACCTGCACGTCGAGTAGTGCCATGTCAATGTGCTGCCCTTCTCCAGTCTGGGTTCGGTGGTACAACGCACCCAGGATGGCAATGGTGGCATTCATGCCGGTGGTCAAATCCGCCACGGCCACACCGACGCGTTTCGGGCCGGCGCCAGGCTCATCGTCTGCCGCCCCGGTAATGCTCATCAGTCCGCCCTGGGCCTGAATCAGGTAGTCATAACCCGCCATTTCGGCCATTGGCCCGCTGTGCCCGAAGCCCGTGATCGAACAGTAGATCAGGCCCGGATTGAGTGCCGAAAGCGCAGCGTAATCCAACCCCTTCTTTGCAAGACCACCACTTTTGAAGTTTTCGACCAGGATGTCGCTTTGGCTGGCAAGCTCGCGGATTAATTGCTGGCCTTCAGGCTGGCTGATATCCACCGTCAGGGAATGTTTACCTCGGTTCGCTGAAAGATAGTAAGCAGACTCGCGGGTTTCACCGCCATCTTCTCCCCGGAGCCAGGGCGGCCCCCAATGACGGGTATCATCGCCACTATTGGGCCGCTCAATCTTGATGACCTCAGCTCCCATGTCCGCCAGAATCTGGGTACTCCAGGGCCCGGCCAACACACGAGAGAGGTCAAGTACACGCAAACCTTTTAAGGGACCTGCCATGATTCACACCTTACCGGAAAGACTCAGAAAAAGGCTTGGAGGCCGGTTTGAGCACGCCCCAAGATCAGCGCATGAATGTCATGCGTGCCCTCATAGGTATTAACCGACTCCAGATTCACCATGTGACGAATCACACCATACTCATCCGACACCCCGTTACCGCCGTGCATATCCCGCGCAACGCGGGCAATATCCAGTGCCTTGCCGCAGTTGTTCCGCTTGATGAGCGAAATCATCTCCGGAGCCCAATTGCCGCTATCGAGCAGGCGCCCCACCTGCAGCGCGCTCTGCAAGCCCAGCGTGATCTCGGTCTGCATATCGGCGAGTTTTTTCTGGATCAGCTGGTTAGCGGCCAGTGGGCGACCAAACTGCTTACGATCCAGTGTGTACTGACGGGCGGCATGCCAGCAAAACTCAGCGCTACCCATTGCGCCCCAGGCGATGCCGTACCGCGCTTTATTCAAACAACCGAAAGGGCCTCTCAGGCCACTGACATTGGGCAGCAAATTCTCTTCTGGCACAAAAGCGCTATCCAGCACGATTTCGCCGGTAATGGAGGCACGAAGGGATACTTTGCCTTCAATTTTCGGCGTACTGAATCCATCGGTGCCACGCTCGACGATAAAGCCTTTAATCTGGTCATCGTGGGCGGCGGATTTCGCCCATACCACCGCGATATCAGCAATCGGACTGTTAGTAATCCAGATCTTGGCGCCAGTGAGACGATAGCCGCCATCCACTTTTTGGGCCCGCGTGATCATCGAGCCGGGGTCGGAGCCGTGGTCAGGTTCTGTCAGGCCAAAACAGCCAACCATTTCGCCACTGGCCAGCTTGGGTAAATACTTCTGCTTCTGCTCTTCTGAGCCATAGGCCTCGATGGGATACATCACCAGCGACGACTGCACGCTCATTGCCGAGCGATAGCCCGAGTCAACGCGTTCCACCTCTCTCGCAATCAATCCGTAAGCAACGTGATTGACGCCCGCTCCCCCATATTCCGGCGAGACGGTTGCACCCAACAAACCGAGCTCACCCATCTCGCTCATGATCTCACGGTCAAAACGCTCCTCACGAAACGCTGACAGGACACGTGGCTGCAATCTCTCCTGGCAGTAGTCGTAGGCAGCGTCACGAATCTGGCGCTCTTCGTCGGTTAACTGCTGCTCCAGCAGTAGTGGGTCGTCCCAATTAAAACGGCTCATCGTCAAAGCTCCTGAATTGTTAGCGGCGATTGGCAGTGCGGGTAACACTGCATCAAAATATCTACATTTTTGCAAATCGTCAAAATATTTTTGAGAGCTGGCCAACCCACGGGCATCGACAGATGGATGGCTATGACATCAGCGATTACAGGGCTTTCAAACAGATACGGATAGGTTGCCGCTGGGTTCGACCTGTCCGTAATGGTCAATTAATGTTGACATTTAATACTTTTGTAGAAATTTTATGGCATATTTGGTCTAGGTGTGCTTACACTGGAACCGCATAACCTTTTGGGATGCCCCATGCACCGACAACAATTAACAACATTCTCTACAAGAAGGGTCCTACTATGAATCTCTCTGCATTGGTGAAAAGTGCTCTTGCCACCTCCTTCGCGGTTTCCATAATCGCCGGCCAAGTGGCTTATGCCGAAACGGTTCGACTGCGCATGCATACGTTTTATGGCACAGAAGTTGACCAATTTGCGTCCGACCTACGCGACCGTGTCAAAGAAGCCAGTGACGGCTCTATCCGCATCCAGTTTTTCCGAGGAGGCGAGTTGGTCGACAGTGATCAGTTCGTGGAGGCCGTCGCGCAAGGCAGTATCGATATCGCCCACGGTGTAGGTAGCTATTGGCCTGGTACGGTTGGCATCGGAACCATCGAGGCTGGCTTACCGGGCGCCTGGGTAAGCACGGAAGAAGCGAGTGATATTTTTGCCAACCAGGGACTGGACAAGGTAATTGCAGACGCCTACGAAGAAAAAGGCGTCAAGCTGATTGGACGCGGCTTCGGTAGTGATTACGGCTTGGTTACTCGGGAACCGGTCAACAGCCTCGAAGACCTCTCCGACATGCGCATTCGGGCCACGAGTTCTATTGCTACGGTGCTGGAGAAGTTTGATATTCCGACCGCCTTCATTCCCGGAGAAGAGCTTTACGTCGCGCTTTCGACCGGCGTAATCGACGGTGCAATTTATGGTGGCCCGATAGAGTACGAGCAGCTGCGCATCAACGAAGTGGCCGGTTATTACACCGATCTGAACCTGCTCAACCCGGGCTGGACGGAAAACATGCTGATCAACCCCAACACTTGGGAGCAAATGAGTTCCGAACAGCAGCAAATTCTCAAAGCAGAGCTTGATCAATACCTTCTTGATATTCATAACTGGCTTGAAGAGGGCAATCAGCGCCTCATCGACGAAGGCAAGTTATTTGAATTTGCCACGTTGCCAGAAGAAGATTCCCGTCGCCTGGCAGAAGCCTCTCTCCCCATCTGGAAAGAAGAAGCCGACCGTTCGGAGCGCAACGCCCGTGCCGTCGAGATCCTGATCGAAAACGCCACAGCGAAAGGACGCCTCAGTGAGTAAGGTTACCAGCTATCTTCGTTTTCAGGACGGACTTTCAGAATGGCTCGGTAGAGCCACGTCCTGGCTGACGCTAGGTATCATCGGTGTATTGCTCTATGAAGTTGTCGCTCGCTATATCTTCAACGCCCCCACCGTGTGGGGGCACGAGCTGGCAACCATGTTCTTCGGGGCGCTGAGCATCCTGGCTGGGAGTTACACTCTGCGCCATCGGCAGCATGTGTGTAGCGACGTCATTTACCGTTTATTGCCGGCGCGGGCACAAGCTTTCTGTGACTTGATCGTGTTTGCGCTGGGCATCCTCGTTCTAGCCATCTTTTTCAAAATGGCTGTTGAATTCGCGTACCGCTCATGGCTGATAGGTGAATACTCCAACAGCAGCATCTGGCGCCCGCTGGTATGGCCCATCAAAGCGACTATCCCTATTGCTGTCGGTTTTTTGATCCTGCAGTCCGTAGCCGAACTTATTCGCGCAGTATTTCGATTTTTGGGCGTGGCATATAACGACCCGCGCGATGACGTGAGCAAGACAACGAGTAGTTAGGGCGCCCTCGAAAACGCAGGCAACACGCTGAATCTAATTGCGGGGCAATAAGAAACACACCCCGGTATATCCCCGAAAATATACCCCGGAAGGGCTTTTTCTATGACAAATTTAGATCCCCTTACCATGACGGCCATCATGTTTTCCTCCATGATTATTCTCATGGTAATGGGCGCCCCTTTGGCATGGGCACTCATGATCTCAGGCATGGGTAGTGCCTATTTGATGTTCGGCACGGGTGGGCTGCAATTCCTGCTCTCTTCAGCCTACAGCACCATGGACAACTTTTTGCTGGTCGCACTCCCACTGTTCATATTCATGGGCCTGGTACTCGAGCGCTCAGGGATTACTGACGATCTTTTCGAGATGATACACAAGCTGATGGGCCGAATCCCGGGTGGTCTTGGCGTCGGTACCATTTTGATCTGCGCTCTCATAGCCGCTATGGCCGGTGTCTCTGGTGCGGCGACCGTAAGTCTGGGGATTATTGCACTGCCCGCAATGCTCAAGCGCGGCTACGACAAACGGCTGACTACCGGAACCATCATGGCAGGTGGGGCCCTCGGCTTTCTGATCCCACCAAGTGTAATGATGATCGTCTATGCCTTTCTCGCGCGTGATTCTGTGGGGAAGCTGTTCGCGGCGGGCCTGATGCCAGGTCTGATGTTGGCGGGCATCTACATGGCCTATGTACTGATACGCTGCCGCCTGAATCCGACACTCGGTCCTGCCGCGCCCGAGGAAGAACGCTTCACCACCAAAGAGAAACTGATTTCGTTACGCCACCTGATCTCCCCCGGCATTCTGGTCACAACTGTACTGGGCTGCATTATTGGGGGTGTGACGTCTCCATCCGAAGCCTCTGCGGTAGGTGCCGCCGGAGCCCTGGTCATCGCCGCCATGCACGGGCGACTCAGCTGGGATCTGCTGCGTTATGTGATGCGAACCACCACGAAAATCACTGGCATGCTGTTGTGGATCGCTATCGCGGCAGTATTCTTCAGCCGCATATACATGGGGTTAGGTGCTGACATGATCATCAGCGACCTCATTGATACCTTCTCGCTATCGCCCTACGCTGTCATCATTATCATGCTGGCCAGCTTCTTCGCTCTGGGAATGTTTCTGGATGATTTTGCAATATTGTTCATCACCATCCCGATTTACATACCGATAGTGCGGGACCTGGGCTTTGATACTACGTGGTTTGCAGTGCTGTTTATCCTCAGCATGCAATCAGCGTATTTGACGCCCCCCTTCGGCTATAACCTCTTTTATATGCGTTCGGTCGCCCCGAAATCCATCACCATTGTTGATATTTATCACTCGGCACTACCCTTCGTTGCCTTGCAGATTTTTGGCCTTGGACTGGTTGTCGCTTTCCCGAGTATCGCGCTGTGGCTTCCGAGCCTGCTGTTCTAGCAACGGCTTAACGTATCTCTCCGAAAATGCCGGGAATATCGAGGGACATCATGGTCCCTCGATTCTTTTTAGCCGACTGTCTTTACGCAATCCCCTGTTGCTGCATTACTGCAGTAATAATTGGCACAGGCGTCATCAGATGTTCACGCATCATCCTTTCGGCATCTTTTGTTCGGCGAGCAAGCGTCACCTCCACCAGGGCATCATGTTCTTTGCGCTTTCGGTCCAGAGCTTCTGCGGAAAAGACGGTTTCTTTCAGCCAGACATGACGGTAACGCTGAACCTTGTCAAAGAGCCCGTCGCGTACTTTCATCAGCTGAGGAGAGCGGCAGCCGCGAACCAGAGCAGTATGAAATTCGCTATGACGGGCATCCCATATTTCCAGTAACGATTCTGGAGTATTAGCCTCACTTACTTTAGCGAGTTGATAATTTTTGGCCAATATATCCGCCTCCCATGAATCATCACCTCGCTTGATCGCCAAGCCAAGCATCATGGCCTCCAGTTCAGCGCGCGCATCGTAAATATCATGCAGCTCTACAAGCGACATGGGTGAAACGCGATAGCCGCGCTGGCTGATGGCCACGACTAAGTGCTCAGCCACCAATTGTGACAATGCCTCACGTAGCGGCCCGGTTCCTAAATTGTAGCGTTCTCTGAGAACGTTCATTCTCAGCTTTTCGTCTGGCCGCAATTGCCCTTTGATAATGTCATTCTTTAGCTGCTTATAAGCGCGGATACCGAGGTTCTCTTTGATATCTGCAGGCTCTTCTCGGCGTGTGTTCAAGCTCATGGTAAAAATGATTCGCAAAAATGGTTTGCAAGAATAGCATAATTCAAGGTAAGCAATGACCTCACCCGCTTATGGGACCTTCACTGCGTACCATCTTCCATGGAAAAGAAGTCGCCGGCGCGACAGCCCTATTTACGCTTACGCGATGTTCTCCGAATTTGACCAAAAACAACGGGACCGTTTGCTCGTTTCCGACTTCTTAAGAGATGAAAGGGCAGGGCAAGCGGGACTCGGCCCCAGTCGTGGACTAGGGATGGGAGACATCCAGCAGATCGCATCTAGTAGTGGGCTCATCTGCCTCCTTGCGTCAGACAAACTCCACTCCAAATGCGCAACCAAGGGCGATATGTGCGCTAGCGCTTCTCCGACGGCCCAACCAGATCGGCCAGCTTCTCGCGGACAGACTCCACATTGTCCTCGCTGCTCTGCTTGATCTCATCGAGTTTTTTACGACCGTCCGAGATTTTGTCCTGCACCGAACGCAGGGTGTCGGAGGCACTCTGCTGGATATCGGCACTGGCTTTCTGGTTTTCCGCTTCAGACTCCTTGGCCTCGGCTTCTGCCTCCAGAGCATCGGCTTCTTTCTCCCAGGCTTCCAGCTGGGCTTCGGCCTTCCGGATCAGTTCGTCTTTCAGTGACATGATCAACCTCCTGTTCAAATCCGTTGAATTTAAGACCTCATCCTCCACAAACCTGCGCCTGACATCAAGGAAGGCTGCCTGAGAATACGTTAGAGCGCCCCGCCGACGGCGGCATAAGCCACAATCTCCACCAGCATCTCTTCCCGCGCAAAGCCGGAGACAATAATCGCCGCCCGGTTGGGATAAGGCGCCTCGACATAGTCCCCGTAGACCTGGTTCACCGTTGCCAGATGTTCCCGGTCAGTCACATAGATCAACGCCTGGGTCAGGCTGGCCATTCCGCCTCCAGCGCACTCGAGTGTATGTTTGAGGTTCTCCATGGTTTGCCGGGCCTGGGCCTCGATACCGCCGGCGACGACGGTGCCGCTGGCATCAATCGGGATCTGGGCCGTAAAGAGGATGCCGTTGGCACTGACTGCCCATTCCAGGGGAGCTTTCGAGCGGGGCAGTTCGGTTGCAATCGGAGTGATCATGATTGGTCTGGTCCTTAGTGGTTCTCTGTTCAATCGTTATCACGGGTTCCGGCGCCTGCACCGCTTCGGGACGCGTCGGTCGCTTCAACCAGCAGTCGGTCGGCCAGGGATTTCAGGTTGTGCCAAAGTTCGTCATCGACATCCATGCCCTCCACCAGCGCCCGGTCTCTCTGTCTTTCAAGATCCTCCTCGGTCTGGCGCATCAGGTTGGTCAATGCATACTCGGAGCGCAAACTGGGCAGCAGGTCAACGTGGTTAGCCATGATCAGGGTGATACCGTCGTTCTTCTCGGTATCATCCGGTGCATCGTCCAGGCTGTATAAGCAGATCTCGGGTACCGGGTGGCCGGCCCTGAACCCCACCACCAGTTCAGTGAGCGGATCATGGGCATTGCGCCAGAACGCGGTAACGTTCATCCCCCGGCGGGCTAGCCGGGACAGGTATCCAATGATCAGAATGCGATTATGGCAGTGGCGGATCTTGGTGACCGACAATCCCCTTGCCCGGGCCCGCGCGTAGCCCAGCTCAACGGCAAGGCTGGCGTTGCCGAGAATGCTGTGGTTGTGGGCGTCGAGCACACTGAAGTCGGCATCCTGATAGATCAGGGTTGGCGACTCGTCCTGATCCTCCGTCAGCAGAAAACGCAGGCCTTTTTTCAGCGCTTCCACGCCGCCGAGGCCATGGGCTTCCATCCAGGCCACCATTTCGGCGGCATCTATTGCATCACCCTCGGCAAAGCCGATCCCGATAAAGGCTTTT
>Ga0208014_1000786_pt1 | contig 11545 bp, 9 predicted proteins | sample 25_taG_FD_184099 | JGI IMG/M metagenome (GOLD analysis project Ga0208014, IMG submission 184099) | Marine viral communities from Cariaco Basin, Caribbean Sea - 25_WHOI_OMZ (SPAdes) (version 2) | ecosystem: Environmental > Aquatic > Marine > Oceanic | place: Caribbean Sea: Cariaco Basin...
TTGGCAAGACGGTAAGCTGGTTGCTACGGTACAACAAGAAGGCCTGATGCGTTTACGTGTGCCAAAGTCCTAAGCTCTCATCTTCTGATAAATAAAAAAAGCGACTCAAGATACGTTTTGAGTCGCTTTTTTAATGGCGTGTTACGTGTTTTTTTAAGCAGTTCTTTTCAACGATTGCATTCAAAGGATTATTCTAAAATCTTCACCATTGCTCGTGGCAATCCAAGCGTTGCCTGAGCGTCAACAGCATTTAACCAATTAATATTGATCTCTGCTGCCTGTAAGGCTTCGGTTATTTCAGCCACTTGCTTAGCATTTAAAGTGACTGATTGCGGTGTCAGATACCAATGAAAATGGGTCAGCGAATGTTTAATAGGGGCATCATCGAGCAATGTATTGCTGACTGATTCTGCTATCAACTGATTTTTTGCCAACCACTCATTGATAATTTGCTCGGCAGTGGTAAATTCTGCTTCATATACTTTTTCATTGCTGGTCACTTTTAATGATATATCGTCAATTTCAGTCGTTTTTTCTGCAGCAGTTTTAGTATTCATTTTGCCTGTAATTTTTTCAACAAACTGTAAAGGTAAACTCCATAGTCCGCCCCAAATGCCATTGTCAGGACGTTGTAGCCACAGTATTTTGCCATCAATATCTTCAATCAATAACGCATTGCTAAACTTGCTGGGCTTGGGCTGCTTTTTTGCTTTGACTGGATAATCTGTTTCGCGTCCTTGCTCGTGGGCTAGGCAGTCCTCTTGAAGGGGACATAATAGGCAGGCAGGTTTGCTACGCGTGCATAACGTCGCGCCCATATCCATCATCGCTTGTGCGAATAACCCTGAATTCTCTATTGGGGTCAAACGCTCTGCCAATGCCCACAGCTCTTTGGTGGTGGCAGATTTGGTAATATCACCATCGATAGCCGCCCAACGCGTGAGGACGCGTTTGACATTGCCATCACAGATGACGCCATAACGATGCAGTCCCATCGCCATAATCGCGCCAGCGGTCGATGGCCCGACGCCAGATATGGCTTCCCACCCTGCTAGCGTCTGCGGAAAGTCGCCCGTCTCATCAATGACTTCGACCAGTTGTTTCGCGCCTTTATGCAAATTACGCGCGCGCGCATAATAACCAAGTCCTGCCCAATGTTCCGCGACCGTATCCCATTCTGCGGCTGCTAAATCTTGTACCGTTGGAAACGATGCCATAAAACGGGCAAAGTAGGGCAGTACCGTCGTTACTTGCGTTTGCTGGAGCATGACTTCGGATAGCCAGACGATATAAGGATTGGGCGCGTCGGTTTGGTGCTGTTGCCAAGGTAGGTCATGGCGACCGTTTTCGGCGAACCAATCGAGTAGGCGCGGGGCGAACGAATCGAGAGAAGTAGAGTATTGAGTAAAAGTGTTTTCTATCGTTGTGAGGTTTGCAGTGGGGGTAAGCTGAGTCATATCATCAATTTTTGGCATATTAGTGTATGAATTATAACCGATTTTTGAGAGAAGTGAGTTGATATCGCTGTTGTGCGCTGTTTGAGATTACCACGATGTAAGCGTCTTTTGAGTATTAGTATGAGTGTGAGTGTTAAAAAACAGAGTATGTAACAGAAAACTTAATGTAGAGTTGCAAATTTATAAAGTAAATCTTACAAAATTAAGTGAATTTTGTAGAAAAATTAACTTATCATTATTGTGCTTTTTGCAAGATTATGACTCTTATTCTCGCTAGGGTTGCAAGAGTACCTTTGAGTTAACGATCACTCATTGTCTGGTTTCATCAAATACGCTTATTAAAGCTCACCAAGCATCATTTCAAACAAACGCTCACATGTATGAGTAATATTTAGGACTCTTTATGAAGTTAATGTCGAACTACTTATCTAAAGCAATATTGGCGCTAGCAGTCATTGGCTGTTCAGCCAACGTTTTGGCCGCCAAACCAAATCTAGTATTACAACAGCCCAATGTTTCTTTAGAGTTGGCCAATGAATTAATCGATGCCACCATGGCAGCCTGTCACGCAGAGGGCAAATCTGCCGTGGTCGCGGTTGTTGATCGTGCTGGTAATTTAATCGCGCTACAGCGCGATGATAATGTTGGTCCGCACAATACTGATGCTGCTGTTCGCAAGGCATTTACGGCATTATCTACCAAAACGCCTTCACGCACTTTGGCGGATAATGCTCGCGCTAATCCAGACTCAAACAACTTGAATACGGTAAATGATTTACTGCTGATCGGCGGTGGTGTGCCGTTAAAGTTTGGCAATGATGTGATCGGCGCTATTGCAGCGGGCGGCGCAGGCGGTGCAGTACAAGATGAAGCTTGTGCGTTGAAAGCTATCGAAAAAGTCATGCCTAAACAGAAGTAGTTGATGGCTTAGATACTGCTAAATGATTGAGATATCATCGAATAACTTCGATATCGTTAGCAGTAAACATAAAAAAAGCCCTTAGGGGCTTTTTTTGTATGAGCTCTAAAATGATTTTAGGCAGCTAGCATTATAGACAAAAAGGATTGTCGATTTACTTACGATTCTTCCGCGTTTTCAAACGACGTAAGCGTTTTTCTTCTTCTTTGGCGATTCTTTTTTCTTCTGCTGCTAAGCGTTGCTCGGCGACGACGAGTTCTTCAGCTTCAGACATGGCTGGCGTCTCAAGCGTAATACGCCCAAGCTTAGCGCTACGTAACTCGTTGATCAAAATCTCAGACATGCGGTAGGTATCGACTTGATTGCCCGAACGTACACAGCCACGATTGCGTCCAGCGACTTCAAAAAACTCCCAATCAGTCTTTGGTAGCGCTTCAATTTTGTAGCGGGCTTTTAGCAGCTCAGGATAGGCTTGCATCAAGTATTCAGCGGTATAGCTGGCAACATCAGCGAAATCAAAAGCCGTATCACGAATACCGCCCGTCGCTGCCAAACGATAGCCAGAGTTTTCGTTTTCGACTTTTGGCCATAGCATACCGGGCGTGTCATAGAGCATGATGTCATCGTCCAGCTTAATCAATTGCTGCGACTTAGTGACCGCTGGCTCATCACCAGTTCTTGCCACAGCGCGTCCAGCCAAAGTATTAATCAATGTTGATTTACCAACGTTTGGAATTCCCATAATCATGGCTTTGATTTGGCGACCCGTGCCCACTTTATTGGGCACAAGTTGTTTACAGATGGCGATGATACGTTTGACATCATTGGCTTTATCAGTATCGCAAGCAATGGCTTTCACACCGCTTTGCTGCTCAAGATAGTCCATCCACGCTTGAGTCAATTCAGGATCAGCAAGGTCGGCTTTGTTCAGGATTTTGATGACGGGTTTTTCGCCGCGCAATGCCGCGACCATTGGGTTTTCACTACTATATGGGATACGCGCATCGATCACCTCGATGACCAAATCCATCTGCGGCATGATTTCTTTGATTTCGTTACGGGCTTTGTTCATGTGCCCAGGGAACCACTGAATACTTGCTCTCTTATCCATCTGCTTTCATAACCTTTTATAAAAAATGCGCAAAGTAAGACGATCGTCATTTACTTTTCATGGTGTCCAGTTTACTACAGAACCACCTTGCTCACGCTACAATTTCGCCCAACCAGATGCGCGATTACTCTTGAGCTGGATTTTCTATTTCATCGCGGGCAGGAGGTAACGGTGCAAGATAACCAATTAATAGTATTAAGCTGCCTGCGCCAAGGAAAGATATCACTCGCCAAATCGCTTCAGTCTGTGACAAATCAACCAATACCAGTTTGAGCACGACGATACCTAATAGCCCAATCCCCATAAACCAAAGCGTCCGCTGCCAATAGCGACTGGCGACGATGGTGGCGACTAAAGCTAAGAGCGTCCATAAAATGGTCAGTCCTGTCTGCACTTGCTCGCTATTCCATGCGCCGCCCTGAGCGCTGTCCCAAAGCGGTGTACCGATAAAGGCGTGTAATGTTCTAACTAACATACTGGAAATCAGCCAAAAGCTGATAAGACCTAATACAATCAGTAAATTATCGGCGATAAAGTTTTTCTTGGTATGATTATTTATATGGATATCAGCATTCGCTATGCCGAGCTTTTGGTTATGCTGCTGATTTAGGTAGTAAACACCAAAGCCAACGAATAGCGCCAGAATAGAGCTAATGTCGTATAAATTCAATAGCGGAAAATATGACATATCCCAAATTACACCATCATAAGACCAGTTGGTAATGATGACCCAACTTAAAGCAATGGGCGCAAAGATAGCCGCGCAGCTCAATAGCGCTTGTTGCCAATCAAACCAGTACAGTGGGCTTTGCTTGCATGCCTTGTTTGTACGCGTATTTTGCTTGGGATAGTAAGCATAACGATGACAGCACCATAATCCAGCCAATATTAAAATGGCTGGCATCAATACAGCCATCACCCCAGCGGAATCTGCTAGTCCATAGTGGGCGGCGGCAGCAATGATTAGAATGCTAGCTCCCAGCCAGCTTGTGCCATCATAGCGTGACAGCTCGGAATGGTCGTACCATATCTTTAACCACGATTGTCCGATAATCAACCAACCAACGATTAAACCAGTCAATAGTAGCCAATCTGCTGTCTGCCATATTAAATGAAACTCGAATTTTTGCGGCAATTGTATGACGAGCATGAGATAAAAGACGATCGATAAGCCATGGCTAAGTTGTCTGATTTCTATCCACGAGCGATAACGATTGATTGTCCAATAAATGGCAAGGCTGACCAGTGCTGCGAGTGCAATCATGGTCGTCGTTGCCAGTGTCCAACTGGCAAACCACTGGTTAAAATCAAGCAGCAGCACTTGTAGTAGCCATGCTATAGCCGTAAAGGTCAAAAATCTTATAAGTATAGGACTGTGCCAAACAAGATTAAATACTGTGCTGTGGCTGTTGATTGAGGTTAGCCATTGCTGTGCGGCTTGGGTGCTAATACCTAATGCGTTGGCATAGGTTGATATCGCATCTGGCGTGGCGTTTTGCTCTTGAGAATATGTTGAATGATTATCTAAGCTATCATTTAAGTCTTCGTTCAAACTATCATTTAGCATAGCTGGCGAGTTGTTCGTGCGTAAAATAAATACAGTGGCTAGATAAGTCATAGCCGAAATGGTTAAGGCCAATGTTGGATAATCCTGAATGGCGAAGACCACTTTTACCATCAGCATACCTATACTGATTAGTTGCAATAATAAACCAAATAACACTGACCACGCTCGCAATGAACGCCGTCCAAACCAGACCAGCGCCACTCCTTGTACTGACCAGCCAAAGGCAATCCATTCAGCATCGAATGCCAGCGGAATGACCAACGCCAAAAAGCCAAACCCTAATGCCAACATGCCCTCGGTGATTAAGGCATAACGCTGGCTACGCTGCACAAACAACCAGCCGAGTCCTAAATAAACAGTGGCTAAAATAGCACTAGCGATGGTTAAGGCATTAGGAATATCATCTAATAATGCCGCAAATAAACCAAAGGCTAATATCGGCACTGAAAATAGTAAGCCAGTATCAATAGGGAATACATAGCTATTATTTCTTACGTGAACGCTATCTAAATGCTTTACGTTGTCTGCGTTATCTGTCTGGATGATGTCTGTTTCATTAAGGGTATTGTAGGCAATGATTTGTTGGGCGTAGCGAATGACAACAAACAGATATAGCAGTAAGTGTAAGGTGACCAGTAAGACTAAAGACCAGCGCTGCGCCTCAATGACCGTGCCCAAATTCTCACTGATGCCCCAGTAGTACGCCAACCCAAAGGTCACAGTGACACCGAATAAATTCAGTATTTTCCATGGGCGGTAATGCGCGATAATCGCAATCGTCACGTTCAATAGTAGATAGTAACTAAACAATACCACCAAACTACCCGTGTCTTCACTGGTCAAAATAGGCGCAAAAAACCCACCCGATAATGCCAACAAAGCCAGTGGAAAGGCATTTTGACGTACGGCGAGTGCAATGATAATCGCAGATAATAGCCCAAGCCCGATAAAGCTTGGTAAGTTAGGCAGAACTTGGTAAACGCTATAGGCAAAAAAGGTCGTTAAATACGCAATCGCTAAGCCTGCGCCTTGTAGGGTGATGCCATAAGCAAAGCGATTTTTTGCCAATTTTAGACCTAATGCTGCCAGACCTAAACCGAGGATGCCTATCGCTAAAAGCTTGGACGCTATCGACACTTCGATATAGTCGCTTAACAAGCGAAGTAGTAGCACCACACCGATAAGTAAGACGATCACGCCAACGCGCACGACTAGATTGCCGCCAAAAAACCAGTTTTTGATAGAGTGAATCAGCGAAGTGACGATAGGCAGTGAGCGTTCATCCGGCTCTATGGGCGATGGTTTTTTTGGAGAAGGGGCTGGTTTCGGGTGAATCGTAGCAGTAAATAAAGGAGGTGCTGAGTCAAATAGCTCCTCGATAATAGGTTGGGGCGAGTGAGTCTCAGCTAGCGTTTGAGTCATTGGTTCAGTATGAGCGTCTACGTCATTATCGGCGTTATTATTCATAGAGCTGACACGGTGTTGCTGCGCTTGTAACTCATCTTGCAGTTGCGTGATGTCTTGTTGAAGCTGATCAACGCGTCGCTTTAGTTTATTGTAAAAAACGATAATCACTACTAGACAAACAAGCAATACAAACCCGCTGATATCAGACATAGCGCTACCACACCGTTACTCAATATTTGATGGCTTGATGATGACTCGATTTCAAAGCAAACACAAGCAAAGCGCTCATCAAAAAAAGGGCTAGCCCAAGATTATTCGTTTACGATCATGGAGCTGACCTTGATGCTTTATAAACTAAGATATTTAAGCGGCATATAATTTATGTCTTTCTGATAATGTACATTCACGCAAGGTTAGATAATTCACCATACCTGAGACGATACCTGCAATAACACCGATAATAATTAAAGCTGAAATCAAAGATACTTCGACCGTACCTGCGTATTTTTGCCATAGTACAGCAAGAGAGGTCAATACCCCAAAGGTGAAAAATCCATGCTTTATCGTCAACCAAAAAGCGCTTGGGAAGAAGGCTACTTTTTTTTCTTTGATACCAAAATAAGCCACCATAGTTAAAATCATGGCTAACGTAATCGATAAGGTAACGGAGGTACCGAGCACTGTGTCTTCATTATTGGTAATAGAGTCAACAGATATTGCGATTGATGAGTATGCTTTTAAGAAGAAATATTGTATCCCGCCATTAATGAAAGCATTGATTACGCCAGTAAGCATAGCGCCTTTTAGCAATTTTGCGTTTAATGTTGTTGTCATGGTTTATTTTCCAAGTCCAAGCGAATAGGTTTATGCATAAAAAATACTGAGTAGATAAAATCCTACCCAGTATGGTCGAATGCTCAACACGCCCTATTATGTATCGTTTATAAATTTATGATAATAATAATGACTGAGTTTATGAGGTTGGCATTTTGCTTTTGTAAACACCGCCACCATTGACTGTCAGTTCAGCACCAGTAATCCAAGACGCTGCATCACTTAACAAAAACGCCATCGCTTGAGCGATATCTGCTGGCACGCCACGTCGTTTTAGGACGATACCTTTGACCACATTATCGATCATTTCTTGGGTATAACCAGCTTCTTCAGAGGAAGCACCATTATCTACTGTACCGATGATTAGTGAATTAAAGCGCACTTCAGGACCTGATGCGACCGCCATACTTTTTACCATATTTAGCAAGCCCGCTTTAGCTGTGCTGTATTCGATAAATTCTGGCGATGGTGTATTGCCAACCATGGATCCAGAAAATACCACAGAGGCGTTTTCTTCTTGTTTTAAATACGGCATACATAAACGAGTCAAATGATAAGATCCCAAGGTGTTGAGCTTATACGCATTGACCATTTTTTCGGTGGTAGATTCCCACAAAGGCGTATTTGCACCCCAACCGACGTTATTGACTACTGCAGAAATCTTACCGAATTTTGCAATAGTTGCATCGACCAAGGCTGCAATTTGTGTCTCGTCAGTAAAGTCGGTTTTCAGGCCTAAGGTTGCATTGCCTGTTTCTTTTTCGATATCAGCGGCAATTTGCTTCACTTTATCTTCATTTAAATCAGCGAGGACAATGTTGCCTCCTAATGAGCTTAAAAACCGTGCCGCCTCGCTACCAATAGCGCCTGCTGCACCACTGATAATGATGGTTTTATGATGAAAGTCGAATAGTTGTTGGATGGTTTTCATGGTTTTACCTTATTATTAGTGAGTGATTAGAGAGCTATCAGCAAGCGGTGTGACCGATTATATGAATCACGACTGTACAATAATCATGTTAGCGTCTTAAATCCTTACTAATAGTAAGCCTTTGTAAATATGTAATGATCAATATGGATTTGTTTACGATAAAAAAAGCAGAGTGCGGCGGGCGCACTCTGCTATATATTGGGTTAATAGATAGGGGTTAATAAATAGTGTGTTAATAACCTGAAAACAGCTATTGATATGCCTGATTCAAAGATTATTTACCTAAGTTATTTTCCATAAATTCAAGCATGTTTTCCCAGCTTTGCTTGGCAGCAGCTTCGTTGTAGCCAAGATCAACCTCATTTTTAGCAGCGCGCTCATCGGCATGTGGGTTGGTAAAACCATGTTTAGCGTTGTCATAAACATCGATAATATAGTCAACACCAGCAGCATCTAGTTCTGATTTTAGACCTTCTATTGCTTCCATTGATACCATTGAATCATCGCGACCGTGAGCAACCAATACGTTAGCGGTGAAGTTTTTATCCGCTGGCTGTTTTGGTGTTGGGTTGCCATGGAAAGTGGCAACCGCTTTTAATGGCATGCCTTCGCGAGCCATATCAAGCACGACCTTACCGCCGAAGCAAAAGCCAATCGCTGCTAGATTGTCACCATCAACGGCTAACTGGTCGCTAAAGTCATTAAGGATTAAACGGCAGCGCGCCATCAGCATATCTTGATCTTCTAATACTTGCTCCATCCACATATTCGCTTGTGCAGCATCGGTGGTCAGCTTGCCTTCACCGTACACGTCCATTGCGACGGCAGCATAACCTGCTTCTGCCAAGCGCTCGACCACTGATTTTGGGTGATCAACGATACCCCACCATTCTGGCGCTACTAAAATTCCCGCAACAGGATGGTCGTCAGATGCATTTTCTGGCAGTGCCACATAGCTGATAAGCTGGACACCGTTTTCGGTGGTACTGATTAATTCAAAAGTCTTAATTGACATATTATTATCCTTTTTTATGTGAGGAGTTTTACGTTATAGAGGTGATTTGTCTGTGTTTTTGCTATATCGTTTTTCTTACTTTTACTACCTTAACGCTCAACCTAGGCAAAAACAGCTATAATACTGTAACGCTCTTTATCAAAATGCTACGGCACCTTTATGACACTAAATTTGTTAAACAACTGTGCAGCTCATCTAGAATCTGACGAAACTTTGCCGCTAAAAGTCACGGAAAAATCAGCTGTGAGCTTATTTCCTGATAGTGGTAATGAAAGCAATAGCGACCATGACAGTAAGCTCAATGACACATTGCGTCCGAATTTTTGGTCGTGCTTTGCACTGTCAGAACTCAATCATAGCGAATGGGAAGCGTTGTGTGATGGCTGTGGTAGTTGCTGCTTGATTAAGTATATTGACGAAGATGAGCATGGTGATGTGGATGAAGAGTTGGTCGAGTATACCGATGTGACTTGCCAGCTAATGGACTGTACGACGGGTTATTGTCAGCACTATGACACGCGTCAAGAGCATGTACCAGACTGTATTCAGCTGACCATGGACAATCTGCCGCAGATGATGTGGTTGCCTTCGCACTGCGCCTATAAGCGTTTGTATAAAGGACAAAATTTGCCAAGTTGGCATTTGTTATTGACCCAAGATGCAGTGCTAACGCAGCAACAAATGCGTGCTGCCAATGTTGGCGTGGCTGGGCGCTGTGTTTCTGAGACTGGTATGTCTGATGAAGCGATGGAGGAGCGGGTGGTCAGCTGGGTGAAGCCTTGATAATACTGAGAGTTACTGAAATCAGTGAAATCAGTGACGTTGGTATTATTGGAGGATAAAAGTACAATGCTACTTAATTTTAATAAGAAGCATGAGCTGCAGATTTGGCTTTTGCCTCAGCATCTTCTTGCGTGTCAGCCAATGGCGGGATAGGAATATTCTGACGAATTTGCTCAGAAAACTCGCGGCTGTTTTCGTTGCTATTAACGTCAGACACTAGATTGATTTGATTATTGAATTCTTTAACCTTTGAGTTGATATGGGTACGCTCGTACCATGTATCCATTGACCACGGCTGTCCAGTCTTTTCTGGATTAGCGTCAAGCATACCGACATCATATAGATAATTTGGCAGCCAGCCAGAGACCCAAATCCGATAATCCCACGGCAGGCGATCGCCACTGACGATACGCGCCATATAAAAAATGATATTGGTGCAATTACTGAGTAATGTGTTGTACCAAGCAGGCTTGGTATTCAATTCATCGGCAGCGGTTAAGTAAGATTCAAATAGTGACTTGACCTCGTGCTGCTGCAAGTTGCTAACGGGAAATAGATAAACTTGCTCGCCACGCGCATTCGTTCGGGTATAAATAATATCGCGCTCTTCTGCGGCAATCAGGCTCAGCTCATAGCGTCTAAAAAATCCTGCCAATGCCGAAAACGACTCGCCTTCTTCTTTACGAATCTCAAACGAGAAAGCAAGTGGTCTATCATCTTCAAAACGAAAGCTGACCAAAGTATGGGCAATTAGTGGACCCATCCAGTAAGAGTTGGTGACATCGACGCCAGATAGTTTAGACATATCAATGGTACGTGTGTCCCAGCGTTCGGTCGCCTCCGTGTCGGTATGCCAATCAAAGTTACGTACATTGGTTAGGGTCACTAAATTAGGGTTGGTTGCATCGCGCTCATAAGTGACCCTTTCACTTACCTCAGCCATCCAGTCGCGCTCTTGCTGGGGTTCAATAGAGAAGAACCAGCCAACGCCTACCAACCAAATAGCACCATATAAAGCGGTTAACCATTTAGTTACTGACTTGCTATTTATGGTTGCTTTGTTGCTCCATGGTTTACTGCTGCGTTGTTTATGATCAAAGCAATGAACTATTTTTGGCCAATAGCGAACGCTCAGTAAGGCTGTCAGTACACCAACAATGAAAATTGCGGTTAACCAAGTAATGGCAGAGCCTGCCCCAAACTGATACCAAATCGCCAGCAATAACCAAACGGCTGACAGTAGCAAGGTAATAATGATGAAAAACTGTACAAGATAATATCGCCATGTAGGTGTCGGTTGGCGACTATTCGCAGTGTTGTTTTTTAAGCCGTGTCTATCCGAACCATAATTATTTGGCTCAAGCGTGTCCAAGCCGTTATCTGAACGATGGCTGTGTGAGTGCGGCGTGAGCAGGCGAGAGAAAAAGGAACGTAGCGACATAGGGTGTGCTTTGGTGTGTGAAGGCTTTGACCATAGCAAAGTTTATAACGTACTGACAATACAATTTGAGTGAATTTATC
>Ga0208014_1000788_pt1 | contig 11528 bp, 2 predicted proteins | sample 25_taG_FD_184099 | JGI IMG/M metagenome (GOLD analysis project Ga0208014, IMG submission 184099) | Marine viral communities from Cariaco Basin, Caribbean Sea - 25_WHOI_OMZ (SPAdes) (version 2) | ecosystem: Environmental > Aquatic > Marine > Oceanic | place: Caribbean Sea: Cariaco Basin...
TCTGGGTTTTTATGAGCAGTGGTATTATTGCTACTTGCCAGAGCAGAGAGGTAGTTTGAAGGGGAAGAGGGTTGATTGTCAATCATTTTTGTGGAGGCTTGATGCGCCGCCAATGGTGATTCACCTGTTAATAGTCTGTCTTTTAACCATCTAAACCCATGTGCCTCCCACCATGCTTCAAAACGTGGCAACGTGCTACCACGTACCGCCACAGGTAGATCTAGCGTTCTCAATTTCTGCGCAAGTAGAGGATCGCTGATAGCTTGATGAATACTCAGATAAAGCGAGCTACTATCATCCTTATAGGGTCGTCTGTTCTGCCATGATCTGTCATCGATTTTCATACGTGGCAATTGCCACAACTCACCGCGATAATACACGACGTATAAGCGTTGTTTTGGATGGACAAAAATGGCATCAATGGGACGCAATGGCATAATATTAAGTAATCTCGTCAATAGAAAGTGTTATTTATATACAGGTTGTAAAGGCCAATTTAAAAACCGCAATGAAATTATTTCATAGTAAATATGAATGATAGTATAAAACGACACTAAATGTCGCAAGCTTATTATAATGTCGGCATCTATACTAGTAAACGATAACCATCAATGGCACACTGATAGCGAATTCGGCATGTCAACGTCATCAATGGATATGTAGAATTTGCTACTATGGTTGTTTTTGTTTATGGCCCTCATGCTAGCAGAAATGCATAACAGTAACGACCATCAAACATGGATTGATGAGTATTGATTTTTGTTTTGTCTGAATGTTTTATAGCGTTTTTGACATTGGATACAGACATCCCATCTATAAATTAAGCCTTTTTTATCAATCCTAGTATCTCACCCTTATTCCAATCAGATTATTGTCTATGTTCACTATTATTCAGTCGCACCGTACCGAAAACCTTGTAGATCAATTGCTTGTACAATATCAGTCCAAGGATCAGCCTGTCTTTGAGCCTTTTATTGTCATTGTACCCTCAATGGTATTGGGCGATTGGTTGGATAAGACCATTGCCAGTCGCGCTGGTATTAGTACATTGGTGCGTACTAAGTTCTGGGGTCAGTATCAATGGACGCTCATGCAAGATGTGTTAACCCGCCATAACGCTTTTTTACTAGCGCAAAATCCTGAAGCGCAAACTCTGAATGTGCCAGAAGTGGCGGTGTTGTCACCAACGGTAATGCAATGGCGATTATTTGGGTATTTGACTTACTATCAAGAGTCGATTGTTGCAGATGAGAAACACCCAGTCAATCCGCTACTGGCATCTTTGATTGATGACCCACAGGCAAGTGCTCAACAAGACAGCTTACAACAGGATAAGGCGCAACAAGATGCCCGTATTTGGCAGTTAGCAAGCGATTTGGCGAGGGTGTTTAACCGCTACTTGACCCACCGTGAGGATTGGTTGGCGCTATGGTCGCACAACGAGCCGCTGAATGTAGATGAGTTGATAGCAGATAAAGATGCACTGTCACTGCGCTTTGATAAGTATGCGCGCGGCACGCCTGAGTGGTTGGTCGAGCATTATGTTGAGTTGGAAGTTGCCCAACGATTCTTGTGGGCGCATTTATTTGCTGATGTTCATCTACACCGTGTGGCACTGGAGCGTGCGTTCTGGTCGGCCTTAAAAAATAACAAGGCGAATGAGCGTGACCAGTTGCCAACCATACTGCGTATCTTTACCATCCAGCAACTGCCACAGACCGAGCTGGACTTTCTACAGCGCTTGTCGCAATACATGAATATCACGCTATTGCATTACAATCCATCGAAGCTATTTTGGGCGGATATCGTCGATAAATCATGGTTGCAGCGTCAGCAGATTATTAATCCTGAAAGCGTGTTTTTGCGTGATTACGGCCACAGTTTGCTATCACGTTTGGGCAAGCAGTCGCGTGATGCGTTTGCGATGCTGGCTAACTTGTCTGGTAATGAGCAGTACGACGATGCACTGGTTGAATGGCAAGATAATTTTGATAGTGGTTTCAATGATGAGGTTGCTGCTGAGTATATTGATGATGCTAGTAGTACTCAAAATAGTCCAAGTTTGTTAAGGCGTTTACAGAACGACGTGTTGATGCTTGATGAGCAATCGACCCAGCAAGCAACGGCTGCTACAGTCTCGCAAGCAGTAAGCAAGCAACTAGAGCCGAGCTTTGATGAAGAGAAGCAAGAAACGGCCTGGTATGAAGATGAAGCGTTAGAGAATAAGCGCTTTGAGATAGATCGTTTTTGGGCAATCTCTTCGCAGGATAATAGCCTAAGCATTCATTCATGTCATAGTTTGCAGCGCCAACTTGAAGTGTTGCGTATCATGATTGGCCGCTGGTTGAATGAACCTATCAAACTGGGTGGAAAGAAACGCCATATCTCTGACATTGTTGTGCTGCTACCCGATGTTGAACGTCATCATGCACTGATTGGCTCTATCTTCGTCAACGGTAAAGGTCAGGATGGTTTGACTTTGCCTGCCAAAGTGACTGGTGTTGTTGATGCCGACATTCGGCAGTTGTGGGAAGCTATTATCGGTTTTTATAAACTATTGGGTAGCCATAGCGCTCGTTTTGAAGCGGCTGAAGTCTTGGACTGGCTCATGTTGCCTCCCTTGTTTGAAAGCTTTGGACTGACTCATGAGCAGATGAGCCGTGGCTGTGACTTATTGGTAGAGGCGGGCTTTATTCGCGGTTTCGACGAGCTACATCTTAAGCAAACGTTGGACAGTAATGATTACGACTATCGCTTTAGCTTTGCGCAAGCGTTAGATAGATTGACCCTAGGTCTGATTATGCCAGAAGCTGAGTTGAGTGATTGCTTATATGCTCTAGATGAGGATGAATGGCCAAGCACTGCATTGCCAGAAATGACATTACCGTTACCACAAGTGAGCCTAAATGATGCGCTGATTGTTGAAGCGCTTTGCCGCATTTATACCGGCTTGGTTGCACGTCGTGATGACCATACACAAAAAATGAAAGCGGAAGACTGGCTCGACCAGATTGAGACACAAGTTATCCATCGCTACTTTGGTGATGTGGATCAAACGCGTACCATGCGCGCCATCTACAACGCAATGAATGGCTTTAAATCAAGCCTGCGAGCCAATCGTCACTATAGGCAGTACGCTAGTGGTGATATCGACAACAGAGAAGTGGAGCAGAGGCTGTCAGGTGTGGAGCAGTTGCCGCTCAAGCTGAGATTTATGCTAGACAGTATCGAAAATGAGCTTGAAAGTCAGCAGGTCAGTGCGGAGCCAACTGGGGTAATTACCTTTGGTCGATTTGGTGCACTAAGAAACGTGCCGTTTGAGTTAGTGGTGATGCTCAATATGGATCTCTCTGAGTTTCCTGGGCGTGATCGTGACAACCGCTATGATTTGATGAAAGCGACCAATGCACGCCGCGGTGACAGAGTCAGTGAAGATGATGACAACGGCGCATTTTTAGATGCGCTACTGTGCGCGCGCAGTGCATGTTGGATGTTCTACAATGGCCAAAGCTTGACGGATACTCATGAGCATTTGCCAGCCAACCCAGTGAGTGAGCTATTGCAGTTCTTGCAAGGTGAGGTGCAATGGCAGGTAAACTCGCTTGAGACATTACCTGAGAATATTGATCCCACTACCGAGAGTCTCAAGCGCTATTTGCCTAAATTAATTAAGCAGTGGCTAGTGACTGAGCATCCTGCACTACCTTTTCATGAGAGTCTGTTTGAGACAGAAATTGAAGGCACTGATGTTTTTGAGCAAGCATCTCCTGATATTGATGGCAATGCTAATGCCAACGTTAATATCAATGCTCAGGATACCAGCCCTGTCGATATGATTGACGAGCTGGATAATTTATTAAATACAGCCATGCGCAAAACCAAACTGGCTCAGAAAAAACAGTTTCCGCCTGCACCGCTTTGGCAAGCGGTGTTTGACACATTGAAAGGGCGAGTGTCTAGTGAGCACAGGCAACTGGTCGGCTTACCCACAAAGTCACAGTATGAGTCAATCGCTCAGGTGCTTGGTCAAGGCTTAGGTCAGCTAGGTCAAATAGACAATCAAACCTTGTCTGCATTGGCTGAATTGTTGGCGCTAGATACAGCTGTTGATGCTGGCGATGTCAGTAGCATGACGGAAGCGCTCATCCAAGATTTATCTGATAGCGTATTTAACATCGGAGAGATAGATATTGAAGGAGTGTTGGCTTACCAAGTACGCCATCCTGCCAAAGCGTTCTTACGGTCTCAAAAGGTACATGTAGTACAAGGTGAAGAAGCGCTATCGCAGCAAGAGCCGCTATTTCTAAACAGTTTAACTACCTATCAAATCAAAGATCATTTGATTAAGCAATTGGTCGCCGATGAGACTAAGGCCAATGGCGGTGATACAACTGCTGAAACCACTACGCCAATCCTGATGTATCAAAAAATTATGCCAGCTGGTGTCGCTCGCCAAACTACATTACCCAATCAACAAAAGAAACTGCAACAACAATGTTTGGAATTTAAAGAGCAGTTAATTGCTAATGGCTTTAATGAGAGCAGTATTCTCAATGAGGGTGAAGCAGATAGCGCCATTATATTACAGCTATTGACGCCAACCGCCGAACATCCTGTTCAGATAGAACTAAAAAATATACTGAGTAGCACTGACAACGAGTCAAGTAATCAGACGAATATAGAGGGTATAGAAACACTGTTTAAGCTGTTGCCAAAAGTCATTAAGATAAAGGGCTCAGTACCAATATCAGCACCCATATCAGTTATTCAGGCGGGTGCACCTTATGCTCAGCAATCGCCTAAGCAATGGTTAAATATACTGCCCAATTCTGCTAGCCCTAGGCATTTGCTCAAGTTTTGGTTGTCACATTTGTATTGGCAAGTGGCCAGACGTACCACTGCCGAGCAAGTGGCATTAAGTGATGGCGTAAGTATTTGGCGCTTCAACAAGGCCAGCTCACAAGTTGGTAACTATAAAGATGTAATCGCATTTAAACTAAGCCCAATTGTGTATGAAGACGCTGTGATTGAGCTGATAAAATGGGCGTTTTTTGGCAAGTTAACGGGTCAAGTGCCTATTACATTACTGCCAGAATATGCACTTAATTACCTTGATAAGTGCGCAAAAGTCGAAAAGGGGGTTAGCTATTGGCCAAAACGTGCCGACTTCTCGGACTGGTTAAGACCTAACTATAATTCAGATACGGTATACGATACTTGCTCGCAGCATGCCATTTGGCAATACGTACTGCGTGACCAAGATGCGTTTAAGGCTTTGTCAGCAGCGTTGACTACATTAGCTCAGCCACTGTATGAGCCGATGTTTAATGCGTTAACTAACTTAGATAGCTAACAGTTTAGAATAGTTTCTTTTTGATCTCTTGTTCTAATAAATAATAATTAAAAGTATGCGCCCATATGACAGACTTTACCGACCCAACCAATACCACTGACTCATTTACACAATCAGATTTATTTGATGAATATTCAGATGAGCTGCCTTACTCGGCTGCTATACCTGAACGTAAAAATGATGTCATACCGGCAGTTGATGTTGATCTGACGGGTAAACACCTAATTGAAGCCTCAGCTGGTACTGGTAAGACTTGGACGCTGACAGGTATTGTGCTGCGCTTACTGATTGAAGCGAGACGTGCGCCAGAGCAAATCATCGCAACGACTTTTACTCGAGCTGCCGCTGCCGAAATGCGTCAGCGTATCCACGATCGTTTGGTAGATTTCTATCAGTTATTACAATGGGTTAATAGCCTAAGTGCTGATACTAGCACCAAAGAGAGTCTCTATCCCAACATACTACAAGTCATGCCTGAGGTTAATAAAGACGCACAAGTAGGCAGTAATTCAGACGTAGACGCAAACGTTGAAACAGATATTAACGATTTAAATCAAGACCTTGCTGCTGATAAGCAAGCGGCGGCAGAGAAACGTAAACAAGCAAAGAAAGACCGCGAAGATTGGCTGATTAATCAGGCAAAATATGTGCGTTTAGATGGCATCATGCAAGATCCTATTAACCTGCATCTCGTCGGCTATTTGCTCGATCACGTATACAGCTATTCTATGATGGATGCCATTCGGCGCACCGCTTTGGTATTAACCACGCTCGACAAACTGTTTGTGAACACACTCGACAGCTTGGCGCAAAAATGGTTGACGGAGTACAGTAGCGAAACTGGTCACCAGCAGGGTATGGGGATTATTGAAGACAGCAGTATTGAGCAGGTGACCAATAGCATTATACATGATGAACTGCGCCAGTTTCAAAGCCGCTTGTATCATGAGCAGCCCAAACTGTATGCGTTGCTAGATCAGCAAGGCAAGCTGACTGACGTTGATGATCATAAAAAATATGTGACGCGTTCGCTTAAGTTTATCTCTGCGCCGATTGATGAGATAAGGATTGAGAAAGGCTTTGATTTTGATGCATACGAAAAGCTAATCAATGAGTTTTCTCAGTTAGATTTAGCCGATATCCAGCCTTATTTAAATCCTGATTATAGAAAGTCTCAAGGCTTCAATGGACGTTCTAACTTATTTAAACAGTTTGATGCCACTATCGAGGTGCATCAAAAGATATCGCAGTATCAGCTGACATTTAATAGCTATTTAAATGAAAGCGAGAATAAGATTCTGACATCATTGCAGGATTCTAGATATCCCGATGAAGATGGCAAAATTAAGAACTTTAATAAGAATAAAGAAAAAGAGCATCAGACGCTTTTTGAGTTAGAGACCATTAGTAAGTTAATGGCTATCTTAGACATGCTAGACAGTTTAAATCAGCATGTTTTATTGGTCTTAGCCAATCTTAACCGTCATATTGTGCTGGCTGTGCGTAATAGACTGCCAGTTATTTTAGAAGAGCGTGGCGAGACGACTTTTAGTTTGCAAATGGTACGCTTAAACCAAGCATTGACTGGTCGCCAAGGAGATAAGCTGGCGCGTTATATTCGTCATCACTATCCTGTGGCATTGATTGACGAGTCGCAAGATATCAATGGCGAGCAAGCCATTATGATTGAAAGTATTTACTTGCCAAAGAATAAGCGTAAACAGTCGGACAGTGATAAGCAATCAACCACTAAGAAAGTCAATCATGAGTTTCTGCTATTGGTTGGTGATCCCAAACAGGCTATTTATGGGTTTCGTGGCGGTGATGTGGCCAACTACAACTATATGAAAGCCCAGTTTGATAAAAGCGCCCTTTGGACGCTTGATATTAACCGCCGTTCTAATGCCGGTGTGATTAACGCATTGAACTGCTGGTTTGGTATGGCTGATGCAACAACTGCTGAGAACAAACTGTCGCAGCTGGGTACGGGTATTCATTACCAACATATCAAAGCGGCAAAACCAGAATATGAGCTGTCTTGGTTTAATGCGTCAGATAGGCTGGATGATGAGCTGGTAACAGAAGTGCTTTCTGCTCAGCCAGTGAGCTTATTGCACCTGCCTTATGACAAGGAAAAAGAGTTTGATTATGATGAGCATGAAATAACAGCTCGCCATATAGCCACTTTGCTTAATAGTGGTCAGACACTTAAAGGTAAACCGATTCGGCCCAGTGATATTGGGGTGCTGGCACGTGCCAAAAAAGATCTGAAACGCGTTGAAGATGAGTTAGTAAAACTTAATGTGCCGACCTTGACCACCAGTGACGTCAGTATTTTTGAGACTATTATGGCAGAAGATGTAGCGGCATTGCTGAGTGCCATGCTATATCCATATCGTCATGACATGATTAATCGGGTGTTGACCAGCCACCTATATGGACTGAGTATCAAAAACATCAAAGCCATGATGACGGATCATGAGTCAGGACTTACCGAGGGTAGGAGTACGCCAAGCGCCCATTCAAACAATTCTAGTTCGAAAAATCTCTCAACTAATGAAGCTACTGATACTAAAAAGAGCTATCAAGACTTTATTACCTATCTAAAAGAAGGTGCACAGCGTTGGCAGCACTTTGGCATATTATCGGCGCTACATTATTTATTAGATAAAAGCCCTGTGCAGCCGCAAGGAGTTTGGCAAGCCCTAGCTGCTCATCCAGAAGGTGACCGTCATATCATGGACTTGCGTCATGTGATGGACATCTTGGCGCAGTATGGTCTAGGCATGGGTGAGCATGAGCTATTAGCTTGGTTCAGGCAGCATATAGATGCAGCGCCCAACAGTGATTGGGCTAAGCAATATCCACTACCGACAGAGTCTGGCGTACAGCTAATGACCATTCATAAGTCAAAAGGGCTTGAGTTTCCTATTGTCTATGTATTAGGAATGGGTGATGCCAGTAGGAAGTCTGGGAATAAGGAAGACTATGGGCTGTATCTATATAACGCGCAACAAGCGCCTTCAGCGCTAGTGCGGCAGTCGATAGAAGTACAGCAGTCGACAGATAATCAATCAACAGGAAATCAGCGCCGCTTCTCACCACTGCAAGGCTCTGACACTGTCGAGGATTACTATACTGATATCGAAACACAAGAAGGTTTCGATGAGATAAGACGGCTTGGTTATGTGGCGTTTACTCGGGCCAGCGAGCAGCTTTATGTTGTGCTACGAGATCCGAGTAATAAAACAGGGTTTGAGCTAAAGCCAGTGTTTTATTGGTTTGAATCGCCAGAAGCAAAGTTTGAATTACCTGATAGACTCAAAGGTACCATAGGCATGCTCAGAGGGCATAAGGTTAATGAGTTTTATGACAATAATTACGTAAGCAATGATACTAACTCAGCAGGCGTAAATGACAATGTTCAGCTAGCCGCAACCAAGTCAAATGCTCATAAGCCTACAACAGAGGCTATTGAGTACGCGCCATTTTCTGAGGTGATGAAAACCAATTATTTTTATGGTTGGGCTAAGACCAGCTTTACCGCTTTGGCACGTCAGCTAGATGAATCTACACAAGCAATGGCGATAGTGGATGAGCGTATTGATGATGCGATAGAGATTGATATGACGGAGTCTTCAGCTTCGGATGTAATATCACTGAATAGCAAAGAGTCTCTCGAACAAGACAGTGAACTAAGCCTCAAGTTAGAAGATGATATCCGTTTTACCTTTGTAAAAGGCGCCAATGCCGGTACGTTTTTACATGAGATATTTGAACAAATTGATTTCACTAATAAAGCCCAGTGGCATCAGGTTATCGACAGAGCCGTTAGTAGCTATCAGTTGCCGCTCATATATAGTAGTGCTGAACAACAGAGCCGCAGATCACAAGGCAAGAAACAAAGAAATAGTGATGGGTTTGATCTTGGGTCAATAGATACAACGAAGCATGAGGCGTTAATCAATTGGATTGAAGAAGTACTACATGCGCCATTACTATCTTCCAACCAACCTTTGATATCTCTTAATAAAGGTAAGCGATTTGCCGAGTTAGAGTTCAACATGGGGCTGTCAGAAAGGTTTAAAGCACAGGATATCAGTAATCTTTTTCAACAGTACTTACCTGATGAGACAGATAAGCATGTCACTCTAGTTCCACAAAACAAAGCGCATCTGTATCGTTATTTGCGTGGTGAGATTGACTTAGTGTATGAGCATGCTGGCAAGTATTATGTGGTCGATTATAAAAGTAACTTTTTAGGAAATAGCCTAAGCGATTATAATGAAAATACGCTAAAGCAAGCAATGTCCAAAGCAGGGTATTGGTTACAAGCAGCGATTTATCAAGTGGCATTGCATCGGTTCCTTGCCATGAGAATTAGTGATTATACGGGTAATGAAGATAAGTATTTAGGCGCTGTAGAGTACGTGTTTTTACGCGGCGTGTATAATCCAAATGCTAAAATCGCCGACACCACCTCTCAAGATAATAATGAACCTAGCAGTAACAACTTAGAGAATTATGGCTGCTATGGATTGGTCACTTGGGATATTCCCATCGACTTTGTTAAAGGTTTAGACGCACTATTTGGCACGCCAGATTAATAAACTTTGTATGACAATTAGATGGGCAAAAATTGTTATAACACTTAATCAGATCAAAAAGAGACAAGCACACGATGAGTAATAATAACAACAAGAGCAAGTCAGCCATTAGCTTACAAGAGAGTTGGGCCAGTAATCTTAGTGATTATATTTTGCTGCGTCGTCAGCAAACGCATGTAGCGTATAACGTGACAGATATAAAGGTAGAGGCTGAGAGTAAGCATATCGGTAAGACAGAGGATAACGGCTTATTTACGGCTCTATTCATTATGTTGGCCACTCATTTGGAGGAGGGCCATACCGTATTGACCATTGAGGCAGCTGAGCATGACACACCGCTACAAGGTCAAATCAATGGTGAGTTGGTCGCACTATATGCGTGGCAGCAAAACTTACTAGAGATGATGGCAACGCCGATACTCGCATTGATGGATGCTCAAATAGATACGCCATCAGAAGACGATTCTTCAATTGAGCTGCCATTATTTGGCTCATTAGATTCTTTGTTTAGTAAACGAGCTCAGCTATGGGCGCAGTTAGCACTTAGCAGCCATGAAAGAGAAATGATGGTCAAACGGTTTGATACGATAGTTATGCTATATCAGCGCCTAAAAAATACGGACTTAACGACTTTCCTTCAGTCAATTCATGAGCATACGTTATTTTCTGACGTTAATCTAAATACTAGTATTAAAAATAGCCTAAGTAAAAATAAACCTATCATATATCAAGTACAAAAAATCGAAGCAGGTAACGAGACAAAGATATCAATCACCTTTTGGTTACACCGTGCTTGGCAAGCAGAGTTTAATTTAGCAAAAAATATCAACAATATCTTGAGTCAGCAAGTCAGCCCTTTACAGATAGTAATGCCTGAAAATCTTCATGAACACCAAGTAAAGGCGATTCATGTCGCTAATAACAGTGCGTTTAGTATTATTACTGGTGGCCCAGGTACAGGTAAAACATATACAGTCGCTCAGTTAGTCATCGCGTTACAACAGGCGACAGAGAGTAGGGGCGATGATCTTGAGAACATTAAATTCAGTACGGACAGTGCCAGTCTGGCATTAGCAGCACCGACTGGTAAGGCTGCCCAGCGAATGCAAGAGTCTTTGCAAGCGGCTCTAGATGGAGCGAATGTAGAGCTACAACTGCAAGAAGCCAAGACCATTCATCGCTTATTAGGCATTGGTCGAACAGGTAGACCTCGTTACAATGCAAATAATCCACTCGGCGAAGATATTATCATTGTTGATGAGGCGTCTATGTTGGGGGTGGAACTGGCTAATTACCTTGTGAGTGCGGTGAAACCAGGCGCAAGGCTTATATTGTTAGGAGATGCGAACCAGTTAGCCGCAGTAGATGCTGGGGCAGTATTGGCTGACTTATGCCGCATTCCATTGCTACAACCTATACATGCAAAGCTAACAGAGAGTCGCCGATTTAGCGCAGACTCAGGGATTGGGAAGCTTGCCAATCAAATTAATAAGACAGAGGCAGATACTCAAGCTATTTGGCAGTTGTTAAGGCAGGACAAGGCACTGAGTTTTCAATATGTAAATACG
>Ga0208014_1000791_pt1 | contig 11479 bp, 7 predicted proteins | sample 25_taG_FD_184099 | JGI IMG/M metagenome (GOLD analysis project Ga0208014, IMG submission 184099) | Marine viral communities from Cariaco Basin, Caribbean Sea - 25_WHOI_OMZ (SPAdes) (version 2) | ecosystem: Environmental > Aquatic > Marine > Oceanic | place: Caribbean Sea: Cariaco Basin...
AGAAAGACTTGGCCGAGGTTTTGCTTGGCTTGATACAGGTACTCATGACTCTTTACTTCAAGCAAGTAGTTATGTCCAGACAGTAGAACAACGTCAAGGATTAAAAATTGCAAGTTTGCAGGAAGTCGCTTGGCGTAATGGTTGGATGAATGATGAGCAGTTAAGAGCTGAAGGTAGTAAGTTTCAAAAGACTCAGTATGGACAATACTTACTCAAGTTACTAGATAGTTAGTTTCATTAGTAAACATAAAATATCACTAAGCTAATTATATTAATTGATTACCAAGTAGGACTTAATACCATTCACTTGATATATTATAAGAAGTTGAATGATGACTACGAATTGTTTAAAGAATCAAACGTGCTCTATAGCGCACGGGTGATTAACTAAATAATTATTGATTTAAGCTTATGCGTGTGTCATTTATTAATAATAGCGTAAAGTCTTAAAATTACTTTCTCAGTAATGTAGGGTCATTTTTTTAGATTGTATTTAAGATCACTGTTAATACATATAATATAGTTTAAATTGGTTTGTATGGGAATACACTTAACTTCTATATCAAATATTTTAAGAACTCTGCAATAGCTTAGCTATTCTGGAGCTTTTTTACTGAGGATGTCTCATGATTAAAATAAGTAAGAAAAATAGTGCTGTGGAGAAGGTTTTAAAACTTAAAACAATAAACTTAAAATTTATGGGCATGAATAAATTTAATTTTGAACAATTAAACCAAGAGTTAGAACGAAAGACTGCTAAAATTAAATTATTTCAGCGACAAATTGAGGATCTGAAAGAATATATTGTAAATATTGAGCAAGGCGAAAAAAATCTTAATTCCAAGTTGCTTGAGCGGTTTCATCAGGCTCAAGAAGAGCTACTATTTTATCGAGCCAAAGACAATTATGAAAAATATAATCCACTAATTAATAATAGTAAGTTTTATTATGGAGCAAAGTATCGAGTAGAAAATGATCTGCCATATAGATTGGGTGCTATTGTTGTTAAATATTCTAAATCTCCAAAAGGCATAGTAAAACTACCTAAATTATTACGAGCAGAATATAAAAAATTTCATAAAGAGGATAAAGGTAGTAACTTACCCCCAATAGAAAGCTATAGAGACTATGTTGAAGCTGAAAGGGTTACAGAGCATCTTTCGTATAAAATTGGGTTGATAATTGTAGAAAACTTTAAAGAACCATATAAATTATTGTCACTACCTTTTGCTTTAACTAAAGAGATATATTATTTTAACCAAAAAAATAAGACTTAAATTGAATTTTACTGAATTCTGCTTTCTAATTTAGTAGTTATATATAGGGTTATATATTATGGATTTTAAGAAACTAGCGATACCAGATGTTATTTTAATGGCACCAAAAGTGTTTGGTGACGAACGTGGTTTTTTTATGGAGACTTTTCGTCAAACTGAGTTTGAGAAACATTGTGGCGATTACAAGTTTGTGCAAGATAATCATAGTAGTTCTGGGCATGGAACATTAAGGGGGCTTCATTATCAATATGATAAGCCTCAAGGAAAGCTGATCAGAGTTGTTCGTGGGGAAGTTTTTGATGTAGCGGTAGATATGCGTTCTGATTCACCTACTCTAGGGCTATGGGTAGGTGAACATCTAAGCGAAGATAATAAAAAAATGCTTTGGGTACCTCCAGGTTTTGCTCATGGTTTTGTTGTGCTCAGTAAGCAAGCCGAATTTATGTATAAGTGTACTGATTATTATAACCCTGGGGATGAGTATTCATTGATTTGGAATGATTCGCATGTCTCTATTGACTGGCCAATTGAACTTGATAACGTCTTGCTCTCAGATAAAGACAGAAATGCGATGAACTTCGATGATGCGCCTAAGTTCTAATTTTTTTCACTTATTGTACTACCCTACTAAATATAAAGGTTAAAACACAGTAATGAGTGATATATCGTTATACAAGCCAAACTCACTTAGAGTGGCAATAGTTGTCCATGCCTTTTATGCAGAGCAGTTTAGCACTATTGTAGATAGAATAAACCAGATTTGTGCTGAATATAGGAGTGATGTAGAAATTGATGTGCATATTACTATCAATGATAAAGCAGAGCCTAAAATACTTAGTATTATTTCAAATAAGTTGTCTCAAGCTATAATACATGTTATGCCTGACTATGGTATGGATATATTTCCTTTCTTCAAACTAGTCCCATATCTCCAGAATTATGATTGGGTACTTAAGCTTCAAACTAAAAACTGTAAGGATTTAAAAAACCGAGTATGGTTTGAAAGAGTGCGTGATGGACTAATAGGAAGTCCAGAAATTTTTTATAATACTGTTGATTATTTACAAAAAAATCCCAAATGGTGTATGGCAGGATTAATGCCATTCTATGTCTCAGCAAAAAAACTAATGTTAGGTAACGAAAAGAATATTGAGCGATTAGCTTCAATCTGGAAAGTAAAGACAGAGACTGATTGGGGTTTTTTTGCGGGGACGATGTTTTGGCTTAAACCATGTATCTTCCTTCAGTCAAGTCAGAACTTGATTAAAAAAGATTTGTGGTTTAATGAAGACTTTAGAAAAGATGGCCTGCTTGTTCATGCTGTTGAACGTCTAATTACTAAAGTCGCGTTAGAGTCGGGAGAAATTGGATTACTACTTCCACCAGCTAAGCAAAACCTTGATAGTAATATGCTTGTATATTCTGATAAACATAAATTCGCTATAAGTAAAGTATTTATGGGGTCTTTATTGAATAGTTATATAGCTTTCGATAAAGAATTAAGTAAATTGCAACGCTTAGATTTATTAGATTTAAACATGTATTCAAGAGAGATAGGGGTGGTGTTTGAAAATAAAATTCAAGCATATCAGCACTTTTTACTGATCGGGAGGTTTAATACCTCTGATAGATTTAATAATATCTTAGATTAATACATAAAGTGCAATACTAAATGCAAGGCTTTAATTAAAAGATATTAATAATATACTTAGTCGCTTGTTAAATATTTTTAAAGTTAAAAAAGCTCCCTAATTAGATACATATATATATGGATTAAAAATGCAAAATAAGTCTTATGATATTGAGGTTTTCACCGAAATTATTTTAGCTAATACCGCTTTTAGAAGCGGTTATTATAATTTAGCAAAACAGTTATATATCCACTCGTATTATAAATATCCATTATTTGAAGACGAAATACTTTTTAATTTAGAATTACTTCTAGATTCTATTGGTGAACAAGAATCCGAAATAAATATTAGTGAGCTACTTAAGTCTCCCCCAAATAATTTATTTACCTCTTGTCAAGGGAAAGCTATTACTCCAAAAGGTGAATATTTTACAGAAGGTCCTAAAAATGAAAATGGGTTTTATGTAAGTGATGATGAGGATCCATATTTCTTGCTTAACATTAATTCTAAAGCACTAATGCCTGGTAAATATTGTATTTCCTTTAATTTTTTTTCAGAGCAAGATTTAAGTGATCAACAAGTAAAGCTTTATGTAGATTATGGAGAAGGCTTTTTAGAAAGCAGTGTTTTCTCTTTTCCTCTGAAAACAGGATTGAACGAATATGTATGGGACTTAGAAAAATCTCCACTTAATATACGTTTTGATCCTTTTGAGATTAAAGCTGTATTTTGTATATATAGTTTTCAATTAAAAGCTATAAAAGGAGTTGACTCTTTTCATAATCTTCCAGTTAAGCGTGAGAAATCTTCAACTAATACTCAGCACTCCGGTAATGTGTATCATTTTAAATCTAATAATAGTGTATTTACTCAAGAGATTTACGATGTTGAAAAGTATGCCGATACTTATAAAGACTTAGTTAAACATGGTGAGGATTTAGAAAAACATTATTTAGATAAAGGTTTTTCACAAGGTAGACGTTTATTTTATAAACAGAAGTATCTAAATACATTAAATGGTAATACGTTAACTAAGATTGATGATTATAAGCGTTATAAGGTAACTAGAGGCCGTGCCAAAACGGTAGTATTTACTTTTAACAGCGATCCAAGTATGCAAATTGTGAATCCTGAATTGATCAATAAGAACTTTGATTATTTTTATTTTGGTGCTCCTACAAGTAGTGATGTTAACACCGTTTGGGAGTATATAGACTCAGGGTTTTTTATTGACAATATTGGTCTTTTGGAAGCATTCCATTGTTTAAATATAGACATACTGTTTCCAAAGTATAAAAACATAGCTTGGATTGAATCTTTTGATTATCAAGGTACAGATACTTTCAAAAATATCGATAAGTTCTTCGGTGCTAAAAAACATAGTGTTTACGTTATAGGTAAAAAAGAAGTTTTAGAGTCAGAACAAGCTATTAGTATCAATTTTGATAATGTTTTTAACATGTTTACATCAAGTGATGAAAATTACTTTGAAGTACTAAACCCAAACTGCATCATAATCAATAATAAAAATAGGGTCGACCTCCGTTTATTTTCAGAGTGGTGGAGGGTATTAGTTAAATATCAAATTAATAAATGTTTGCCTGTTGATCTAATCGATAAGTTAGATGGTATGCATTATCATGAAGATACAGTTAGACCAAAACAGAATTTTGATAGTGCCAGGTATTTATCGGAGGTTAAAGAGCATCAATACAATCTTATAGGTCATTACTCGGCACCTGAAAAACATATTAAATCTTTGAATGAGCTCAGTGTAAGTATTGTGATACCAGTTTTTAATGCTTTTGAAGACGTTCAATTGTGTATAAAATCTATAAAAAATAGTACCTTCAAAAACTATCAAATTATTATTGCCGATGATGGATCAGAAGAAGAGGTTCAAAATTGGTTGCTCTCTTATGCGGCGGCTAACAATAACGTAAAAGTACTGATTCCCGATAAAAATAGAGGGTATACTAAAAATGTTAACAGCGCTATAAAACACTTATCTACTGACTTTATAATCTTACTTAATTCAGATACTCAAGTATATGGTAGCTGGATAGAGCAATTATTATTTCCTTTTTTAAAAGATCCATCAGTTGGCATATCAGGTCCTTTGTCAAATGCAGGGGGATGGCAAACTGTACCTAATTTAAGGGGTAATAGTGCCCTTCCTGCGCACTTAGATATTAAAAAAGTTAATGAGTTCTTGCAGAATGAAGCTTACTCTGAAAGCTATGCTATAAGCGATATTATTAATGGGTTTTGTTTTTGTTTCAGTAAGGAAGTTAAGAAAAAAGTTGGTGTTTTTGATGAGCAAGAGTTTCCTTTAGGTTATGGAGAAGAGGATGATTTCTGTATTCGAGCTAGGCGAGCAGGTTTTAAAAATGTTGTCGTAACCACTGCATATGTTCACCATTCAAAATCGAAAAGTTTTGGTCATGATAAGAGAGTAAAACTCGCTAATGCAGGTAGGCAAGTTTTAGATTATAAATACGGAAAAGAAGGTTATAAACTTTTAACTGAGTCAATTGGTAGCAATCCAATTATAAATATTAAAAGGGATAAATTACGGAATTTCTTTAAGTCTTGTAAAACTGAAACAACTATTATTGGTGAAGATATATCTTTAATACCTGAATCTGAGCTTATCTACTCAAATGTGTTCGATAAGAAAGTTTGTGTGCATCTACATTTGCATTATGTTGAAATGCTTGATTATTTCTTTTTCTATTTAAATAAAATGCCAGTCAATTTTGATTTGTATGTAACTACAGGCCTTAATGAAGACTCGAGGGCTATAATAGCTCAACTTTCCAAAATTAAAAATGTTGGAGATGTTGTTGTTCATAGATATGAAAACCATGGTAGAGATGTTCTTCCACTTATTAAAACTATAGGTGATGTATTTACTGAATATGACTACTTTTTACATATTCATTCTAAAAAGTCAATTCATAATTTATTGGGTAGTAAGTGGCTGAATCGACTCATGTCACACTTGTTATATAGTCCAGATTATATTCTTAATATTCTGCAAATAATGGATCAAGATAATATCGGTCTTATGTATCCACCTGTGTTGGAAGAGTTATACCCTAACTATAAATGGGGGAGAAATAAGAAACTTGCTATTGAAACATTACAAAAAATGGGAATTAAAATTCAAGATGAGACTGAAGGACCAATGAGTTTTCCGGCAGGTAATATGTTTTGGGGGAGTACAGAAGCATTCACAAAATTATTTATGTCAGAGATTACTGAAGCTGATTTTCCGAAGGAACCTATATCAGTAGATGGAACACTTGCGCATACTCTTGAACGGGTATACGGTTATATCGTTGAGGATTCTGGTCATAAAACTGCAATTATTAAGCCTAAACATATAAAACCCTTTGAAAACGAGAAAGAAATGTTTTCTCAAAAAATGATGACTTTAGAATCTATCTATGAAGTCATTATTAATAAATTAGAGAAAAAACAGCCACTTTCTTTGGTTAGGTTTTTTGATGGAGAGGGTGCGATTTATAAAGCGGAGAGTTGGAGTGATGATTTTGTTCAGAATCGAATGACATATTATTTTGGCAAAAATAAGTATATTAAAGACGATGTGATTTTTATTAAAAACGCAATTATTTCTGCCTTAGATCAAACTGATATAGTAGGTATTCCTAATTTAGATATAGTTGAAAATATGCTTGAGTTTATTGAGATATACGCAAATTCAGAGATAAATAAAGTACCGATAATGGACCGAAGGTATAATACAAGCATTGATATCAATAGTGTTTGGCGGATTGCATCTTCTTTTGAACTGGTTATAAATTCATTAGCTAACCAGAATATTGGGTACTGTACTAAAGACGTGCATTATGATTTAGTTCTTAGTGGCTATTTGTATAGAATTCTAAACCGCGTCAGTCATGTAAGTATTATTTCTTCACAGCCTGTTAAAGAATATCTAGAAAAATTATTCAGTATTCAAGTTATAGAATATACGATACCTTCTAGATCAATTGATAAAGATTCCAGAGCTAGTACTAGTCATTATCCAAATCGATTTAATGAATTAAAGGCTGAGTTAGGGAGTAAAAAATTAAATGGTCAACTATTTTTAATAGGTGCTGGACCTTTAGGAAAAGTATATTGCAAAATTGTCAAGGAACAGGGTGGTGTTGCTATTGATATAGGTGCTGTTTTTGATTCATGGATCAATTTTCGTACTCGTCCAGAGCATGCTACTAAAAGTTCCACATTCAATAATAAGCTATTGCTAACCTCTCAAAATATTATCGAGTTAACTGATAATGAGGTTGTACCTTCAGCCACAGTGAGAATAAGTGATCTTCCTAATCAGAAGGTAAATAAATTTATAAGTCATTTGTTTAAAGATTAAAAAAGTAGAAAACTAATTATAAGAATGCTAGTTAATATATTTTGTATTAACTATAAAACTGCTACTGCTATAGTCGATCCACTATAAAATAAATACAGTGTTACTGGGATGAATTTTGTGCAGCCTCTGAAGTGACGAAGTCGCACAGCAAGCAAGGAAAATTTATACATGTAGCACGCTGTAATGGCTGTACTTTTTTTATTTAAGATTCACTATACTTGTCTTGATTTACTATAACTTTTTTAATCTTAGATTAACACAGGAAGTGCAATACCAAATGCGAGGTGAAAAAAGGACCTAGATGCGCTAGTATTAAAGTTTATATCCACCGCCAAAGTGAGATTGCAACCATGAACTATATATATCTAAGCTTAGGTGAACGATATAAGGTTTATGCGTTAAAAGGGGCGAAACAGAGTATCAAACTTATAATTGATACATTAGGCAGAGGTCCCAGCACCATATCAAGAGAGCTTAAATGCAATGAAAGTCTGCGCGGTTACCGAGTTAATTATGCCGACAACAAAGCCCATGCAAGACGATCAAACAACGCCTTTACTATCATCGCTGAAGTATGGGATATGGGATTGAGTTACAGACAAGCTTAAAGAGAGCTGGATTCCTGAACAAATAGCTGGATTTCATGGTGTCATCAGCCATATGAGCATCTATCGCTATATCTGGAATGACAAGAAGCAGGGCGGCAGGTTATGGCAGTGTCTCAGACACAAAGCCAAACCTTATCATCAGCTTCTAACGGCTGAGACTCGTGGTCGTATCAATGACAGAGTCTCAATCCATGAGCGCACTTGTATGGTAGAGGAGCGCACGCGGATTTGCGACTAAGAAGCCGATACCATCATCAGTCAGTATCACAAGCAAGCGATTGTGACAATCGTTGAACGTAGAACTGGACTACTTAAGATGAGGCATGTGGTTAAAATGAGTGCTCAGCAGGTGTCAGAGGCAATGATAGAGCGCTTAACGCCAATCAGGTTATAAGTTAAGACCATTACTTCTGACAATGGCAAAGAGTTTGCGGGTCACAAGGATATTAAGCAAAGCTCTATAGTGGGTTCTTATTTGCTGATGCGTCATGGCAACGAGTGACTAATGAGAATACTAATGGCCTCATCAGAGAGTACCTGCCTAAAGGATGTGACTTTAGACAAGTCTGTGATGATCAGATACAAGCTATTGAGAACAAACTAAACAACAGACCGAGAAAACACTTAGGGTTTAGAACACCCAATCAGGTATTCTATAATATCAATTAGCGTTGCACTTGGTGTGTTAATCTAAGAACCTAAAGAGTACTTTAACTTTTATAACAACATAATTTAAATAAATCTGTCAAAGACACATAGTTTTTTGATTAAATATCATGTTGTATGTTTAAGTAAATATTTTCTTTATAAGTTGGATTGGATATATTCAAACTATCTCTTTTCAACTAGGATGTTAAAATGATTAATGAATTAAAAAATAATCTTGATGGTAGTTATAAAGTCCTAAATACGGATATTGAAGAACTATATATTTCTGATAAAGATAAAGTAATAATTAGTGAGATTGTAACTGAACTCAAAAAACCATATTTTTGTGAAAAGTTTTTAAGAGATAGTTATCTTTATGATCAGGCTGTATTTATTACAGATAATACAAATTTAATTTTATGTTATATTGAAAGCTCCGTTATGCTAAATAATGGTATTAACATGTTAATGGGTACAGCATTAGAAACTCTAGACTTCATTATTTGTCAACATGTAACTTCATGCGATTTTATTTATTTTCCAAAATTCCATTTGTATTTTCCAGTAACTCATTCGAATAATGTATCTGCTACGAAATATCTTAGATTATTACTAAATTTGCTTGAAAAAAAACCGGGTAATAGTGCCGGTAAAAAAAATATTAAAGGATTAATATTATCGCATAATCGTCCTTATCACTTTTTTTATGATACTTCGTTAATGATTGAATTAATTAATAAATATAAATTACTTGAAAAGTTTGATCACTATCAAATGTTATCTTCAGATTTTGTGCATTTTGATGACTTATATGATTTAAACCATATAACCGCCAAAGTTATAGATTATAAAGTATTAAATACTTTAATAGAAAATAAAAATGAAATTTTCTTTAAAGTTGGGATTCGTTTTGAGAAGGGTACTCCTAAATTAAGAGCTTTATCAGACAGTTTTGATAGTAGGTTAAATAGTTATGCTAAAGATAAGACTAAGGACTCGGTCATAATTAAAAAGCTACAAAACCATAAGAAAAAAGGATGCTTTGTCTTATGGTTTGGTATATGTTCTGAAAAGAGATCTCTTGAAAATCAAGTTGAGCTATTGGTCAATCTCGCAAATGAGTTAAGTAAGTTTAATGAAGTTTGTATTCTGGTTGATGGTTGGACGAGCTCATACTCTGGTGAAAAGGGTGATGCTGAGTATATTGAAGCTGATTATAGGATATTTAAAAAAATTAAAGAACTTTCCAATGCAGTAGATGTTTTGTCTTTAATTGGAAAGAACAGTATTTACAAAATTAGTGCAGCTCATTATGTGGATTTTCATGTTTCCTCAGGAGCTACTGGATCAATGTGGCCTTCTCGGTTTGCAAAAAAATTAGGTGTTCTTCATATGAGTCAGGCTTTTTATCCAAGAATTTTTGAACACTTACATTACAATAGCGTTCATTATCCTACTAGTCTAGTAGAAGATAGCAAGCTGAAAGCAAAGCGTATGGATTTTGTTTCATACTCCATAAATAGTGATGATTTTATTTCTTTCATTAGAAATAACTTTCCAAATATCTTCTCTAAAGGTTTTCACTTGTTGAAAGTCAAAGTTTCGAAACTTATTAATGTTATTTGTGTGAATCAGATAGAGAATATTTATGAATCAAAAAATAATGATTCTCAAATCTATTTGGAAAGTAATTTCCTAAATGGGATTACATATCCTTATATATTAAAATTCGTAGTATATATAAAATACTTTTCAAACGTTGAAAAAAGTGTTGCAGCTTTTTATTTTAATTATGGTGATGGCTTTAATTCTAAAGATGTTGTTACGATCTCGTTAGACAACTCAAGGAATAATGAGCAGTTTGAAGTTGATGTCTTGATTGAGAAACCATTGATGGCAATTAGGTTTGATCCTGTCAGTGTAAAAGCTAATTTCCAGTTCAAAGGTTTGTTCTACAAAATAAAAGAGGTTTAGGTATGTATGTATTAGATTGTATATTACGTGATGGTGGATATTATAATTCTTGGGATTTTTCACAAGATCTTATAGAACAGTATTTAGAAGCTATGTCAGCGGCAGGTGTCAATATAGTTGAATTGGGATTACGCTCACTCAAAAATAGCGGGTTTAAGGGAGCAGCTGCTTTTACCACTGATGACTTTATTCGTAGTCTACCGATTCCAGAAGGGCTGACAGTAGGCGTCATGATTAATGCTTCTGAGCTGGTAGGTGATACCCCTCAGCTAGAGGTGTTGGAGTCATTGTTTCCAGTATCTGCTCAAGACTCTCCTGTCGATTTGGTCCGTATCGCCAGTCATGTTTATGAGTTTGAAGGTGCTTTGCAAGCAGTAAGCTGGTTGATAGATAGAGGATATCGAGTTGGCTTTAATCTTATGCAAATCGCTGATCGTACTGAAGAGGAAGTCGTCAACTTGGCTAAGTTAGCCAAAGAATATCCACTTGATGCCTTGTATTTCGCAGATAGTATGGGAAGTATGTATCCAGAAGACGTCTCTAAAATCATCGGTTGGTTGCGTACGCACTGGCAAGGTGCTTTAGGTATACATACACACGATAATATGAGTCTGGCATTGTCTAATACCAAACGTGCGATTCGTGAAGGCGTTACGTGGGTAGACGCTACAGTGACTGGCATGGGTCGAGGTCCAGGTAACGCACGTACAGAAGAGCTTGTTATCGAAGTAGCTGAATTACGTAACCAGCCCATTAATTTAGGGTGTGTCATCAATTAGATTGTGAGGCTTAAAATGAGAAAAATTGTAGATAAACAAGGAAGAAATTGCCGTTAATATGAACATATTGATAAAATTTCTGACGATATTTAGCAAAATTTAGCCATTTTAAGACCACTAAATGTATTCATGTGCTAATTGATGACACGCCCTAATATGTTGC
>Ga0208014_1000794_pt1 | contig 11432 bp, 14 predicted proteins | sample 25_taG_FD_184099 | JGI IMG/M metagenome (GOLD analysis project Ga0208014, IMG submission 184099) | Marine viral communities from Cariaco Basin, Caribbean Sea - 25_WHOI_OMZ (SPAdes) (version 2) | ecosystem: Environmental > Aquatic > Marine > Oceanic | place: Caribbean Sea: Cariaco Basin...
GATTTAAGATTCAAGAATCAGGATGAATTATTATGGATTTTGAATACTTAATTTTGAATTATAAATATTGTCATTTCGACTGAAGTGTAGCGAAACATAGAAATCTCTTAATAAGAATATAGACCGCTTCTCTTAGAAAATAGAGAATAGACGAGGTGATTCAAAGAAAACTGTCAGCTGCTAGCTTTCAGTTAAATGCCACTTCGAGTGATTTTTAAATAGAATAAAAAAAATCAAATCGAGAAATAAAATAGAATTAGAATTTTTAATCTTATAAATAATATTAGCTGACAGCTAAAGGCTGAGCTAAAAACTAAAACCATGACCCTAAAACTCAAAATATGCGGCATGAAATACCCTGAAAACATTCAGGATATCGCAGCTCTCAATCCAGATTATATGGGTTTTATTTTCTATGAAAAAACTCCTCGATTTTTTAATACTGAAATTCCTAAGATCCAGAATTCGATAAAAAAGACCGGTGTTTTTGTGAAATCCAAGATTGCAGAAATTCTGGATAAGATCAATAAATATGATCTTAATGCTATTCAGCTTCATGGTGGCGAATCAGCCGAGTTTTGTGCTGAGCTAAAATTAGTTTTAAAAGAAACATCTATTGAAATTATAAAAGTATTTTCTGTTAAATCGGAATTCGATTTTAACCAGTTAGCAGATTTTGAAGATCATGTTGATTATTTTCTTTTTGATACCAAAGGCAAACATAAAGGAGGGAACGGCGAAACTTTCGATTGGACCTTATTAAAAGAATACCCATCTGAAAAACCATTTTTTCTAAGTGGTGGTATTGGTTTGGAACAATTTGAAGATCTAAAGAAATTCTATATGTATTTCAACAAAATTGGCAAACAAGATTTACTTTATGCAGTAGATGTAAATAGCGCTTTTGAAAGTGAACCCGGTCTAAAGGATATTGAAAAACTAAGACAATTTGTTGATGTGATGATTTGATAATGTGTTAATTTGATAATGTGGTGATTTGATGATGTGATGATTTGATAATGTGTTAATTTGATAATGTGGTGATTTGATGATGTGATGATTTGATAATGTGGTGATTTGTAAATTTAAATTGAAAAGCAAGAGACAAGAACCAGGAAACAGGATGAATTATTATGGATTTTGAATGCTGAATTTTGAATTATAAATATTGTCATTTCGACTGAAGCGTAGCGAAACGGAGAAATCTCTTAGTAAAAATATAGACCCCTCCGCTGACAGAACATAGAGAATAGAGAATTTGTTGATGTGATGATGTGATAATGTGGTGATTTGTAAATTTAAATTGAGAAGCAAGAGACAAGAACCAGGAAACAGGATGAATTATTATGAATTTTGAATGCTGAATTTTAAATTATAAATATTGTCATTTCGACTGAAGTGTAACGAAACGGAGAAATCCCTTAGTAAGAATATAGACCGTTTCACTCTTAGAAAACAGAGAAGCCTGCAAGCGAGGCAGGGTAAAGATGACAAAACAAATAAAGCTAACAGCTTACAAAACCTGTTCACTGTTAACTGTAAACTTTTATATAAATAAGAAAAATTAAGCCGAAAGCTAAAAACTGTAGGCTAAAAAGCTAAATAAAATGACATACCAGGCAAACGAAAAAGGATATTACGGCGAATTTGGTGGCGCCTTTATTCCTGAAATGCTATATCCTAATGTTGAAGAATTACGCAGGCAGTACTTAGACATTATGAAAGAAGATTCTTTTCAGAAAGAATTTAAAGCGCTTCTTAAAGATTATGTAGGCCGCCCTACCCCACTTTATTACGCCGAGCGTTTTAGTAAAAAATATAACACTAAAGTCTATTTAAAACGTGAAGATCTTTGCCATACCGGCGCTCACAAAGTAAATAATACTGTGGGGCAAATTTTAATGGCAAAAAGACTGGGTAAAAACCGAATTATCGCTGAAACCGGTGCCGGACAGCACGGTGTTGCCACTGCTACCGTTTGTGCGCTTATGGGAATAGAATGTATTGTGTACATGGGGGAAATCGATATTGAACGCCAGGCACCAAATGTAGCCCGTATGAAAATGCTTGGCGCCAAAGTAGTTCCTGCAAAATCGGGTAGTAAAACCCTTAAAGATGCAACCAACGAAGCGATTCGCGATTGGATTAATAATCCCGTAGATACGCATTATATTATCGGTTCGGTTGTCGGCCCGCATCCATATCCAGATATGGTTGCACGATTTCAGGCGATAATTTCAGAAGAAATCAAAACACAGCTAAAGGAAAAAGAAAATCGTGAAAATCCAGATTATATTGTGGCCTGTGTTGGTGGGGGTAGTAATGCTGCCGGTGCCTACTTTCATTATTTAGACAATCCTGAAGTTGGAATTATTGCTGTAGAAGCTGCCGGAAAAGGAATTTATACCGGTGAAAGTGCTGCAACCTCTGCTTTAGGAAAAGAAGGTATTATTCACGGCAGTAAAACCTTACTAATGCAAACTGATGACGGGCAAATAACAGAACCTTATTCAATTTCAGCTGGGCTGGATTATCCAGGAGTGGGGCCTATGCATGCGCATTTATTTAGAAGCGGCCGTGGTGAGTTTATTTCTATCACCGATGACGCCGCCATGAAAGCAGGGCTGGAATTAGCGAAATTAGAAGGAATTATCCCGGCGATAGAATCCTCTCATGCTCTGGCAATTTTTGAAGATCGAAAATTTAAAGAAGATGATGTGGTGGTAGTAAATCTTTCTGGCCGTGGCGATAAAGATCTAAATACCTATATCGATTATTTTGAGTTATAATAAACAGTAAATGTTTAAAATTTAAATCGCAAAAGAAAACATTTTAAAACAACTGTTACCTTAAAACTATCCATGCTTCAGATAGGATTGATCCGGGATATCATCCGTACAATTACTGAGATAATAGATGAGATTCCGTTTCTTCCGATAGCTATCGGGGAAAGAATGACTAAAAGAAGCTAAAAACCAAAAGCGATAAAAAATGAATAGAATAAATCAAAGAATGAAAGAAGACAAAAAACTTCTTTCTATATATTTTACTTCAGGATATCCTGAAATTGAAGACACGGTACATATTATTAAAAATCTTGAAAAATGTGGGGTCGATTTTATTGAAATCGGGCTTCCGTTTAGTGACCCTTTAGCTGATGGTCCTACCATTCAGGAAAGTTCTACAATTGCATTAAAAAACGGAATGACCACCAACAAGCTCTTTGAACAATTAAAAGATATTCGTTCGGAAGTTTCGATTCCACTAATTATTATGGGCTATTTTAATCCCATTCTTCAATTTGGCGTAGAAAAATTTTGCGCAAAATGTGAAGAAGTTGGTATCGACGGGCTCATTATTCCGGATCTTCCTGTAGACGTTTATAAGGATGAATATAAAGTGATATTCGAAAAACATGGATTAAAGAATATATTCCTAATCACGCCACAAACTTCAGAAGAACGTATTCGTTTTATAGATAAAGTTTCCGACGGATTTATTTATATGGTAAGTACCGCCAGCGTTACCGGAAGCACTAAAGGTTTTGGCGACGAAACCAAAGCATATTTTAAACGAATTTCAGAAATGAAACTTAGAAATCCGCAAGTGGTTGGATTTGGAATTAGTGATGAGGCTACGTTTAATGATGCTACCAAATATGCTAAAGGTGCTATTATTGGTAGTGCTTTTATCAAGCATTTAAATAAAAATGGCATAGGGAATATTCAGGATTTTGTAAAGTCGGTTCGCCCGGTTTAACCTAAGTCTAACAATGTATTGGGAGCTTTTAAGAGTATGTGTTTGTATCTTTAAGATGAACTTAAAAAACATGAATTATGGGAGGGCCAATTGAAGATAACCGCCGAACACGAAAAACAGATCAAAAAAATCCAACACAACCATCGGGAAATAGAAATGAGTCTACTAACAAAGTAGATATCGATGAAAAAACGATTAAAGATCAACAAAACAAAAAATAACTTTTATGGGAAGAGGCGATAAAAAAACAAAACGAGGGAAAATAGCTATCGGTACTAATGGAAAGCTACGCCCTAAACGTAAAAAGTTTAAAGTAAAGCCAACTACCCTTGCCGAGCAAGATAAAAAAGACTTACAGTAAAGTTTAGTATAGAATATTTTATTTAAACCTCACAGGTTTTAAAAACCTGTGAGGTTTTTTTGCTTTTCATTGAATTTTAATGAACTCAAAAAAACTCTTTATACTGAAGCACTCTAAAATCCAATGTGTTAAAAGCGGGATTTTGAGCTTTTAATTGTTTATAAAGCTGATTACTCCCTATCGCCATATTTGCTGAGCCCGAAGGTGCAATTAAAGAAACCGTTTTAATTAAACGACCATCTAAAATAAATTGATGAATCCTGGGGGGTTCGTTATCTACTATTTTCAGTTTTATATCTTCTTCAGAATTTTTTAAATGTCTTCGGAAGAAATACTCAGGTCCATTCTTACTATTCCCTCCAGTAAATAAAAGGGTTTCGATCTTTGGATGATTTCGTAAAATCTGAAGCATATTTCTAAGCTCTACATTCTGCATCCCTAAATCTGAAGCATCAATTTTCTCTCTGAAACTACTTTCCACCACATCACAAATCCCAATGCCTCGCTTCCGGAGAAAATCCTTGCGTTGTACAATAGCTTCGTGGGAATTATCATAAATTAATTCCAGATCAAAAATTCGGTCTAAAATTGGCCAAAGTAGGCCATCCTGACTTCCATAACAAAAATCTACATCGCGTTCTTTTAGGCTACGTTGTGTAAATCTTGGTGGTGGTAAGGTTCCCACGATGAGCTTGGTAGCTTCTTCAGGAATAAAAGGCGGAAATGGATGTTTGTGATGAAAAATATCAGTATTATTTAAATTCGACCCTCTTTTTCTAAATATTGCGTGGCTTCCCGCAAGCTATCAAAAATCTTATCGGCAGCCTTTACATTATCTTTTAAATTAGGATTCCCCTGAATAGCCAAACATTCCAATCCTGCGGCCTTTGCCGAAGCTACTCCAGTCCTCGTATCTTCAAAAACGACCATGTTTTCTTTTGGCAAGTTGATTTTTTCAATAGCAGTTAGATAACTTTCAGGATCTGGTTTGCTATTTTTTACATCGGTTCTGGTAATCGTGAACTTAAAATATTTTGCGATACCTGTTTTATCCAAAAGAAACTCAACATTATTACGCGGACTACCGGTAACCAGATAAATAGGAATACCTTTTTCTTTAAAGAGATCTAAAGTTTCTATGGCATAAGGCATAAATTCAACTTCAGATTCTTTTACCAGTTTCTCGGCCATACGCTCACGCTTATAGGTTAAGTCTTCCCTTGAAATTGGCAAATCAAATTGTTCTATTATGGCTTTTGCATTGATGGGAGAAGGCGTACCGGCGTAAGTTTTTATATAAAAATCGTAATCCAATTCGGCACCATAATCGTTTAAAACTTCTACCCACGAGTTATAATGATAATGTTCTGAATCTACTAATGTACCATCGAAATCGAAAATTGCTGCTTCTATTTCAGCCATTGTTGTTGTTTTTGGAATTTTCTACGAAAATACTTCCGCAGAAATAAAGCTTTTTATTACTAATATTAAGTTACTGTTAGTTCTTTTATTAAGTAGAGCTCGGGAAATACATAGAAAACTCATCATAAATTTCGAGGCAAACCCCATGAAAATCAAACTTTCGTTAAGAGACTATCTAATAAAAACCGGTTCGTTTTCTTTTTCGGTATGCTCTTCGCTAAATTTATAATCATCGTAATCAAAACCTTTGATATCCTCTAGAGTTTTTGCCGAAGAATCGATAATATAACGCACCATAGCACCACGAGCTTTTTTTGCATAAAAACTAATGATCTTTAATTTTCCGTTTTTGTAATCCTTAAAAACAGGAGAAATCACCGGTTTTTTTAAAGCTTTAGTATCCACTGCTTTAAAATATTCGTTGCTGGCAAGATTCACAAAAAGCTCATCATCTTTTAATTCAGAATTTAAATAATTGGTCACTTTTTCTTTCCACACTTCATAAAGTGTATCTGTGCTCTCAATTCCTATTTTAGTACCCATTTCTAAACGGTAGGGTTGAATAAGATCGAGTGGCCTTAAAATTCCGTATAAACCCGATAGAATTCGCAGGGTATTCTGGATAACATCTAATTTTTCTTTAGGAAGCGTATAGGCATCCAGCCCATTATAAACATCACCATTAAAGGCATACATTGCGGGACGTGAATTCTTTTTAGTATGATCTTCTTCGAATTCCTGATAACGTGTATAATTTAAATCGGCCAGCTTATCGCTAATACTCATTAATTCTGAAATCTCTTTTTTGGTCATTCTGGCCAATTTTCGATTCAGTTTCGCAGTAGTTTCCAGGAAAGCAGGCTGCGTTCCACGTGTGGTAGGTAATTTTGATTCGTAATCCAGGCTTTTTGCCGGTGAAACAACTATTTTCATTTTTCTTTTCTTTTTTTCTTAGTCTCCCTAAACCGGCCGGTGAGGCGGGCTGGTTTCAGGGTCTCATAAAAAATTATGAGATGCTCAATAAATTCCGATATTTATCGGAACAGCAAGACTTCATAAATTTAAACAATTACGAAGATAAGACTTCGCTTTCCGAAAATAAAAAAGACCTTTAATTACTTATTTATACAGCAATAAAAAGGTCTTATATTATATCGAATTTCGCTAAACTACTCCAGCATTTCTTTTTGATTTTTAGCGTAGTTGCGCCATTTCTCAATAGCGCCAAGCATATCTTCTGGCAAGTCTGAATTAAAACTCATCCACTCTCCTGTTTTTGGATGGGTAAAGCCTAAAGTCTTCGCATGAAGTGCTTGTCTTGGTAAAATCTTAAAACAATTTTCTACAAACTGCTTGTATTTGGTAAAGGTTGTCCCTTTTAAAATTTTCTCTCCACCATAGCGTTCATCATTAAAAAGGGTATGACCTATATGCTTCATATGTACCCTGATTTGATGCGTTCTTCCTGTTTCCAGTTTACAAGCCACCAGGGTCACATAGCCAAATCGTTCTAACACCTTAAAATGAGTTACAGCAGGTTTTCCTTTTTCAGCATCTTCACCTTCATAAACGGTATTCTGAAGTCGGTTTTTTGGATGCCTGCCAATATTACCTTCCACGGTGCCTTCGTCTTCCTCTACATTCCCCCAAACTATAGCTATGTATTCGCGCTCACTGGTTTTATCAAAAAATTGTTTTGATAAATGAGCCATGGCATGTTCTGTTTTAGCGATCACTAACAGTCCGCTGGTATCTTTATCGATTCGATGCACCAGACCGGGGCGATCACTACTATTATTCGGAAGATTTTCGAAATGATATACCAGGGCATTAATTAAGGTCCCGCTATAATTACCATGACCGGGATGCACTACCATTCCTGCCGGTTTATTTACAACGAGTAGTGTATCATCTTCATAAACAATATCTAAAGGAATATTCTCTGGCGTTAGTAAAAATTCATACGGCGGATGCTCGAACATCACCTGCACCACATCACCGGCTTTTACCTTATAGTTTTGCTTTACAGGGACATCGTTCACGTAAATGTTCCCATCTTTTGCCGCTTTCTGAATTTTATTACGAGTCGCTTTCTCGATATAATTCATCAAATATTTGTCAACACGAAGCGGATTTTGGCCTTTTTCAGCAATAAATTTATGATGCTCGTATAACGTTTCGTCGTTCTGGTCTTCCAGCTCGTTATTTTCTTCGGGATGCTCGCTCATTAAAAATCAAATTGGTCTTCGTTCGTTTGTTCCGTCTCAACACTATCTTCCACAGGACGACTATAGCTTCCAGAACCATCTCCTAAAACCAAATCGATTTTAGAAGTTTTCATTAATTCGTCTCCCGGCTCTATTAGTTCCCCATTATGACGAAGTTCCAACACGGCATCTTCAGCGATATCTGGTTTATAAGTAATCTCCCCTATTTCAAAACCTAATGATTTTAACGTAGGTTCTGCTTGTCTTCGGGTACGACGAATAAGATCTGGGATTAACACTTTACGATAACCCGAAGGGTTTAAAGTAAGATATATTTTTCTGTTTTCCTTTACAAATTTCCCTGCTTTAGGGACTTGCTCGATAACCGAAAATCGTGGATAATCCGGATTAAAATTAGCAGAATCCAAAATCTCATATCTAAGGTCTTTTTCCTTCAGCATGGTTTCTACTTCGCTTAGCGACAACTCGGCAAGATTTGGAACTTCTATTCGTTCTCCCTGGTTTGTAGTATAATCTAACCACTGCATGGCAGCATATCCTAAAACGACCACAAAAATAATTGCCAGCACTAGCTGAATTAAAAATGTTTTACTGAAAATGAATTTGAACAATCCCATATATTTACAAAATAAAAAGCAAAGATATAAAAACACCTTGGTTTTGGTGACACCCTTTTTTCGTGATATTTTTGTTTTAAACGCAACATCATCTTAGATATTGAATATGAAGAAAAAAATTGCCATCGCAATGGGCGGTTTTTCAAGTGAATACCGCATTTCTATTAATAGTGGAAACATGGTTTATGAAAACCTGGATCGTAATAAATACGAACCCTATCGCGTGCATATTTTACAAAATGAATGGTTTGTAGTTGCTCACGACGATACGCCCTACCCTATTAATAAAAATGATTTCACGGTAAAAATGGGTACTGAAATTATAAAATTTGATTGTGTTTTTAATACTATTCACGGTACGCCAGGTGAAAACGGATTGTTACAGGCCTATTTAGAATTGCTAAATATTCCGCAAACAGCAGCCGATCATTACCAGTCGGCATTAACTTTTAATAAAAGAGATTTAATAAGTGTATTGAAACCTTACGGAATCAAAAGCGCAAAAAATTATTTTCTCAATAAAGAAGATGCGATTAATCCAGATGAAATTATCGAGAAAGTAGGATTACCTTGTTTTGTTAAAGCAAATCGTGCCGGAAGCAGCTTCGGAATCACCAAGGTAAAACAAAAAAATGAATTATACCGAGCTGCACAAAATGCATTTCAGGAAGATGATGAAGCTATAATTGAATCTTTTCTTGATGGTACTGAAGTTTCAGTAGGTGTGATTACTTATAACAGGGAGATCATAGCTCTTCCGGTAACCGAAATTGTTTCAGAAAATGAATTCTTTGATTACGAAGCCAAGTATTTAGGAAAATCCCAGGAAATTACTCCAGCCAGAATTTCAGAAAAAGACACAAAAAAGGTTCAGGAAATAGCCAAGCTGATCTATAAGAAATTAAAAATGAAAGGATTTACCCGATCGGAATTTATTTTCCACAACGGTGAGCCACATTTTATTGAAATGAATACTACACCAGGATTGAGCCAGGCTAGTATTTTACCTCAGCAAGCAGCAAAAGCAGGTATTAGTTTACAGGATTTATACGGCAGTGCGATTGAAGCTTCTTTGGTATAATTGTTAGAAATTGTAACCTATTTTTAAATCTAGACTTATTACTCCTCCATCACTGTCGTAATAATTTTTTTCATTAAAATAAGTAGCATAACCAATACCTATTCCTAATTCATAACCAAAGTGTCTACCTATATTTCTTTTAATTCCCCATTTTGGGATAAATGAAATTTGGTTAGGCACACTTACATTATTTTCATCTGAAATAACAAATAAATCAGGATGTACAGTAATGTCTAAACTCAAGAAATTAGCCGCATTATTCCAGGTTTTCCTACCTCTATCAGCTCGTTTATTTAGATTATAGTACCATCTGGGCTCTAAAGTTATTACTGGAGCAAAAACATAGTGCATATCTCCATTAGAATAAAAAGAATTTGCCCATAGACCGCCATCAAAGCCAATTTCTGTTCTGAATGAAAACTCGTCAGCCAATCGTAATTCATTATATGCCCAAACGCCTAAAACACCGGTTTGAATTCCGTATAAAGATTCTTCCACTGAATAATTTTGTGCTTTTAAACCTGAACTCCCTAAAAATAAAAAAAGTAAAATGATGATGAATCTGTTCATTTTTTGATCGGTATATTATTAAATGTGGCGAATATAAAAAAATAACGCTTATAGCTATAACACAAAATCGGATTTTGTTTACTTCTTTTTTTATAAGACCTTAGTAATATTAATTTATTAAATATGAGGAGAGCAGTATTTCCGGGATCATTCGATCCTATTACCTTAGGGCATGTAGATATTATTGAACGCGGTCTTCCGCTTTTTGATGAAATTATTCTGGCTATTGGTACAAATAGTAGTAAAAAGTATATGTTTTCTTTAGAAAAGCGTTTAGCGTTTCTTGAAAAGACTTTCAAGGACGAAACTAAAATAAAAGTTACTACTTATAAAGGACTTACGGTTGATTTCTGTAAAGAAATTGATGCTAAATTTTTACTACGCGGATTAAGAAATGGTATTGACCTGGAGTTTGAAAAGTCTATAGGACAAACCAATTTTAAAATGGAAAACATTGAAACTGTTTTTCTTATCGCTTCTGCTGGTCTGGAGCACATCTCTTCTACCGTTGTTAGAGACGTGATGCAACATGGTGGAAAATATGAGTTTATGGTTCCGAATGTAGTGAGTAGTGAGTAACTTTCAGGTTCCTGGTTAAAGCTTTAAATTTTAATTTGAAAGCTTATAAAAAGTTGGTATGAAAATTTACCATTTCGTTTTCCTGGACGCTATAATTTTTAAACCTTAGGAGTTTATAATTAATATTCCGTAACATGCCCCCAGTTCTCACCGGTTTTTTATTCTATGTGACTGCATTTGTGCAATAACTGAATTGCTTTGCGATCATTTTTAATCGCGTTCTTCGGTTAGCATCAAAGATTTTTATTTTGATAAATTTCACTTTCGTCTTAGTCAATTTTCGTGAATCGGTGGCTTTCGAAAGATATTCTTAATTTCAGGATAAATAGTGAATTTCCTTTTCTCGCTTGGTAGCCTTTAAATTCTCCATTCGGTTGTCTTTTTTGTATTAATTAAAATGAATAACAAAACCTTGTCCTTCTTACGCTCCAAAAACAACTCTTCCAATATTTTATAAGTATACTACCTGCTTGACCATACTCATTTTTAAGTTTTATTCTGATTATTTCATATCCGTTCCAATACTTTTATACTGAAGTTCTATCCCAAATACAGTAATTTTAAATACTCTAACTAGATTGGAGATTTTATAACCTAATTCAGCAAAAACATTCGCTTCAAACTCAATCTCCTTCAATTCTTCATTTCAATCACTTCTTTGCATAAATACCAATTTAGAAAAAATAATTAACCGCTATTCCTGTAAAATAATTCCTGGGATAACCGGGATAATAAAATCGGGGTGCTGCACCGCCAAAACCAACAGCATTAGGCAACACACTAGCCGCGTAATGCTCATCAAAAACATTATTTAT
>Ga0208014_1000795_pt1 | contig 11430 bp, 7 predicted proteins | sample 25_taG_FD_184099 | JGI IMG/M metagenome (GOLD analysis project Ga0208014, IMG submission 184099) | Marine viral communities from Cariaco Basin, Caribbean Sea - 25_WHOI_OMZ (SPAdes) (version 2) | ecosystem: Environmental > Aquatic > Marine > Oceanic | place: Caribbean Sea: Cariaco Basin...
CACACTCTCCGCTGTAAGAATTCAAGATTCTTAATTGAAAATTGAATTTTTCGGGGTGTAGCGTAGCCCGGTTATCGCGCCTGCTTTGGGAGCAGGAGGCCGCAGGTTCGAATCCTGCCACCCCGACGAACCTCTTCAAAAGAGGATATAAAACACTGTTAATCTATTGATTTTCAGTGTTTTTTATTTTTACTGATATCAATTGATATCATATGATTTCACCCTGTTTAGTGAATGATTCGGTGAATACATTCTTTCCACTATTTCACTACCTTAGAAGAACATTGCGGTTGATTTGACTTTCGTCTTTACAAACTATTGTATCATTTAAAGACGTTTAAAATGCCTGATTTTACTACATTCTCCGTCCTTTTCTTTACAAGAAAATTGAACCGGAACATGAAAGATTTATCCATTTACGCAAGGATTACCGTAAATGGAAAATGTTCTGAAATGAGTCTTAAAAGAAAGACTCCAGTGAATGAATGGGACAGTTCCAAAGGAAGACTTAAAGGAACTACTCCCCGGGTTAGAAAATTGAACAGCTATCTGGACCAGGTTTATTCACAACTACTAGATACGCATAAGAGGCTTCTGGACAAAGATAACCTTATCACTGCTGCAAAAATTAAAGCCTCTTATCTGGGCTTGGATGAAGATCATAAGACTATCAAAGATATTGTGGCCTATCATAATGAAAAAATGAAAGATGTGCTAAAATGGGGAACTCTTAAAAACTATCGTACCACTACAAAATATCTTGAAGAGTTTCTAAAAAAGACAAAGAAAACCGACAATGTTTATCTTAAGCATATCAATTACCAGTTCATAACAGATTTTGAAATGTTCCTTAGAAGCTATAGTGTCAAGAAAGAGCGTAAGACCTGTGGAACTAATGGCACTATGAAACACCTGGAGCGGTTAAAGAAACTACTGAACCTGGCCATCAAATTGGAATGGCTCGATAAAAATCCGTTCAAGAGCTATAGCTTTAAGTTTGAAAAAAATGATCGGCAGTTTCTAACCGAGAGAGAACTTCATATCTTAGAAGAAACTGTCTTTACCAGTGGTTCCCTTGAGCGGGTCAAAGATATGTTTTTATTCTCTTGCTATTCCGGCTTAACATACATAGAGCTTAAAGAGCTAACCAAAGATAATATTGTAAAAGGCATGGATGGCAAGGACTGGATTTATACCAAACGGGAAAAAACACAGCAGTCTGTAAAAGTTCCTCTCCTCAATCCTGCTAAAAACATTATTAAAAAATATAAGGAACATCCAGCAAAAGAATCGAATGAGGTTTTTCCGGTGATCTCCAATCAGAAAACCAATAAATATTTAAAAGAGGTAATGGATTCTATCGGTATCAGAAAGAAAATCACATTTCACTCTGCCAGGCATACTTTCGCTACAGTAGTCACCCTTTCCAATGGTGTACCCATAGAAACGGTTTCAAAACTCTTGGGACATACAAAACTTTCCACTACTCAGATTTATGCAAGAGTACTAGAAACTAAATTGAGCTCAGATATCAGTAAATTGGATCAAATAATGGGAGAAAAGAGAAATTCAAGTAAAGAGAATTGTGGGAGTATCACCTCCTAATCTGAATCCATTGTCAATCTTGACTTATCAAAATTTAATTTAAATGGTCACCTACTTGAAGTCAAATATTACTTTCCGTTAGCTACACAGAAAGAAACTCGATAAAATAGCACACAACTACTTGAATCTCTCCTTAAAGGCACTATGATATAATCCTCAGTTCAATTTTTTAAGAGATATATGAGGCGGGGTGTTCCAAAAACTGTGTAGTATTGGAAAAATTGTTAAACAGCTGGTATTGCTGTCAATGACTCTGTTTGGATTAGTTATATTTATTTAAGCTCAAGTAATGCTTTTATACAACATGGATTTAAAAAAGAACCGTTGAAATCTTTAAATTATTCTCTGGCTATCATTCAGATAATAATTATAGTATTTACTTGAGAAAATTTTCATTTGATAAACTAGGCACCAAAACATGGAATATAGTTGATATATCCACTTCCTAGAATGATCATGCTATTTCAAAAATTTTTAATTTCTTTTAGCCTACAGACCAAGTATGATAAAACATAGTTTAAAGTTCTATATCTTATTGTAAACTTTAAAAACCCTTATAAAAAATTTGATTTAGTTCAACTAGTAGATAAAGAACTGATTAAATAAACTTTTATCCTGTACGAGAATTGAAAAGAAATCTTACTTAAGCAAATCTTAAGAAGCTTTTAATCGATACTTAAACCAACTTAATGAATATTTGAAAAATGAGAATACTAATCGTAGAAGACGAAGCAGGCATTGCAGCTTTTCTAAAACAAGGGCTAGAGGAAGAATCTTTTGCTGTAGATATTGCCGTAGAAGGAAAAAATGGTCTGCATTTAGCTTTATCCGGGGAATATGACTTGCTTTTATTAGATTGGATGTTGCCTGGTTTGAGTGGAATTGAAGTGTGTCGACAGTTCAGAAAAGAGTTTAAGGAAACCCCTATTATTTTTCTTACCGCGAAAGACACTCTTGATGAAACTGTCTTTGGTTTGCAATCTGGTGCAAACGATTATATTAAAAAGCCATTCCATTTTGAAGAACTTTTAGAACGTATTAAAGTACAGCTCAGGCCAAGATCAGGCGAGCATTCTCTGTTTACTTTAGGTAATATCACTTTAAACACTGAGAAACACGAGGTGCATAAAAACAATGATGAAGTACATCTTACACAAAAAGAGTTTGGGCTTCTGGAATACCTTATGCGCAATAAAGGCAAAGTGTGTAGACGAAGCCGAATTATAGAAAGTGTCTGGGACATTCAGTTTGATTACAATACTGGCGTCATTGATGTATATATTAATGCTTTGCGAAAGAAACTCGCATTATCTGAGGATGAGAATTATATTCAGACTGTTCGTGGTGTGGGCTATATCGCAAAAGAATCATGAACCTGAACTTCAAAAATAGAATTACCTATTATTACATTGTAGCCACGGCAACACTGATGGCTTTGGTATTTGGTGTTATTTTTTATACCGTAAAAAACACTGTTTTAGAAAATATCGACAGCGATCTTACCTATGAAGCAATTAAACATACAGGTGAAATAGCAATTAGCGGAGAGCAGATCTATTTTGTTAATAAAGCAGAATGGGAAGAACGTGAACATCGTGAAAGTGAAGTACACCCTGTATTTATTCAAGTAGTGGGGAATCAAGGCAAACTTATGGATAAATCCCCCAACCTAAAGTTGGATAGTCTACCATTTGAACAAGCAAAATTTGGAGGACATTTTAATGCTAAATTAAATCAAAAAAACATCAGGCAGGTTCAGTTACCCATAGAAAGAAAGGGGAAAATAAAAGGATATATGTTAGCGGCTATGTCTTCTGAGTCATCTCTTGAGGTGATTTCAAAACTAAGAAAAGTATTATTGATTTCTTATTTTTTTGTTTTGATTGGAGTTTATTTTGTTTCGCGCTTTTTAGCAGGAAGAAGTATTAAGCCTGTTAGAGAAATTAGTAATACCATTACAAGAATTACCAGGAACAATCTTTACGAAAGGGTAAATCCTCCACAGCACAAGGACGAAATTCATGAACTTTCAACTAATTTTAATGCCTTATTGGAACGTATAGAAAATGCTATAGAGAAAGAAAAGCAATTTACTTCTGATGCTTCACATGAATTAAGAACACCCCTTGCTACACTTAGGGGCACCCTAGAAGTGCTAATAAGAAAACCAAGAAGCCAGGTAGAATACGAAGAAAAAATCAAGTACAGTTTAGACGAAATAGACCGAATGACTTCTATACTAGAGCAACTGCTTTTACTTGCGCGTTTAGATAATTTAAACCACCAGAAAAAGGACAACGAATGGACTTCTCTACCTAAGCTTATTGATGAATCGATAAACAATTTAAAGGGTCCAATAATGGAGAATAATTTAAAGATAAAAATCGTTTCTAATCATTCAGGAAAAGTCCAAGGTCTTTACTATTACAGCAAAATTATAATTGATAATATTTTAGGTAATGCTGTAAAATATTCCAACACTAATTCAACTATTAGTATTGGGATCAAAACTCTTAAAGATAAAGTTATCTGTACGATAACAGATGAAGGAATTGGAATCAAGGAAGAGGATCTAACTAGGATTTACGACAGCTTTTTCAGGTCTGAACCGCTTGATCACAAAAAAATACCAGGTAATGGATTAGGCCTGGCCATAGCTAAAAAATGCGCAGATGCCATAGGAGCCGAATTACAGATTGAAAGTACTTTTGGCCATGGGACCAGTGTTACTGTCTTGTTTTTAAAAAGGAATTAAAAATCTGTTACTGGGGTTAAAAGTATTAAAAGGTTTTTCAGATGCTGAATTAAAAGATCATATTATGGACAATTCACTAGACGACTATTTAGACAATCATTATATACATAGAAGCAACTGGTTACGAGCAGCGGTGCTTGGTGCAAATGACGGTATTCTATCTACCGCCAGTCTTGCCATTGGTGTAGCTACGGCTAGTGATTTTAGAGAACCTATTATTTTGGCCACAGTTGCTGGATTAGTAGCAGGTGCCTTATCCATGGCAGCAGGAGAATATGTTTCTGTAAGTTCACAAACCGATGTTGAAAAGGCTGATATCAATCGCGAAAAACAAGAGCTTAAAGAGATGCCGGAGTTAGAATTGCAACGGTTAACTGAAATTTATGAAAAACGAGGATTGCAAAAAGAAACAGCTATGCTTGTGGCTAAGGAACTTACGGCTTATGATGCCTTGGGAACACATGTAAGGGATGAATTAGGAATCAATGAAATAGCCCAGGCCAAACCATTTCAAGCTGCATGGACGTCGGGAATAGCTTTTAGTACAGGTGGTCTTTTACCCCTCTTCGTTACCTTGTTCGCTCCCATAAATTTTATGGAATATCTCTTATACGCCTTTGCAATTTTATTCTTAGTGATTTTAGGAATTTTATCAGCAAAAATGGGAGGCTCAAATATTATAAAAGCTATTTTCCGCATAACATTCTGGGGTACGGCTGCAATGGGTTTAACGGCATTGGTAGGCTACTTATTTGGAGTAAGTTTAGCTTAATTTACAGTCTTAAGTTAATCTTAAGAAAGGCTTGAGGAAAGCATTAGGTTATCACTATAATTTTGGAGTGTCATTAAAAATGTCACATTAGATAAGGTCCAAAATTATCATTGATAAACACCATAGGAATTATGCTGAACCGTATTATTAAATTTAGTATTTCCCATAAATTAATTGTTCTTCTTTTTACGTTCTTTATCATTGGTTTTGGATTGTATTCCCTATCTCAAATCCCGGTGGGTGCAGTTCCAGATGTTACTAACAACCAGGTACAGGTAATTACCACTTCCCAGAACCTCTCTACGCAAGATATGGAGCAATACATAACCTACCCGGTAGAATTGGAAATGGCCAATTTGCCAGGAGTTAAGGAAATCCGATCGGTGTCTAAATTTGGATTGTCTGTGGTTACTATCGTATTTGAAGAAAATCTTGGCACATATTTACCCAGGCAGCTCATCGCAGAAAAAATAAAATCTGCTTCTGAGAAAATACCCGACGGATTCGGCAAACCGGAAATGGGCCCTATTACTACCGGCTTAGGTGAAATTTACCAGTATACTTTAGATACCAAACCTGGATATGAAGATCGCTACTCTGCAGAAGATCTTAGAACTATTCAAGACTGGATCGTAAAAAGACAATTGTCAGGTATTAGTGGTGTTGTAGAAATTAATGCCTGGGGCGGGTATGTAAAAGAATATGAAGTTGCCATCAATTCAAAAAAACTATATGCGATGGATATTTCCATTTCGCAACTCTTCACCGCGCTTCAGAATAATAATAGTGTAGCCGGTGGTGGTTATATTGAAAAGGTCAATCAGGCATATTTTATTCGTGGTCAGGGTCGGGTTACTTCAATAGAAGACATCAGGAACATCGTGGTTAAAAATGAAAATAACATCCCGGTTTATATTAAAGATGTTGCTGAAGTTGGTTTTGGACAGGCAACTCGTTTTGGTGCTATTACCGCCAATGGCAAAGGTGAAACCGTTCTTGGGCAGGTAATGATGCTTAAAGGTGCAAATTCCAATAAAGTTATTCAAGCGGTAAAAGAACGTGTAGAAAATATCTCGAAATCGCTTCCGGAAGGGATTGTCATCAAACCTTTTTTAGATCGTAGCGAACTTATAGGAAGAACCACTTTTACCATTGCCGAAAACCTTATTCTAGGATGCCTCATCGTTATTTTTGTGGTGGTTCTTCTGCTTGGAAATCTCCGCTCTGGATTAGTGGTGGCTTCGGTAATTCCGCTATGTCTACTATTTGCACTCTCCCTTATGTACATCTTTGGGGTTGATGCCAATTTAATGAGTTTGGGAGCGATAGATTTTGGAATTATTATAGACGGCGCGGTAATTATCGTAGAGTTTACAGCCTTTAAACTAACCCGAAAACAAGATGAATATGAAGATCTGGACAAACATGAACTCGGAAACCTGAAAGACAGGGTTACCTATGATAGCGCTTCAAAAATGATGAATTCAGCGATATTTGGGCAATTAATTATACTTATTGTTTTTATTCCTATCTTATCTTTAAGCGGTGTGGAAGGGAAAATGTTCCGCCCAATGGCGCTCACCTTTAGTTTCGCACTAATTGGAGCAATGATCTTCTGTCTCACTTATGTCCCGGTAGCCTCGGCGCTATTTTTAAAATCAAAAGAACCTTCAGATAAAAATATATCTGTTAGGCTTATCAAATTTTTAAACCGAATATACAAACCTTCTATTATTTGGGCACTCAGCCGAAAAAAACTGGTACTAGGAATGGCTGTTATCCTGCTTTTAATTTCAGGCTTTATTTACAGTAGAATGGGCGGTGAATTTATTCCGCAGTTAGATGAAGGTGATTTTGTTATTCAACCGGTTTTAAAAACAGGAACTTCCCTGAGTAAAACTATAGAAACCACCACGCGAATTGAAAATATACTTATTGATAGCTTTCCAGAAGTAGACCAGGTAGTAAGCCGTATAGGGGCAGCAGAAGTTCCTACCGACCCTATGTCTATGGAAGAAAGCGATGTTATTGTTTCACTAAAACCGAAAGATGAATGGGTTTCGGCTGATTCAAAAGATGAGCTGGCTGATAGGTTTAAAGAAGCTTTGGCTATAATTCCGGGAATGGAAATCGAATTCACCCAGCCCATAGAAATGCGTTTTAATGAATTGATCACCGGGGTTCGTGCCGATATTGCCGTGAAGATCTTTGGGGAAAACCTGGAAATATTAAATACCAAAGCACAAAAGATCAAAAATCTCATCAAGGATGTAGAAGGAGCTTCAGATGTTGTCGTTGAAAAAATTGTGGGTCTTCCGCAGATGAACGTAAACTACAAACGTGAAAAGATTGCGCGCTACGGCCTTAACATAGCAGATTTAAATAAAATTATTACCATGGGCTTTTCAGGAGCAACCATGGGAAGTGTATTTGAAGGGGAGAAACGTTTCGATATGGTGTTAAGACTGCAAAAAGACCGTCGCCAGGACATTTCTAATTTAAAGAACCTTTATGTAGATACTCCTTCTGGAGAAAAGGTTCCTCTAAGCGAACTGGCAGATATTACTTACCAAAAGGGAGCCGCGAAAATTTCTCGTGATAATACCCAAAGGCGTATTGTAGTTGGAATAAACGTAAGAGATAGTGATTTACAAACTGTTGTAAATAAGATAAGTGCAATTATAGATGCCAATATTAGTTTACCTCCCGGGTATAGCATCACTTATGGCGGACAATTTGAGAATTTACAAAGTGCCACCTCACGTCTAAAAATTGCCGTTCCCATCGCATTGGTGCTCATTTTTATCCTTTTGTATTTCGCCTTTGGAACCTTTAGAGAAGCAATAATGATATTTTCAGCTATTCCATTAGCTGCAGTAGGAGGAGTTCTGTTGCTATGGATACGTGGAATGCCTTTTAGTATCTCTGCTGGAGTTGGATTTATCGCTCTATTTGGTATTGCCGTGCTAAACGGGATCGTACTAATAGAACAATTTAAAGAGTTAAGAGAAGAAGGAATGAAAAATGATGATGATCTTATCGTAAATGGAGCACAGAACAGGTTACGTGCTGTATTGTTAACCGCCTCTGCTGCAGCTTTGGGTTTTTTACCAATGGCCATATCAACTGGTGCAGGTGCAGAAGTACAACGCCCGCTTGCCACCGTTGTAATTGGTGGATTAATCACTTCCACCCTGCTTACGCTAATTGTGTTACCGGTAATATATTCCATCTTCAATAAAGAGAAAAAGAATAAAGGAAAGGCTAAAGATAAACTTCGTGTTAAGCCTTTAAGTATCCTTCTTTTATTGCTTGGTTTTTCAGGTTTTTCACAGGAAACTGAAATCACCACCGTAGAGGATGTAGAAGAATTGAAGAAAATGGCATTTGAAAACAATTTTGGCCTCCAGGCCTCTTCTCTTCGGGTTGACGAAGCCGATGCACTTATTGGAAGTGCCTTTACTTTTGATAAAACAGAAGGCTATTTTGGAAATGACGAGAGCAACCGTGCAGGCGATCAATCGCTTGATGTTTTAGGGGTGCGCCAGCTTTTTAATTTTCCCACGGTATATTTTGCGCGCAAAAAAGTCTATAAAACCAGTTTTAGACAAGAACAAAGCACCTTTAAGCTTAAGAAGTTGAACCTGGAACAGAAAGTATCACGAGTATATTATCAGCTACAGTATGAAAAAGCCAGAATTGCTGTATATGAAGATCTGGATAGTTTGTATCAAAAATTTGCTTATGCCGCTAAAAGAAGATTTGAACTTGGCGAAACTAATTACCTTGAAAAGATAACTGCTCGATCTAAACAAAAGCAGTTGGAAACTCAATTAAAGCAAGCACAAAATGAGCTTAGTATTTCTTATGAAAAACTGAAACCATTAATAAATACTGAACAGGAAATTATTATTAAAAAGGTCCAGATAGAAAAGCTAACAATTAAAAGCTTAGGAGTTCAAGGTAATCCCGGTTTGGAATTTTATAAAAATCGCGATGACTATTTTCAGGCACAGGCTGGACTGGAAAAACAAAAACTGCTACCGGATATCAGTTTAAGTTACTTTCATTTTAATAATGATGTTATAGATACTCCTTTAAAAGGCTATCAGGTTGGCGTACATATTCCACTGTTGTTCTTCGGGAATTCTTCAAAAATAAAAGCTGCAAATATTGCGAGACAGGCGGCCGTGCAGGAAACTGCAGATTATGAAATAAGATTGAATTCAGAATACAAGCAACTTCTTCAACAGCTAAATAAGCATCAGCAAGCGCTTTCTTACTATGAAAATGAAGGGAAAGGCCTTGCTGAAGAAATCATTAAAACAGCAAATTTTAGCTACAAGAATGGAGAGATAGATTTTTTTGAATATATCCAAAGTCTTGAAAACTCCTACAATATTATTCTTTCATATTACGAAAACCTGAACGCGTATAACCAAACTGTACTTCAGATAAATTATTTAACCTTATAAGCTGATGTCATGACAAACATTTTAAAATCTATATTTTTACTTTTGGCCGTGTTATTTATGCTTTCCTGTGGAGATTCAGAAAAAGAAAATAGTGAGGAATTGGCCACTAATTCCAACGATAGCAGTATACAATTAAGCTTTGCTCAATTTGAAGGCAGCGATATGGAATTAGGGAAGATTGAAGAAAACAGCTTCCCGGTAAGTATCGAAACTACTGGTATGATAGATGTCCCGCCAGAAAATAAGGCCATGGTAAGTTCTTTTGCCGAGGGATATGTGAGAGAAACTCCTTTGCTTATTGGCGATGGAGTTAAAAAAGGGCAATTTTTGGTGAGCCTGGAAAACCCAGATTATGTTCAAATGCAGCAGGATTACCTGGATGCCATGGAACAAATGAATTATCTACAGTCTGAATACCAAAGACAAAAAATACTTCTGGAGGAAAAAATCACTTCTGAAAGAAATTTTCTCAAAGCCGAAAGCGAATACAAACGTAACCTGGCCAAATATCAAGCTCTTCGCAAAAAATTGCAAATGCTAAATTTAAACCCGAAAACGGTTGAAAACGGTAATATCTCTTCAACTATTCGCATCTATGCGCCTATTTCAGGAAGTATTACCGAAATGAAGATCAATAACGGGATGTACATTTCGGCAGCAGATGAGCTTATGCAAATCATAGATCGTGACCATTTGCATATTGAACTAAACGTTTTTGAGAAAGATGTGATGAAAATCAAAAAAGGTCAGGATATAAGGTTTAGCATTCCAGAAGCCAACTCCGATACCATTGAGGGCAAGGTACATTTGGTAGGTGCCTCTATAAATGAAGAAAGAAGAACCGTGAAAGTACATGGACATTTTAAGGATGAGCAAAAAAAGAACAATTTTGCCACGGGAATGTTTGTACAAGCCCAGATCATTACCGATAAAAAGGAAGGAAAAGTATTACCTACAGAAAGTATCGTTTCATTGGAAGATACCTATTACGTGCTGGTTTTAGATAAAAAAACGGATAGCAATTATTTTTTTAAACGTCGTGAGGTTTTACCGGGAGACGATTTTGGTGATTTTACTATCATTAAAAACAGTTCCGACTTTAAGCAAGATGACCAGTTTTTAACCAAAGGTGCTTTTACCTTAATAACAGAATAAGTCATGAACGATGCACATTATCATTTAATAGTCAATCATCTTCCCATATTGGGCTTATTGATTGGAATACTTGTTCTCATTACAGGATTAATTTTAAATAAGGCAGAAGTAAAACTTACTGCATTGGGGATTTTCATCTTTAGTTCTATAACTTCTATTGTAGCTTTCTACACGGGAGAGGGAGCAGAAGAAGTAGTAGAAAACCTGGAAGGTATCAGCGAAACCCTTATCCATACACATGAAGAATATGCAGAAACATTTTATACCCTAACCTTGATTCTAGGAGGTTTATCACTGCTCATCTTCATTTTGGAATTAAAAAAAAAGAAATTTACTAAGTACCTCTTGATTCTATGTTTGTTGATAGCATTAATTGATGGCGTATTAGCTACATATGTAGGCACAAGTGGTGGTGAAATTAGACACTCTGAGATTCGAAACGATGCCAAAATGATTCCTTTAGATAAGTATGAGGAGTAAAGTCGGTAAAGAAAGTTTATATAAGTTTTAATAATAATGAAATGAAATGATTATTGTAATTTTGATTACTCGTTAGTTTGCCAGTAAGGATATACACTAGCCACCACCAGCCTTTCAAAGATAGATTTAAAGTATCTTCTATTTAGCTTATATACAAATTCATCAAGATAATTTTGAAGATAACGGCC
>Ga0208014_1000799_pt1 | contig 11403 bp, 9 predicted proteins | sample 25_taG_FD_184099 | JGI IMG/M metagenome (GOLD analysis project Ga0208014, IMG submission 184099) | Marine viral communities from Cariaco Basin, Caribbean Sea - 25_WHOI_OMZ (SPAdes) (version 2) | ecosystem: Environmental > Aquatic > Marine > Oceanic | place: Caribbean Sea: Cariaco Basin...
TTAATTAAGTAAACTCAATATTTAGCTACTATCTAATACTTAGGTATAAGTAAGAAGGCTCAGTGTGTAGAATGCAAAAGCAAATAAAAGCCGATGTCATATAAGGTTATACAACATCGGCTCTTTGTTTATTTCACACTCATGACACTTACGCGATATCTAACGTGCCATCGATAAACTCTTTGGCAAAGCGCTGTAGCATCCCGCCTGCGTTATACATTTTAACCTCATCAGCGGTATCTAAACGGCAGATAACGGGTGCTTTATCGACAGTGCCGTCTGTACGGTGAATAACTAGCGTCATCTCGCCACGAGCGGACACTTCGCCTTCGATGTCGAATATTTCAGTACCATCGATATTTAGACTGTTACGATTGACACCTTCTTTAAACTGCAAAGGTAGTGCGCCCATACCAACCAAGTTTTGACGATGGATACGTTCGAAATCTTCAGCGACTACCACCTCAACTCCTGCTAAACGCACACCTTTGGCAGCCCAATCGCGGCTTGATCCTTGACCATAGCCGTCACCTGCGATAATGATCAGCGGCTGTTCACGGTTCATATAGGTTTCGATTGCTTCCCACATGCGCATGACCTGACCTTGTGGTTCAACCCTAGCAAGCGAACCTTGGATTACTTCACCTTTTTCATCACGTACCATTTCATTCAATAGCTTTGGATTGGCAAAGGTTGCACGCTGAGCCGTTAAATGGTCGCCGCGATGGGTGGCATAAGAGTTATAGTCTTCGCTTGGCAGACCCATGGTATCAAGGTACTCGCCAGCTGCTGAGTCGCCCAAAATCGCATTAGACGGTGATAAATGGTCAGTGGTAATATTGTCACCTAATACCGCTAATGGACGCATACCTTTTAGCTTATTCATCGCTGCCATTTTGCCTTCCCAATAGGGTGGACGACGAATATAAGTGGTCTGATCACGCCAGTTATATAGTGGACTGAGCGCTTTACCCGTATCTTTTTTGGCTTCATCAAACATCGGGATATACACGGCATTGAACTGCTCAGGCTTCACGGCAGCAGCGACAATAGCATCGACTTCGTCATCATCAAACCAGATGTCTTTTAGATAAACATCATTGCCATCCATGTCTTTGCCCAATGAATCTTTTTCAATATCAAAACGGATATTACCGGCGATAGCATAAGCGATGACCAGTGGCGGTGACGCTAAGAACGCTTGCTTGGCATACGGGTGGATACGACCATCAAAGTTACGGTTACCCGATAATACCGCAGTGGTGAACAGATCGTTATCGATGATTTCTTTTTCGATATCAGGATCAAGCGCGCCACTCATACCATTACAAGTGGTACAAGCAAAGCCAACCACGTCAAAGCCGATTTCTTGTAGCTCAGGCATCAGACCCGCTTCTTCTAGATACATTTTGACGGTTTTTGAGCCGGGTGCTAATGACGATTTCACCCAAGGCTTACGCAATAAGCCTTTCTTATTAGCATTACGGGCGACAAGACCAGCAGCAACCATGTTGCGAGGATTAGACGTATTGGTACAGCTGGTAATCGCGGCGATAATCACCGCGCCATCTGGCATCAAACCATCTTTTGGCTCTGGTAATTTATCACCCTCACCGTGAGCAATACCTTTCGCAACCAAATCTGTGGTTGACACGCGCGCATGCGGACGTGAAGGGCCTGCCATATTACGGACTACTGATGATAGATCAAACTCAAGCACACGTGCATATTCCGCATTTTCCATGCCGTCAGCCCATAGACCGGTCTGCTTGGCATATTGCTCAACCAGTTTAATTTGTGCTTCACTACGACCTGTTAAGCGTAGGTAGTCAATGGTTTGCTCATCGATATAGAACATCGCTGCGGTTGCGCCATATTCTGGGGTCATGTTTGAGATAGAAGCACGGTCACCGACGCTTAATTGGCGTGCCCCTTCACCGAAGAATTCAATATATGTAGATACCACGCCTGCATCACGCAAGAACTCGGTCATAGCCAATACCAAATCGGTACCAGTAATGCCTCTTTGTAATTTACCAGTTAGCTTAACACCTACATAATCAGGGAGACGCATATAAGACGGGTTACCAAGCATGACGCTTTCCGCTTCAAGCCCGCCAACACCGATTGAGATAACGCCTAAGGCATCAACCATCGGCGTATGACTATCGGTACCGACCAAGGTATCGGCAAACGCCACTTGTTCACCGGCTTTATTCTTTACTACTTGCACAACCGGCGACATTTTCTCTAGGTTAATTTGATGCATGATGCCGTTACCAGGCGGTACGACGTTCACGTTATCAAAGGCATACTGACACCAGTTGATAAAGTGGAAACGGTCATCGTTACGGCGCTCTTCGATAGCGCGGTTTTTCTCAAAGGCGTTTTCTTCAAAACCTGCATGCTCAACGGCCAATGAATGGTCAACAATTAATTGTGTTGGAACAATCGGATTCACTTTAGATGGGTCACCGCCTTGCTCAGCGATGGCATCACGGAGACCTGCCAAGTCAACAAACGCGGTCTGACCTAAGATGTCATGACAAACGACGCGGGCAGGGTACCAAGGAAAATCTAGGTCTTGCTTGCCCTCGATATGCTGCTTAAGCGCTGCGGTTAAATCTTCTGGTGGGCAGCGGCGTACCAAGTTTTCACACAATACTTTTGAGCAGAACGGTAGCTTGTCATACGCGCCAGCTTCGATATTTTCGATTGCTTCACGGGTATCAAAGTAATACAAATCTGTGTCAGGTAATGGCTTTTTAAAGGGTTCATTCATCGGTTGTACAAGGGCGTTGTCCATAAGTCACCTTTAGCTGTTGGGTGGTTTAAATTCAAAAAATAGTCATTCTTTTAGCAAAATCATCAGTGAAATGAGACGTTAGAAGAGGGCTTTGCTAAAAAAACATGGTTAAAAAGACAGTGAGGTTATTAAGAAAAGGTTTAACTACTAAATTGTTGTATATGTTTAGCAGTTAAGCCGGCTATCTCGCATAAGTATTTATGCGAGATAGTAAATACTTATGGATTAACGCGCGCTCATCTCTGGTACTGGGCGCAGCTCTTCGCCAGTATATTCCGCACTTGGGCGAATGATACGGTTGTTAGCACGTTGCTCAAACACGTGTGCGGCCCAGCCTGTTAGACGCGAGCAAACAAAGATTGGCGTGAACAGTTTGGTTGGAATACCCATAAAGTGATAGGCAGACGCATGGAAAAAGTCAGCATTACAGAAGAGTTTTTTCTCGCGCCACATCACTTCTTCACAGCGTACTGATACTGGATATAGCACTTCATCACCAACATCTGCTGCCAGTTTTTCAGCCCAACCCTTAATCACAACATTACGCGGATCTGATTCGCTATAGATAGCATGACCAAAGCCCATAATCTTATCTTTACGCGCCAGCATTGCCATCATCTCAGACTCTGCTTGATCAGGAGAGGTAAATCCTTCAATCATATCCATCGCAGCTTCGTTGGCGCCGCCATGCAAATGACCGCGTAATGAGCCAATCGCGCCAGTGATACAAGAATGGATATCAGATAGGGTAGAGGCACAGACGCGCGCGGTAAAGGTCGAAGCATTAAACTCATGCTCAGCATAAAGAATCAGTGATACGTTCATTACCTTAGTATGTAGCTCGTTTGGTTTTTCACCTTTAAGCAGATGTAAGAAATGACCGCCAATCGTATCATCGTCGGTTTCAGTTTCGATGCGCACATTGTCGTGGGTAAAGCGATACCAGTAATTGATGATTGATGGGAAAACCGCCAGCATACGGTCGGTTTTATCGTTCTCTTGTGAGAAGTCAGTTTCCATCTCAAGGTTACCAAGCATCGAGCAACCGGTACGTAATACGTCCATCGGATGGGCATCTGCAGGAATACGCTCAAGCACATCTTTTAATGCTTGTGGTAAGCCACGTAAACCTTTCAATTTAGTTTGATAAGCATCAAGCTCGCTTTGGGTAGGCAAGTTGCCGTATAGCAACATATAAGCGACTTCTTCAAAGATGCACTTGTCTGCCAATTCTGAGACATCATAACCACGATAAGTCAGACCTGATCCTGATTTACCAACGGTAGATAGAGCCGTCTTACCTGCTACTTGACCACGTAAACCTGCGCCTGAAAGTTCTTTCTGTGCTGCCATGATAAATTCCTTTTGTTGGTAGCTTGTGTTGGATAAAATATAAAGGTACTGCAAATATTAGATAATGCGCTGGTATGTTCATTGATAGAAAAACCAACGCTTTTAACCACTAAGACTACTTATTATCTGCAAACAGTTTGTCTAGGGTTTGTTCAAACTCATGATAGTTTAAGAAGTCATACAGCTCCATACGGGTTTGCATCGTGTCAACAACTTTGTCTTGTGTGCCATCAGTCAATAGATGCTGATATACGTTTAATGCCGCTTTGTTCATCGCACGGAAGGCTGACAACGGATAAAGCACCATATCAACACCTACCGCATATAACTGCTCGGTGGTATATAGATCGGTTTGACCAAATTCGGTCATATTAGCTAGGACTGGAATATCAAGCACATCGGTAAACTTACGGTACATCTCAATATCCGTTAGTGCTTCCGCAAAAATCATATCAGCACCAGCTTCTTGAAAAGCAACCGCGCGCTCAACCGCTGCATCAAGACCTTCGACAGATAGGGCGTCGGTACGTGCCATCACCACAAAATCTTTGTCCGTCTTGGCATCAAGTGCCGCTTTTAGGCGATCAACCATTTCTGAGATACTAACAATTTCTTTATTTGGACGATGACCACAACGCTTTTGCGCCACTTGGTCTTCGATATGAACCGCCGCCACACCGGCTTTTTCCATTTTACGAATGGTTTGAGCAATATTAAATGCACCACCAAAACCGGTGTCAATATCAACCAATAATGGCGTATCAACCGCATCGGTAATACGGCGCGCATCTTCTAAGACGTTATCAAGGCTAGTCATACCCAAATCTGGCAAGCCAAATGAGGCATTGGCCACGCCAGCACCAGAGAGATATAAGGCTTGATGACCAACTTGAGTTGCCATCATTGCTGTATAAGCGTTAATTGCGCCAGCAATCTGTAGCGGTTGATTATTATCATTTTTTTGTTTCATTGCACTGCGAAAGCGAGCGCCAGCTGATAGGGTCATGTCGTGGTCCTTACGTGGAGGGAAGATCTTGTCGTTATCATTCGCGATTCAATCGTTGTGCTTGATTATAACCAATTATTCAGGACTGCAAAGCGGGATTTTCATTCAACTGTTAATATAAATTAAATTAACAAATTAAAAATATTAATACTATTTAATTAATGGATAGTGCTATCCAATAATTAGAGGTTTGTATCCATTAGTATTCATAACGTATCAAACGCTGCATTTCTCCTAATTAAATATTTACATCTGGTTACAATTATATCTATAAGCGTTTTATCGTTGTCTACAAAAAAGCCCTCTTAGTCTTGCTAAAAGGGCTTTTACTCTATCAAGTCTATTATTAGCTAGATTGGCTAACCTTTATTTTTAACCAATAATACCTGCAAGGCTAGCTAGGAATAACAAGGTAAAGCCACCTAAGAATACAAGCCCTGCAATCGAATAGGCGTTCATACCGGCTGATAGCTTTTTATGGTTTTTCACTAGCGAATAGTTTAACCAACCAAAGATAGGCGCGGATATAAAGGCGGATATCATCGCAAACTTCAGCATAGCGCCTAATTGTCCGGCAAAGAAGCTGATAATCAAAAGACCGCCACCGATAGCATAGGTGGTCCAAAAGGCGATTTGCTTTTTATTAATCTCGTCTTCACCTTTTAGTAAGCGCCAGCATTCGGCGTTGGCACGTCCATAGCCATCCGCACAGGTAATAGTGGTGCCAAACATACACATAAAGGCGACAAAGGCGACCAGTAGTCTTGACCATTCACCGATAGTGGCGGTATACATATTGATAAGCTGATCAATATAAGCGACACCTGCGGTTTGAATCTCTTGACCTGAGCCGTATTGTACGAAAACGCCCAACGCTAAAAAGAACAAGGCTAAAATAGCGGAAACTAAGAAACCGACATTAAAATCCAGTAAGCCCTGACGGTGAGTGGTATTGTCCGCTTTTCTCTTGGCTGATGTCCACATCGAGGTGATGGCAGCGAACTCAAGTGGTGCTGGCATCCAACCCATAAGAGCCACAATAAACCCTAAAGTCGCCAAGTTCCAAGGAGAGGCAGGGACAAAATCCGCCACCATAACCGTCGGCTTACCAGCAGCAATCATCACCGCTAACACGGTTGCAGATACGAGCGCAATCATAATCCACTTGGTCACGCCGTCAAGCAATTTATAATGACCAGCAATCAGAAAAAACCAACATACAGCAACGATAATGACAGCTAAGGCAATACTTGATAGTCCTACAGATGCGGGAAGCATAAAGCCCAATATCACTGCCGCAAGCAATGTCACAGCCCCCGTACTAATCACCGCCGATAAAATAGATAGGATAAAATAAATCCAGAGATAAGCTTTTGAGCGTTTGGCATAGCCTGCGATTAAGCTCTCGCCAGTGTCGTAGACATAATCGGTGGCAAAGCGGAAGAACGGATACTTAAAGACGTTGGCTAATATAATCATAATCGCCAGCTGCCAGCCATATAACGCGCCAGCCTGTGTCGATGAAATCAGATGCGAGCCGCCAATAGCAGCAGTCGCCATCAGAATACCGGGACCAAAGATTCGCCAGCTAAAGCCTTCTTGCTGCGCGGAGAGAGTATCGCCTGTGGCGCTTGGGTTATTGAGTGGTTGTGTGGTCATGCTTACCTCGAAATGGTTAAAACGGCAAATCATCACTTACCTGTGTCAGTTTGCCAATGATCATGAGCGCATCGCTTAATACTATTCATTAGTACTTTATGAGTACTGTTTCTTAAAACGATTTGTCCTGTATCGACTTTAGCACACCAATCTGGTTTAGTAGAATGATTATTCATATAATTATTACTTATTTTTTGCATAGCCATTCCTGATAGTTAGCATAATTAAATGTAAATATCAAGATTTATCAATGGCTATTTTTTCGGGCTTCTTTATACCACAATTATGACTCAATATCTGATAATTTAGCGCTGAGATTCAAATTTTTGCCGGCGGTAAGTAATGCCGCGCTGCTCATAGACATGATAAGTCGCACGCAATAAGTCAGGAATATGAGGATGCACAAAATCCTTAAGTGTATGCAGATAAATAGGTGAGGTGACGTTTTCGTGAATGAGACGCTGATAGCTGATCTGCTCCGTACGCACCGTTTTTAAGCTGGCAGGGACTAAGGTGATGCCTTCGCCCGCCGCTACTAACCCGAGTGCCACTTGCAAGTCACTAACGGTGGTGGTCATAAATGGAGAGATACCGTACTGTGCAAATAAATATAGTAAAGGCTCTGTTATCTGCTCAACAGTAGAGGCTTGATGATGGCTCGTATTATTTTTCTTATTCTGCCCCAAGGTTTTAGGAGTCCCTGTGCTTGATACCGTTTCTGGCATTGTAGATACAGGCAAGTGGGTTTGATGATAGAGAATCAGGCGGTTATTGGCCAAATCGATCAAGCGTTGCTCGCGCACATTGGCAAGCGGATGGGCTTTGGGGAGGGCAACGACATAGCGCTCGTGGCGTAACAGTATTTGCTGTATCCATGGGTCTTGATGGGCAAAGCGTCCAAAACCAATATCGATGTCACCAGATTTGAGCGCATCCATTTGCTGATAGGAGCTAATGTCCTTTAGGTTGACGTCAATCTCAGGATTGGACTGCTTCAGTCTGGCAATAATCTCAGGTAGCAACCCATACAGTATAGAGGGTACGAAACCGATATTTAATGCGCTGCTAGGGGCAGATAAGCGCTGGGTCATACCAACAACCGTATCGACTTCTGTCAGTATGGTACTGATTTTATCGTAAAAGAACGTGCCAGCTTCTGTTAAATGTAGCGGTCTATGATAACGATCAACCAACATCACGCCCATGTCTGTCTCAAGTTGCTTGAGTAAACGGCTTAAACTGGGCTGTGACAGTCCGATTTTGGTAGCGGCTGCACTAAAGCTCCGAAGCTCGGCAACGGCAATAAACGCATTGAGTTGCTTTAAATCCATGTTTTATGCTCATTTATCTGTAATATCATGTCGATTGATGAAGCGGATACTACTGTATTTTATATCAATAACAGCAAAACTATAAAATTATGCTTGAAGCATATGAGTTGACACTCTATATTGTTTATTAACGATAGCGTTACACTTTAGCAAACTAAAAAACTTTTCCCTTCATTCTAGCAGTCATCTACGGTTTCGTGGCATAAACTGGTTTGGTATCACTTCATGAGCGACAAAAAAGACAAGCAAAGCGCCGATTTAGAGGCAAACTTAGCAAAAATCGCTAATACGAAGCCACGACTGCGTAATCGTAAACATAATATCTATGAGCGTTATATCACTCGTGTTGAAAGCGCAGAGACTATTGAAAGTACTATCGAAAATACAGAAAATGATCCCGAGCCAACTGTCACCACTGATGCTTATGATGAGACTGATGTTGGTCTTAGTGCAAGTCTATTGGACAGTTCTGTTCAGCCGCACATATTACAACCGCTCAAAAACGCTGACAAGCTGTCATCCTATGAGCCACTAAGTGCAGCAGAACTAGAGTTATTTGGCAGCCAAGAGCAAGATAGTGTGGAAAATACAGCAGGGTTACAGATATCTGATAACGCGAGCACATCGGTAAGCTTGGACTTCTCTGATGAAGATGAGAAGGTTATACACCCTTTAATGACAACTGAGGCGACTGATAACGCAGCTTCTACAGTTAAAAATGAAGATACTGAGGTAAATGATAGCGCTTATATTGATGAACCTATCAGCACTGCATCTTTGATAACCTTACCCCTCAAAAAATCGAAAAAAAAGAAAGCGGTAAAATCAATACAAACGCAGAAGAGTAGTAAAAAGCCACTTATTATAGGTATGGTGCTTGGCTCACTCATGATTTCTGGTGCTGTATTCACGTTAATTGCGACTGGTTTCTTGTCTGCCGGCACTACGTCTACAGCGTTAAATGAAGCTGGCACGCCTATTAATGAAAACGCGACTCAGACAAGCCCGGTCACCAAACAAACAGCTACTGACACTGAAATGAACACCACTGAGAAAAATGTTGTGGTAGAGGCTAATACGCCACCTGCTGTCATTGAAGTGCCCAGTGACTCTGACCCTGCCAAATCATCAATAGCCAAGCCTGAAACGAACGCAATGAATAATAATGAGACAGCTGCTAGTACGTCAACATCAAAGCCTGCCATCACATACGAAGATTTTAGAGAAGAGTCACAAAACACGCTATATCGTGAAACCAATGATTAGCGTCATAAAAACTCTTGTCTTAAATAACTTTCTTGCTTTTCTTTAGGCTCTTTTTTAACCAATGGTCAAATATGAACGGACCAAATGGTAAGAACGAGCCAAGCACGCCAGCAGGAAGCGCCCATATAGGCATTTTTATCTTGATGGCTGTGCCCATGAGTACAACAATATAGGCGATGAATAAGCCGCCGTGAGCCATACCGATATATTTTACCCCTTCTGAAATGTCCATCATATACTTTAGTGGCATAGCGATGCAGAGCAACAGTAAAAACGAGGTGCCTTCTAGATAACCTATCATCGTAAGCGTTTTTAATGCTGTATTTTGTTCTGTTGTAAGATTAGGGGCGGGTTCAAACATTGGCTGAGCCTGTGGCACTGTATTTTCCTTTTGTCATCGACATATAAGGTATGGTCGTTTAACGAGGTAAGCAATAATAGCAGCCGTAGGTTGCTATTATTGCCTTTAGCGAAAAACCAATAGAACGGTCAATATATGTGCAAATAAAACAGATTAAGTTAAAAAGCTTGCAAGCTAAACATCAAGGGCAGGGGGCTTACTTTCAAATTCCGCAAGCATCTTAGTAATGAGCTGATCTTTTTGCTGCCAAACTTGCTCAACCCAATCAAACATTTCTGCTTTTATCGCCTCATCAGTCTCATAGCCGCCATTTTGAACACTGGCAAATAAGTCATCAGGCATCTTAATATGTCTGACATCGACGCCCAGACGCTTGATATTGCCTTTCCATAAGTCGCCATATGTCGGCACACCATCAGGATAGACGATGGTCATATCTAAAATACCATCGATGTCTTCGCCAAGCGCACTAATCGCTAGCGACAAACCGCCCGCTCTTGGTTTAAGCAAATGTGTATAGGGCGACTGCTGCTTATCCCGTTTTACGGTGGTAAAACGTGTGCCTTCTAGATAATTTAACAGTGTAAAAGGCTTGTCTTTCAGCAATGCACAAGCGCGTTTTGCTTCTTCGATATCTTTGCCTTTTAAGGCAGGATTTTTCGCAATCGCCTCTTTAGAGTGTCGACGCATCATTGGAAAATCGAGAAAATAGAAAGCTTGACCAATGACTGGAATATATATCAGCTCAAACTTGGTAAAAAATCGCGTCAATGGCAAACGCTTTTCACTAATATATTGCACGATACTGGTATCAACCCATGATTGGTGATTACTTACCAATAAATACTTGCCTTCGGTATGGATATCGTCAGGTAGGCTGATACGCCAGTCTTTATCCGGCAGAATGTTATCGATCATCGCGTTATTGCTGTTAATCCAATAGTTGGTCACATCGATGACCGCTTTATCAGCAATCGCTGCACCAGTAACAGCTTTGGCTGCACCCATAATCCATACAGGGGGACCTGCCAACATACTATTAAAAGTAATAACGCCTGTTGCTGTGGTCAGCGAAGCGATTTTGCCAAGTTTAGGATTGCGTTCATGTAGTTTTTGAACGAATGATTTGAATCGCATGTTAAATCCTCTTAACCTTACATATTATAAGTGGTTAGTAACGTAGTGGCATAATACTAGCAGAAATCGCTAGGCGTGTTTACGTAATTGGTTTGGCTTTACATTTCACCGTTAGTCGTGGATATACCTAGTAGCTGATAACTGATAGCTGATAGCTAATAGACGTCAATCGTATTTGATTTATTTTTATATCAAACTAGGTTTACAATTTATCGTTAATATTTAGAGGGTTTACAGTCGATGATCGAAACGAACACTCCTGAGCTCACGACAAGCCAAAAACAATAAAAAATCCAGTGCTAAATACTTAACACTGGATCAATAAGACCAATCACTAAAAGTACCAATTACTCAAATTACCAATCAGCCTTGTAGCTGGTCAATCATACCTTGGTATTTGTCTTTTTTCTCAGCAATCTTACTACGCTCTTCTTCTGCATTGTCTACCGATTCTTCAGAGTCTGCCACTTTCTTATCAAAAGCT
>Ga0208014_1000802_pt1 | contig 11394 bp, 10 predicted proteins | sample 25_taG_FD_184099 | JGI IMG/M metagenome (GOLD analysis project Ga0208014, IMG submission 184099) | Marine viral communities from Cariaco Basin, Caribbean Sea - 25_WHOI_OMZ (SPAdes) (version 2) | ecosystem: Environmental > Aquatic > Marine > Oceanic | place: Caribbean Sea: Cariaco Basin...
CGGAACCAGGCAACAGCACCGTGGGCGTGTCCTTCAAAAGGCCGCGATCGCGGAACAGCGCCATGTCCTCCTGGTTCTGGAAGAACACACAGCGCGCCCGGCGATTGGTAAAGGCGTACAGCGAGCGCACCCGACGATACAGCCAGCTATCGTGAATAAACGCCGTGCCCAGGCCGGACACATTATTCGCATAGGGAATGCGCAGAAGACGGCACACCAGCCCGGAATAGATGTTGGCCTTGACGGTAAAATTGAATACGAACGCCGGTCGCAAGCGGCGCAACGCGAAAAACAGCCGCGACAGGCTCAGCACCTCGCCCAGCAGGCGCGTGCCCTTGCCATCCAACTGCAACGGCACGAACTCGACCCCCAACTCTTCCACCAGCTTGGTGGCATAACGATCCGGTGGCGCCATGGTAACCACGCGATGGCCCTGAGAGACCAACTCGGCCAGGGTGCCGCGGCGGAAGTTATAGAGATACCAGGCGGTGTTGGAGACGAAAACGACGGGCTGCTTCATGAAGCAAAGGGGTACATTTGATACGGAAGCCAATCATCAGCATTTGCAGCAAATAAAAGCCACACAAACTGCACCAGGGCGTAGTAGAAGATCACCGAAATAACGGTAACCGCTCGAGCATATGAATCAGAAAATATCAGATGTAGCCTAGCAAAAACGTACAATTGCAAAGGAATCAAGTAAAGCGCCACTCGATCAGTGGCAGTAGAAGAAATAACAACCAAAGGCAAACATAACAAAGCAGCCAGAGACATCCACGTCCACAGACGTCGCTCAGCTTCAGAAACTGCTAGCTTTCTTTTAAAGCAAAGGAAAAGGACCGCCGGAACAACGTTCATTAGCACACGAACAAGCCCACCCTGTGATTCATAGTCTGCCTCTACGTAGTTACTCCACAAATCTCCAGCGGAGTCGAAAACGAAGATATACGCAAAAATAAACGATGCAACGCCGATCCAGAAAAAGTTCCACAACCTACGCTGAGTGGACGCCAAAGCCGCCATCGGCAGCATTAAAACTGCGGACTTATGAAATGTCGACCCCAGTACCACCCAAAACACAAACCAAAGGCTATTTTTATTAGATAGCGAAACCAGGCCGAGAAGGAGAAAACCAAGCGCGGCAGACTGCCGCGTATACCCCATAGCCACAACTATTATCAAATAAGGAACAGAAACTACGATTGCCAACCAAGGCAAAGGCTGTGATCTTGAGAAGCGAACAACACCTGTCATAATAATCGCAGCACATACAGAATTTACCCATGCAATCCCGCCGCCAGCCTTCGCAACAAAATAGTTAATCAAGTAATAACCAGGGTCACCAGATGTAAGGACCCCCAGAAAATCTCGATCATGGTTATAACTGAGGTGTCGCAAATATGAATCCCAATCTCCTCCCACCTCGAAACGAAGCCCTATGAGTAGAAAAAAAAACACCCATATCAAACCAACGAACAATTTCTCTTCCTGAATCGAAAGCCGAGAACGGAAAAAACAAAACGAAACAGGAAATAAAAAGGCGACCCAATATACCAACATAAAATCAACTTAGTTAAATGAATTCAGGGCTCTTTCTAAGTCCAATTAACTCATCAAATCTTGCCAAATAACTACTATACAAAAGATTTTCGTTGGCATATATCGCCGCACGTCGCTTCATCTCGACCAAGTGTTGCTTATCCCGAACCATTTTTAGTATAGACTCAGCTATTTCGAATTCGTCCCAATTAACAAGGATACCAGCTCTCGATTCCAACATGATCTCTTCCTGCAAGGCAATACCTTTTGAAGCCAAAACGGCAAGTCCTGCACCTAAATACTCAGCCAATTTTGTCGGAGAAGCCTCGTAATAAATCGGAGAGGAAGGTATAAGACATAAACCAATGTCAGCTCTTGCTAAATAGGTGCCAACGGACGATCTGGGAACTTTACCTTCGAAGCGAACGCTACCGCTATCGATATAAACAGAAAGTCCTTGCACTTTCTCGAGACGAGAGACATCGCCTTTGCTACCGCCCAAAAAAACAAACTCCATACCGCTTTCTTTTTTAAAAGCTGTAATAATAGATCTCAAAACCAGTTCAATTTCCCTCTCCTTTGCATGAGTGCCTATATATATGAAGGTTACTTTTTCACCCTCTATCTTACTATCAAATTGCAACATGGAAGGATTCAAAAGAAGTGGGATGAAATATTTACACATAGCCTCGGGGAATATTCTTGAAACCCTACATAACCCAGCCGGACTAACCGCCGTTATGGCATCCACACTAGAAGACGAAAATCGATACATACTTAGCGCGATAAATCGCTTTATGAAAACTCGAGATACTTGCTCGTGAGGAAAGCTGCTTTGAAAAATCAGTCGATCAAACTTATATCGAAGAAGTGCTGCGGCCGCCAGATATACAGGATCATTTCGCACGAAAACAACTACTGAATTTCCTTTTTTTTTCTCTCGGCGTATCTGGTATAAAAGACAAAAAAAGACTTTAAAAAAATTAAAAAACCTCTTTATACCTTTTCTCTCAAGCAATATTGGCAGGCAAGCCGCATTACGATATCTTGTCGGTCGAGCATTTCTTCCACTTACATACAATCGCACACCCACAAGTCCTTTACGGGGAACTAGAGAGGAAAGCATATCGTCCACAAACGAGTGCTCTGGCGGAAAATCTTTATCTAAAAACGCAACAAGAACAGTTTTCACGAAAGGGCCCTTCAAGAAATTTAAGGGGAAACTAATCCTCTACAAAATTACTAATGGCGTAGGCATAACAACTCTCCAAAGATATTATTTTTCTTATTCTCTCCCACCTCCCTTCCGAAATTCGTTTATAGAAAAAAGGAGCATTTATCTGCGTATAAGGGCCGAAGTGAAGCGCTTGATACTCTATTATAGAGTATTTTTCGTTGGCCCAAATAATATCCAAGGATAGATAGGGTGACGCCGATTTACGAAGAACGTCATAAGAAAATTCAAGAAGCTCCTCATCAACGTCCACAAAGGCGAAATCGCCGCTTCCGCTGGCACGAAAATCATCAGGCCTCACCTTCCTCTTTAGAACATAAACAATATCGAAAAAAATCAGAACTTTATAATCGAAAGAAAGCCCTTCCGAGAATTCCTGTAGCACGAATCGATGATGCGGTTTAATTTGATTGTTGCGACTTTGAGCGCCCGCAATAAATTTATCAAAAAACGAGCCTATCCTATACTTCAATATTGGAAGGATGCGGCCCACAGGTACCGATAAAATAGAAGCACAAAGGTAGAGATGACGAATTTTTTCATTAGAGGAGACTAGTCTCACGCCCGAACTACCGGCGCCGCTAACGGTTTTATACACGATAGGCCACTTCTGATAAACGGCGTCATCGTAGGCTTTGTAGTGATACGTTTGAGACAGATAATCTATACCTAGCTTCCGGGAAAGCAAACCCTGCAAACCTTTATTCTCATATGAAAGTATCATGTCAAGACTTGGCAGTAATTTTGCTCCAGATGAATACATAAAATAGGCAACATCTTCATAATACTTATTAACCTCCGGGTTTAAATGACCACCGAAAGCAAAAAAGGTATTTGAGTCGTACGTCGATAAATCTATACTTGCTAGCTCATCGACTTCAAGCGTTGAAACCTCATGGCCTAACCTCTTGATATGATCCATTAAACTCTCGAGATCAAGAGCTTTATGGTAAGCATCTGATCTGGAAAATTTTCCGTCGATAGTAACAAGACAAACTTTTGGCATATATCTCCCGAGAAATCAGCGCTTATTCATGAAGATGCGAATATATTTAACAGCAATCCTGCGGAGCCAAAAGGGCATGACCTCCATCACTTTAAATAGATAAACATATTTGTCTGTTGGGTATTTTTCGGAAAACGACTGCGCATATATTTTTTTATCGATGTGTCGCTTCTCCAAATGCCTCAAAAAAGGACTAATGGCACTTTTATTTGCATACGCCGATAGCTTTCTCAGCGTACATTCATTCGCACCTTCCAAACCGCTTTGCAACACCTCAAGAATATAAACCGAAGATGGCGAAAAATATTGGGAAAGGTTGGAAGTAACCATATTAACCGAATCTCTATGATAAACAGACGTCGGCTCAAATATTTTTATTGCTGTAGCGCTGCTTTTTTTTAGCATCAATCGCAACCATAATTCCAAATCAGCTCCATGCCGCCATTCTTCATTAAAGCCGCCCACACAATCCAAAAAATCTTTTTTTATTGCAAGAGCCCCAGTCCATATTGGTCGTGGACCTTTTATATAGTCATCCAAATCAAAGGTCTGGCTCACCTGCCCTTGTCCTTTTATTTTTGAATATAAGTCAACCTCTTCACCACCATCCGGAAACTTATTAATCCACCCAGTAGCAATTAGGCGAGCATCCCTGTGGCTATCAATTGAACGCTTTATATTACTAAGGTGGTTTGGCAGCCATTCGTCATCGGCATCTAAAAAGGCGATCCATTGACCATGGGAGTTTTCTATGGCGAGATTCCTGGCCGCGTATCCTCCTGGACCTGGCACGACCCGCTTGAACTTTCTAACTCTAACATCTAAAAAACCGTCTATAATCTCAGCACTACCGTCTGAGGAAATATCGTCAACGATTAAAATTTCAAAGTTTGAGAAGTCTTGGCGAAGTATAGACGATATGCACCTTTCGAGGTGGGGACGCTTATTATGGACTGGAACAACAACGGAAAATAAAGGATTCATATCCCCATCCATACAAATTGCATTTAAATTAAAAGAGTCAGAGCCGATTAAAGTTATTGAGCGAGCGATATTTTCTATTTGTATCTCCAAACAAAAAAATTATCCGCAAGGCACCTCACCTCGACCGATGGCAAAATAAAAGAAGCCTTCTCGCTTAAGTTTTCTTGTATTAAATAAATTTCTCCCGTCAAAAATTAAAGGGGAAGAAAGCCTACTTTTAATTGTGTTAAAGTCCGGAGCTTTGAAAGCTTGCCAATCCGTCACGATCACTAATGCATCTGCTCCCTGAAGACATTCTTCTTTATCTTTTGACAATACCAAATCATTTCGATTTCCGTATATTCGATGCATTTCTTTTCTGGCTTCAGGGTCGAAAGCTTGCACGCGAGCTCCAGCAGCCCAAAGTGCTTCTATCAATACCCGACTTGGCGCTTCACGCATGTCGTCAGTGTTGGGTTTAAAAGCTAACCCCCACACTGCGAAAGTCTTATCCACAAGATCACCTTTAAAGTGAGCGTTGATCTTTTGGAACAACGTGGTTTTCTGATCCTGATTGCGTGCTTCCACAGCTTTTAAAACTTTGGCGTCAAAGTTCAGCTTATCCGCCGTGTGAATAAGCGCCCGCACATCCTTAGGAAAACAGGAGCCGCCGTAGCCTACGCCCGGATAGATAAAGTGGTAACCGATCCTGGGGTCGCTGCCGATGCCATGACGGACCATCTCAATGTCCGCGCCCAGCATTTCAGCCAGGTTGGCCATCTCGTTCATAAAACTAATTTTGGTGGCCAACATACAGTTGGCCGCGTATTTTGTCAGCTCGGCGCTTCTCGCGTCCATAACGATGACTTTGTCATGGTTTCTGTTGAAAGGGGCGTATAGCTCTCTCATCACCTCTTCGGTGTGCTTGCTGCTTGTGCCGATGATGATGCGATCCGGCTTCATGCAATCCCCAACCGCATTGCCTTCCTTGAGAAATTCAGGGTTTGAGACTACATCGAACGTAAGTGACTGTTTACCGGCGTCGTTCAAGGTTTGCGTGATGTGTTCCCGGACCCTGTCCGCCGTCCCTACTGGCACGGTGGATTTATCCACAACGATTCGATGGCTTTCCATGTAACGACCGATGGTTTCGGCCACGGTCAACACATGCTTCAGATCCGCGCTGCCGTCTTCATCAGGCGGGGTGCCAACGGCGATAAACTGCAACTCGCCGTGCAATACCGCTTCCTCGGCATCGGTGCTAAAACGCAGTCTGTTAGCGGATAGGTTTTCCTCCACCAAACTTTCCAACCCCGGCTCATAGATCGGAATCTTGCCCTGGCGGAGGAGTCCAATCTTCTCCTGGTCCACGTCTACGCAAATCACGTCATGGCCGACCTCTGCCAATACAGCACCTTGTACTAAACCAACATAACCGGTACCAAAAATAGTTACTTTCATTTAGCGACCCCGAATCGGGAGATAAACATAGCATCTTTACCCTCAGACCAAACCCACTTATATCTCAAACTGCTCGGAAGCCCGCCATTAAAAAACTTTAACTGATATTAATAACTTAGAAAGTCAACTGACGAGTATAACTGTGGTCCTTATACGATAGCGTAATGTCTTACTCAGCCTAGGTGCACTACTGCTATGCACTCCGAGTAACCAGTCCATAACTTAATAAAATTCAAGGCAGACCTCTAATTTTTAACCATTTCTTAGTAACGCTGTTTAATTTTAGCGCACAGCACGATCAGTATAAGAAAAATAAAGAAAGATTTACTCAAGCATATCACGGAAGTAACGTTCTATATTTGCATAAGCCAGATCATTACCTGACACCGGCACACCGAAGAAACCGGCGAGTTTGTCCCAAATTCGATATCGGATTTTTTTCAATAGCGAAGTAACGCTAGGGAAATTCTGATTTATTAATCCATCATTATGTTGGATGAAGCTCAGCTCTTTAATGAGTGATGGCACCACAATCACATCGTTATTATTACGTCTCATCAGCTTCGAATACCAAAGATCATCCGCTGTAGGAGCCACTTTTAGGAACGAATCATCTCTGATATCTCTTTCCCGGAACATCGCTCGGGTAAGAACCGCGCCGCCACCAAAAGTTACTACAAAATCATCAGCGAGCACCTTGGGCTGGTCTAGCAATCGCCAATAAAGATAAGAAGTTTTTTTCCCAAGAAAGTTTAATTTCTTGGCGCGTACTCTCGCCGCAACTGGCTTACCACCAGATTCCGAATATTTAGTTAACAAGCCGCTCAGCCAATTCACACCATAAAAAATATCGTCATCTGCGGTAACGATTACGTCCTCCATTTCCGCCTCTCGTAAAATAGGAATAAGTTTACGATATGGTCCGATATTGGTTACCCAGCGAACACTTACCAGCTTTCGCCCCTCTTCAGGCAGCGTTTCCATTATCTTATTAATAATATCTACGTCTGCTATCCCTTGATCTCTAAGATAGGCATCTTTCGACACCCATAAATTTATTTGGTCCGGAAGCCTAGATTGCAACAAAAGGGATACGAGGGCGATGCGACATATATGCAATCTTTGGTAAGTGGTTGTCAGATTAACAGTCAACAAGAAATGGACACCTCGATAATTAAAAATTTCGAAATTTACTGGAGACCCACAGATATATGTAACAATAAACCTCAAATAAGAGACTATTAAATATCAGAATAGCCCCTTTTCCTGGCATAACCCCCAATAATCGGTCTTATTTTAATTAAAGCCAATTCGGACAAATTACTACGCCCTTTTCCAATTGACGCCGCCGAAGGAGGTTTCACTGAATTTGCATGATGAGCATGAGCTTCTACGTCCCCCATAAATGAGGAGGATCCAGAATATTTACTTAACACGCAAGGAATTTCGAAGATGGTCGCAATCTTATCCAGGGTTACTTCTGGTTGTTTTACAAGGACCTCATATCGAATTTCAACGCACTTATCCTCGCCGTGAATCAACTTGAAGTTTTCCCAAGCAACAGTAGATTTAACCCATCGTTCAGCAGCTTTACCAGCGTCATTATAGATACCGCTTTGTAAATAGGAGTGGACCACGTCCACCGGGTCGCGCTCAAGATATATAAATTTCGCGTTGGGGAACGATTTTTGAATAATCCCCAAATTCAAAGTATTCAACGGCGTTTTATCGCCTACCCACTCCGAGATCCATCCCGACTCCTTACCTATCCAGCGATATAATCCGTCTATAAGCGAATAAAAATTCTTTCTGTCTAGACTCCAAGACTTAGCCTCTTTGGAAAAGGACGTTAAAGACTTTACTCCAAAAGTCGCAAACTCTGGATGGCATTCAAGCGCGCTCAATACAGCGTCCACTTTTTCGGACCAAGACCTATTATGAATTTTACTATATCGGATGATCTGATCGGCAAGAACATACGTTTCAGGAGGAATGTATATGCTGTAGCTCTTCATTAGGAGGCGTCTAAGAAGCGTGTTCCCAGATCTTCCACATCCAACAATAAAAACAAACTCGCCCTTCTTCTCTTGCGAAGAAGCTTCACTGGATCGCAAATATGAACCTCTAAATGCGTGCTTTATCTGTGCAAAGCGCCACTGAAGCTTCGGATTTTTTTGTAGGTAGCTCGAAAGAACCAAACGAAAATTACGCAAAGCCAATCCTCTGTTAATCATCAACATTAAAGCGCGGAACATTTAATAGCCAACCGCTTTCTTACCATTTGGGCCAGTATGATATTCCAGACAACCAAGCTTAGCAGAACGCTCCATGCAGCTCCGACCGCTCCATACCGAGGAGTCAAGACAATACAAAATACTATATTCACTAGCACTGACAAGGTAAGCCCTTTAAGCGTGTCGTTTTGATGACCACTCATCGATAAAAAATATCCGACTGAACCAAAAAACACGTTAACGAGCTGTCCTCCTACTAAGATAACTACTGGCCAGTAAGAGATGTGGGCGTACTCTTCTCCAAATGCGAGCTCTATGAGCGGCTCCCCTCCTATTATTAGAAAAAGCGCGACGGGGAGTGCTAGAAGTAAACTTGCGCGGGCCGATTTTTGGGCCAGATCTTGTAGCAGTTTTTTATCCGCTTCTCTGTGTGCGCGAACTATATAAGGTCCGATCACCATGTTCACGAGGGTTAACGACATAACCACAAATTGCCCGGCACGCTCAGCCACGCGCGTAGCTGCAACTTGCTCATCGGTGCTGAGTACACCAAGGATAATAATGCCTATTTGAGAGTTAAAGGTGCTGACCAGCGCGATCATGCTAAATGGCAACAATGCGCTCCGCCAATTCCGTATTTGATAAACAGGCTGGGCTCCCTTCGCGTCGCGGGGCTGAACCCTAAGAAACATCCAGCTCGCAATCAAAAACATCAGACCTGCACCAATGACTTGACACCATATCGCAGCCTCTGTGTCGAGCCCGCCCTGCCAAGCTAGGGTAGCCAATAAAGCCAACAGCACTATTGGTTTGATTAGCTGGCCCGGCAATTCTGCGTAAGCTGGCAAGCCAAGCCCCTTAATAGTGCCAGACCTTACAGCAGACAACCCCCCTAAAGGCACCATGAACAGGGCAATCGGGAGCAATGACCATTTACCGTCGGTTGGCACCAGGCCTACCACCGCTAGCACCCAATAGCCCAGCAGCACAACCACTGCGACTAATAAAACCCAGACATGGGAAACTCTTAATGCCCCCTGGTAAAGGCTCCAGTTCTTTGAGTGAGAGAAAGTTGCAATTTCTCTGGTGAGGAGCGGCGGCAAGCCTCCGCTTACCGGTAGTGCAATCAAAGGCACCAATGCCATGATAAAAGCATACTGGCCGAACGATTGCGGCCCAAGTGTCCGCGCAAGAATAATGCTTGTGGCTAAGCCGATGGGGATGGAGAGAAGCTTCATCACTCCCACTCCCATGAAATTCTTGATCAACTGTTTCTTTAAGCTCAATTTGGTCGTCCGGAAAACTTCATTAATAAATGATGCGCATACCTGAGTTTGTGCACATTCATCATGTGATTTAAATAAGCTTACATTTACTGCGCCGACTGCACTGCACTTCACTCTACAACTTATAGTTTTCGTCAACCTTCAGCGCTTTAGTGTGGCAACTCAAATTCCGGGCCGCCGTTCGGCGCACGGCAGGCAGTCCGACAGCATCGCTTACTTTATTTTTTTAATAAATTTCGCCGGCACACCGCCAACAAGGGTAAAAGGTTCAACATCACAAACCACCACAGAACCTGCTGCCACTACAGCACCGTCCCCGATAGTAACCCCTGGCGAGATAATGGCGCCGGCGGCAATCCAAACGCCTTCTCCCACAGTTATTGGCTTTACAATATTCTCTCGGCCGATAGAAGCCTCATAAAGCAAACTATTACTTACTGTCTCAAAAGAAACCCTTGGACCAATCTGAGCCCCGTTCCCGATTATAACTTTCTCACTCGGAACGCCAAACCTAACCTCAGTATTTATAAACACGCCAGCGCCGATTTCTATATTTTCAGCTCCCCCTACAGGCCGTATCGTAATTGGCCCCCATATCTTTGCTCTCCCTTTAAATTTAATTCCTGCAAGCTTCAAGACCTTCCATCTAACCTTGTCAGCGATTCGGGATCTTGGCATATTATTAGCCACCGCCAAGAAAAAACTTTCCATGAAACTATCCATAAAAATTCTCAGAGATTATAACACCATTACTGGTCAGCTTTTTGATGTGTGAGGCTATACGTCGAGCCCCTCCCAAAGGGAGATTTTCTTAGACCTTGACTTTAGCCACTTGGTATCTAAGAGGTGCGCACCGATCATTTTATTTTACGCCGCCAATACGCGATTATATTTCAAATCAACATCAGAGATAAGCTTGGGCTGATCTAGCTTTTACCGGCCTTACGAAATTCGGCGTCATAGCTGCTCGCTGTTCCCCAGTCTCGTTTATTCCCAATCAAAACGGGCGTTATCAAATAACAACCTTCGGTCAACCAACCGGAACCTCAATCTCCACCGCCCTGCCCTTCCCCTCGTACCTCCGCCGAAGCCCGCCGGCCAGCGCCCGCTTGGCCTCGCTGTCACCATGCACGATCTTGATCTGTCCCGGCCAGTGGGCCATGCCGGTGACGAATTCGATCAGGCCGGTCTGGTCGGCGTGGGTGGAGTAGCCGCCGATGGTCTCGATGCCGGCGCGGATGGTGTGGCGTTCGCCGTCGAGCTCCACGTAGCCGCCTTCGGGGCCGTGGGTCTGGATGTCGCGGCCGGGGATGCCGGCGGCCTGGTAGCCGACGAACAGCACGTTGTGGCGCGGGTCGCCGAGCATCGCCTTGAGGTAGTTGACGATGCGGCCGCCGGTGCACATGCCGCTGGCGGCGATGCGCTGGCGGGCTTCCTTTGGCCAGAAGCGCTCCAGGTCTCGGTAGACGCGGGTGAAGCGGCTGTCCAGCGGCGAATCCAGGATCACCGGCAGTTGGTTCCAGGGCAGGCCGTCGGCGGCGTGCTGGTGGATGATCTCTTCGAGCTCGTAAAGCAACTCCTGGGTGCGGCCAATGCTGAAGGCGGCGATCAGCACGGTGCCCTGGTTTTGCAGGGCGCGCTGGATCACCGCTTCTAGGCATTGGCGGCGGG
>Ga0208014_1000804_pt1 | contig 11374 bp, 10 predicted proteins | sample 25_taG_FD_184099 | JGI IMG/M metagenome (GOLD analysis project Ga0208014, IMG submission 184099) | Marine viral communities from Cariaco Basin, Caribbean Sea - 25_WHOI_OMZ (SPAdes) (version 2) | ecosystem: Environmental > Aquatic > Marine > Oceanic | place: Caribbean Sea: Cariaco Basin...
AAGGTCATGCCATCTGCTAAGCTTTTAAGAACTTGTTTGCGATAATCTAGTGAGTAAGTCATGATAATTGAGTATATCTGTTGAGATGTTTTATCTTATAACATTTTTATATTTAATACACTATACTTTAGATGTACTTAAACAGCTTGATGAAGAATATGATCGGGTTTATAAGAGTTTTTATAAACATATCAAATCATGTTCTTCTGCTTATGCCAAGCCTTTAAAGCATCGTAAGAGAGTGCTGATTAATTAAATTTAAAGAGTTTTGGTATTACGCTTAGCACATTCTATAACCATTCTAAAGATCGCTATTATGTCCCTAAAATCCAGTTTTAAAGGTTTCCTAGGTGAAACCGTCATCAATGTTGCCATGTAGCTAAAGCTTGAAAAAGATGTTTATCACCGATTAAACGGTATTACCTTGCCAAGAGCCAATGGTGGCAGTACCCAAATCGATCATATCATCGTCTCTGTGTACGGCATCTTTGTGATTGAGACCAAAAACTATAAAGGCTGGATATATGGTAGCGAGAACCAAAGACAGTGGACACAAGTTTTCCAAAATGGAAGTAAATTCAAATTCCAAAATCCATTGCGCCAAAACTACTTGCACATTAAGACGCTCGCAGATTTATTAGGCTTGGAGTTGAGCTACTTTCATTCGATGATTGCTTTTATCGGTGAGTGCGAATTAAAAACCCGCGATGAGTTGCCCGAGTATGTATTGACGAGTGGTATGGTGTCTTATGTGAAGGAAAAGCAAAATAAGATACTCACTGAAGATGAGGTTGCATCTATCGTTGCGCAGATTAATAGCAATAGATTTAGTAAGTCTTGGCGCACCAATCGAGAGCATAAAGCCTATCTAAAAGACAAGCATAGCAATTCAAGCAAAAATACAAATAAGCAGCCTAGCGATAATACTAATGATAAACCAGTTGCTAAAGTGGCTCATGAGTCTATACCAGAGCCGATAGTAAAAGAGACCGCTAAACGAGCTATTCTAAAAAGTAGGGAAGTGCATCGATGGTCGGGTCAGACTGACATTGAATCTAGCGATTTACCAATTGATAGTATGGACACTCAGCAGGCAGATATTCAGCATACAATTACATCGCACGATATTGCTGATAAGGTTTTTCTTACGCCGTTTGAGATCGTAGAATCTGAGCCAAAAGTTAATGAACCTGCGACAATTGAGGTGATAGACCATACAGCTGATTTAATTCAAACGCCAACCTGCCCGAGATGTAACGGTGAGATGATCAAGCGCGTGGCAAAAAAAGGCCTGAATCAAGGTCAGACCTTTTTTGGTTGTAGCAAATTCCCTAAGTGCCGCGGTGTGGTTAATATTGATTAGTCGTTAATCATCTTAACCTTAATCATTTTAACCTTAGTCACCTTAACCATATATCTCTTCTAAACGTAAACAAGCAACCAATCGACCGTCCCATTCGCGCAGTTGCGGCTCTATTTCGCTGCATTGCTGCTTGGCATAGGGGCAGCGTTTATGGAGGGCGCAGCCACTTGGCGGGTTGAGCGGACTTGGTAGTTCACCTTGTAGGGTCAAATCGTTTTTATGGCCATTTACCGTTGGTGCCGCAGCCAATAATGCAATAGTGTAAGGATGTTTTGGCGCGTTATAAATCGCTTCTTTAGGGCCGTGTTCGACGGCTTGACCTAAATACATGACCATCACATCATCAGCGACATGACGTACGACCGATAGATTGTGCGAGATAAAAACGTAAGCCGTACGATACTCATCCTGCAAATCCATAAATAGATTTAAGACTTGCGCCTGAATGGATACATCGAGCGCGGAAGTCGGTTCATCAGCGACGACGATTTTAGGATTGAGCATCATCGCGCGGGCGAGGGCAATCCGTTGGCGCTGACCACCCGAAAACATATGCGGATAACGACCAGCATGTTCGGGACGTAGACCAACATTTTTCATCATCTCGTTGATTTTGTCACGCTTGTCTTCTTTAGACAATTTGGTATGGATATCCAATGGCTCAGTCAACTGATAGCCGATAGTATGGCGTGGGTTCAAGCTGCCATAAGGGTTTTGGAATACCATTTGAATTTCGGTACGTAAGTCTTTGAGCGCCTTTCTACTATAGCCAGTGGTGCCTTCATCATTGATAAATAGCTCACCGTGTGTAGGCGCTTCGATCAGCGTCAGCTGGCGGGCAAGAGTTGATTTACCGCAGCCTGACTCACCAACGACGGCCAATGTCTTGCCAGCTTCAAGCTCGAAAGAGACACCATTGAGCGCTTTTACGTAGGCTTTTGCTTTGCCCAGACCTTGTGATACTGGGTAGTGCTTGTGTAGATTATCTGCTTTTAGGACCACTTTATTACTCATACTTGTGACTCCAAGGTAGCAGCGTGAGAGGGGCGAGAAGTAATATTAGAATCAATACAACGCACCTTGCCATTGGGTGTATCTAAAATAGGTGGCGGTACTTCGCAAGCAGGTTCTTTATACGGGCAACGAGGAGACAGTAAGCAGCCGCTTGGGCGATCGTATTGACTTGGCACGACACCGGGCAAGCTGTTTAGACGGTCTTGACCGATAGCCAGTTCAGGGATGGCTTGTAGCAATGCCTCGGTATAAGGATGTGCAGGATTTTGAAAAATCTCTGGCACGGTACTGGTTTCCACCACTTGTCCCGCATACATGACCGCGACATCACGTGAGTTCTGTGCGACCAGTCCCAAATCGTGGGTAATTAATACCATGGCCATTTGTTTTTCGCGTTGCAATCGGCTGAGCAAATCCATGATTTGCGCCTGTACTGTGACATCCAAAGCCGTGGTTGGTTCATCTGCGATAAGAAGTTTTGGCTCGCAAGCAATAGCCATCGCAATCATAACCCGTTGACTCATACCGCCTGATAGTTGATGCGGATAGACCTTGAGACGATTCTTTGCATCGGGCATCTCGACCAACTCTAACAGCTCTAAGATACGTGTTTGTACTGCTGCGCCTCGTAAACCAAGATGCTTGCGTAGCACTTCACCTAGCTGCATCTCAACAGTAAAGCTTGGATTTAGGCAAGACATCGCATTCTGAAAAATCATAGAGATGTCTTTGCCAATGATGCCGCGTCTCTCTTTGGCTGACATACTGAGCATATCTTTATTATCAAACACCACTCGTTGTGCGCGAACTGTTGCAGAAGGTGGCAATAGACCCATCAGCGCCATCATGGTGACTGATTTACCTGAGCCAGATTCACCCACGACAGCGATGACCTCCCCTTGGGTAATCTTTAATGACACATCATCCACTGCGCGAAAGGCACGCACCCCTTGTCCGAAAGTGACAGACAGGTTTTCAATATCTAACAGCAATGGTGAGTCTTTTGTTGATGCACCATTCATAGACGTATGAGTGATAGGCGTATTAATTAATGGTTCAGTCATCTTAGGTCACCTGCTTTAATTTAGGATCTAGCGCATCGCGTAAGCCATCACCAGTCAGGTTAATCGATAGTGCAGCCAAGAAAATAGCGACACCCGGCCAGATTGCTAGCCAAACATTACTTTGAATATATTGACGCGCCGTACCTAGCATCGCGCCCCATTCGGCATCAGGTGGCTGTACGCCAAAGCCTAGGAAACCAATCGCACCTGCTTCTAAAATAGCAGACGAGAAAATCATCGTCGCCTGTACGATAAGCGGTGCCATACAGTTGGGTAAAATGGTGATAAACAATAAACGCAGTACGCCAGCACCCATCACTTGTGAAGCAATAAAGTACTCACGTTGTAGCTCCACCATCGCAGTCGCACGAGTTAACCGAATAAAAGGCGGCGTACAGACCAGTGCGATTGTAATAATCGTATTGGTCATAGATGGCCCTAAGATAGCAGCAATGATAATGGCCAATAGCAAGCTCGGATATGACATCAGGATATCATTGACCAACATGACCGCTTTGCCCCAGACCTTTGGCCAAAATGCGGCACTCAGACCTAAAGAAATACCAACCAACATCGCCAGAGTTGTCGCGCTTAGACCGATAAACAATGAATAACGCGCGCCATACATCACTCGAGACAATGTATCTCGGCCCGCATCATCAGTACCTAGCCAAAACATCGCATTGCCACCATCTAAAAAGGCAGGCGGCAATTGCTCTTGACCGGTGAACAGTTCATAAGGATTATGAGGCGCAATAGCAGGCGCAAGTATGGCAACTAGGACCATCAATGCCAGTACGATAAAACCAATCACGGCGCCTTTGTTTCGGCAGAACGTCGATAAAAATAGCTGCCAAGATGACGGCGGTGTGGCTGCCATCAGATTGACATCAGAGGGGAGAACAGAAGGCTTCATGAGCATTTCCTATAGTGGCTAGCGCATTGGATTTGTTTAGGCTTCCTTTCCTGACAATCATTAGAAATTTGCCAAAAAGCTTTATAACCATGCAAGTGCTAATCATCACTATTTATAATGTGAGTATTTATCAATGTTAGATTAAGAAGTATGGCGAATACGTGGATTAATCAGACCATACAAAATATCAATAAATAAACTAACCAAAATCAGAGCGGTGGCGACCAATAAAATACCATTTTGTACAATAGGATAATCACGAGTGAAAAACCCATCGAGTAGCCAATTACCAACGCCTGGCCAACTAAAGATAGTCTCGGTAATAATGGCACCTGCAAGCAATGTCGCCATCTGTAGGCCGACGACCGTAACCACAGTAATCAAGGCGTTACGCATTACGTGGACCAGTATCACTCGGCGTGGAGATAAGCCTTTGGCTCGCGCTGTACGCACATAGTCCTCATCCAATACCTCTAGCATCGCAGAGCGTGTCATCCGCGCAATCATTGCTAACGGAATGGTCGATAAGGCGATAGAGGGTAAGATAAAGTGTTTGACCACGTTCCAAAACGCGCCAGGCTCTCCTGAGCTTAGTGAGCCGAGTAACCATGACCCATACAGTGGTTGCACATCTAAAAACTGTGCGACAGATATCACCCCAGCGACGGGCAGTAGACCTAAATAATGAGCGAAGATACCAGTCAGGATGGGACCTAATAAATAGATAGGCATAGAGTAGCCTGCCAACGCGCCTGACATGAGGGTGTAATCAATCCATGTACCACGGCGCAAGGCAGCAAAGATGCCTAAGCTAACACCAATGACACTAGCGATAACAATAGCGCATAACGCCAACTCTAAAGTAGGAACAAAGTGGGCAAAAAAGTCTTGTAATACGGGGGTACGGGTACGAAAAGACTCGCCAAAATCACCCGTCAATATACCAGTCAGATAATCCCAATATTGGGCTACAAGAGGTTTGTCTAACCCCAGTCGCTCTAGGGCGCGAGCGTGTAGCTCTGGATCGACCATACGCTCGCCCATCATAATCTCTACCGCATCTCCAGGGACGAGACGAATCAGAGTGAAGGTCGATAGGGTCAAGCCAAGATAGACAGGAATGAGAATAGCGATTCGACGCAGAATATAAAGTAGCATGGGCTGCTCAATAGTTGTGATTCAATGATAAGAGGGCTTTCGATGATATGAGGGTTCGCGACAACGCGTTTAATGCAGATGAATACGGCTGGTGCAGGAAACCTGATCCAGCCGCATGTAAATTAAACCATTATGTACGTCGTATCGAACGTAATCAGTCAGGGTTATTCGACCTTCACGCCATCGAAGCGTATTGAGCCAAGTGGGCTGATTTTATAATCGACCACATTTGGTGCGGTGAATACCGTCACTACCGAATGCGCCATTGTCGTCCAAGGAAGCTGCTCTTTGAATATCTGCTGAGCTTGCTCGTATTCACTGACACGCTCATCTTGATTGTTAATCTGACGGGCGTTGGTCACCAAATTATCGAAGTCTTTGTTACACCAGCGCGAGTAGTTGTTACCACCGACCGCGTCACAAGACAGTAATGAGCCAAGCCAGTTGTCTGGATCACCATTATCGCCAGTCCAGCCGGCTAGAATGACATCAGGCTCGCCTTTAGCAGCGCGTTTTAGGTACTCACCCCACTCATAAGTCACAAGCTTGGTATCGACGCCAATCTTCGCCCAATCTGCTTGTAGCATTTCAGCCATTAGCTTGGCATTTGGGTTGTACGGACGCTGAACTGGCATATACCATAGATTGATAGAAAGATTATCCGCGCCAGCTTCTTTGATTAGTGCTTTTGCTTTTTCGACGTCGTAAGGCGCATCTTTAAGTGACTCATCATAGCCCCACTGCGTTGGCGGCATTGGATTGGTTGCCTTGAGGCCTTCGCTCTGATAAACCGCATTGATAATAGCGTCTTTGTTGATCGCCATATCTAATGCTTGACGCACTTTAAGATCGCTCAGTTGAGGTTTTTCTACGTTATAACCGACATAGCCGACGTTGAAGCCAGGCTGATCGAGAACAGTAGCCTTACCTGATTTTTTGACAGATTCGATTTCGGCAGGTTTTGGATAAGCGGACACATGACATTCGCCAGCTTGCACTTTTTGAGCACGAACTGCTGAGTCTTTCGTGATGACAAACACTAGGTTGTCGATATAGATGTCGTCTTTATTCCAATAGTCTGGGTTTTTGGTATAACGAATTTGCGCGTCTTTCTGATATGAGGTAAAGACGAAAGGTCCAGTACCGACGGGCTTAGTATTGATATCAGCAGCATTGCCAGAGGCTAGCAATTGATCTGCGTACTCAGCAGAACCAATGTAAGCAAAAGGCATTGCTAGGTTCTGTAAGAACGGCGCATTGGTTTCGCTAAGGGTGATTTTTACCGTATAGTCGTCAACCTTTTCGATATCAGAGATAATATCAGGTAGCCCCATCCCGACCGAATATGGGAATTCAGCAGGATAAGCTTTGTTAAATTCAAAGTCTGGGTCAGTGATACGTTCTAGCGTAAAGACAATGTCATCCGCGTTGAAATCGCGAGTCGGAGTAAAGTAGTCAGTTGTACCGAACTTAACCCCTTTACGTAGATTAAAGGTATAAGTCTTGCCGTCTTCGCTAATATCCCAGCTCTCCGCAAGTCCTGGTTGAATCTCAGTTTCCGCTCTTTTGAATTCTACCAAGCCATTGTAAATAGGGAAGGCACTCGCATCAAAATCCGTACCTGAAGTATATTGCGCTGGATCGAATCCAGCAGGGCTACCTTCTGAGCAATAGAGCAATGTTTTGGCGGCTTTGGCATCTGAGCTAGCAGCAGAGTCATCCGTAGTTTTGTTGTCTCCACTACAGGCGCTGATACCTAAGACAAACGTCGCCAACATCGTAAGTTTGAAGAGTGATTTTTGCATTATTACATCCTATGTAATGGTAGGTAGGTACTCATGTATCCATGCGTTCGTACTCGAGCATGAATACGATGAGAAAGCGTTTAGTGACCTCTAAAGTGTCTATCTATGCAGTATTTTATATATACAAAATAAAACATATTAAAGGTTGTTATAACTTTAAATTATATAGATGGAAACTAAAAATATAAATAAGTCGTTCGAATATACTCTCTTAATCTGTGATAATGCAAGCGATAAATAGACTAATTTTGATAAAAAATGCACGGTTTTGTCGTATTTAGTATCAATAAGATATTAAATACTAGATTCTATGGCTTTATGTTTGTTTATTCTAAGTAGCAAAGAGGCATATTTTTAGATTGCTAATGAGTTACAATGTTACTAAGTGTAAACAATTAGAAATAATAAGGTTATGTCTCTTTGACGTACTCAGCTATAATCCGTTTGTCCAACGCAGCACTAAACAGGGCTATGATTTGCCTTAATGAGATCGGCTATTTTTTCGGCAATCATAATAGTTGGCGCATTGGTATTGGCGCTAATAAGCGTTGGCATCACTGAAGCGTCGATAACTCGTAGTCCGCTCACACCTCGTACCTTTAATTCCAAATCAACCACAGAGCTGTCATCTGAGCCCATGCGGCAGGTGCCTACTGGATGGTAGATAGTATCTGACTTATTGCGGATATAGCCGAGCATGCCGTCTTTTTCGAGGTAAGGGGCAGGATAGTCTTCAGTGATGTACTTAGCGAGTGCGGACTCTTGCATGATGGCGCGAGTACGCTCGGCACCGGCAACCATGTACTCTACGTCTTTTGGGTGCGACAGATAGTTTGGATCGATCAAGACAGCATCGGAAGGGTCGGCTGAGTCCAATCTGACAGTACCTCGACTTTCAGGCCGTAAGTAGCAACTGTGACAAGAGACAGCAAATCCGCGTCTGAGATCGCGACCGTGCTCTATCACGCGTGAGATGACAAAGTGCAGCTGTGTATTTGGCCACTCCTTTGGATCGTCACCGACGCTAAAGAACGCACCCGCTTCTGCATAATTGGTAGACAGCAGCCCTGTACCATCTTTTCTCCACTGCCGAATACTTTTGGTCAATGTCGCAATCGATGCCATGCCAATACCGATGACATCAGTCGTATTGACCTTATAATCAAAGACGACGTCTAAGTGATCCTGCAAATTACCACCAACTTCAGGTGCATCTACTACCACATCGATACCATGAGACTGCAAATGCTCTGCAGGACCGATACCTGAGAGCATCAGGACTTTGGGTGAACCAAACGCACCACCTGATAGTAGGACTTCATGACGCGCCGTGACAGTATGTTCGACACCATCTTTTTCGTAGACGACGCCTGCCGCTTGATTGTCTTCAATAATGACGCGGTTAGCCTGTGCATGAGTGATAACAGTCAGGTTGGCACGGTTTTGTACAGGATGTAGATAGGCGGCCGCAGCGGAGCAGCGTTGACCTTGTTTTTCACCATGGAAATGAGTGACTTGATACAATCCTGTACCGTCTTGCTTTTCGCTATTAAAGTCGGTGTTATGATCTAAGCCATTGGCAATCGCAGCTTCTACGAATGCTTTTGAGATGTCTCGCGGACTGAGTAGGTCGCTCACATGCAGCGGCCCGCTATCGCCATGTAGATCATCGCTACCACGAACGTTGTTTTCAGCTTTGATAAAGTAAGGCAATACATCGTCAAATCCCCAGCCAGTACAGCCTTGCTCTACCCAGCGCTCATAATCTAGCTTACTACCGCGCGTATAGATCATGGCATTGATAGCTGATGAGCCGCCCAAACATTGTCCACGCGGCTGAAAACCTTTACGGTTATTAAGGTGCTCTTGAGGGGTGGTGTGAAAGCACCAATTGTTTAATTTAAGCGGTTTACCAGGAACCATCAGAATCAGTCCAGCAGGCACGCGTACTGCTAGATCTTTGCCATCACCGCCATACTCTAATAAACAGACACTGATATCTGGGTTTTCAGTGAGACGGCTGGCGAGCACGCAACCTGCTGATCCACCACCGACAATGACATAGTCAAATGTTGTGTCAAATTCCATTTTATATTCCTTATAGCATCCATGCTAATTAAAATAGGGTACGCTTTACAGTAACTATTATTCTGCTGAAATAATAAAATAAAAATGACTCTGCGGTATCTGTTTGCGTCAATATCGTAGGACAAGCTAAGACTGTTATATTCGGTACATCGTCTGGAATTAATGCTACTTAATGTTGCGTCAAACGTCCTTATATCGCACAGATTTCTGAGCGTACGATAAAGCGTTTGCCTTCAGGGATTTCTAACGAAAAACTCGCACCGCGCCCATTGACGACATCAATGGTGAGATCCGTATGTTGCCATAGATTGTACTGTGCCTTACCCATATAAAATGGACAGCCAGCAAGCTCACCAACCAACACATCCTGACCACCCACTTTGAACTCTCCTAATGGATAGCACATGGGCGAGCTACCGTCACAGCAGCCACCTGATTGATGAAACATCAGCTCACCGTGCTTAGATTTCAATAGCTCAATTAACGCTTTACAAGATTCTGTTGCTGCCAGTTTCATATCGTACTCCTTCTTATGGCCCATCCATGGTTTATATAATTGCTCTCTAGTATCAGTATGCCACAGTCAAATCAAAAAGGTCGCATCATCTTCAGACACATCACAACTGGCATATGACTAAAAAGATACGACCTTCGGCTGATAATTGACAGTTGGAATAACTATGTAATAAGCTTATAACGCTGTCATTTTACTATCCGTTATTGATTATAGTCGATGACGATACGACCTTCGATCTTGCCATTACGCATCCGCTCAAAAATATCATTGATGTTCTCTAACGGCTCAGCTTTGACGGTCGCTTTGACTTTGCCAGCCGCTGCCATATCTAGCGACTCTTGTAAGTCAAGACGTGTGCCAACGATAGAGCCGCGTATGGTGATACCATTGAGTACAGTATCAAAGATTGACACCGGGAAGTCGCCAGTGGGGAGCCCGTTACATACTAAAGTACCACCGCGACGTAACATGCTTAAGGCTTGATCAAAAGCTTTTGATGATACTGCAGTGACTAACACGCCATGAGCGCCACCGATTTTTTCTTGTAGCAACTCGCCTGGGTCTGTATTTTTGGCATTTACCGTCACTGTTGCCCCCAGCTTTTTGGCGAATTCAAGTTTTTCGTCATCAATATCAACAGCAGCAACATTGAGCCCCATGGCAATGGCATATTGTACAGCCATGTGACCAAGGCCGCCGATACCTGAAATAACAACCCAGTCGCCTGGCTTGGTGTCGGTCATTTTAAGACCTTTATATACCGTGACGCCCGCACATAAAACAGGGGCAATCTCAATGGAGTCGACACTCTCAGGAATAATGCCAACATAGTTGGCATCTGCAAGGACGTATTCTGCAAAGCTACCGTTCACTGAGTAACCAGAGTTTTCTTGCTTTTTACATAAGGTTTCCCAGCCACCCAGGCAATGCGTACAGTGACCACAAGCAGAGTATAGCCATGGCACACCAACGCGGTCACCTGCTTTGAGATGAGTTACGCCGTCACCGACCGCCGTGATCACGCCGACACCTTCATGACCTGGGATAAATGGTGGGCTTGGCTTAACAGGCCAGTCCCCCTCAACCGCATGTAAATCAGTATGACAGACGCCTGAGGCGTGCATTTTGACAACTATTTGCCCAGCACCTGCGGTTGGAATGTCGACTTCTTCGATTTTTAATTCTTGACCGAACTCATGTAATACAGCGGCTTTCATTTTGTTAGTCATAATAAGCTCTCTTTTATGGGTGATGGATAGATGTCGATATAAAAAGTTGTTGCGATATTGCATTCAAAATATGCAAACACCGTATTTTGAAAGCAAGACTGCTACAAATTTTCCCTGCTGCGCGCCTAAGCGCATTAGAGGATATAAAAATTCGTCTCAGTTTTTTTATTTAGATCGTTGTAGCGAGCGGGCTATGTAACACTTGTGATAACCCGCTCCA
>Ga0208014_1000805_pt1 | contig 11356 bp, 3 predicted proteins | sample 25_taG_FD_184099 | JGI IMG/M metagenome (GOLD analysis project Ga0208014, IMG submission 184099) | Marine viral communities from Cariaco Basin, Caribbean Sea - 25_WHOI_OMZ (SPAdes) (version 2) | ecosystem: Environmental > Aquatic > Marine > Oceanic | place: Caribbean Sea: Cariaco Basin...
AGTACAAAGCAGCAGGTGATGACTATAATGCGATCATGGTACAGGCATTATCTGATCGCTTAGCAGAAGCCTTTGCCGAGCATCTACACGAGCTCATCCGTAAAGAGTATTGGGGTTATCAACCGACTGAGTCACTCACCAATGATGAGATGATTAAAGAGAAATACGTCGGCATCCGCCCTGCACCTGGCTACCCTGCTTGTCCTGAGCATACGGAAAAAGGCAAATTGTTTGATTGGCTCGGTACGGTAGATGCAATCGGTACAACGCTAACTGAAAGCTATGCGATGTGGCCTGCGTCATCAGTCAGCGGATTCTATTACTCGCATCCTGATAGTGAGTATTTCAACGTCGGCAAAATAAGCCGTGATCAGTTAGAGAGTTATGCTGAGCGTAAAGGCTGGGATATGAAGACTGCTGAGAAGTGGTTAAATCCGAATTTGTAGGAGTGTTTTATTAAACAACAGAAAAGCGGGCTTCTATTTGAAAGCCCGCTTTTTTAAATGATAGACTAGCAAAATAACAAATATGTATATCTAATTCTAGCTCTCGCTAAACATATTAATAATTTCCCAGTCGTTTCCAAGACTTTCTCTCAAATCATTTAATCTATCTTCATGAACAGCGAAACATAGCAAATCCATTGGGCGTGAAAAACCTACATACATCATTTTAGATGCCTCAACCTGCCTACTCTTACTTAAATCTATTTCTCCCCCAAGGAAAAAATTTTTAAGCTTTTTAGCTTCATAGCCGTGATAGTAAGACTCTAGATATAAAGTGGCACAATGGGTTTGTCCCTTTGCAGAATGCACACTTGTAATATCGATTTCAAATCCATCTTCATAATAACTATTCGATTGCGCTATAATTTCAATACCTTCAACCTCTCTAATATCTTCATCTGTAATGAATCGCTGACACTTATTAACCGAACATTCAAAAAACTCTAATAGCTCTGGGACAAAAGACTGTATGTTTACCAATACATCATCAATATCACCTTTGACCACGCCAACAGACCACTGGTAAAGCTTAAGCTTAAATTTAGCATAAAGCTCTTCGTTTTCATCTTTTATCTTGTTAAGTAATTTACGTTTTGTATAAAACATTGAGTTATTTGGACTATTATCTTTTATATTTTCTATTCTTAGTATTTTGATAAAAGCGTTCAATATATTTTTTCTGATAGGTGCTAGAGTATTCGTATCTTTTAGATGATGGGTCAGATACTCTTTTAGGCACTTATAGTCAATTTTTGGACTATTCGTATTAACATCAAATGAAGTAAAATAATCTTCTAATCTTAACCTAGAAATATCATTCCGACTTGCTTCATCTTCTTTCCAATTGACACTCCATGCAATTGCCTTAATAGGCTTTCTACCAAAGTTGGGCAACTTTTCCTCGTTATAATATTGATGCACCAAACGTGAGAAAAAAGGAATAACCTTCTTTATAGTCTCATTATTAAAACATAGAATATGAGGCCTTAGGAGTGCACTGTGATTATTACCCTGAACCGCATAATCAACAGCGTTTACAGCTAAACGATTAACTATATTTGAAATATTTGGACTAAGTCTATGGCTGTTTGCTAAAGGTAACGTTGGTTCTCTTTGTTGCCATATAGAGTTAGCATCTGATTTTCCCAAATTGTATATAGCTTGATTTATGTCTCCAACTCTCTGTAAGATACAGTCACAATTATTTCGATGAAATAATTTCTCTATTAGCTCGTATTGGTGTTGTCCCATATCCTGCATTTCATCAACAAAGACGAAAGGAAAGCGCTTTTGGAGTATTTCTAATATTCCAGTCGACATAATTGCGTCTTCTGCAATTATGTAGGCATCATCAAAATGCAAACAGCCTGACCTAAGAATATCTATTTTAATATCTCTAAGGCACAGATAAGACTGGGAACTTTTTTCATTCTTATTTTGTAGACATACATTTCCATGCAAACCTTCAACTAAATTTAAATCTTTATCAAACCTAAGATTTAAAAAATATTTCTCCGGATCATTCTTTCTCTTTAACCAATTAAAAGTACTATAATTTATATTTTTTAGTTTGGAATATCTTCTTAAAGCAAACTCTTCATATATCTCATTGTCTAATCTACTTATTTTTCTTTTAAATATATTACTATAATAAGGAATTGCTAAAAACGTATCCACAAAACTTTGGATCGTACCTATGAAATTAGGGTAAGCGAATAATTTTGGACAATAGCTTTGAATTCGATGTTTAATTTCATCAATAGCAGCATTTGTATGGGACAACACCAATATACCAACACCACCTTCAAGCGGTAACTTAGTTTCTAGTATTACTAACTTAGCTAGTAATGCAGTTGTTTTCCCACTTCCAAGGACTGCTTGCAAGTCTATCGTTTGCATATTTTTGATAAAGTCTCTACGTTCTTCATCGAAAGACTGACCATCTACTAGTAATAGCTTTTCTGCGTAATTTATATCTTCATCCGTTATCAGCATTATCGCTTACTCCTGCTACATAGCGGATGGCATCAAGTAAATATCCTATGTAATCATCGTTTTGATCTAGTTCAATTTCACGTTCACTTTCGATTTTATCCAAATCTTCATCTATTACACTAGCTAATCTACAAGCAACATCTGTTTTATGCAGTCCACCATTAATAAGCTTTCTTGCAAGCTCTAATTCATAGTCATTATCCCAATTAGTTTTTGTGTGGGAATCTTTCAGCGTTTGTTTAAACTCTTTCTTTAAGGTTGTCGATTTCAATAACGAATATTCTAGAGTCCATGATGGTGCAATGAAATATTTAATATTATTTCTATTCTTATCTTCCATTTCGGTCTTTTTAGTTATAATCTGAGACTCGATCAATTTTTCATCTAATTTATTAAAATTATTTTCAGTTCTTTCATAGACCTGTATATCAAGATCAGTAACCACGGCAACAGGTATTTTCATATGTGGTTCATTTTCGCGTAAATATATACGAATATAGTGTTCAAAACCGATATTCCCAATATTAACAATTGAAATACCCTGCGCTGTTAGGTCTATACCTATAAGCTTAGCAAGGCTAGGTAGTAATATTTCCTCAGACCAACCTTCAACAAAAATAACTCCTTTTGCAAAAAATAAATTAGCTTTTGTTGTATCTAGAAACTTCTCTAAAAATTTATAATTATCTTTTTCGAGCTTAGTGTGATTACTTCCCATAGGAAAAGCGTTTCCGCCATAACAAACAATAAGATTTTGCAATTTGAGTTTAGATACTAAATTAGGACTATGAGAAGTAAGAATCAGTTGAATATCATCTTGTTTCTGTAAGTATTCTACTACTTGCATTTGAGCCTGAGGATGAAGATGAGCTTCTAATTCCTCAATCAAACCAAGACGTAAACCTGTCCAGTTTTGCTTATTCAAATGTAATAATTCAGTCGCCATAAATAGACGATTTAGCGTTCCTAAACCAAGATTAATTTCATTTTTAAGCCCAAGGGTCAATTTTTCGAGAATGCTTTTTAAAGTATTCTCACTTGCGAAAAACTCGGTTTCAGCATGTGCACCGTAAAAGTTCTGTACATACTTATCGATATTGTCTTTTATTTTTTTACCATCTTGCGGAACTGTTGAACTACTAGTGGGCACAGGACTATTGACTTGCAAATTACCTTCAAAATATTCAGTCATACTACTGTTAAGTTGTTTGAACAAACTGAGTAATTCATGGTTGTCTTCTTTTCCTTTAAATGCCACATCTCCTAAAAGGACTTGAGCTAATCGGGAGTTTCTCTTTGCTACTAACTCGTTTTTAGCGTCTCTGAATGGTTTTAAATAAGTAGCTTTCAAGTAATCTCTTGCTTCGGCTGTTAATGGATAACCCTCATCATCTGCGCCTGCTCTAACATCAGAAGGTAGCACTCTCTCTTTTATTCGGCGAACGTCATATATAAGTTTTAGATACGGAGTTACTTTTCCACCATTGTCTGTATCCCAACCCAACCACTCTGTGAAATGTGCAGCTTCTTCGTCTAATAAATTTGAAAACTTAAGCTCAATCCTGAATCTTAAAGAGTCTTGGAAAAAATCTTCATCTTCCACTCGAATGTAATCATAACTGTGCGTTTTTAAGACCAGTTTAATAGCATCGACAATTGCAGTCTTACCTGAATCATTTTCACCAATAATAACATTAAGCCCTTTGGTAAATTCAAGATTGAGACTTGGCTTAGAAAGTTCAAAAGTTTTTGAACCAAATTTACGATAATTCCATAACTTTATATTTGATAGATGCATACTCGTCCCTGATGTATATTAAAATTGTTCAATGTTCTGTTTATTCTACTTTACCCTTACCCCGCCGACACCGCTCCGAACAATAAATCACCTGCTCCCAATCCTTCTCCCATTTTTTACGCCACGTAAACGGGCGCTGACAGACGGGGCAGGTTTTTTGCGGTAGGTTTACCTTTTTATGTGCCATCGTCTGCTCCCTTATGTCTACATAGCTCTATTTCATTACTAACGACTACTTATCTTCTTTTTGATGATCTAGCCCTTCATACTTTTTCACCCGTCGGCATTGGTCGGAGCAATAGACCATGCTCTCCCAGTTTTTATCCAACTTTTTAGTCCAACTAAACTCGCGCTCGCAGACAGGGCAAAGTTTTTTGCGGACGTTCTTCTTTTTGTGCGCCATAATTTTCTCATTGGTTTGATATAGTCGATTCACTATCATCGGATACGGTGTCAGGCTTTCTTTACCTACTGTTTGTAGCACGCTTACTCGCCATCATTGTATCCAAAGTAGCTGTTGCCGACTATATTACCACTGTCTCTTAACTATCAGCCCTATTTATAGTGCTATTCATAAGTGATGTTCATAAGTGCAAGTCATCAGCATTGCTCGTAAGCGTTAATAATTAATCGTCAGCCATTAATCAGTAGCTATTAATCATAGTCGTCAAAGATTTTATTGAGTCTGTTGAGGCTATTGACGATTAGCTTGCCTGATTGATCGGTACTGGTATCAATCGCCAGCTTCTCATCCATCCGCATCGTCAATGGCTCTAATGCTTGCTTGAGGGCAGTTGCCATAAGTGCGGTCTGCTGAGTGATGTCAGTCGCATCGCTATCTGCAGTTTGATTCTCTCCATTCTTAGCTAGAGTCTCAGTTAAACTATTAGACAAGCTATTCGCCATTTTCTGTGCCAGCTCTTCAACGGCATTGACCAGCTGCACCATCAGTGCTTTTTGCACGTCTTGGTTTTGCTTGAGATACTCGCTTTCCGCCTTTCCAATATTATGATCATGCTTATAGATTTTTATCAGCTGATTCATACCTTTTTCAAAGCCAATATCGATACTATCGCTGACGGCTTTGGCATTGTTGAGCACGCTATCAGCAAGGATTTTCTGTGCTTCTAATTGAGCGTTTAGCTGGGCATCGAGTTGCGCTTGTTGTCCTGCTTCTCGTAAACGAGCAATTTGTTCAGGATCATTTTTCGTTAAGTATTTTTCAAACTGGCTACTGATGGCATTGAAGCCACTCGCCAAGTCGACCAACTGCGCGACGATTCGCGCGCCTGTATCACCGTCTTCGCCGCCCATGGCTTTATTACGTAAGAAGTCGGCTTTGATTTGCGCCCAACGCGTTTTTTCTGCATCGGTTAAGGTGCCGCGCATCTCGCCAAGCTTGAGCAAGTTGCTCTCTGCGCCTTGGGTCAATAGCTGCGACTCGCCCAGATAGTGATCGTCTATCAGCTGGTTTAGCTCATTCTCATTCATGACCGCCGACAGCTTTTCGGTCATCTTATTCATATTACGATAACTGCCTTGTAGCTTAAATATCGGCTCAACGCGATATTTATCATCTTGCGAGGCGGAGGCGATATAGGCTTGGTTGACGTCCAAAATGACTGCTTGCACGGCAAACATATGACGCAAGATGGCGACAATTTCGTTGATCTCTGAGGTGCTATATGGATAGGTCAGATCGCTGCTTTGCGCTTGCGCAAGGTTGGCATTATCCGTTTTTGCCATTTTGATCAAGCGATGCACATCGCTTAAATCGCGATTTGCCAGTGGTGCGAGGACACTATTAGAAGTCAGGGAGTTTTCGATATAACTGAGCGCAAAGATATCTTCCATACCGCTCATAATATCGCCTAAGTTATAGATATCGGCGCGGTTGGCGAGCATGTCAGGCACTTTAAAGGCTTCGCCGCTCTCGGTATACGGGTTACCCGCCATGACCACACAGAACTTTTTGCCGCGCATGTCATAGGTCTTGGTTTTGCCTTGCCAGACGCCATCGATACGGCGTGTCCCATCACCGAGTGAGATAAACTTCTGCAAAAACTCCGCGTGCGTATGCTGAATATCATCAAGATAGAGCATGACGTTATTGCCCATCTCAAAGGCTAAGTTAATTTTATTCAGCTCTTCTCTTGCCGTGGCATTAGGGGCTTTTTCGGGATCTAATGAAGTGACGTCATGACCGAGTGACGGACAATTAATCTTCATAAAGATCAGACCGAGACGATTGGCCACATACTCCATCAAGGTGGTCTTACCATACCCTGGTGGCGATATCATCATCAGGATACCCATCAAATCCGTCCGCTTATCCTCGCCGACCGTACCCATCTGTTTGGCAAGGTTATCACCAATAAGTGGCAGATAGCTCTCATTAATCAGGCGGTTACGCACAAATGAAGACAAGGGACGCGGCATAAATTCGTCCAGTCGCAAGGTTTCTTTTGACTTGTGTAATATCTCTGAGCGCATGGCCAGATAGCGTCTATACGCTGGAATCACTTGGGTATCATGATGATGCAAACGATCTAAAAAGTCATCAACGGCAAAGGCTAGGCTCTGCTGATAAATACGCGAATGCTCACCCAATAAACCGTTAACTTGTATCTCAAGCGACACCTTGCCCGTGTGACGCGCAAAGCTTTGCACTTGATTGAGCGGATTGTTGATACTGGTCAGTGACGTTGATGATGACGCTTGAGGTGAAGAGAACGATAAGGTGGTAGCGGCATTAGCTGTGCCTTTATTCGCGCCGCCTTTATCGAAACTCGCGCCTGAGTCAATCAGGCGCTGTACCAAAGCTTCACGCTGCGCGTCATTTAGTTGAGTGAGTAGTACAGCAATGGCTTCGGGCACATAATGACGACCGCTCTCTAGCTGCTGTTTGCGTAGTGCCTCTTTTTCTTGACGTTCAACCAACTGCGCTTCACTCAGCGCCTCGCCTGCCTCATCCGTGCCATCATCTGCTGCGTTAGCCGACTCACTATTACCGTAAGTCTTATCAAGCAGTGCATGAAACCATGTGGCTAGTAGCTCATAGGCTGATTTGGGTTGGAAACCGAGCTTACCGATTGAGGACTGTAGCTGCGCAAAACTGGCATTACTTTGCGTACTGACGGGCGAGCGACTCAGCGTTTTGCTTAGCTGCTCGCACAACTGCTCGGCTTGCTGGCTGGTCTGCCAATTCACTGTATTATATGCGGCAGCATTTGATTCCGTTGACTGCCCCATGACACTGACCAAGTATTCACTCGCCAGCTGTACATAGCTTGGCTTAAAAATATTGGTGTTATGAACATCGCTGATAGTTGAATCTGGCTCTGACTCCAATACAGCATCTGACGGCTGCTTAGCATCATTACTACTGCTAACACGCTCGTCACGATAGGCCGCGACAAAACGGTGCATCACTTGGCTCATATCCTCAACCAGTAAGGATTTGGCAGTGTCACTACCAAGGGCACGGCGCAATTGCTCAGCGGTCGCCGCTCTATCCGTCCAATTATTTGCGCGGGTTAGCACTGATTCATTCAACCAATTGTCATAGCCAAATTGACGCAGGCTATCTAAACCTAGTGCTTGTACGATATTTAACTGCCAATAGAACAGTTGCGCCAGTGCGCGGACTTGCGGCGTATAAATCAGTAGCCCGGCCTCGCGCAACGTTGGCAGTATTTGCATCAACAGTAACGTGGCATCATGGTCATGAATGCCCTTGTCATAACCGAGCTGATAACGCGGGGTCGCGTAGGTTTTGACCAGCTTTGCCAGCGGACTGTCATCATCGATATCACCGTTGACGTCCAAGGTAATGACGGTTTCGTCGTATGCTTGGTATAGGCGCGTTTCGGTCAGACCGTCTTGGCTGTTCTTAGCACTCTCGATAATGCTATAGGCCAAGTACTCGGCACGGTAAACAGCATCGGACTCAGAGGCGATATTCATGTCCCAATACGGACGCAGGGCGTTCAGCTCAATATTATTGAGCACTTCATAATAGTCTGTACCTGTTAAATGTAGATTTAAAACACGCTTGCCATCTGACTGCTGACGGCTCAATAAGGTCAAATCTAATGGCTGAGTATTGACCGAAAAACGGTGCTTGCCCAGTTTAATAATCTGACCGCCATCTTCAAACAAGTCCGACTTGTCTTTTAGGCTCTTATAACTCTCGATTTGAATGGCTTTTAGGCGGGCGTCGATGTCATCTGCTTTGACGCTAAAGCCCATCGCTTGCAGCTCTTTTGCGATGTTACGGACTTTTTGTACCAGACCATCAGCCGCAAAATACGTATTTAACGCCTCTTCCTCTGTAAAGCCTGTGACGCCAGTACTTTGCGTGCGTTTTTTAATACTCTCAAGCATCCGCAGCGCGCCATCACCTAAGTTTTGCGCTTTACGGTTGCGAGCATCGAGCAATTGCTGCTTATGGTTTTCAAAGGTCTCGTAAATCTCTTCACGCTTGCTGATGATGTCGGCTAAAAACTGATCGCCGCTGTTGGTCTCTGGATCAGCGAACTGACTCTCCAACTCTTCTAGCTGCACCAACAGCTTAGCCATTTGCTCATCTGATTTCTCAGGGGTATTGGCAATAGATAACGCATTGGCAATCGATTGCCCAAATAGCTTAAACTGCGCACCAAATTGTGCAACGGCCTCCGCTGAGCCTAGATTTTTGCGCTTATGATTGAGTTTGGCTTTGCTCTGATTTAGGCTCGCATAGATAGTCGATATATCATCGATAATTTGCGTACGCACTGTGGCATCGGCCACATCTAATGTGCCTAGTAACTCGGTTAATAAATCTAACCCTTGCGCTGTTTCATCGATTTTTTCCAGTACTGGTTTTAGCTCGGCATTGGTTTCAGCGGTATTTAAACGCTCACTGACATCGACTAATATGCCTTCGTAACTTGATAGTGCCTCTTCACCACTCAAAAACAGCACGGTTTTTTCAGCCAGTTCGCTTTCGGCTTCTTCTAACTGCGTCTGCAATGCTTGTAACTTGTCAGCATCTAGATAACGTAAATCTTCTAAGCTGACCAAACGGCCTTTTTGTCGTCTTAATGCGGACAACTGATCGACATAATCACTGGCAGACTCAAAGCTAGTGACGCGTATCTGCCGCAAAATCTCACTTTGCTGCGTATCGGCATCGGCTAGCGCGGTTTGGGTTTGCTTTTGGATACTTTGTACTTTGGCGAACTCATCAATCACCAGCTCAGCCGTGGCCGTTACTTCTTTAATACTACTGGCGACTTCGCTTAGCTCAGGCTCAGACAACCAATAATAACTGTCAAAGAGTCGGCTGGTATTATTGGTAAGCTCTTCATAGAGCTTTTGAGAGACGCTTTGATTGTCAATGAGACGCGTGATGCTATAAAGGTCTGAGATACCGCGCACCAGTTCTTTATTACCAATCTTGCCATAAAAACTCGTGCTCTCTGGCAGCTCACTCACATACTCGTGTGAGGCATAAGGTGTGTGCCATATCTGCATCGGATGAATACGAGACGGCTCACTTTGGTCGCTAAACAGCACCAAGCGACCATTCTCAGCCAAGGCCATACCGTTGCAATAGATAGGATTTGCCAATTGCTTTTTAATCAAGTTATAAGGGAACAGCCCCGTGACACCCAAGTCTCTATCGTAAAATAAGAATAGAACATCTTCCCCATTTGGCGAGACAATTTTACGCTTAAACCGTAAGTCAGTAGCGCCAACATTATTGGCCTCGAACAGCTTATACTCACCTGTCTGTAGATAATAACCACCCGGAAACATGATGCCGTGGTCTTCTGGTAGCTGAACACACGACTGTCCAATCGCATCCAAACGCAGCACCGCTTCGGTCAAAGTGTTATAAACGAAATAACGGTAGTCATCTTCACGATAAGGCAATATTTTGAGCAGTATTAAACTGCCCACTTTGGCATACGCAATCTCGGCATCGGTAAGCGACTGGGTACGGTCATTGACCGGTTCACTATAAATGCCTTGCCCTGACTGCGTATTGTCCTCAATCTTGATGGTCAAATCGCCACCGACCGTCTCTACAAATATCGTATCCAAGATATTCATATGCGGATATTTGCCGTTGATCATCTGATCGCGTGTGGTTTCTATCCAGTCAAAATCATAGGCAGGCGGCAGTTCAATGTCACGCTCGCCTCGATTGTCCACATAAGCGACTTGCGCCGACTCTGGTGTGCCTTGGCTAAAATCTAGCGCAAAACGGAACACTCGAATATCGGTGATACGCTCGCCAATCTGAAACGCCAACAGCAATTTGCTGTCTTTAACTGTTATTTGAATCAGGCGCGTTTGCTTGTAGTATCGATACAGCTCATTGAAATCTTGGACAAAGGCATCTTGAGCCAAAAAAGTACCTTTTAAGTCAACCTCTTCAAGCTGATACTCTTCTTCATTACTAGCTGGCTCGTTCAGACGATATAGCGACAATACATCCTTGATATTGCTCGCGCGTTTGAGCCCCATAAAAACGTTGTAGCCAAACAGCAAATAATCACCAACCTGCACCATGTCTTGTGCCACACAGTTGTGCTCGGTACGAATACGAGTACGGGCAATAACTTGCATCTGGGTACTGCCAAACTCTTCGAGACGCGCATTATTTAGCGTCTGTGTCTGCTGCTCTAAGCGGCTACCTTGTTCGGTTAAACGCTTTTTGATGAGTTCATAAGCATTGCCTGAAGCAACGGCCTGATCGGTTTGGTTGGCTTGATTAGCATTATCATTGCTGTCTGAATTTGTTGAGTTTTGCGTGTCCGCCATCGTTGCTCGTCCGTTTCTGTTTTTACATAATAAGAGAATTTTGGGCAATAGAGAAAATAAGGAAATATTAAGGCATTTGATAAAGTAGCACTTGGCTAATCTAAAAAAACGAGTGGTCACTGCTATTTTTTTAGATTAACCAACTCATCATGATTCGTCGTTCTAAATCACCCTGAGTTAGCAAAAAAATCTGCCGCCTACACGACAGATTTTTTACTTTAGAAAATATTACTCATTCATA
>Ga0208014_1000810_pt1 | contig 11309 bp, 10 predicted proteins | sample 25_taG_FD_184099 | JGI IMG/M metagenome (GOLD analysis project Ga0208014, IMG submission 184099) | Marine viral communities from Cariaco Basin, Caribbean Sea - 25_WHOI_OMZ (SPAdes) (version 2) | ecosystem: Environmental > Aquatic > Marine > Oceanic | place: Caribbean Sea: Cariaco Basin...
CGGGCGGGCATATCGATATAGAGACACTGCTTCTCACCGAAGTGGGAAACATCCCTGGAGAATATATTCCGCTTGGCGAACTCGGGATCACCGGTGGCCAGGTCCACCACGTTAATGGCGTCCTTACGCTGACGATAAGCTGAGATTTCGGAGCGCACCTTTCTGCGGAACAAGGCGCGGCGTGTGCCGAGATACACCTGCTGGATACAAAGCAGGATCACGGAGCCGGTGAACAGGAAGAACAGCTCCGAGGTGCCTTCATCGGCAATACGGTCAAACAATGACTCGAACATCTAAAACTCGGTTACGGGACGGTACGATTAAGACAATCCAGCGGCGCGAGGATTGTTGACCTTAGCGGCAGTGAGATTCAGCATGAACGCTGGTCACAACCGGCGCAGAGAAAGCAGGTGGTTGCTTGTGAGTAAGTTGGTCATCGTAGTCGTACCTTTTTACGGATGCGGCTCATGATTGTCGCGCCCTGCACTGCTCCACCACCAACTCAGTAAAAGCTCTTCACAAAACCACCCAGCCACAGAACCAGCGCGGCGGCCGCCACACCCGCCAAGTTCGCCACCAGGTCCAGCTCGTTGAATTCTCGCGAGGTCTGCAAGATGGGCTGCAGAGCCTCCAGGGCAAACGCCAAAAAAAGCGCCGCTCCCCAAAACCAGAAAAAACGAACCCCAGTGAAGGCGCAACGGGCGGACAGGACCATGGCCATCAAGGCACCAAGATGCAGCAACTTATCGAATTGGTTGACCTCAAGCGGGTCGACCACCGCCTTGGGAGCGAACATACCCGCCAACACAACAGACCAGATCACCACGCATAGCGACAGCCAAAAGGGCCGGGAATGTCGCATCACAAGGGGCTCATCAGCAACGACCATAACGATCGTCGAACCGGACGATATCGTCCTCGCCCAGATAGGCGCCAGATTGGACCTCAATCAACTCAAGGGGAATACGACCCGGATTTTCCAGGCTGTGCACCTCTCCCACGGGGATGTAGGTGGACTGATTTTCAGTGAGCATAAGAACCTGATTCCCGATCGTTACCCGTGCCGTACCACTCACCACAACCCAATGTTCGGCACGATGATGATGCATTTGGGTAGATAGGCGTGCACCGGGCTTTACCGTAATCCGCTTGACCTGATAGCGCTGTCCACTATCGATAGAGTCGTAGACGCCCCACGGACGATAGACCTCTCGATGGTTCATGTGTTCCTGACGTCCTTCCTTACGGATCTGCTCGACCACCTTCTTGACGTCCTGCACCTGGTCCCGGTGGGCAACCAGCACCGCATCCTTGGTTTCGACAATCACCAGATCCCGCAGGCCCACCGCCGCCACCAGGCGGCTGTCAGCATGAATATAGGTGTCGCCGCAGGCATGCGTCAGAACGTCGCCTTTCAGTACATTACCGTCGGCGTCCTTGTCGCTAACATCCCATAGCGCCGACCACGAGCCGATATCACTCCAATCACCGTCAAGCGACACCATGGCGGCCTGGTCCGTTTTCTCCATCACCGCGTAATCGACGGAATCCGCCGGACAGGCGGCAAGCGCAGCGCGGTCCATGCGAATGAAATGCATATCCCTCTGGCAGCCGGAGTGTGCCTGACCACAGGCGGCGAGGATATCCGGTCGATACTTCTCCAGCTCAGCCAGATAAACACTGGCACGAAACATGAACATGCCGCTGTTCCAGAAATAGTTGCCCTGCCTGATATACTCGCCGGCCGTTGCCGCATCCGGCTTTTCAACAAAGCGGGCCACGGAGAAGCCGCCTTCCGGCAAAGCACTACCCTGCTCAATATAGCCGTACCCGCTCTCAGGGCGGGTCGGCACGATGCCGAATGTCACCAACTTACCCGCGTGCGCCAGCGGCAGGGCGGTCTGTACGGATGCATGAAAGGCGGCGGTATCACGCATCAGGTGATCCGCGGCCAGAACCAGCAACACAGGGTCCTCGCCCTCGGCAATGGCGTGTAGCGCGGCCAGCGCGATGGCCGGCGCCGTGTTGCGGCCCACCGATTCCAGCAGAATGTCCGTGTCTTCCATGCCCAGCTGTCGCAACTGCTCCGCCGCCAGGAAACGGTGCTCCTCATTACAGATCAAGCGAGGCGCTGCCGCATCCAGGCCCTGCAAGCGCTTAATGGTGGCCTGCAACAGGGTCATGCCCGGCTCCAGCAGGGAAAGGAACTGCTTTGGATTCAACTGGCGTGATAGGGGCCAAAGGCGGGAGCCAGAACCGCCAGCCATAATCACCGGCTGCAACATGCTTAACACTCCTTTGAAGAAAACGGTGCTGCGTGCAAATGCTCTGATCAGCTTCTGACGCGCTGCCTGAGCACGTGAAAAACAAAAACGGGCGCTGATACAAACATGCGACGCCACAGGCGCCGAGGCTGCTGGAGCAAGCGCGGCAGCCACTCCAGGCCCATGCGCTGAAACAGTGGATGCGAACGTTTGACCCGGCCGGTATAGAAGTCGAATACCGCGCCAACCGCCCCCGCGAACTTCACATCCAGCGCCAGCAGGTTATCGTGAATCCACTTCTCTTGCTTCGGTGCGGTCATGCCCACCCAAAGCACATCCGGCTTTACGGCATTCACCGCCGCAATCATTTCATCAAGCTCGGCACGCGTATAGGCGTCCTTGAACGGCGGCGAATAGGTGCCGGCCAACTCGATGTTCGGATAATCCCGGGCCATGCGGTCGCATATATCCGCCAGTGTCTCCTCGGAGGCCCCCAGAAAAAAGACCTTCATACCACCGGTCGCGTTCATGCGCCGCTGTAGCCCGAAAAAAACATCGGACCCGGTCACTCGATCCGCAATATCGCCACCGAGCATGCGCGAGGCGAGCACCACGCCAACACCGTCAGCCACCAGCCAGTCAGCGGCCTTCAGCGCCGAAACAAAGCCTTGATCTCCCAGCGATACCGCGTAGGAATGGGGGTTGAAACAGGCCAGCCAGCGCTTGCCCGGCTGCTGAAGCGCTTTGAATACATCGTCGCAACAGGCTTCCACACCATACGTATTAACATCATAGCCGAGGATTGCTTCCTTCATTGCATCACGTCCCTATTCACATCTACCGCCTGCCGGTAAATCTCCATGAGTCTCTCGTAATTGGCTCGCTCGTTATACAGCAACTCAAAGGCCTGGCGCGCGCCGGCAGCCATCGCCGCCAATGCGGCGGGGTCGCGCAACGCCCCCTGAACCGTTTCCAACAGCGCCCCGGCATCACCCGCATCAAAAATCACGCCGTTGACACCATGGTCGACAATACCGCGCAACGGCCCCAGGTCGGACACGGCCACCGGCGTACCAAACGCATAGGCTTCGCGCACGACCATCGGAAAGCCTTCGAAACATTCCGAGGGCAGTACCAGAAGGTCGGCATGGGCGATCTGCCGTTGCGCTTCTTCGGCCGCTACTTGCCCAAGGAAGTGCACCGGCAAACCGGCGGCCTGTGCCTGCAGCTCGTCGTGCAACGGCCCGTCACCCACCAGCCTGAGCTCCGGTGCGCCTTCTCCCCAGGCCTGCCAGGCGCGCAACAGAGTGCGCACGCCTTTTTCCTCACCAAGCCGGCCCACGAACACGACATAACCGGGCCGCTCGGCATAGGGCTGCACCACCGGTGAACCTGCATAGAAGTTCGGTTTGACGTGAATCTTGTCCTTCGGCAGCCCGCCGTCCGCCATCAGATTTCTCTGGAAATCCGAGAGGGCAACAAAGGCATCCACCTGGTGCTGCCAGGTACCGATCCCGCGGTGCAGCGCGACGTTCGTGGCCAGCGGCACGGTCGCCAGGCGGCTATTGCGATAGCAGCCATGCTGAAGGGCCGGCAACACTGAGCGCTGCCGAATGCAATCGGTGCATACCTTGCCTTCACGCATCGGGATGGCCGCCGGGCACAGCAGGCGGTAGTTGTGCAGGGTCAGCACCCGCGCAGCGCGCCGGCCGACGGCATGGAACACCGAAGGGGAGATCAACGGAAAGGTATTGTGTGCATGAACCACATCAGGCTGGAAATCATCAACCAGCCTGCGCAAGGCGGCAGCGGCAAACGGGTTCCACGCCACGGCGGCGGCGCCCCGAACGGCACCAAGCGCGCCTTGGCTGCGAATCTCGTCGCTGTGGCGGGTAAACACCCGCACCGTGTGGCCGTACTGCTCAAGCAAGGCCTTCTCTGCCTCAAAAACCACGTTCTCGCCGGAGGGCGCTTCGGAGCCGTAGTAGTTGTGCAACAGAAGTATCTTCATGCCCTATGCGCTACTTGTGCCTGTTCGTTTTTTAGCGCGCCAAAGGCGAGGCCAATTAACACATATTGGAGAATGCCAAAATAGGAGGCATACACCATAATGTTATCGGTAAACATCACGATAAAGAACAGCGGAAAACTTGAAGCAACGGCAATGAACAGAAACCGGGTTTCGGGCTCACATGTTTTTTTGCTGGCAGCGAGGCATCTGAACATCATCAAAATATTACACAGAAGAAAAACACCAACGCCCAGCCAGCCATAATCAACAAAGGTCAAAAGCCAGTCGTTGTGCGGGTAACCCACAGGTGTAATAGAATAGGTCAGGGTTTCGCCCGCACCCGTTCCGTGGCCAAACCAGGGGGATTGCTGGGCTTTACCCCACAGCACACTCCAAATAAAAGATCGACCCGATGTGGCGAAATCCGGATTATCCAGTGACAGATCGGTGATCTCACCGCTACCGGAAAAAAACATCTTATTCTGTATCTGTGGCAGCTGAAAAACGACAAGCCCGGCCACCACAAACAAGCCTATAAACAGCGCTCTTTTGGCAACACCCAGTTTGACGAAAGACAATGGCACACAAAGCAACATCGCAAGAGTCACCATTCTTGTAACCGCTAGAACAGGGATCACAAAAAGCATAAGGAATATCTGGATATCTCTGGCTTGACGAAAGATCAAATACCTATTGATAAAGACAATAGCCAGCAACAAGCAGGTGATGGCGCTCGCGGCATAACCGGACCCTCCAATTGCCGAAAGCGCGTAAACACCGCCGATCAACCCCACAAACAAAACAATCGAAAAGTATCGAAGGAAATCAACGCACTCGCGCACCACACCAGGTGAGGACCGGTACGTAGACGCCGCCATCGCCACCACCAAGGGAGTAAGCAGTTGCAGAGTACGCTGTAAAGGAACAACCCGAGGGTCGAGAAGGCTGCGATCCGATATCAGCAGGTTTATCAGCAGCAACAATACCCAGGGTAGCCAAAGTAAAACCGGGAATACGACACGTCCGGGACGCAAGAGGATAACCAAAACCGAAAAAAGCAGCGCCGCAAACCAGGCCAACCCGGAAACATTAAGCCCAAGCAGGCTGCCGCCCACCATATTGGCAGCAAACACACAGGCCAGCACCACATAAAAAAGCAGCGGTATTCGTTTACTGAAAAGCCTCATCAATCCATCAACTCAACACTATTGGGGGTCGTGGTGGCACTTATACGCGCGCCAAAAAGTGGGCCATCACCCAGCCATTCAGCCGGTAGAACAGATACGCCAGTAAAAAGACAACGGATAAGTAAATCAGCACATTGCCAGGAAAACCGCCGATATGCGGCAACATCAACCCACGTAGAGGGCCATGCACGATATAAAGCTCCAGTGTCATGGCCGCCACAATGCCTACCGCACGCGACAGCCAGCGCTGCCGGCCCAAAAAGCCGAGCAACCAGCCGGCGCGAGCTACCTTAATGGCAAAAAATAATATAGGGAACAATGCCAGCTGCTGAACAAATTGCCATTCCTGAACATGGCCGCCAAGGGCGAGCAGTTTGTGTCCATACATCACAATCAGGCAGACGAACAGTGCAACAACATCCACCGGCCCACGGTAAACAATTCGATCGTTGACAGAAGCCAGAGCGATGCCATACAGGAAAACCATGGCATAAAATACCAACTTGAAATGCATGGTCTGCTCTATCGCCAGAACGGAAAAATCCGGAATGCGGGCATACAGCATAATATAAAGCGCCACTAGCGCAGCCATACCGACCAATATCCTGGAAATAGAAAACTGACGGATAAAAAAGAAGCCAACCACATAATAGATCATCAAAGCCTGCAAAAACCAGAAAGCCGGCGGCGGATAAAACAGATTAGCGCCAAACTCAAGAGGGCTAGTGAAGCGATAGGAGTTGGCAACAATTTCGAATACCGAAGGGTTATAGAATAAGTAATAGACACCAATCGGGAACATCAAAAATATCATAACCAGCCAGTACACTGGATAGATGCGTTTCACTCGCTTAACCAAGTAGTCAACAAAGCGCTGCGGTCTATTCCTCTCACTGAGCAACAGTCCGAATGATGACAACATGAAGAAAAGCGCATTGCCTATGGCACCACCCGTGCCCATGATGGCAAGCGGATAAAAGGCATCCATGTGCGAATTGATAACCAAAATAATGGCAAAAAAACGCAGCAGATCGATATCGAGGTTTCGTTTAGCCATGCTTTTTATATGCCTTTCTTAGAATCTCGTCGACAAATCGTCGCGCCCCCAGCGGTAACAGCGATAAAAACAGCGTATACGCATTGCGCCACTGCCTAGGCCCATAGCGAACCGCACGCCAGGCGCAGCGGCGCGCCAGCCCCATGTCATTGAATCGCATAGCCATGACGGCCTGCATCCGATTCCAGAGCCCCAGATAAGCCTTCAGGGACTCTTGCTGCGGGAACTCGCGCTGCAGTGACGCCAGCCCCTCTGCCACGCGCTGGGCCGGGTCTGGCCGCCGCTCTATGCCGGAAACCTCAAATACCGCCAACGCCCGGCTATCGTAAGCCAATGGAAAGTGTGCAGCTAGCCTTCCCCAGGTCAACAAATCCTCACCACTGGCAATGCCTTCGGGGAAGCCCCCGATATTCTGTATCTGAGATCGGAAAACAGCCGTAGCAGATGTCCAGGCAGGAGGGTCTGAAACCGCTGCGACAGCAAAATAATCATCCAGCACACCGCGCTGAAATCCGGCCGGCACACCCTGCAGCCGCGCCTGGCATTCACCATCGCGAGGGTGGCGAATCAGGTAGGAGGTGGCAAACCAGCGTGCCTGCGGAAAATCGCGAGCGAGCGCAGCTATCGCCTGCAAGAAATCCGGCAGCCAGGTGTCATCGGCATCCAGAAAGGCCAGCAATTCACAACTCGCCTCGGCGATACCCCGGTTACGCGCAGCAGACACACCACCATTAGCCTGCCGTATCAGGCGAATGCGCTCGTCATCCAGAGCAGCGACCTGATCGGCGCCAGCATCCGTGGAGCCATCGTCAATAACCACCAGCTCCCAGTTGCTGAATGTCTGCGCCTGCACACTGGCAATACTCGATAGAACCAGGTTCTCCTTATTGTACAGGGGCATGATGATGCTGATCTGGGCTGTGGTGCTTTCTTCCTGGTCAACGGGCATCCGGCAACTCCTGAAGAACCGGCGCCAGCAGATGCTGTGCCATATTGGCTATGCTCAATTGCTTAGCTGTTTGCTTGGCAGCCTGTTGTAAGACCGTCAGTCGATCTGCATCTGGAATCAATACGGCAGCTTGGTGCGCCATCTCCGTCATACAGTCTTGAGTGACATAGCCGTTAACACCGTGCTCAATAAAGGCAATTTCCGGGCTGTGATCGCTCCGGCGCGGCGCCAGTACCGGCAAGCCAACCGCCATGGCATCAAGAATGTTCAGACCGGCAATGCCGGTAATCGCCAGACAACTTGCAGCGGATAGCGCTATAAATTTATCCCTGCCATGCAGGGGGCCCAGCAACGTAAGCCACGAAGCGCCCTCCTCCTGTAAAACGGCAAGCCCGTCGCCACCACCAATTACCAGCACCCGCGCATTCGGTATTTGCCTGCGAAGTGCCTTGCCAAACTCAAGAATACGTTCGGGCCGTTTGCTGGCGTACCAGCTGCCCAGAAACGCGACACAGGGCGAGTCACCCAGGCCATGAGCCTCCCTGAAGGCCGTTACATCCGGGTGACTTGCGGTTAAACCCACCGCCGGGGACGTATCAATGGCGTTATAGCTTAAATGAATATGGCGGGCATCAAACCCCAGTTTGACCATTGGCTCGACACAAGCTGAGGTGTAAACCAAATGCCTTGAAGCCGGTCGCAGTAGAAGGCTGCGCAGCCGCGCAAGGAGTTTGCCGGACGCTCGAGGCTGGAAGTTTACCCCATGTCCCCAGGTAATAACGGGTTTACCAAGCAGCCGGCGAAGCCAGATCACCGCGATGTTACTTAGCACACGAACATTATCCGGCACAATGACCGAGTCCGCGCTCAATACTTGGCGCCAGGGCAAGCGCTGCCATTCAATGCCGAATCTTGCCGGTCCAAGCTGAAACACAGGAATAGACCTTGCCCACGGCAAACCACCCTCCGTGCCACGGGCAGCAAAGCTTTGCTCAGCTGGAGACGCCCAGAGGTCGAAGGAGATGTCTGAATTGCGACACTGGCGCGACAACTCCTCGAAAAGTGGCTCTCGATATTTTGGCAGGACTCGCTGAATAATAATGACTTTCAAATGTAATTCTCTGCCACAAGACTAATTACGCTATTTATAATTAAACACGCTTGTCCTAAAAACATTAATTCGCGCTTCGATCACTATCATAATACAAATAATCATGTCCCGTTATTTTTTCTACAAACTTATATGAATTGGTTATCATCCAATTGTTAACTCCCTCAAGATCCCGGACTTCAACAAGAATGTACTTTGGTCTATATTTACTGGTGTCCAGCCCACGCAAAACCGACACCTCATAACCTTCAACATCCAATGAAAAAAAGTCTATGGGTCCAGAAACACCAGCCTCATCCAGAACGGAAGTCAATGTTTTCGCAGGTACAGAGATCTCATAGGAGCCATCAAGCTTTTGCACTGAAACACCTTCACTCAAGTGTTTGGCCTGAGCATCGACATCATTCATAGCGCCATCAACCATGGACATCAGGTCCGCAAAATGCATAAGCACACTATCGCCCTCGTACTCATCACTAACGAGAGCGTAGTTGACAACTAGGGAATCCGGCCTGTTTCTTAAGCATTCTTGATATAGCTCAGGAATACCCTCGACCAAAACGCCTCGCCAGCGGCGGCTCTTTTCCAAATAGAATGTATTGCTTTGTATGTATCCATTGTTCGCACCTGCTTCAATAAAAAAACCTGAATCAAAATCCAGATATTTCTGAAGCTTGCCGTGAATATCACCTAGCGAAGGCTTGCTTCCTTTTAACAGCCGCCATTTTATTTTTGCAAGCTTGTTAGCAATGCTCACTTTGCGGACCTCGCCTCTCGATATGTGCATTCATCACTCGCCCCGATTCTCAAATCCGGAACACAAGATGCCATCCCGGTTACAACTGCTCAATTACCTTATCTAAAATAAGACTTGCACCATAATTGCTGAGATGGTTGTCATCAGAATAAATAGGTTTGCCATCCACATGCGCGGCACATCTACCGTCGACAAACGTATCGCAGAACAATTTTTCAGGGTAGATACGAATCAGGTTCTTATGCTTCCCGATAGAATCCAATGCAGCGTACGCGCGCCTATTACGCTGCTGAAACAATTTATGGCTTATGGAAGCATCCTGTGGCATCAACTCACTGCGGATATGCAACTTTTTCATCAAATGCTTGGGTACATCCCATCCCATTTCCGGCATTGGGTAAATCAGCACAACCTTGTAACCATTTTCCAGAAGCATCTGCATCGAATCCGCATAATCACGCGAAAGCGCTTCAATGTAGCCAAGCTTTTCTGTGTTTTTATTTATAACCGTTACATTTCTAACGGATTCCCTGCCGCCCTCTTGATTATCCATACCCCGCCTTTCAAGCCACAGGGTCCATCTCGAGCTGATGATCAACGTTGGCGGCAGCCGACCCGCTGCAGCAGCTTGCCGAACCTCATCAGAAAACGTCTTGCAAGCGGCGCGCTGACTGTGATCGGTACGCTCACTAGCCAACAGCACCGGGCAGGCAAACAGCGTCATATCAAGGCCGCCCAATGATTTCTTTATGGACAATGATTCCAGCTGTGCAAAAAGAGCACCGGCAGAACTATCACCAATCAATGCATAATCCGGTGTTTCTTTTTCTACGCCAATGGTACAAGCAACGTCGATAGCCGGTTTCTCTATATATGCATCCCAGCACTCTTGCTGCCCGACTCTCTCCCTTGAGACTGCCAACAGACTTCTAGCCAACTCACCTTGCACCCGCCCATCAAAGCCATTCGTCGCCCAGATTGCCGAGCCCACGGCAAAGAACACCAGCATACCCGCCCCGGAAAAAGCAAAAACCTGCTTTTTGTTAACGGTTGCAGGATAACGAAACGGCGTTTCGACATAACGCCAACTCAACCAGGCCAGCACAAAGGTAGCCACTATCAGGCTCCAAACGACGGGCAAATCAAGTTCCACAATGTTGCGCTGGCGGGCAAAAGCCAGTAATGGCTGATGCCATAGATAGGCGCTGTAGCTGATCAACCCGATGCCCACCAGTGCGCGGGTGCCCAGCAGCCTGCCACCCAGGGTGGCGGGCGTGGCAAACAGAATAACCAGTGCTGTACCGACAACAGGCAGCAAGCCCCAAACACCGGGGAATGGCGTATTATCATCAAAGAAGAAAATGGCCCAGGCAATCATTCCAATCCCGGCCAGGCTCATCATCTGCTTGCAGCCTCCGCTAGCCTGTGGGTCCAGCGGCTTGTTGCGCAAATGAATGGCCGCCAGTGCACCGATGCCTAGCTCCCATGCCCGGGTGGGCAGCAGAAACCAAGCGGCCGCCGGCTGGTTGTGCGCACCCCATTCGGCAATGCCCAGGCTGATGGCTGATGCAAAAGCCAGCAAAGAAAAAAGGTTCATCGCGGATTACCGGGAAAGGCGGCTTTGATCTTCAAAAAGAAGTAGTCGCTGTCCCGGTAGCCATAGGCCATGCGCTTGATGACCTTGATGCGGTTGTTCATGCCCTCCAGCACGCTGGTGTTGAGGTGATAGGTGGCGCTGGCGATGATGCCCTCGGCATAGGGCTTCAGACGCCGAGCGAAGCGGATCAGCGGCGCGAGGCCACTCGCCTGAGCCATGTTGAACCATCGCGTCCAACGCCATCGGGCGGCTCGCTCGGTGCGGGCGTACCAGAGCTCCTTAAGCTGGCTCTTCATCAGGTACACCACCATCAACGGCTGATTCAGATCCAGTAACGTCCTCAGCTCGTCCGCCTGATCGGCCTTCAGGTTCTCAG
>Ga0208014_1000811_pt1 | contig 11303 bp, 7 predicted proteins | sample 25_taG_FD_184099 | JGI IMG/M metagenome (GOLD analysis project Ga0208014, IMG submission 184099) | Marine viral communities from Cariaco Basin, Caribbean Sea - 25_WHOI_OMZ (SPAdes) (version 2) | ecosystem: Environmental > Aquatic > Marine > Oceanic | place: Caribbean Sea: Cariaco Basin...
TTTCATCTAGCGCGTTATCAAGCTCTTGAGCTTCTTCTAAGAAAATCTCTAATAGCTCAATATCCGTATCAATCGTTTCAAATTGAATTTCAGGTGCCGAAATAGCTCGAACTACAAAGCCTTCGTCGTTATTATCAAGGCTATCATTTTGATAGATACCTTGTAGCTCACTCATTACCTGCTGGTCTATTTTCAGTGACGTACTACCAGCTAGCGCATCGAATAGACCAATCAACTGGGCATGACCCGACAGTAGAATAGATTGGATATCTCTATCTCTCGCTTTATCAATATTATCACTCAGGTAGCTATAGGCATTACCAAGCTCATTCAGAACGGTAATGAATTTTGGAAATGCTTGAGCTTTATCTATCAAACAGGTGATTTGTGAAATTTGCTGCGCGATATAGTCTTGACTGTGTTCTGTTTCAGCATGACCAAGCGCCTCTTCTAACTCCCACTCAGCATCTAATAACGTATCGATATTATTATCTAATAGCTCTTCTATCGTTGGTTTGCTATCAGTAACAACGGGCGCATCAGCATCACTAATGACATACTGCTCAGCCAGCATTGCTTGCAATGACGCTATGTCTTGCTCTTGCTGACTGTGTGAATCTTCTACTGTGACACTACGCTGCTGAATATTTTGTTTGTAGCTACGTAAATAACCATTTATCAGCTTGGCAGACTGCGCTAAAGCCTCTAGGTGTTGGGCACTCATCGCTGTATCTTGCTGCTGCAATAGCTCCAAACTATGCTCTATCGTTGCGCTAACTTCGCTGATAGCAGCCAAAGCACTGGAGCCAGATGCAGCTCGTAATGTGTGGAATGCACGTACTATTTCATCCGTTATCTCAATAAGTTGCTGATCTTGATTGTCGCTGACAAATTGATCAATGTGATGAAGTAACTCTTCTGCTTCATCAATAAATATCTTACAAAATGCTTTTTCTTCTTCGCTTTGAGGTGTTAGAACGACGGTTGCCTCTGCCATTTTTTCGTTGACAGAATGGAAGGTCTGTAACGTCATGTCTATCGCTTCATTAGTCTCATCATAGGCAAGATTGTCTTCGTCTATGCTAGTTGCCAATACGGGCTCTTGCGCGGCGTCATCTTCGGACTGGCTTGTTGCTTGCTCATATAATCGAGAGTAACTAAACGCATCACCCTGTTGCTTACTATAGGCATTAGCGCAGGCAATCCATAAGGGCACTAAAGCTGGGTAATCTTGGCTATTATTTTCAAATGCTACTAACATTTCAGGATAAGCGGCCAATACATCTGACATCAGCTGACCCATATCGCTTGAGACAACAACACTATGATCCAATACGCGATTAAGCATATTCTCTATCGCCCATGCTAGCTCGGCGGTGTAGTTAGCGCCCACCATGCGGCCAGAGCCTTTTAGGGTATGAAAACCGCGACGGATATCTTTTAGAGCGTCTAGGTCAGTCGATGCTAGCTGCCAACCTTCATATAAAGGTATGATTTCGGCAAGTACTTCCTCGGCCTCTTCTATAAATATCTCTTTAATATCAGGATCTGCATCATTTGCATCGGCTGCTAATTGCTCGGTTTCTTGCATAAACGGGACAAGTACTGCTGGAATCTCTAAACCAGATAGCGATGCTGGTACATTTGTATTATTGCTTTCAGAATCTGTTCCTGCAGTATCATCAACGCTCGAAAGTAATGTTTCTAACGATAAATCATCCATTGAGTCAGTATCATTGACACCTAACGCTACTTCAGCTGATGCTTCAGTGGTTCCAGTCTCAAACGTATCTAAACCAGCATTGACAGGCTTCTGCGCCACTAGGTTACTACTTTGTAGAATAGTAATAGCAGGATCAAAGCTCGGTGATTGTTGTGCGACAAAATCTGTCAGTAGCACTGGCAAATGTTCCGCCGTCTCTATCACCAGACGCACGATATCGTCTGTTACAGGGAGTGTTTTGTCCAACAGACGGTTAAGTAGATTTTCTATTGACCATGCCATCTCACTGACGCTAAAAGCACCAACCATACGGCCTGAGCCTTTTAGCGTATGAAAACTTCTACGCACCTCAGTCAATGGTGTTAAGTCTTGTGCATCCTGCTGCCAAATAGGCAGAAAATCCTCCAGATCATCGATTACTTCAGTGACTTCTTCGATAAAGATGTCACGAATCTCTTCATCAACTTCAAAGTTGTCAGGCTTGACTTGTTCACGAGCACGCAGCAATGCGTCACTCTCTACATTAGGACTAGTATCAGTGGTATCTTGCGCTGCTATCACCGTTTCATTATCTGAACTGGTCACAGGTGCGATCTCACCACTATCATCATAACGAAGCACATTCATCGCGACTGGCTTTTGCGTCAGCCATGTCTCGTTAATCGTTTCTGGTGATGTCACATACGCATGAAGAAGCTGTGATGCTTTCGCTGCATACTCATTTGCCTGCGTCAGTAAGTTTTGATCAAAGACTTGCTGCGCAAGATAGTCGAGTAACAATTCAATCGAGGTCAGACTCTCTGCCAAGGCTTGGGTCACATCCCAGCTAAGTACAGCAATCTCATGAGTGAGCAGTTGCGTGAATATACTACCTATATTTTCTATCGTCTCACTAATGACTGGCAGTCCCATATCATCAAAAGCATGGGCAATTTTGTCAAAGTCAGCAATGGCTGGTAAAGACTCAATATCTTGCCGTTGTACATACTCGTTAAAGCTTTCCTTGATTTCTTCAACGGCAATACGTAGCTCACGTAAGTCACTGTCAGTAGAAACTGACTCATGTCTACCTTCACCCTTTGCATCACTGATATCGAACGCTTCAGGTACAATAGCAAAAGAAGCAGCAGCGCCGATTTTGAGTGATATTGCCTGCTCGGTATCATAAATAGCACTATATAGCTCTTGTAGCTTGCGCTCGATGTGCCATTGCTGCTGCGTAAACGCTGTCTCTGATAAACATGCTTGCTCTAAATCTGCAAGGATTGATTCAACTTGCGACGCATATTGTACCCAACCTCGACTCTCAAGCTGGCTCTTTATATGTTGTAGAGGATTTACTAGCGTGTCTGGCTTATCTAGATGAAAGATAAGGGTCTCAATCTCACTGAGTAATCGCGTTAGAAAACGTGAGGTCGCAGGCCCATGCTGTGATATGTCGTTGAGGATAGATTGCGTTCGCTCGCTACTACTCTCTAAATAGCTGAGCTGGATATAGACACTGGTGATTAAGCTTTTGACAAAGCTCGAAGATAACTGGGCTGGCTGAGTAGCAGATTCTATAATGCGATCAAGCTGACCTAATAGTGGCGCATAATATTCAGGTAACGGCGCTTCATTATGAGCAAGATCACTCAGCCACAATTGAGTCAAATACCATAGGCGCTGTAAATCATTGTCTTGAGTGGTCTGCCATAGATATTGGCTAACTTTTTCTAAAATTTGTAGAACAGGTGCCTGATTGATATTAGCAACCAGCAATTTTTGTACTTGCTGTCGCCACACCAGTAACATCTGCTGATAGTGCTGATCTTCCAAATTGGTCGTGACATTACTCGTGGGTACTGCGATCTGAATGCTATTGACAATATCTTCATGAACAATATCTTCATGAATATCATCGTTATTTCGATGATCGTGCTGGGTATCAGTAGCATCTATAAACGCGTCTGCTTCCACACCTCGTTGCGATAGTATCTGGGCAAGCTCATTAGTCGCTTTATTTATTAGAGCACGGTTGTATTTGCCTACACGCGCATATTGGTTAAGCGCGTGTTGTAACAACTTATGAGAAAACTTACCTATTTGACAGTCTCTAGTAGACAGATCATCACTCTCCCCCAAGCTCGCCAGAAAACTCAACTTATTGGCAAGATCTGCTAATAGAGGCAAGCGAATCATCGTCAGCGCGCCGCTAACTTGATGGTAGTGCGATGTCATCTGTTGATAACTGTCGATGTCAGCACCTGATTGCCAGCCATCAGATATCTGTGATAATTGCTGATTGAGCAGTGGCGACAACCACTCAAGCGTCACTATGTCATTGGGCTGCTTTTTCATAGGTTTATCCTAACTCGTCTAGGCACTAATTTAGGCACTAATTTTTTGCCACACATTCACTTGTGGGTGCGCAATACGGCGCATATTCGAAGGACGCCAAAACAACGCCTCACCTGGAGCCAATATAATATATCCCTCTACCGCGCACTGCTCTGATAGCCGTGCCAAAATATCACGCTGATCAAACTTACGAAAATACAGCAGCATATTTTGGCAGATAATCACATTCTGGAGATGCGAAGTGGGTGGTTTTTGTTCAATAACATTGTGCAGAGCAAAGCCAACATAAGGTCGCAAAGCCGGCGCTACTTGCCAATCAACGTGAGTATTGATAGACCTTTCTGCTTTACTAAAAACATCAGCCATACCCAGCTCAGTACCTGTATTCTTGGTGATCAAAGGGTGAACAAACTGCTGACAGTTTTGAGGAATCAATGACTGCTGCCTTTTATCATATTGTCCTAATCGCGCGTTTGTAATCGCCTGCTCGCTCACATCTGTTCCCAGTATCACGTGATTGGACAACTGCGCGGCTGTCAGACTCATGGCCAGTGACCAAGTTTCCTGCCCACTTGCACAACCAACGCTCCAAATGCGAAACGGTGTATCCGTTTTATTTGCTCGTTGATAATTTGCTGCATATTTTGTGACAAAGGCTATAGAAGGTCTATGGCGAAAAAAGCGACTCTCATGAATCAGCACCTTATCCAATAACTGCTGGCGAATCTCATTATCTTTTGGCAATCGATGCCATAGCTGTTGGATAGTGAGTCCGTTTAACGTTGCTGTATGGTCAATGGCATTGGTCAACCATTGCAGCTGCATATTTGGCAATATAAAGCCAATTTCTTGTTCTATATATCGCTGCCACTGCTGCAAATTAGCGCTATCGCCCTGTATCATCTCATCACCCCATACAGGTTCAAATGTATTAGATAGAGCCTTTTCTGCTTGTATATGATTGTTCACGTCACCTGCTATTATCACTGCTGCACGGCATCAGAACCTATACAGCATTTTAATTAAAACCTCATACAAAAAGACGTATCAATACCGCTTTAACATTCAAGTCAAAAGGTTAGACAATTTCTGATAAGGTTTGTTCAGAGTGAATCATTTCATCATCTAACAATTCATCATCGTTCGATACTTTAAAGCCAGTAACAGATTCTTGTAGTGCGGCAGCCATTTCACTCAACTCACCAATAGAACGTGCTGTGGCAAGCGTACCAGATGAGGTTTGTGAAGTAATATCTTGAATGATATTCATAGTATGAGAAATATGACCAGCAGATTCAGCCTGCTGTAATGCAGCATTTGAGATGTTCTGAATCAAGTCAGCCAACGTGTTAGAAACGCTCTGTACCTCTTCTAGTGCTTCACCAGCATCTTTTGCCAAACGAGCACCACGTACTACTTCAGATGTCGTCGATTCCATCGACATAACAGCTTCATTAGTATCCGCCTGAATGGTTTTTACCAATGTTTCAATCTGTTTGGTCGCATTCGCTGAACGCTCAGCCAGACGCTGAACCTCATCAGCAACAACCGCAAAGCCTCGACCGGCCTCACCTGCCATCGATGCCTGAATGGCGGCGTTCAATGCCAAAACGTTGGTTTGGTCTGCAATATCGTTAATCAAGCCAACGATATCACCAATCTCTTGCGAAGACTCACCAAGACGTTTGATACGTTTCGATGTCTCTTGAATCTGATCACGAATAACGTTCATACCTTCAATCGAACGCTGTACAACTTCTGCCCCATTATAGGCAATGGCAACTGAACGCTGAGCAACCGTCGCAGACTCTGACGCATTATTCGAAACTTGGTCAATTGACACGGTCATCTCATTAATAGCGGCTGATACGCCAGCAATTTCTTGCGCTTGATGTTCAGAAGCTTCAGCAAGCTCAACAGCGTTCATCTGCGTTTGATCTGAAGACTGTGCAACTCGGTCAGCGGTACTGTTAATAACCAAGACCAGCTGACGTAATTGGTCAATTGCGAAGTTTACTGAGTCGGCAATTGCCCCTGTAAAGTCTTCTGATACGGTAGCATTGACCGTCAAATCACCTTCTGCCAAATCACCCAACTCATCAAGTAGGCGTAGAATAGCGATCTGGTTACGTTCGTTTTCTTCTTGAATTTGACGAGCTCGTTCAGACTCTGCTTCTGCTTCTTGACGGCGGCGTAACGTTTCTTTTTCAATCAGTAAACGCTCCGATCCACCACGTTGCTTGAGCAACTGATATGAGGCAAACATAATACCCACGGCTCCGACTGCAAATATCGCCGCCGGTAAAACAACCGATTGATCAAAGCTATCAAAGTATTGACTTACCGTTGATAGCGAATTGATCAGCCAAATCAGACAAGCCAAACTTAATAGCACAAAAAATCCTAATAACAATTTCCATGTACTATCAGAGCTTTTGCCATCTACTGCTGTTTGGCCGACGCCAGCTACAGGTTTTCTTTTAACATCACTCATCTTGCGTATTCCTTTCAAACAATCGTCAAAGTCTTATCGTGACTGACTTTGACAATCTTATTGTTATCAAAACAATGATTAGCAAAGCCTGTATAAATACTGACATCCCACTGTATCGTGTCAGTCGCTATCAATCTGTCGTTACCGAATAAATAGGTCTTCTATTATCGATTACTATATCGCAGCATCTGAATACTGCAGATCCTGTGCCAGCAAGCTTGGCATGAAAACGTACCACTCCTGCTCGTCTTTCAAAAACTTACCATGGTTATAAGGTGCAAATGGTGAATTGGAATCAATCGCTTCTGGGCGGTATTGTTCCTGAGTGAACTGTTCGATACCAAGCACTTGATCGACCAGTAGCCCCGAAAAGTTATTGTCATGATCGATTACAATAACTTTACGCTGGCTTAGCTGTGACAAGCGACTTGGCACTTGTAAAAAGTGTGACAAATCCGTCAGAGGCAGTAATCGTCCGCGAATATTGGCAATACCTAGCATCCAAGGCTTTACTAGAGGTAAGCTAGTATATTCTGGCATGGATAATACCTCTGATACCTGACCCATAGGGGCAACTAAGCGCTGCCCACCAATCTCAAATACCACCCCTTGCCAATCAAACTCTTGACCACCGCGGCGACCACTTTTGCGCGCACGTGCCAAGTCTGCTAGACGCAGAAGCTCAATAAATCCTCTAGAGGCCACAAGTTACTCCATCACTTTGCGAATCATATTGACCAATCCATTTTCATCGACTGGTTTATTCATATACTCTTTGGCACCTTGACGCTTGCCCCACACTCTATCGGTTTCTTGATTTTTGGTACTAATCATAATGACAGGTATATGAGCGGTGGTTTTACCACGAGTGATTTTTCGCGTAGCCTGAAAACCGTTCATTTCTGGCATGACCACATCCATTAAGATGACATCTGGCAGGTGATCAGCTGCCATCTGACAGCCCTGCTCGCCATTTGATGCTTCTAATACTTGAAAATTATTTTTGGAAAGCATGTCGCGAAATTTCGCCATTTCTGATGGCGAGTCGTCAATGACTAAAACGGTAGTCATAGGATTTTCCTTTATTTTCTAAAATATCTATGAAGATATATTGTTGATAAAAAGATTGAAAATGATGCCCAACAACTTATTCGTGATTTATTTTTATGCTAATCATTTAGTATGTTAGTCACTTAAATAGTGAGTCATTATTTTTAATCTTAGCAATCACTATATTTGAGTCTATAGAGCTGACTAACGGTACTGGTTAATCGCATCAAAAAGCTCATCTTTACTAAATGGTTTGGTCAAATACTCATCAGATCCGACGATGCGGCCACGGGCTTTATCAAATAAGCCATCTTTAGATGACAACATAATCACGGGTTTATTAGCATAATCGGGGTTATTTTTTATGAGTGCACAAGTCTGATAGCCATCTAAGCGCGGCATCATGATGTCGACAAAAATAATATCTGGGTTGTTATCAACAATTTTTGCTAAGGCATCGAAGCCATCTATAGCGGTTACGACTTCACAACCCGCTTTTTGTAGCAAGGTTTCTGCGGTACGGCGAATGGTTTTTGAATCATCAATCACCATTACTTTTAAACCTTCAAAATTATTTTCCATTATCATTATCCTATGAACGACTATTTATTCGTAACGCTCTCTGTCTATATAAAGCTCTAACGATTATCTCAAGTCATGATATCAGTCAATATTAGACCAATACAAAAGACTGAGATTTTATTAGACATTTTGTGACAGTGAATACCTTTTATCAGTGTCTGCCCATCAAACACAGCGTCAACATGAGTTACTATACGCACTTTGCTCGTAATAAGCTCATAAAATTGAGTGCAACTCCTAGCTTTTTAGATTCAATATTTTACTTCTATAACCATCAAGCAAAGTCATATTATCTCTTAAAACACTCAAAAAATTTTGAACTTACTTACTGTTAGTGACAACGTCATTCAAACAACGAGGCAACCAACTTTATGATATTCCTGCATTATATAGAATCAATAACCACATTGCTGAATAATTTTCTTTTGTGATAAAAATGTATCACAGTATTTCGTTATGTTTGTTTTAGCACAGTTATTGATGCTTTTCCAGTCATTAGCAAATTAATGTTCTAACTAATGAGTATCATAAACCGCTGTTCTTATTTAATAAGTCGGCAACCACATCTGTTTTCTTACGAAAAACGCTTACGCTACTTAAGATTAGTAAGTGTGGCGCAATTGTTTCACCGCGTATCTATTCACTATATAATGAAGCGACGACTATAACGGTGACTGCTATGACAGCCTTTAAATATTCCAAAAAAAGCCTTTACTTGCTCAGCGTTTTATTGCTTGCTGCTTGTCAGCCCTCACCACCTGAGAATGAATCAGTCGTTCCTGAAAACACGGCAACGGCAGACTCCCCCGTTGTCATTACCAGTGATAGTGTCACGATGACGCCTGAACACATACTAAGTATAAAGTCCTCACGTTATCAGCCAAGTCTAGGGCTGCAAGGTAGCATCGAGCCTATCAAACAAACCAAATTTGTTGCAGTACATCCAGTCAATATAGAAAAAACATTCGTTAGCGAAGGTCAATGGGTAGAAAAAGGTACGCCCTTACTAGTTGTCAGGCGTTTGGCGGCGGTGAGCGATCCTACCGTAAAATCAGACACATCTGCAGAAGGCAACTCTTCTAAAGAAGACACAGTGACAAGCACTACCAATAATAAGAAACCAGAAAATACACCAAGTATTGACGACGATTCTGATTCTAGCTCTACTAAGGCTTTATCTGTTGATAATGATGCTAATGTAAATAATACTAGTAATGATAAAGAAGAGTCGTCAGCAGCAAACCCTGTGACAGACAATAGTGATAACGCCGATAGTAATGGTGTAAAAACTGATACTAAAAAACCAAACCCACAATATAATTTGGTGACGATAACTGCTAGCTTTTCAGGTCGTGTAGAAAACCTATATGCCACAACTGGTGAAAAAATGGCGGCGCGCACTCCCCTATTAGAACTTAGTGACGAGACCAAATTGCACTTTGCGGCGACATTACCCATTCAAGCAGAGCCTCAGCTTTCAGTTGGTCAGACTGTCAATTTTACGACCGAAGGTATCACTGACAAGTTTACAGGTCAGGTCAGTAAGCTTGTGCCTACCAGCCAGCCAAAAAAACTGTTGGTGTATGTTAACGTCATTGACAATGAAGCCAGCCGTGACAAGCTACAACCAGAAATGAAAGTCACGGGGCGAGTCAATTACGGACAAATAGACGTAGGTACTATCGTGCCTAAGCGCGCCTTGCATGATGTTGACTTAACGGAGTTACAAAAACCGCCATACATGCCGCTTAAACCGTTAACAGCCAATGTCTGGATTATTGGCCAAGACCAGCGTTTGACACGCCAACCTATCGAGGTTGTTGAGTATGATCCGACCACGCAACAATATTTGATTGCTGGTGTGAGTAACGATAGTTTAATTTGCTTGGCTGATTTACCTATTGATTCTGAAGGCAAAAAAGTCATCGTGTCATAGCAATTCATGCTGACAGTTACATTTTGTAGAAACATTAACAAAGCCTATCTTGTTTTGTAACAGCATCATTAGGCAATATAGTCGTATTATATATAGCACTATCCGAGTATTTGGCACTATTTTTATAACTACGTATTTTTCGTATTTTTATCATCACGATAGTTCAGTACTCTAAAACACCTGGAAACTTAGAGGCTCAAAGGTTTAATGGCATAGAATGTAAAAACTATTGATACTTCTATCATAGTTAAGCGACTAGCGCACATTAGACCTTTGGCAAATTATAACAACAATTAGAGGATATCCCATGAGCAAGCAGATTTTATTGATTGAAGATGATCCAGATTTAGCAGAGCTGATCAGTGATTATTTGACCATGAATTACTATGACGTCCATCATGCAGGTTTGGGTCAAGAAGGTCTTGATCTGTTAGACACCAAAGAGCGTGATATCGATTTGGTCGTACTTGATTTGATGCTGCCTGACATGGATGGTATGCAAGTATGTCAAAAAATTCGTGGCAACAAGAATAATATGACCAATAAAGTGCCTATTATTATGTTGACCGCAAAAGGGGATACAACTGATCGCGTGTTGGGTTTGGAGATGGGTGCTGATGACTATATCGCGAAGCCTTTTGAACCCCGTGAGCTTCTTGCCCGTATCCGTGCGGTTATCCGCCGTCATGAGCAACCAAACCAAGCAGATAGCCAGTCAGATAGCTTAACTTTTGGTCGTTTGAGTGTGTTCCCTGACAGTCACGAAGTTACTATCGATGATGAGCCTGTACGTTTAACGACGCATCAGTTCCAATTACTACACTATTTTGCTACCCATTCTGGCAAAGTGCTAAATCGCGAGCAACTTTGGCAGGCAATGCCAAACGACGACAGCTCAGATAACATCGATCGTGCCATTGACGTGCATATTTCACGTTTGCGTGCTTTGATCGAAGACAACCCACGTCAACCAAAACGCATTATCACGGTGCGCGGTGTTGGTTATCAATTTGCCACTGATCAGGTTTGATCGTAAAAGATGGATTAGTCGATAGGGAGCATATTAAGCTCAGTCGATATTAGTGTCCAATAACAGAGATTGTTTAATGCAGCAATTGGGTTTTCGTTCCGTATTTGCCAAACTATTTGCCAGCGTTATGCTGGCACTTACTTTATTT
>Ga0208014_1000813_pt1 | contig 11288 bp, 10 predicted proteins | sample 25_taG_FD_184099 | JGI IMG/M metagenome (GOLD analysis project Ga0208014, IMG submission 184099) | Marine viral communities from Cariaco Basin, Caribbean Sea - 25_WHOI_OMZ (SPAdes) (version 2) | ecosystem: Environmental > Aquatic > Marine > Oceanic | place: Caribbean Sea: Cariaco Basin...
GCTGTAAGTCGATTTGAGAGTTTTCTGTTAAAAGCAACTCAGCTTCTTTACTGACATCAATTGTGCCATATTTCTTACGAAAATTATTAAATATAGTCTCGGAATCTTCTAACTTTTTCTTTAACGCTGGAATTTGGGTTTCCATAAAATCAATCGTTTTGGTCGTCTCTTCAGAACCACGCGACTGATTTTTATCAATATAAGATAAAGCAATTTGCTTTAGAATTAGACTGGTTTGCTGCTGATTAGCACCAGTCATGGACAGCTCAATAATGCCTGTTTGCTTGCCCTTTTCAACCACAGATAGTGAATTATTAATAGCATCCGTCGTCATTTTTAATGACTGTTTGCTGATATTAACAGGGTAGCCATCAGCAGGAAGATCATTGACTGTAATTTGAATCTGACCGTTCGTACCTCTAAACTGATGTACCTGACCAATCTGACCTTTGAATTCATCAAAACCATTGCTTAAGACAAATCCTGTCGCAGAACGTGTTAGCGTAAACGACTGATTTAAATAATCTTGTGAGACATTAAATTGACTGACTTGTACTTCACCTTCTTCCGTTTTGAGTAACACACCTTCAGGTTTATTGATTTGAGTAGGAGTACTATCACTATTTATTCTATCCATGAATCCAATATTAGGATCAGCAAGCTTTATACGTAGATGCAATAAATTCACAACTGGCTCTAATATCATACGAGACCTAATCAACTCTGCTTCCGTCTGAGCCTTACTATCCTCTGATCCAATTAGATCTGAAATCTCGCTACCAAGTGCTGAGATACCTGAAGATTGGTCTTCAACTTGGATAAGTGCATCTGATTTAAAAGTTGGGTTCACATACCGACTATACAAAACTCCTATTATCAAACCTAATACTGCAAAGAAGACGATGGTTTTCCAACCACGTAATATCGCAAAAAGTAGCGCCATCAAATCGATTTCGTCATTATCTTCTTTAGAGGTAGAGTTTGATACATTCTTTGAATCTGTATTCATAACGGTAGGTTCATCACTTGAGGTAATCGTTTAGTGTTAGTCTTTTATAATAGTCATTTATTCACAACAATAGCTTAGCCAATTTTATCAGTCCATTGCGCTAGACCATCAACAATATCTTGATGTGCGGTCTCAAAAGCACTTATCTCATGCTTGTAAGGATCAGCAATATCTTTATTAGTCCAATGGCCTAACTTAAAGGTTTTACCACGGCAAAAAGGCCAGCGTTCTTCAATCCACTTGGTTTGACCATCTGACATAGTAAAAATAAGATCTACTTTTTTTGCCAATTGTTCATCAATTTGCTTAGCAATATGACTGGTAATATCAATCTGCTGCTTTGACATAATCTCTAGGGCAGCAGGATCAGCAGGATGACCGACAAGCGCACCCACACCTGCAGAGTCGATAGTTTTATTGGGAAAACGCTGCTTTAATAGTGCTTCTGCCATTGGACTACGGCAAATATTACCGACACACACAACTAGGATATGATCAAATGCCATGATAAATATTACCTATTATTTATAGACCAGAAAGAATACTAATTGCAGAAGTTGAAGGCAATATTGCACTAATAACACGATTCCAACGCGTTAATCCAGTAGGATCAACGTATACAATATCGTTGGCACGCATCTCAAAACGATTGGCAAGCGCAAAACTGGTAATCGTTTGCATATCAACATAGTAAATGTCTGTCGTTCTGGTATTTAGATTATCACGGACGACATATATCTTCGCAGCATTAGCAGTATTTGAATCAAGACCTTTTGACTCGCCTAGTACTTGCGCCAAACTGATGCCTTGCTCTCTGATAGGTACAGGTTCTACACGTCCAAACTCTCCTAGAACATATACCTTATTACGGTCTTGACTATTGACATGAATAGAATCGCCATCTTGAAGATAGATTTGATTAGCAGAACTGCCTAGTTGACGTAAGGATTGTAGCCCAATATTGTAGTTGACGCCTTTACGGTTAAATACAATGTTATTTGAATCACCTGTAGGTGTTGCACCACCAGCCATAGAAATAGCACTATATAATGAGACTGGTGAATCATTAATCGCAAATTCGCCAGGCTGCTTAACTTCACCATCAATAAAAAACTTATTACCACGGTAGTTAACAATTTTAACCTGTGGGTCTGAATATTTAAGATAACGCTGAAGCTGTTTCTGTAAACTAGCGGTAAACTGCGTCACACTCATACCACTGGCCTTAATACGTCCGACAAGTGGAAACTGAACGAACCCTTGCTGGTCAACAGGAAAACCTGCTGCATAAGGATTAGTAACATCTCCAGCTGGTAAAGGAGTTATATTAGGATAGCCTGTAAGTACAATACTTAAGATGTCCCCTTCAGAGATACGATATTCTGCTTTACCGGAGTTTCTTATTAACTGACTTAAGTTGCTGTTAGGAAGCACTGCTTGTTTTGGCGGTAATGTCGCTAGGCTTAGCGGTTGAATGTTAAAATGCAGACCGTTTTCAGCGATGAATGCGCCACTTGGTGGCAGCTCACCTGCTTGAAGACCTGCATTAATGCTAGAGCACCCTGAAACCATACTAATTATTAATAGACACGTTACACTTAATAACTTTGATGAATTGAAAAACATAAAAAGACCTTTATAAATCACAGATATAAGTAGTGTCTAGCATTAAAAAATCAGACAGCCATACCAAAGTATTGCATTATGTACAAAAAAAAACCCATAATAACATAGGTGGTTAAATATTAAACCACAATCATGTATTTTTGGTGAAAATTGCATTTCATTAGGAAATGGCTTATATAGAAATATCCTTATATTCAGCGACAGTCATCATACAACTCTTAATCATATAAATTACAAAAAAATCTTCTCTTTATTATTTGAGTAATCGATTTAGACCAACAAATGATATGAAAATGACTTATCTGATTCAGATATAAAACCGAGAACAACCAAAACATAATTTTTATTATGCTTATAAATAGCGTATAATACTCAGTCCAAATTTATACATTGAGAAATGTAAACCCACCGATTCTAGGAAATCGTTATGAAAGATGAAAAACTGCAAAAAGCACTTGCCCGTATGGGACTTGGTTCACGTCGTCAGATGGAAGAAGTCATTAAAGCAGGCCGTGTAACCGTTAATAATGGTCCAGCTACCATCGGTGACCGCGTTGAGCAAGGTGATGAGATCCGCGTTGATGGTCGTCAGATCAAATATACCGCCGAGAATGAGAAACGTCGCCGTGTTTTGGCTTACTATAAGCCTGAAGGTGAAGTGTGCTCAGCCAATGATCCAGAAGGTCGTCCTACCGTATTTGAGCGCCTGCCAAAGCTGACTCATGACCGCTGGGTGATGGTAGGGCGTTTGGATATTAACTCGACAGGTCTCTTATTATTCACCAATGATGGCGAGATGGCGCATCGCTTGATGCATCCGTCTAGTGAAGTGACCCGTGAATACGCCGTACGTGTGCTGGGCGATGTTACCCCAGATATGGCACGAGCGATGACAACAGGTGTCATGTTAGAAGATGGCATGGCTAAGTTCGAGGATATTAAAGAAGGCGGTGGTGAAGGCGTCAACAAGTGGCATCATGTGCAGCTTAAAGAAGGTCGTAACCGTGAAGTTCGCCGTTTATTTGAGTCACAAGGTCTTAAAGTCAGCCGTCTACTACGTACGAGCTACGGTAATATTGCGTTACCAAAAGAGCTGCGTACAGGTCGCTTCTTAGAGCTGGATAGAAAAGATATTAATACGTTAACAGACCTAGTGAGCTTACGCCCACGTTATGGTACTGGTCTGCATGGTGCTGCTAAAGAAAAGCAAGAGCGTATCAAAAATAAACCGCTTAAAGCACGTCGTACTGACACTCGTGGCGATACTCGTAACAGCACTAGTAGCGCAAAACCAAAAAGCAGTGCAAGTCCTGCCAGTCGCGGCACCCGTAATACTCGTGACCGCAACGATAAACGCTAATATTTTTTAGATTTAGCATAATCAATAAAAAGCTGCCAATGATACATAATCATTGGCAGCTTTTTTGTATGTGACATTAATAAGTATTCTCTAGCCACTGACACATTAGTGATTATGACTATCAATATAGCTTTTCATGATTCGTAAATCCTGTAATTGCTGCTGCTCCATTTGTTCTAATAAGCTATCTAAGCGTTGTTCTATCTTATCTAATACGTCTTGCAGCAACTTGCCGGCTTCATCTCGTGATTGATTATTGACGCTTTTAGCATTTGATTTGATAATCGTCAGTTGATAATAACTACTGAGTAGTTCAGGTAAACGTGTATGCAGCATCTTATGCAATACGAACTGTGCTTCGGTGATTTCAGGCATCTTTTCTTGTAATTTTAGCTCTATCTGATAGTCATAATAACTGGCTACCTTTTCATCAATATGTTGTAGCTGGCGTAGCTGATTATCTGTTAAAAAATTAAGATGCTTTTTATTAAGATTTAATGGTTGCCAGCTTATATTAGATAACGATAATGGTGCATTAGCATTTTGATAAATAAGTACACCTGGCGTAATACCAACCGCTTTGTGAAAAGCATGCCAGCCTTTTCTACTTAGATAGAAGATGCTCATTGTCGTTATGACACCAACGCCTATTAATACACTCATAGCAATTTACTCTTAATCGTTCAACCGTCATTGATTCTCTTAACTATTTACTACTCTCTATCTCATATCCTTACTAACAGTATCGTCCGCAAGTTTTTTGATCGTCTCTACTTCATCAGCATGGCCAAACAACTGCGTATCTATATCTACATTAGGATTGTCAAAACGCTGTTGTAGATATCGATTGGTTGCCAGTAGTTTTTGTCCATCTTGATGATAGGATGCATTCAGCAAGTCATCAAACTGGATATTAATGGTTTTTAATACATCCAACAGTGCTTCTTTACCAGTGACATCAGAATGCTTAATTTTTGTGGTATCAGAAAGTGCGCTATCCCCGACATCTAAGTCGTGTAAACGGCGATAATCTGCTACTGCTTGTGGTACATGTTTATCCATCAGATTTTGAATGGTAATATAGGTTTCGTTAACTGCATCGCTATCATCTATCTTGCCATCATTATTGGTATCACCATAAATAAGTCGCAGCTTTTCACCTTTTTCATTAATTTGGGTCAATGCAGCTTTAACATCAACTGGTAAGCTTTTCTCAGGAATATAACCCAATTGCGGCATCGCTTTATACTCTAGCATTTTAGGTGCTGTCACCTTTTTGATACCACGATAGCCTAAATACAGACCTGCTGCGGGTAGCACTCCATATAAAACAAGCATGACAAACATGGCAGTGATTTGAGTCATAAAATTATCCTTATTATTTAATAGTATTAATTGGCAAATTTATTATTCTTGATATGGTTGCTCCACTTTTGCACGAACACAGCGCTACTAGGATCAATTTTCTTGCTTACTGTGCCTACGCAGCAGATAGAGGCTACGAAAATTAATCCTAGTAGTACTTTATAATATTAATATTTCTCTTATTTAAGACTGAATATAGTATTTAATGATTTTATTAAACAAAAAAATAAGGCTCTATTAAAGCCCTATATTGTTATGCATTGAATTGTTTGTGTTTGCTGATGCTTATTTTTTAGCAGAATAGAAAAATGGCGCCTAATTTTGCGTACGGCTTTTAACATAACGATGGGTTGAAGCCAGACGATTCATCACCGTTTGATGCAGCTCCTCTAACAATTCATCAAGCTCATAATCAATCTCTAAAAACAAATCCGTCAGCATATCGCCTGCGGTCATTTTACCCTGTACTACATTGTTTTTGGTGCGATGTGGACTAAAACGTTGCAGCTGCTCGTAATGAAGCAAGGCTTCTGGAATACTTTCAGATATCAGCTTATCAATGACAAACTGCCGCTCATTATGTTGCTGCTTTTGCTCATCATTAAGCTCGCTACTCCATTCACGATAGCGTTTTAATTTGCTATTGATTCTATCTAAAATAGCAACTGCTTCAATTGGCATCGCATTTAGCGTGGCTGCATCGACCACATTCACAAGCTCAGTCATAATCGGACAGCGTCCATGTTTAAGAAACCATAAGGTATCTGGGTCAAAAGGTGGTCTATTACTCGGTCGCATTTGAGCACGATTGGACAAATAACGATCGGTCAATGGCGTCGGCGCGCGAATATCAGACACTTGCGCTAAAGCATTGCAAATACGTTCGGTACGCTGCGGCTCAGTAAGCGGCGAAGCATGAGGCGTTGAAGTATTGACATCATTTTTATTATTAGTAAGTTTATTGGCAGCCGCTTGCTGAGCATTTTTAGCAGCGGCGGTTGGCAGGTCGTCATGTGCTTGCCCAAATGACTGTAGCATTCTTGTCAAACTTATGACCATAACTTACCCTGCTCCTCGCCCATTTACTGATTGCATTTGACCATTCAATCCCTTATCTTAACAGCTTTTTGCCATACTACCAGTAAGCAAACGTCAGCATTTTTAAAGGATAAGACAGCCATCATGAATATCACCGATTACAGTTCTGGTTTTTTGCTTGGCTTATCCCTGATTATCGCTATTGGTTCACAAAATGCCTTTGTTCTAAAACAAGGACTGAAACGCGAGCACATATTTTTTGTATGTCTGTTCTGCGCCGTCAGTGATGCGTTGTTGATTTCAGCTGGCATTGGCGGTTTTGGCGCGGTAACGGCACGCTACCCGCAAGTGGTCAATATTGCCAAGGTCGCGGGCGTCATATTCTTATTAGGTTATGGACTGCAAAGCTTGTATGCCAGTATGCGCTTATCACACGCACTTACCGTCGATGGACAAGTCGTCACCAGCCTAAAAAAGGCATTATTACTATGCTTTGGTTTTACATGGCTCAATCCACACGTCTATTTAGATACCTTGGTGCTGGTCGGTATGGTTTCAACAGGAGCTAGTAGTAAGCTTGCCTTTGCAGTAGGAGCGGTCAGCGCTTCATTCTGCTTCTTCTTTGCACTCGGCTATGGCGCACGGTTACTCAAACCTTTATTTGCCAAACCAAAAGCGTGGAATATCCTTGACGCCTTAGTCGGCATATTGATGCTATATTTGGCTTGGCACTTGTACCAAAGCTAAAACAGAGCTTTCTATTCAAGAGCCTTTATCCAAAAAATAATACACTGCTTTAAAAAAAGAAAAACCAAATACTGTTAAAAAAGTATTTGGTTTTTTTGAGCGATTAAATCGCTTTTATAGACTAAAAAATTAGATCAAATCAGGAAACAGCGTACGTAGCCCGTTAACGATAATTTCGATAGCAACTGCCGCCAACAGCATACCCATGATTCGACTCATAATATTAAGCCCTGTATCACCCAATAAGCGACTGATACGACCAGCTGCCATCAATGCCAGATAACAAAATAAACTGATAAACAAACCCGCAATCAAAATGGCAGATATTTGCAAGATGCCGGAAACTTGTGATGAGTAGATAATAACGGTTGAAATACCACCCGGTCCAATCATCATAGGAATAGCAATCGGCACAACCGCGGCTGCCATCGTTGGCGGCGCACCTTGGAGATGGTCAACATCGAAATTTTCTTGATCAGGCTTAACCGGATTACCATCGCCATTCATCATATTGAGAGCGATTAGAAACACTAAGATACCACCTGCTAACTGAAACGAGCCGATTGAAATACCCAAGACTTTGAGGAGGGTTTCGCCTGCTAAGGTGAAAAAACTAATAGTAATAAAAATGGTCAGACAAGCAACGCGCGCTACTTTACGTCGATTATTCATTGAATAACCACGCGTTGAATCTAAAAACAATGTCAATGCGCTAAAGGGGTTAATCAATACCATAAAGGCTAGGATTATCTTAATAATTTCAGTATTCACTGAGCGCTCGCTTGTCTATTAGTCAAATCGGGCAAAAAAACAAGGCCATTGGGCAAGTGCATCAATGACCTAATAGTCGGTAGCAGCGGCATTGTAGCATAGGCAGATAAGCCTATTAAATCATTAACTTCGCTTAATTCCTACACCTTACCAAATCCATAGGATATCGATACAAATCTGCCCTTTCAATAGAGGGTTAATCCTCTATTACACTCCATTAAAACGAGTCTATATAGTTGATCCATTTTTAAAAGAGTACAGCACTGCTGGGGTTAATTATTCGCAGCCTCTGTCTGCGCAGGCACAGCAAGCAAGAAAAATTAACCCCAGCAGTGCTTTATAACATTTGTACTTCTTTTATTTGGGACTCACTATATTTAGACCAAGCGTGAAAGCTAAGCGCTAAAATCCAAACCAATATCTAATGCAGTCGTGCTGTGGGTCAAATAACCCATCGCGATAAAATCAACACCCGTTTTTGCGACGGCTTGCACTGTTTCAGGGGTGATACCACCTGATGCTTCGGTTTTAGCGCGACCTTTACACATAGCGACTGCCTGCGACAATATCTCAGGCGCCATATTATCTAATAGCACTAAGCTCACACCAGCATCTAGTGCTTGCTCTAACTGTGCTAATGTATCGACTTCCACTTCGATTGGAATCAGATGCCCAGCAAATTCTTGCGCTTGCTCAATCGCTGTTTTAATATCACCTGCGATGGCAATATGGTTGTCTTTAATTAAAATCGCATCGTCCAATCCTAAACGATGATTGCGCCCGCCGCCGCAGCGTACCGCATATTTTTGTACAATACGTAAACCTGGAATGGTTTTACGCGTACAAGTAATTTGCGCTGGATATGCTGCCACGCTATCAACAATCTTCTTAGTATCTGTCGCAATACCGCTAAGATGAGTCATAAAGTTAAGTGCCGTACGCTCTGCTGTCAGCAAATTACGCGCATTGCCGCGCACATTTGCTAATACCGCGCCAGCTTCGACCGTTTTACCATCATGGACTTGAGCAACGAATTCTATCTGCTCATCAATCAAAGCAAAAGATAAGCGTGCTAAATCCATACCACATATTATGCCTGCTTGCCTTGCCTTAATCTGTAATTGCGCTTGCATGTCGGCTGGAATGGTCGCTTGTGAAGTGACATCACCACGTCTGCCCAAATCTTCTGTTAATGCCGCTTCAACCAACGGTTTAAGTAATACTTCAGCCAGTGCTGGCTCTCGTTTAACTGTCATTTTTAACCCTTATTATGCGCATATCCTGAAATCTATTATTTAAACTCAAAATGAGCATAAATATAACGTAAAGTTTATTTGCTCGCAAGAAAATATCATAAATTAAAATTTTCAATAAATTTACAGGTCTTAATAATGATAGATATTGTGCAGCTATTTACGTTTTGGCAATTTGCTGTCCATCAGCAAACTTTGCAATTCAATATCATGGCGAAAACGATAGAGTTTAGCGGGACGACCACGCTGGGCGCTACTACTCTGCCCTGTTTCTAGCACAAGATTTTGTGACTCTAGCAGCCGGCGGAAGTTTTGCTTATGTAAGCGCACACCCGATAGTGCTTCGACACTCTGCTGCAACTGCGACAAGGTGAATTCATCTGGCATCAAGCCAAAAATAAGCGGTCGATATTCAATTTTTGCACGTAGTCTTGAAATAGCCGTCGCAATTACACGGCGATGGTCATAGTACATCGGTGACCCTATAAGCTGTGACCAGTTACTAGGCAATTTAAACGCCTTGTTAGATTCAGCACTGTCAGATTGAGCATTAGCCAAATAGCTCGGTGGATAAGTTGGTGCTTCTGCAATAAGACCTGCTTCATATAACATCTCATAGCGCAAAAGCACATGTTCTGCAATCCATTCCCTATTCTCGTATTCTTTGTCATTTATCAGCTGATCGTTGCTCTCTGCATTTGAATGCGCGCTTTTATTTTTAGAGCAATTATTTAGAATCGTCTCACTGACGCTCCAACACAGACCAATACGCTGACGCCGGCGCTGCTGAATATCAGGCTCTTTTGTAGCATCTGCCCAACGTAATAATGCCGGTACGATATAGTCCATCATGATAGCTGGCATACCATCTAAGTGATTTTCCCATGGGAAGTAATCATACCAATCACGCCATAATGCTTGGCTTTGTAGCTGTGTTTGCGCCTCTTGCACCAAACCCAAGTAGCTGACGTAAACCAGCGCATGACCATCATCATTGCGTCTATTGGTATCAACAAAGGTATATAGCTGTTCCAAATAACCAAGTGGCTGCTGCGTTTGCTCTTCAACCCATTGGCGCACACCTGCTTGCAACGAGCGATGCAATGGCATAAGCGGACCATTGGGCAACAGCTTACCTTGGTCAACGGTTAAAACACGCGCCGTGTGCTCAGTAATCGCAACCAGTACTGCGACGACCTCAGTCGTACCGCTACCTTGTTGATGGGCATGTGAATAAGACAACGTCATGACGTTAATGATTACCTTTTATTTTAATTATGAAATATAGCTCAACTGCTAAGCCATTGACCATATGCTCAGTTTGACATACTCCCGCCACTTTCGAAAAGCTCAAGTGTAGAATTCTAAAAGCGTTAGCGTTTAGGCGACTTTCTCACGAAGGTCACAAGTTTTCTGTTTCATCGAGCGACCTTTACTGCATCCTCCCTCCACAGACAAAACGGCATGTCCTGCCGCTAATATGTTACGAGCCGCATTAACATCTGCGTTCGCAACATACATGCATTTGACGCACTCAAATTTTGCCTGAGAGCGTCTATTTTCCTTGGCAACATGCTTACACTTAAAGCAGGTCTGGCTGGTGTATCTTGGGTTTACCTTAATAAGTAACCCACCTCGCCATTGCTGCTTATACTCAAGCATATCAACCAGCATGCCCCAGCCTTGATCCAAAATTGATTTATTCAATCCTGACTTAGCTTTGACCTGACGACCTTTTTGAGCGATTGTACCGCTGGCTGATTTTGACATATTGGCTACTTTTAAATCTTCAACGACGATCATGGCGTGGCTTTTGCTGAGCGTGGTGGTGACTTTATGCAAGTAGTCATGGCGAATATTGGCAACATGATGATGTAGTTTTTGAATCTTACGATTTTGCTTTTTCCAGTTTTCACTGAATTTTACTTTCTTTGCCAGCTGGCGCTGCAATCTAGCAAGTTTCACTTGATTGGCTTTAAAGCTATTCTTTGGTTTGATGGTCGCACCGTTTGAGGTGGTGATCAACTTTGTGATGCCCAAATCCAAACCTAGTGCGCTGGTAGCAGGGTGTCGTGGGTTTTCAACCTCATGCTCAGTACCAAACGATACGTACCAGTGA
>Ga0208014_1000814_pt1 | contig 11283 bp, 10 predicted proteins | sample 25_taG_FD_184099 | JGI IMG/M metagenome (GOLD analysis project Ga0208014, IMG submission 184099) | Marine viral communities from Cariaco Basin, Caribbean Sea - 25_WHOI_OMZ (SPAdes) (version 2) | ecosystem: Environmental > Aquatic > Marine > Oceanic | place: Caribbean Sea: Cariaco Basin...
AATCCACAAAAACCACTGAAATTTATACGCATGTAGCCACAAATACTTTTAAAACAATAAAAAATCCTCTAGATTAGTGTTTTAACTAAAATGGATATAACACAACTTGTTGTGTTATCCGTACGTTAGGGCACATGCTAGAAAGACAGCACTTGAAATGAAGAACATAATATTTATAGGAGGTATTCATGGAGTTGGCAAGGGAACACTTTGCAGAAAAGTTTGCAATGACCTTAATCTACGACATTTAAGTGCAAGTGAAGTATTGAAGTGGGAAGAAATCAGCGACAAGGAAAACAAATTGGTAAAAGATTTTACACTTACTCAAAATCGGTTAATTACCAACCTTCAACAGATAGTTAGGGAAAATGAAAGATATGTTCTTGATGGTCACTATTGTTTATTGAATAAGGACAATATTCCTGAAAAAATTGACTTTGATACTTTCAGAATATTAAATCCTTTTGCATTCATTATTGTTGTAGATGACGTTCAAGAAATTAAAAAACGACTAGAGAACCGTGACAATAGAGAATATGATTTTGATTTACTTTTAAAATTCCAAGAACTAGAACTTGAGTATTCAAAAGAATTGGCAGAACAGCTTAACAAACCACATTTGACCCTTAAATCTGAGGAAACCAATAATTTCAAAACATTTTTATACGATGAGAATTTTACTCGACACTAACATTATTATACATCGTGAAGCCAGTAGGATTTACAATCAAGATATTGGTTTGCTATTCAATTGGATAGATAAACTTCACTATGAAAAGTGTGTACACCCTTTAACAATCGAAGAAATTGGGTCTTATCAGGATGAGGAAGTTGTAAATACGATGCGTGTTAAAATTGGCAACTATAACCAACTTAAGACAGATTCACCGGAAACAGAGAAGATATCCATTCTTAGAGAGGCTGATAAGTCCCGAAATGACTTTATCGACACAAGCCTTCTAAAGGAGGTTTTAAATAGCAGAGTCGACTTTTTAATCACTGAGGATAAGGGCATTCATAGGAAGGCAAAATTCTTAGGCATTGCCGACAAAATTTATAAGATTGACGCTTTCATTGACAAATGCACTTCTGAAAATCCTGATTTAAAAGATTATAAAGTACTTTCCGTCAAGAAAGATTACTTTGGAAATATAAATTTAAAAGATGAATTTTTCCAATCGTTTTTGGAAGATTATGGCGAATTTGAGACTTGGTTTAATAAGAAAGCCGACAATATTTCTTATGTGTGTATTACTGATGGTAATGTAAAAGCTTTCTTGTATCTGAAGATTGAAAATGCAGGCAGCGAGAGTTATGCAGATATTAAGCCTGCATTCGACCAAAAAAAGAGATTAAAAATTGGCACATTCAAAGTAACTTCCACAGGATATAAATTAGGTGAACGATTTTTGAAAATCATTTTCGATAATGCGATTGCCAATATGGTTGATGAAATCTATGTCACTATCTTCGATAAGAGAGATGAACAAAGAAGATTAATTGCCCTTTTGGAAGAATGGGGATTCAAGTATTGGGGGGAGAAAGAAACAAAGAATGGAAGCGAAAGAGTTTTTGTGAGGGATTTTACAAAGAAAGTCCTCGAAAATCCTAGAGAGTGTTTTCCTTTTGTAAAAAGAAGTTCACGTGTTTTTTTAAATCCGATTTGGCCTGATTATCATACTGAACTGTTTCCAGACTCATATCTGAATAATGAATCTCCTTTGGATTATGTTGAAAATGCACCCCATAGGAATGCATTAAAGAAGGTTTATATTTCTCGTTCATTCTATAAAGACTTGGTTCGAGGGGATATTATACTATTTTACAGAACAGGTGGCTATCATGAAAGTGTTATATCTACCATTGGCGTTGTAGAAAGTGTAATAACGAATATTGATAGTGAAGCTGAATTCATAAGACTATGCAGAAAACGAAGCATATTTAAAGATGATGAGTTAAGTCATTGGTGGAATTACAAAAAATACAACCGACCTTTCATTGTTAACTTTCTTTACATAGATTCCTTCCCAAAACCGAAGGTTAATTTGAAAAGACTAATAGAGATGGGGATAATAAACTCAATAAATGACGCACCACGTGGATTTGTGCAAATTGAAAATGATAAATTTGAAGAATTTTTAAAAGAAGCTAGAGCAAATGAAAATTATATTGTCGATTAAACCAGAGTTTGCAAACAAGATTTTTGAAGGAGATAAAAAATTCGAATTCAGAAGAAGCATCTTTAAGAATAAAAATGTTTCGAAAGTCATTGTTTACGCATCCTCTCCGATAAGTAAAGTTATTGGAGAGTTTGAAATTGGGGAAATTCTCTTCAAAGACTTAAATACACTTTGGGACGAAACTAAAGAGTATTCAGGAATTACAGAAGACTATTTTTACGACTATTTTGTCGGCAAGGAAAATGGATTTGCCCTTGAAGTTAAAAGAGTCAAGAGATATAAAAAGGAACTTTGTATAAAGGAATCCTTCGGAAAAGTACCGCCACAATCTTTTGCATACTATGAAGAAAGCACGATGCCCTAATCGAGTGGATGGCTCCGCCATCAAATGACGGAGTGCACCCCTCACACCAACCAGCGTACGGGTCTCGTACTGGGCGGTTCATCATCCATCTTTTCAATCGCTCTTTAAACCAATTGAAACTATTCCATACTTTAAGCAATAGGCTACACGCTTTCTAGGGAATCGGTCACCCATTAAAGAAAATCTATGCTCCTATTCCAATTCCGAAAGGACGATGTTCAGTCCTTCCCCATTTGTGAGACCTGTGCAATATTTTACACCTCGTTGCTTTGGGTACTACGACTTCGGCTGACTTCTCTATTTAGCCAACACGTGGCTTCCCAATGCGGCAGGCTGGCCCGTACGCTAAAAATGTCTGCAAGACATCTTCTTTACACTCTGTCCTCCATGTAAGAACATCTTCCCCGCCTGCCGGCGGGCAGGTTTCCCTTGATTCCTGCCAGATCTACTGCTTCGGTATTCACTATAAAAGTATTTGGGACGTCACAATGATGTGCTTGCTCATCCTTCCGATAGCCATCGGAACTTTTAGCCTCATATCTGGTTCCTGTTCGTCAGTACCAAGGTTTGTAGTCCTGCTTCCTTTACTTCCCGTCTCACGACAGACAAGCTTGCAGCTTACTAACGTCAAATTAGTTTGTAAGGACTAAGGTTAGTGAAAACGCTAGGCCTTCAGGCTTAAGCTCCAATTTAGCAATATCTTTCTTTAAATGTTCCAGTAGTCATAATTTTGACCTAGCTAAAAGTTTTCTACTATTAGATAGGTTCTACCATCTTAATTATAGTTTACAATGACTTTTATTGCCGGTCATTGATTGCTCGGCACACTATGGATAAGTAGCGGGAATAGGAATGCGGAATTGTCGGATTGACTGTTCTTTTTCTTGGTTTCTAAGATTACATTTTTTATGGCAACAACCGCTATTTGTTATAACCGATGTTATGTACTGCCTTTTCTATTCTAACAAATTTAATCTTACCTCTTTTTTTTACTAAATTTAATCCATTGTCAGATAGTATTTCAATCCAACTGTCTACATTTGAGCTTTCATTTTTAATTGAAAGATTTATAATGTATACTCCGGTTAAACTAGTAGTTACAGGAAAATAAATCCTTTTATCTTCTTGATCATAGTATTTGTTGCTTTGTAGGTGAACAATTTGATTTTCGATTAATTTAGAGATATTTTCAAGGGTCAAAATATTATTCGTGGTAAGTTCTTTATAGCTTTGGATAGTTTGTCCAGTTATTTTAATTTCTGAATTTGGCTTATCCATAATTTTACCTTCTTTTAAATCAATACTAACTAATTCATAATAGTCACATTCTTTTTCAATAATTTCTGTCTTTAGTCCCCAGGCACTATTTAATTGATGGATTAGTTTTTCCTTAAATTTTCCTATTAAATTTGAGGAGGAAAATTTCATTCTATAAAGAAAATGAGGCAGATCTGAATTTAAATATTTTAAATTTTCATTGTAGATAAATCGTGATATTGGAATATCATCATAGGCATACTGATATATCTCCAATGCATTTTTTCCAGCAATTATACATTCCTCAATAGTTTCTAAAGTGTCTTTATATGTCTTTCCGGAGTAACCTTTAACAATTTGTATAGGAATTTCTTGCTTATTTGTTTCTATGTATTTTCTATCTCCTAGCTCATATCTTTGTAAGTCAAATTTTAATAATGAATTGGAGTTTTCTTTATCTCTCAGTTCTGAGGGAGTAAAATTCCTTTTTGTTGGTAAATGAACTTGATTATTATTATCCAATTTGGTTAATACTTCTTGATCAATATATCCTGGATAGGTTTCGGCATTAATATGACCTTCTTTGTCAATAAGTATTGTATGCGGAATGCCTTGATGGGGGAATATCTTTGATAGTTGCTCTTCTGGGTCATAGATAAAGTCAAACGGGAAATCATTTTTTGCTATAAATGAAGTTGTTTTGTCAAAGTCATCGCTTGATACACATACGACCTTCAAAGAATTTTGGAATTTTGCTTGTAATGCTTTTAAATGTCCCATTCCTTTAATACACGGAGCACACCAAGTTTCCCAGAATTCAATAATTGTAATCTTGTCTCTTGTTTGTTTTATGAAATCATAATCCACCAATACATTATTCTTGATTTGCTTAAGATCGGTATTTTTGATTTTAGTTTCAATTTCAGTTTTTTGTCCAAACGAAAAAGATATGGACAGAAAAAACAATAGTAATGTAGTTGTAATTATTTTCATAAAGTTTTTTAATTAAAATTTTTGATAGGTTGCACATAACGTACTGATAACACATCAAGTTGTGTTATCTCCATTTCAGTTAAAACACTAATCTAATGGATTTTTTAATTGATTTAAAAGCATTTATACCTACACAAGTATAAATGCAAGTAGTATTATGGATTAGATTAACCGTAAAAATTCATAATATATTACTCTCAACTCGCCCCTCCCCTAACGGCTACTATTAAAATGCTCAGCAAAAATATACTAACACTTAAAGCCAGTAAACAATATCTTCTTGTTAGGTCGTACCGACCGCACGAAGACTTAGTTATTGGCAACAGTATTTATTCTTTTATTTGATTCCTAAATGATTGTCCAATTTCCATTAGAAGATTATCAAAATTTTCTTTAGTTCTTCTGTTCTGACTTATAGTTCTTTTTGCTTGTTCTGTAGTGATTGTCTCTCGTCCTTCAGAGGGTGTACTTCTTATATCAACTAATTTAGTTTTACCAAATTGAAATTGATCAAATTGAGTAATCAATTCAATAAGTTTATCATAATGTTCTTCTTCAATAAGCAACAAATTATCGTCAATTGCATCTCGAGTTAGCTTAATCTGTTCTCCAAATGAAGGTATTTTTTCAGGAATAGCACTTTCCCATAATTCATCTGCTTGATGTTTAGTGTATAAAAGAACCTTCCAAAGGTCATTATAGAGGTCAAATTGTTTTTCGGAATAACGTATGAATTGTGATTTAGCTTTTTCTAAGTCCGTTTTAGTTTTTTCAAGTTCTCCTTGATATTTAATTTTTAATCCTTCTAATTCTGATTTATGCTTGTTGTTATAATTGTCTAACAGTCTTTTAGACAAAAAATCTCCGAACCATTTTGATAGTGCAATTATCACGACTGTCGCTCCACCTACAGAAGTTAATATTGCACCAAGAAGTTTTAAATATTCGCTATACTCCATAATTAGTAATTTAAATTATTAGAGCGCATCCAATTGACTAGGTTATCAGGGTCAAGAATTACTCCTGATTTATATTTATTTTTTGTTAGATAACCATATTTACGTCCTTTCAAATATATTGTGGGTGGCGTACTGGTGTATTGGTTGTGAGGGCTCAAGGAAGAATATTTACTTCCATAACTGCTATACTGATTATTTATAGAGGTCGATGCATATTGACTACCATATGAACCGTATTTGTTTGATATAGATTCAGAGTCGTACTGGTTCAAACTCAATTTCCCTAAAAACTGTCCATCGTCAGCCACTAAAAATGATTGTCCTTGTTCAGCTCTTTCTAGTATGTTCATTATTGTTTTAGTTGTTTTTTATATTGTGCCCAACTTTTTTTATAAATAAAAAAAGTGCCGATTTACCCGAGTATTAATCTGGTTATCGACACTTTTTTCAAATCTTAAATATTTTCTTCTTCACTATTTCTTATCCAATAATTTCTCTAAATAAGCTACTTTCTCTTTTTCAGCTTGAACTAGACGTTCATAGAGTTTTTTATTTTCGTCGTATGCCTCAACTAGTTTGTCTAAAGGATTAAACGTACATTGATGATGAACTACAGGACCTGCATTAATAGTAGAACCTTCGTAATTGTTTTGAATATTATTAAATATAGCTTCCTCCGAAAAATTCTCAATAGCTTCTTTGCTTACTCCTAATACCTTAGCTACTTTTTCAAGCTTTTCATCTTCAATATGTTCGCTTTGCTCTAAACTAGAAACACTCTGCTGGCTAATCCCTAATTCTGCGGCAAGAGCTTCCTGCTTCATTCCTCGAAGTTCTCTGATTCGGCTAATCTTTCTACCGATATGACTGGTTTTTGTTGCTGTGCTCATAATCTCAAAGATAAACATTCTTTTTAAAAGTTGTACTCCTCACTCTTTGCAGTAAAAAACAAGTTTTGAATTGTTTTTTACTGGTTATTCTGGTTCGCTACGGTCGCTTCTTTTTACAACTTGAAGGCTCATTGACCATCTTGAAGTTTCACTTTAAAACTTTTTGATCTATGCTTACCAATTTGCATACAACCAAAGTTACTGAATTTATGTTAGTCCAAATTACGGAAATCCTCATTATCAACATAAATCTCTTATTATGAATATAGGCAATCTACCAGAATCTATTCAAAATAAACTGATAGCAGTAATTAAATCTATTACAGATGTTCATTCAATGTATTGGATAGGAATACGAACTAATAAGCATAAATCTTATTATTATTTCAATGATAAGAAAAATACAACTAAAAATAAAAATTGGGAAATTACACTTCTCATTGTAAGTAAATCTTATATCAACGATCCAAAGGATTTTATGGGCAAGGTATTTACCAAAATGAATCAAAAAGTAAAGATTTTTAGCATTCATTATACTTTGAATGAGATTGAAAACCGATTGACTGAAGGAGACAATTTCTTAGGTTTAGTTTTAAATGAGAATAATAGAATTTTTCAAGAAAGCTCTCTTTTTCTTACTGGATATAATAGCCATCCTGTAATGTATCAACGAATACAAGAGCGTTGGAAGTCTAGAATGAGTAAAGCAGAATACTTTAATAGTAAATTGGATGTAAGTGATGATACCTATAGTGAACCTGCTAAACTTCTTTTAGCGAATCAAGCTATTTCACAAACCTGTGCAGCGCTACTTTGGGTTTATTGGGAATATAAGCCACCCGTTTTTGATTTAGATTATATGATTCATCTATGCCAGAACTTTAGTAAGAGTATAAAAATTGTTCTTCCTAAACATTCCTTTCGATCCCAACGAGTTTATAATCTATTATGCCATGCGCAATACAATTTAAACTATAAATCGCTTCATCATATCGCCATTGAGGACGGATATTATGCTTCCGATTTGGCATATAAATTTTTAAAAGCTGTACGTGTTGAAGGAAAGAAACGATTAACTGAATTAGCCAAAATTCACAACATCTAATTGATGTATTAAATATGGTTATTTGATTAGTAGACACGGTTAAAAATTACATGTAAGATTACAAATTGTGTGCTAATTCAAGATGTGTGTCTGTGGACACAATCTTGATTGCTCCTCCTGGTCGCAATTAAAAAAAGAGATGTTTAATGGGAAAGGGTTATTAATTCCATTTACTTTTTTTATCCAGAGCATTTGCCTTTTTAGTTCCATTGAAGCACTACTAAAGATCAAATGAAATAGACTTTAGGATTATTTCATTTACTTCTTTTAGAGCCGTCACATTACCTTTTTGATATTGATTCCTCTACAGGATTTAGGATTAGGAAAAGGGCTATAAATAGGAAAGCGTAGCTGACCGGTTTATGCGCCCGCTAATGCTAAATCCTGTTTTTTTGAGATCAAAAAGGTAAGGCTGTAAATTTCAAAGTAAACTTAAAACTATGAAATATAGATCGGTCAACTTACCAGAATGTTGCTAAAGCGAACGTGAGCCAAAAGCAAATTTTCCACTTTAATCCATCTGTATTTTTGTTTGCTTTTGGCTAATGTTCAAGATCATTTTGACGAACCGTTTTGACTGCAGCATAGTGAAAGGAAATATGGTGAGGGCTATCCAAATCATAGCTGAATTTTCATATTTCCGTGAAATTTGCTGTAAAAAAATGCCTGTTTATAGGGCTTTCCAGCGGTTTTGCTGCAAATTTTAGTAAAAAACGTTTCACGAATAAATCATAAAGTTTTGAAAATAAGTGTAATAAACAGCTACAACATCGCTCTGCGTGTTATCCTCTTGCTGTGCATTTTCATTAATAGCAAAACCCCGAAAAGCCGGGGTTTCAAATGCAATAAAATCCATAGCAATTATCTTCGAATAACAATCTGGTGGATTTCTTCTTCTCTCGCCGCTCCAATTTTCATAAAATATTTTCCGGGTTTGAGTTGGGAAACATCCAACTTAAATGATTGACTATTTAAATCATATTCCTCTGTTTGCACTACAGAACCGTTGAAGTCATAAAGAACTATACTTCCTTTTAAATTTGTTTTACTTAAGGAATTAAATGATTGTTTTGACTTGTTATAAGAAGTACTTACAATGGTAATTTCTGAAGATGCAGGATTTGGTGAATAAGAATAGGAGTACAAACATAATCCCCAGTAATAATTATCAGGGCCATTTAAATCTGTATAACCGCATGAGGTAGATGCTCTTACATATAGCCTATGATCACCACATTCCCAATTATATGTAGAAATATAAGGTACGGTTGTAGTTTCTAGAAGATTACTGTCACTGTACCATTCATAAAAGTTCGCATTTGGTACAGGGTCGACCTCTGCTTCCAAAGGTTCTCCGGTCATAGGATTTCCTGGATTATTTCCGGTATACCTAAAATTTGTAACGACTGGAGATATTTGGAGGTCTTTGTTTAAGTTTAAGTTACCACAATTACCATTTATTGTTAATGTTACTTTTCCTATACCAAATTTACCTGTTACAGGTTCTACTACAACGGAATTTGTATTCTGTCCACTAACTATATGGAGTTTAGTATCCACAGACCAATTATATTGAAAACCAGCAACCAAAGGTAAAGTGAGGTTAATAGAATTAACACCGCAGAAATTATCAGAGCCAGAAATTGAAAGTAAAGACTGTCTTACTGCTGATTCCGCATTTAGCCTGCCGTGGCCGAAAGTATTGTCGAAACCACTCGCTCCCATATCAGTGGCAGTATTGTTTAAAATATTTACTACTTGCTGTTCAGTTAAAGATGGGTTTATAGATAGCATTAAAGCAGCAACACCAGAAACCTGTGGTGCAGCGGCGGATGTGCCTCCAAAATCATCGGTATAGTTTGCGGAATCATATCCATTTACTCCCATTCTGTCTGTAGTAGTGACATTGCCATTTCCTCCTGTATTACCCGAAGGTGCTACCAAATTCATTTCAGAACCGCGACTACTGTAGTTCCATATATTTCCATTACCATTAATAGCTCCAACAGTTACCACTCCATCCACATTTGCTGGAAAAGTCACTCCATTAAATGCTTGATGAAAGTTTCCTGAAGCAAAAACCACGATACTTCCCAAACCGCCTCGGCCGTCATCCCTAGCATTTTCAATAGCTTGAATAATTTGTCCTGAATCAGGTATGTTATTGGCATTAGTTGTTCCATATCCCCACGAATTGCTTAACACCTCAGCCCCACCTTCATCCCAAGCCCAATTGATGGCTTCTGCAATATCCTCTGGCGTTTCAAGCCATATGAGTCTTTGTCCTTCAGGAAAATTAAAATCTAATGTCCAACTGTTAAAAATATTTACGGGAACTATTTGTGAACAGGGAGCAATGCCAGAAATTCCGTTATTATCATGAGTAGCACCAATTATACCTGCACAAGCTTGTCCGTGACCTATGATGACTTCAGTTTCTGGTGGAAGGTTATTAGTTGGAGCCCCTTGTCCATTAGGATCAAGTGGGGTAAACCCTGATAATACTCTTCCGTTTAAATCTTCATGATTTTCTACCCCATCATCTATGACCGCCACTCTTACTTCGTTTACTCCTCTACTTAGTTCCCAGGCTTCAGGTGCATCAATATCAATGTCATTTCCTTGATTTAAATAGTATTGTTGAGGGTATAGAGGATCAGTAGGTGTAACTTGGTATTTTACTATTTCAATTATAAAGTTAGGTTCACACCATTCTACTAAACCACTTTCATAGATTTTATTCGAAACTTTTAGAAGATCTTTTAATTCTTTTGGTTTTATTGTGAATGTCCCGTATTTAGACCTTCTTAAAAAGGTTATCGTATTATCGCAAAATTCCTGAATTCGATTATAATCAATATTTTGTCTTGGTTTGAAAACTATCTCTCCCGTAGGTATTAAAGGAAAATCTCCATGCCTAAAAACAGGAAGAATATCAAATTCGTTTGATGCCTGACTTTCTAAAAAAGAGCTATGGTTTAATTTTAATAAGATTTCTTTTCTATTTGTTATCGGCGAGAAGCTTTCATAAGCCACTTTAGTATTATTAAGTCTGAAATCTTCGACTTTTGGTATCAGCACACTTTCCAGAGAATCCGCAGTTAGTTCATATTTGGTTCTATATCCCCAAAAATATAATTCTGACTGGCTAAATAATAGGTTTAAAGGAAATATGTAAATTAAGATTATAAGAGTAGTTTTACCGTTCATATATTCATTTTTTTAAGGTTGATCTTTACTGTTGTAAATTACTTTAGGATGGACATTTAATAAAGGAAAAATCGGTAAGTCTAATTATTGGTACATCATGGGTTTCATAAACTTCAGAACATTCGTTATTTCTTATCTCGTTTATTTCATTTTCATTGGCGGTTTTGTACTGGAAGTATATTTCCTTACCTGATAAGGTATCCTTTCGATTGTTCTGATAAATTTGATCTGGCATGAGTACTTCAATTACATTTCTATACTCTATAGGAGAATTTGGGTGCAAAGTTGGTGCTGGAGTAAAAATGGTAATATCCTTTCCAATACT
>Ga0208014_1000816_pt1 | contig 11271 bp, 8 predicted proteins | sample 25_taG_FD_184099 | JGI IMG/M metagenome (GOLD analysis project Ga0208014, IMG submission 184099) | Marine viral communities from Cariaco Basin, Caribbean Sea - 25_WHOI_OMZ (SPAdes) (version 2) | ecosystem: Environmental > Aquatic > Marine > Oceanic | place: Caribbean Sea: Cariaco Basin...
ATTTTCAGAAGTAAAAAAATGGAAGAGGAGGCTTTGGCATTCGCAACTAAAGCTCACGGAGAGCAGCAACGGAAATATTCAGCAGAAGCTTATATAGAACACCCGAAGCGGGTGGCAAAAATCGTAAAAAGCGTACCGCATTCCGCAGAAATGATTTGCGCGGCATATCTTCATGATGTCGTGGAAGATACTCCTGTGAAAATCGAAGAAATAAGAGAGAAATTCGGTCAAAAAGTAGCCAATCTGGTTGCAGAACTAACCGATGAATACATGAAGGTAAATTACCCTCACCTCAACCGCAGGACCCGTAAAGAGCGGGAAGTGCAACGCCAGGCCAACATAAGCAAAGAGGCAAAAACCATTAAATTAGCCGATGTTATTGACAATACTCCCGATATTGTGAGAAATGACCCCGGTTTTGGCCGCAAATATCTTTGGGAAATGGAAAAACTAACGCAGGTACTCATTGGCGGGGATCCAATTCTTTTTGAAAGGGCCAGAAAAGAGGTGGCTGAAGGAAAAAAGGCTTTAGGCCTTAAATAAAATAAGCTGCAGAAAATCCCCTTTTTGACACCTTAGATGAAAGGACCTTCTGCAGCTTAATACAGATAATCAGGAAAACCTGTTTTCCTGATTATCTTTTTTCTTATTCCACTCCGCCACGGCGATTTGGAGATCGTGGCTCAGGCCATGTCTCCTGTTCTCCCGTACGGGTATTGATTGGTAGTTTGATTTGTTCCCTCGATGCCTTTTCGTCGTCTTCACTCGCCATGTAAGTAAGTACAGCCGAAAGAATAACGTTATTTCTCACGTCGTCAAAAACGATCTTGTCGTAAGTGTCACGGTTTGTATGCCAGGTATAGTTCCAGTAAGCCCAGTCTAAAGCAGTTAGATTAAAAGCCGGGGCTCCTGCTGCAAGAAAAGAAGCATAATCTGACCCGCCACGACCCGGTCTTCCGGGGAAGGTAGTTTGTACATGATCGGCAACCGTATCGGGCACTTTTGAAAGCCAGTCTTCCAGGTAATCATAAGCGTGCAAGAACCCATTCCCGGTGATACGCACCACTCTTCCGGTTCCGTTATCCTGGTTGAATACCGCCTGAATATTATCTACAATTTCCGGGTGATCTTCCACAAATGCGCGTGACCCGTTAAGCCCCTGCTCTTCGCTACCCCAAAGCCCAATAATTATTGTTCTTTTAGGGTTAGGGTAATATTCCTTAAGAATTCGGGCAGCTTCCATCATTACGATAGTTCCGGTTCCATTATCTGTCGCCCCGGTTGCGCCATCCCAAGAATCAAAATGCGCCGAAAGCACCACGTATTCTTCAGGTAATTCGGTTCCTTTAATAGTAGCAATGGTATTGAATGTTGGCACCATTCCCAGTTCTTTAGATTGGGCGGTAACCTTAATTTTAGGCTTGCTTCCGTGTTCTGCCAGCCTGTAAAGCATTCCGTAATCTTCAAGGGCGAGATCAAGGGTAGGAACCTCTTTTGTGTAAGCTCCAAAAACCTTGTTTACCCCAAAACCTTCAGACCAGTTGGAAGTAATCACCCCAACAGCACCGGCTTTTTCAAGTGCAGCAGGTAAAGTGCGGGAGGTATAGCCCATAGTACTGAATTTATCTCTCCAGGCTTCAGATTGTTCACTGCGCTCGCGCTTCATTTTTTCAAAAGAAGCTTCGGTAGCATATTCTTCCCAGTTATAATCGGGTCTTCCGGTTGGCTCCTGCATAGAAATGAGGACAAACTTACCTTTTACCTGTGGCAGCCAGCGTTGAAAAGCCATAGAATCGGAAACTGTTTCGGGCAACGTAATTACCTCGGCGGTTACAGGTTTTTTTCCGGTAGAAGGGCTCCAGGCGAGCTGTCTCCCTTCAAGGGTTTGCAGCCGTGGTTCAAGCATATCAATATGGGTAACGCCGCGTTCCCAGCCGCGCCATTCTCCCCACTTCTGCTTTTCGGCAGGGATGCCCCAGCTTTCAAATTTCTTTACGGCCCAGTTATGAGCATTGTTCATTTGTGGTGTTCCTACCAGGCGTGGCCCAATACTGTCCAGCAACTGGTGCGCTAACTCCTCAAGTTTCGAATTTTGCTCGGCCTCCTTTACGATATTCTGTATAACTTCATCTTTTGATTGTGCAAATGAGAAGTGAGCCGACAAAAGCAGACACAGAGTGAATAATCCTGAAAGTTTTTTCATGCGTGTAATAAATTTTTAAGATCAGTTTTAGCCAAATATATCAATAAAATCAACGTCTTTCCCTTCGGAAGCCTTCCTACTACTGACGGATTTTCAGGTTTTTGACGATATGTCGGTCACTTCAGAAATAAAACTCCACAAACAAACTCCTTGCTATCAGCGAACTACGCCATGACAGGCAAAGAATTTCAGAATTAATTTTATTTAAGACTTGTCCTGTACAGTCTTTGCACAAACACTACAAAATATTAGAAGTAATGAAAGTTTTAGTTATTGGAGCAGGAAATATGGGCCTCACTTATGCAGAAGGCATGGCCTCATCAACATTTTTAAACCAGCGTAAGCTCATGATTTACGATGTCTCGCCAGATAAAATTGTTTTGCTGAAGGACATGGGAATCTTTGATGTACACGAACAACTGGAAGATGCTTTACCCCAGGCCGATCTAATCTTTATTGCTGTAAAACCATACCACAGCGAGGAACTATTTGAAAGAATGAAACCGATGATGAACAAGGAGCAAATCGCGGTTTCCTTAATGGCGGGAGTTACCATTGAGACTATACAAAATGGACTGGGCATTAAAAAAGTAGTAAGGTCAATGCCTAACCTTCCGGCCCAGGTTGGAAAAGGAGTTACCTCCTACACCGAATCAAAAGAAGTTTCGAGAGTAGAATTATTGATGGTGAGAAACCTTCTTGACACTACGGGAGAATCTATTCATGTGAAGAACCAGAATTTCATTGATGCCTCTACCGGAATTTCGGGAAGTGGACCTGCGTACGTATTCTATTTTATGAACTCTATGCTTGAAGCGGCCTTAAAAATGGGCTTTTCGGAGCACGATTCAAGGGTACTTGTAAGCCAGACTTTTGAAGGAGCGGTAGAACTCTTTAACCAGAACGATCTTTCCCCAACACTGTGGATGGATCGCGTGGCCTCAAAAGGTGGTACTACAAGGGCAGCGCTAGATTCTATGGATGACAACAACGTAAAAGAACTGATAAAAGAAGCCGCCTACGCCGCTTTTGACAGGGCAGTAGAACTGGGAGAAAAAAGCTAACCAATTTTCCCCTTTTTGACAGGTATATGAGGCCGGTATGTGAGTAACATGACCGGCTTTCCTTTTTTCTGAATTTATCTGCGGAAAAAGAAATGAGGCCAGGCAAAAAAAGTACCTGCTTCCCGTCCTAATTGTAGGATTAAGCAATATTTTTGCACTTCCCGAATAAGTCACAACAACAGATGACTTTTCGGCTATTTTCTGCAATAAAAGATTAGTGAGGATTGACATATGGACCAAAACACAACTTCTACCGAATTTCCGAAACGCCTGTTTGACTGCCTTAGCTTTCAGCTTGAACATTTTCCCCTCCCCGATATGCTTGCCGCTAAAGAAAATGGAACATGGAGAAAATACAGCACCGCCGAAGTAGGACAAAAAATTGAGCAGATAAGTGCTGCACTCCTAAAAATGGGATTTTCGGGAGGTGACGGAAGCATAGAAGGTAGAGATAAAGTTGGCATTATTAGCCAGAATTGCCCCGAGTGGATAATGGCCGATATGGCTATTCAACAAACCGGAGCAGTATCTGTACCGGTTTATCCCAACATTACCAACCACGAACTACAATTTATCCTGGCCGATGCCAATGTGAAAATGATCTTTGTAGGAGACACCACACTCTACCAAAAAATCGTTGAAATACGCGAAGAGCTTCCGGCTTTAGAACATGTTTATTCTTTCAAACCGGTTGCCGGAATTCCGCAGCTAACCGATTTAATGATCGATGTAACGCCCCAACTTAAACTGCAGGTAGCCCAGAGCAAAGATGCCGTTAAAGAGACAGATCTTGCGACTGTTCTTTATACTTCGGGCACAACGGGAACTCCAAAAGGCGTTATGCTCTCCCATGGCAACATTTTAAGCAATTCTCTGGGTGCGGCTCATGTTATCCAGGAGGTGGGGGTTAAACACAAGAAAGTATTAAGTTTTCTCCCCCTCAACCACGGCTTTGAAAGAATGGCAACCTACTGCTTCTTTTACAGCGGGGCAGCTGTGTATTATGCCGAGAGCATGGAGAAGATCTCAGAAAATCTAAAAGAAGTAAAACCCACGCTTTTCACCACAGTTCCAAGACTCCTGGAAAAAGTTTATGAAGGCATACTTGCAAAGGGCAACGAACTTACCGGAATAAAAAGAAAACTCTTTTTCTGGGCTTTAAAACTGGCCGAGGAATTTGAGATCAACAAACCCAAGAGCCTGAGTTATAAACTTCAACTTGCCGTGGCCGATAAACTCATTTTTAGTAAGTGGAGAGATGCCCTGGGAGGAGAAGTTAAATCTATCATCACGGGTGCGGCTGCATGCCAGATACGCCTGTTAAAGATCTTAACTGCCGCCGAAATCGTGATACAGGAAGGTTATGGTTTAACCGAAGCCTCTCCCATTATCAGCGGAAATCGCTACAATGAAAAGAACAGGATGTTTGGTACTGTGGGGACACTTTTAAAAGGTGTAGAGGTTAAAATTGCCGAAGACGGTGAAATTCTTTGCAAAGGTCCTAATGTAATGATGGGTTATTACAAACGTTCCGATCTCACTGCAGAAGTGATGGAGGGCGAATGGTTGCGCACCGGCGATATCGGAACTTTTATTGACGGTAAATTCCTGAAGATCACCGACAGGAAGAAAGAACTGATCAAAACCAGCGGCGGAAAATTTGTAGCACCTCAGCCCATTGAAAATAAGATGGTAGAAAGCCCATGGATCGAGCAGATCATGGTGGTGGGAGAGCTACAGAAGTTTGTGGGTGCCCTGGTGGTCCCTGCGTTTGAAGCTCTTAAAAAATGGTATCTTGAACAGGATAAACCCTATCCCGGAAATGAAAAGGTGTTGGAAGACAAGCACGCAAAAGAATTGATTGGCGCCTCTGTAATTCATTTCAACAAGCATTTTAATCCGGTGGAGCAGATCAAGAAGTTCCGGTTGATCCCTAATGCCTGGACTATTGAAGGAGGAGAGTTAACACCCACCCTTAAGCTGAAGCGCAAAATGATCATCGAAAAGTACCAGGAATTCATCAAGTCTATTTATAATTAGTCGCGTCTGACTACCACGCAAACCTAACAGGTTTTAAAAACCTGTTAGGTTTTTCCTGATCTTAGAAGATTAACTTTTCTACCTAACAACTAGACCTCAACTGCCTTCTACTTGAAAAAAATTGGAGAACAAACAAGACCTGTTCAGATTAACCACAATTTTTGCCTAATCCCCAACTTTTGATCATGATCCTTTATTCGTCCCCTACAATAAAAAAAGCCCTACAAACGTACTGTTTATAGGGCTTTTCAGAGCTTAAAAGTGGTCCCACCTGAACCACACAACCACAAAAATGAAAATCTCAAAAAATCCACAAACGCGGCTACTACATCAGTAATTATGAGGCATACCAGAAATTTTACTTAATTCTATTTTCGGTTTAGATTGAGGCCGTTTGCATTTATTTGCGCTTAACCGTACAACTATCGTACAATTTATTTACATTTGACTGTACAAAATATCTGACATGGCAAGCGTAAATTTCCTCTACCGTTCTACTAAACCTAAGGCCTTTCTAAACCTGAGATTGCTCTTCAGAATTACCGATGAAAAATTTCCGAAGGGTTATGAAGATTTTTCTCTTGGAGGAAAAACAAAGCTGGAGGTATCCAAACAATATTGGGAAAAAGAACATCTGCAAATCAGATTCAAAAGAACTAATGATATTGATGAACTAAACAGGATCCAAGAGCTAAAGGAAAAGCAGAATAGTATTAACCTGGAGCTGAACAAAATTGAAGCTCATATTTTGCAATCCTTTAATTCTACCGATCCTGAAAAGATCTCTAAAGAATGGCTTCAAAAAACCATTAATGATTACTATAATCCTAAAAAAGTAAAGGAGAAGCCAGAAGACCTTATCTCTTACGTGGAAGTCTATATCGAGGAAAGAAAAGAGCATGTTAGTCCGGCAACTGTAAAGAAGTCAAACGTAATTAAGCAAATGCTGGTAAAATTCCAGAACAGCTTGGATCAGACTATCTTGTTGAAAGATATTGATCTGGATTTTAAGAGGGATTTTGAAGCCTATATGCTCGAAGAGGGATATGCCTATAACACAATCGCAAGAGCTATTAAATTCACTAAAACAGCGGCACGTCATGCCTATAGCCAAGGGTTAGAAACCAGTCGGCAATTAGACAGGATCAAAACAAAAACTAAGGAATCAGAAAAAATATACCTCACTTTTGAGGAGTTGGAAAAAATTAAGAAAAAGAGCTTTACCAAAGAGCACCTGGAGACTGCCAGAGACTGGTTAATAATTTCATGCTTTACCGGGCAGAGAATTTCCGACTTTATGCGGTTTACTAAAGATATGATTAGGAAGAAAGATGATAAATTTTTGCTCGAATTCACTCAGAAGAAAACGGGGAAAATTATGACCATCCCTTTGCTCAAACAGGTCCGGGAGGTTCTCGATAAAAGGAATGGCGAGTTCCCCCGGCCTTTACCTGATCCAAAGTACAACGAGTACATAAAATACGTGTGTAAAAAAGCTGGTTTAAAAGAAGAAGTTTGGGGCAGCAAAAAAGTAGAAGTTGCCGAAAAACAATTCAGGAAGAAATCAGACTTTTATGAAAAATGGAAGCTGGTTACAAGCCATATCGGCAGAAGGAGCTTTGCAACCAACTATTATGGTGAAGTTCCATTATCACACTTAAAAACCATTACCGGCCACCACACAGAGAGAAATTTCATGGCCTACTTAGGAAAAGGAGATGAAGAAAAGGCTATTGATGCTTTAAAGTATTTTGATTAGTTCAACGTCCTTTATATAAAAATGCGGAAACCGATAAAAGAGATTAAAACCTGTTGTTATCCCGCTATGTTTTGTGATAAAAACATATATTAGTTGTCATATAACGAGTTGTAAAAAATGCCGCTGACAAACAGAACGCGGAGAAAAATAAAAACTGAATCAGAAAAATCAGACCTTCAAAATGCCATTTTTGGCAGGAAAGAAAAATTTGAGTTTAAAAGATAAATTTCGACGGACTACTTACTCAAAACGGATAATTAAAGCAGCTAAAAAATATCATTTTTCACACTTAAGAAAGATTGATTTTCAAAAGAAAGTGCAGCGGACTTTCTCACTCAAGCGGGATAAAAAAATAGTTGCTTAAAATACCATTTTTGACAGGTAAGATAAATTGAGTTTAAAAGAAAATTACAACGGATTCTCTCACTCGGACGGCAAAATAGAAGGTCGCAAAAAAGCCATTTTTGAGAGGTAAGAAATTTAGAACTTTAAAAAAATAACGCAGCGGATTTAAAAGCAGAACGACTCACTCGGGCGTGCGGCACTATTTTACAACAATGTATAAAAACAATGCTATCTTAGTGTCGATTCGAAAGTCTGTGTGTACTTGCTGCGTCTGATTTTCCTGCGGAAAATCATCGCCGGCAATCGCCGCACTGTTTTTATACGGGACGTTGCCAATAATGCGGATTATTCGCAAAAATAATCACATCAGAATACTAAAAAGATTCTATGAAAAAATCACAAGCTGTTCTACTTTTCATGGCTATCATCCTCATCTATTCATGCTCTCCAATAAACATCACAAACTCCTCACCTTCCGAGGATCAGCTTTGGACCCATTCAGAAGCAAAACAGCATAATAAAAACAGAACAGATTCTTTAACATGGGACATGGAAATGCTTAGAAGTGATATCGCTGATGAGCAGTCTGACCTCATACCACCTTTGCCAATAAAAGTCGGTGCTTTTCCCGTCCCGCATTATGATTTGTTGGGCGAGGAATCATTCAAAGGTCTTATTAATGGCGGTAGACATAAAACTATTGAGAACAAAAATTTGATATTTTCTGCCTTTTCTATAAAGCGTAATGCTTTGAACAAAACGGAATTAGAAAAGAGAAATGATGAAGTATTTTTCACAATAATCACTCTTACAGACACAATTGATACTCAGAATTATAATTTAACGGGTTCCATCATAAGCTCCAGAAACCATCCAAATTATATTGGAGAGGGATTTATAAAAACCAAAGATAATCGGGTTGATTACGTAGCTTTCAAAACGATAGAAAATAAATCTTACGCTGTAATAAATATGAGCCTTTTTGATTTAAACTTTGGAAATACAATTCTTGTAGCTCCGCAGAAAGATAAATCCTTTAGATTCCTTCAGATTGATCTCGGGAAAAATCAAATGCAAGATTTGGAAAAAGAGATTGACACTTTTCTTGGAACAAAAAGAGCATCTACCTTTTTTCTCAAGCCAGGAAACATATAAATTAGAGAAAGTAAAAAAGCACTATTGGCAACATCGGTTATCAAAAATGGCTTTTTGAGAGTTAATTTCCTACATTTATTTCCATAAGAAACAGCCGGTTCAACTGAAAGTGCATTCTTCCCTACACGCCACTTTTGATAGCCGGGACGTTAGCCACAATTATGAACGAGAGAAAGCTAAAAATTAATGGTGATACTTGGGCTAATCTTAATTATAACTTAGCCGATAAAATTTTAAAAGAGAGTTTTACCAATAAAAAATTAAACAAACCGATCTCGGATTATGATACAATTTATCATTATACAGATTTAAATGGACTTATTGGTATCATTGAATCTCAAACTTTATTTTCAACACATATTAATTTCCTAAATGATAGAAAGGAGTTTCAACACGGACTTGATTTAATTGAATCTGTTTTAATGGAAAAAGATAATGTGGTACACAAAAGAATGCTGAACGAGTTAAATAAGAAAGTTGAAAATTTAAAAAACTTAGAAAAATATGTCACGTGTTTTTCGCGAAATGGTGATTTATTAAGCCAGTGGCGTTCATACGGGAATCAAGGAAAAGGTGTTGCAATAGGATTTGACCCAATAGAAATAACGGAAAGTTTTGAGGAGATACTTAACGGTTCAAACATTTTGTATGATGAAAAAGATCAAAAAGAAATAATAAGCGAGATAATTAAAATTAGTATTGAATATTTTAAGGAACATAAAAATTATTACGATTGGGAAGGATGCGATTATAACTTTATGATTTCGAAAGCTATTATAGAGTTTTTAGAAAGTATGATTATTGGTTGGAAACATCCGAGTTTCAGCGAAGAAAAGGAATTTCGTTTGGAATACGACGTCGATTATCTATCAAATAGAAAAAGCAATAAGGAAATACTATTCAGAAAATCTGATAGATTATTGATTCCATATATTAAACTATATTCAAAATATAGTAAAAATAAAGATGAAAGTCCTGAACAGATAAAGCACACTGATTCTGATCAAAAATTACCAATTACGAAGGTAATTTTAGGACCATCGCTTGATTTTGAAAGCAATGAAATGGCTATTCAGATGCTTCTAAGAAAAAATGGCTTTAATAATGTTGAGATAAAAGCATCACAAATACCGTATAGGATATAACTGTGGCTAACATCGATTAACGAGCAAATAGCGGCAGACTATCTAAAAAAGACTTTTTGATTACCTTTAAAAAGACAACTTAACCGACAAATTCACGTTTCCCAGGTCCCCTACTTGCGTTAACCGGAGACGTTGTAAGCAATACATATGAAGCTTTTCGAAGAAAAAAAAAGAACTGATTTTAAACCTGCGAAGTTCAACGATAGTACTTTTGATTTTTTAGATAGAAGTTCTTCAGAAAAAGCTTCAGTTGTAAGGAAGGTTTTAAATTCTTGGTTTGAAAATTACCCTGAAGGTGAGAAGCTTGAATTCAAAAAAAGATTTTCCAAGGAATTTTCTTCTTCCTTATATGAATTATTCATTCACAATTTATTCTTGAATCAGGGTTTTCAACTTGAATGCCACCCAACACTACCTGATTCCACTCAAAAACCTGACTTTTTAGCGAAAGGAAATGGATTAGAATTTTATATCGAGGCAAAGGAGGCAACTGACAAAAGTGACTCAGAAAGAGCCTTAGAAAGAAAAACTAATCAAATCTATGACATCCTCAATACAACAAATTCTCCAAATTTTTACCTGAAGATTAAAGCACTAAAATTTAAAAGTGAAGATCAACCAAGTGCAAAAAAGATTGTTAGATACTTAGAAAGAAAGTTACCGGGAAATGATCCGGACATAGTAAAAGGGATTTATGAAAAATTAGGATATAATGCACTTCCGATAATAAATTATGAGGATCACAATTTAACAATGGATATTGTGCTTTTGCCTAAATCTCCTGAAACAAGGAATAAGGATAATGTTCGTCCGATTGGAGTTTTACCTTCTAAAGGGTTTATAGGTGGTTCTGATGAACCAATTAAATCAGCTTTAGAAAAAAAAGCGAAAAAATATGGAGAATTAAATAAACCACTCTTACTATGTATTAATTCACTTTCTGAGAAAGGAACCGATGAGATTGATATAATGGATGCATTATTTGGGTCAACTTGTATTACGTATTCGACCGATCCAAACAATATTAATCCAAGATTAGAAAGAGCTAATAACGGATTCTTCCGTGATAATAAGGGACCAAAATTCACTAAAATTAGTGCGGTCTTAATAAACAAGATGAATCTTGGTCATATTAAAGATGGTAAGTACTGGCTTGTAAAACATCCATTCGCAAGTAAAGAATTAAACTTTGATTCTTTCAGCTTAAAATATACCGTTATTGAGAATAATAAGATCACTTCAAAAAGTGGAAATAGTTTAAAGGAAATTATGAAATTAGAGAAATTCGAAGGAATTTTCTAGAATGTACTGCTTACAACAACGGTTAACACAAATGCGGCAAACCCTTCAAAAATGGCATTTTTGAGTACCTTTAAAAATAGTAATTAAAAGACCAATTTCGGTTCCCAAGTCCGCACTTGCGTTAACCGGGACGTTGGCAAACATGCAGTAATAACTAAAATCTAATTAGTGATGATCTTTCGATGTAAAGAACTGAGTATTTCGGACGAAGAGTTGGGATGCACTATAACTTTCTCCGATTCAAGAAGCGCAGATGAT
>Ga0208014_1000817_pt1 | contig 11271 bp, 7 predicted proteins | sample 25_taG_FD_184099 | JGI IMG/M metagenome (GOLD analysis project Ga0208014, IMG submission 184099) | Marine viral communities from Cariaco Basin, Caribbean Sea - 25_WHOI_OMZ (SPAdes) (version 2) | ecosystem: Environmental > Aquatic > Marine > Oceanic | place: Caribbean Sea: Cariaco Basin...
GATAGCCATGGCCACGGTCAAGCTCAAGGATCCACTGGGCCACGTTATCTAAGAAATAACGGTCATGCGTAATGGCTACGATGGTGCCGCTATAATTCTGTAGGAACTGTTCTAGCCAGGCGACAGATTCGGCGTCCAAATGGTTAGTAGGTTCGTCGAGAAGTAGCATATCAGGGCGCGATAGCAATAGACGACACAGTGCCACACGACGTTTTTCACCGCCAGATAGCTTGCTGACATCGGCATCCCAAGGCGGTAGGCGCAAGGCATCCGCTGCTTTTTCTAGCTGCGTGCTTAAGTTATGCGCGTCCCAAGACTGGATGATGTCTTCCATCTTGCCCTGCTCTTCTGCCAACTTATCAAAGTCAGCATCAGGCGCCGCATATTCAGCGTAGATTTCGTCTAGACGTGCTAAGGCATCAAGCGCTTCACGCATACCGTCTTCGACGTTACCACGGACATCTTTGCTGTCGTCGAGCTGCGGTTCCTGCGGTAAGTAACCAATTTTAGTGCCGGTCTGCGCACGCGCCTCGCCACTATAGTCAGTATCTACGCCGGCCATAATGCGCAGCAAGGTGGATTTGCCTGAACCGTTGATACCGAGGACACCAATCTTGGCACCAGGGAAAAACGATAGGTTGATATTCTTAAGAATTTCACGCTTAGGATGAACAAGTTTAGACACGTTGTTCATCGTATAGATATATTGTGCCATTGACACTCCGTCTTACAATAACTGCTACGTAGGGATAAGCCTACGATAGTGATAAAAAAATAAGGTGCCCAAAGGGCGAGAAAAATAGCGCTTGAGTCGCTCGCTATCCATAAAACTGGTAGCGCTAAAACTGAATTGAACTAGTAATAGATATTAATAAAAACAGAAGTTTAAAATTAAATATTAAAAAACTGGGCAGTGAGACCTGCGTATATAAAGACAAACTGCGGCTATTATCGCATTGTGCTGATAGCCCTGCAAGGTAGATTATCGCCGCCTCTTATAAGACCACTAGAGGCTACTTTTTTATCTGGAATAACCTGAGCATTAGGACGAGCTTTATAGGCCATGCCTTGCTCTGCAATAGTGGAGTACTGGCCATTAAATTGACCTTATAGACAGGTTTTCTTTATCAACTGCCGTAAATTTATTTTTGCTACCCTTAGAGCGCTGAACTAATTAATAAAGTCTTTAGTTTAGCCAAAATATCGCCTATTTAAGTCAATAATAGAGTTGTACTGTTGTCGAAAAATAACCTATAGTGCGTTTATGACTACTTATCGCCCGAAACTTGTTGAGAACGCGTTTGTTGATTTTATTAGCGAGCGTATCAGCCCATTCCATTCCCCGCTAAGCCCTAAGGTTCAGTTAGTGAACCGTTATTGGCTGACGGATGACTTGGTGGCTCTACAATTACGCCCCAACAAAAATTGGCTAAAGCAGTTAGGAAGGTGTGCGCAAGGTTCCGTGCCTTGGCAGCCCGGACAAAATCTAACTTTAGGAGTGACTTTGGGCGGTATTCGTCATAATCGCTCTTATTCTTTGGTGGGTACGCCTGACATCTCTTTATTGGCACCAGAAACTTATAGTCGCCTGACGCCGTTTGCGAAGCCAGCGGCTAATAAGTCTCGACCACCCCTCGAGGTTTTAACCCTAGTGATTAGACCTCGAGGGCAGATTTCTGATTATTTAGCCCATGACGCTGAGATTGGTGAGGTTTACGACTGCTCGTTACCCCAAGGTAGCTTTACTTTAGCGGGTCAGCAAGTGACGGCCGACCAGCCCTTAGGTTTTGTCGCCTCAGGCAGTGGTATTACCCCTATGCCCGGGTTGATTACCGATGCATTGCAATCAGGCACTGACGAGCGACCGGTGACTTTGCTGTATTACCATCATCAACATGCTTTTATAGACTTCTGGCAACACCTTAGCGAGTGCTATCCCAATTTTCATTGTCATTTGGTCAATACCAACGACTCGGACAGTTATATTGCTGATAGCCGTTATATTTCTTTGGCTGTATTAAAAGAAACGCAGTTAGATACGCCAGAGTGCCACCTGTTTGCTTGCGGCTCTACCTCGCTATTAGCAGGGCTGACCGAATCCTTGGGGCAGCTTGAGCATAATAAAATAGCGGCTAAGCAAGGAGAGCAACCCGTAGCGAATACGGAATTATCTACTTCGACCATAGCCAACTTAGCTGTCGAGAGCTTCGATCAAGTGTTGGCACCGAGTCGGCCCATAGAGGGTACTGAGTCATTACCAGACAATGCCGCCATCGCCGCCAGTTCTGCGCCGCCATTGAATATTCATCTGCGCCGTCGTGGACGTGTTTTACCCGTGCTCACAGCCACACAAAGTATTTTGCAGTGTGCTGAAGCAGAACGTATCCAACTGCCCCATGGGTGTCGCCAAGGTATTTGTAATACCTGCCGCTGCGATAAGATTAGCGGCGTGGTCAAAGACTTAGTGACCGGCAAAATCACTCACGGTGGTCAAGAGTCGATTAAGCCGTGTATCAGCATCGCCTTAACCGATGTGGTGTTGGATGCTTAACGCTACTAAGTGTCAGTACCTGTCTTAATATCAGTTTTAGTTCTAGCTTTATTCCATCTTATTAAGCATTTAACTGCTTAACTAACCATCTACCCTTAAGTGAAGAGTGCCCAGTTGCCTACCCGCTATTCGCCAGACAGGCTCGAGCTGTTGGTCAAGCGCCGGACAGCATCATGCAGTGACAGTACTCGCCACGTACGCTACTCATAATGGATCAAAAAGGACCTCTTATGCGCACTATCTTTACTTTAGCAACGCTAAGCAAAGCCACTGGCGGTGCTCTATTGAACCTACCGTTAAACTTGCCCTTTATAGATAAGGCTAACGCGACCAAAACTCTGCCGAAATCCAAGTTTGTGGCTGCTGCCGAGTCTATCGCAGCGAGCGCCATGCCGGATAAATACCCTACGCTATCCGAGACGCCATTATCTGCAAAAGAGACTGCAGCCCTGGCCGCTGAGCTAGATGCTATCCGTGACGAGGTTATGGCAGATTTAGGCGAGAAAGATGCGCTTTATATCCGTAGAGTTTACGCGGCAGTCGCCTACTCTGAGATTGCCGGACGCTTATTGTTGTTAGCAGCGGCACTGCCTAAAACCAAGCGAGCACGTTTAGGATTATGGCTCAGCGGCGTCACCTCGCTCAGTCTGAGTAAGATTCTAAATAATATGGAGCTAGGCCATAATGTCATGCATGGTCAATACGACTGGATGCAGGACAATCATCTGAATAGCCGTCAGTTTGACTGGGACAATATGTGCCCAGCGCCGCTCTGGCAGCACTCGCACAATTATCTACACCATACCTTTACTAATATCGTCGGTCGCGACCATGATGTGGGGTATCATTTGGTGCGTATCACAGATGAGCAGCCTTGGCAGCCACACGACCGCTTTAATCTGCTGAAAATTGTCTTTTTAGCGATGGGTTTTGAGTGGGCCGTGGGCTTCCATGATGTGCAAATCAGCTTTCAAGAGTATAAGCAAAGCGATGAGTTCCCCACTATCATGCAGCAGAAGTCTCGCGCCTTATTATCTAAGGTAGCTCGGCAGGTCGGCAAAGACTACTTCGCCTTACCTTTAGCCGCAGGGGTTGTGGGCGGCACACGCAGCGCAGCTTATACCTTATCAGGCAATATTACCGCCAACATCGTACGTAATATTTGGACGTGGGGCGTGATTTTCTGTGGTCACTTTACCGAGCAGGCGCATATCTTTACCCATCTCGACGACAATGAAACCCGTGGCGATTGGTATGTCCGGCAAATGCTCGGCTCTAGCAATATTACGGGCAGCAAGCTGTTCCATATCATGACCGGTAACTTATCGCATCAAATCGAACACCATCTCTTCCCGGACATGCCAGCGAATCGTTATGCCAGCATCGCGCCTAGAGTCGCTGCGATCTGTAAAAAGTATAATCTATCGTATAACACGGGACCTTTCTCTACCCAATTGAGCCAAGTGATTCGTCGTATTTATCATTTTAGCTGGCAGACCGAAGCTGAAAAGTTGGCAAGCGATAAAGCCAAAACCCAGGCTACCGCAGAGCAACCTGCGATTAGCAATGCTATCTTCAACGACGAGCTGACGGCTGATGTTGAGTTGGCGGCTAGCTCAAAGCCTAAGTTAAAAAGTGGCTTTCGGTTTGTGTCGGATAAGCGCAAACGTTTCATTAAAAAGCTGCCGCCGATTTTGGCACAAACGCTTGCCTATGTTTAACAGCTGCTTATTGGTGACGCGCTATTGAGCACTATAGGTAAGTTTAAAGACATGCTAGTGCTCATGGGTCATCTCTTTTAGTGGCTACTGACACTAGTTAAGTTACGTACCTTTATAATTGCAACACTTAAAGGGTTTACCATGTACGTAACTTACTGTTTATACATTAACTTTATTTTTAATCTCGTTATAATAAAGCTCTAAGTAAGTCACTTAACCTTGACTTACTATTGCCTTTTTTATCTGGAGATTATTATGTCAATCGATATTACCCATAACGAGAACGCCCAACGCTTCGAGACGACCATCGACGGTCATACGGGTTATATTAGCTATCAAAATCAAGGTGATGCCTTGGTCTATGACCACACTATTGTGCCTAGCGAGCTTGGTGGTAAAGGCGTCGGGTCGGCTTTGGTCAAACACGCGTTAGATTATGCGCGCAGTCACGATAAGAAAGTGGTGCCCCAGTGCTCTTTTGTCGCAACCTATATTCAAAAACGTCCTGAATATAAAGATTTATTAAAATAGTGCGGCAGTTTTAGCCTTTGTTACCATTGCTAATATCTAAAATAATTCTTTTTATAATAATAAATTTACCAGTCCATTGTGAACTTGCTGCTATTAATAATAACTAACGAGCCGTTAATGAGGTCTGGTAAAATGACTGTCTATAGCATTCGCTACAGTGGCTAAGCTGAACTATATTGGTCGCCACTGTCCTATATATTGCGGTAAATACGCTTAATTATGGCTTTATTTACTGCTATTTCATTACCTTAAGGAGGGTTCTATGAGCCATTTAACTGATGCTCAAGTTGCTTTGCAATTACAGGATCTAGCGGGCTGGTCTCACGAAGGTGACGCCATCATCAAGACCTATAAATTTAATGACTTTGTTGAAGCTATTAGCTTTATGTCTCAGGCGGCTTTCTATGCTGAAAAGCTAGAGCACCATCCTGAATGGAGCAATCTTTATAATAAAGTCAATGTACGCCTAACTTCTCATGATGTCAGCGGCATTACCAGTCGTGATATTCAGTTGGCCAGACGTATGGAGCAAATATTACAACCTAAACGTTTTTAGCAGCCAACCTATTAGTTCCAAATTCATAGAGCAAGCATTGGCAGGGTGACACCAAGTTATCCTGCCATTTTTTATTTAAGCCTTACAACAACTCCTACCTCAAACTTTACAACAATTCATAAAAGCAGCATGGTATAACATTCTATGCTTATGATTTTAATATAATTTATTTTGACTGCTTTCGCTATATTCTCACGTTCTTATACTAATAAAGGATTAACTTTATGACTTCAGATACTAGCAAAAATTCTACGAACCCCACTAAAGCAACTATGTTAGCTAGCAAGGACTCGCGCCCCTATACCGTTATTTTATATGGCGCCACCAGTTTTGTGGGTCAAATTACTGCGCATTATTTAGCTAAATTCTTACACGATAAACCCACCCAATGGGCTATTGCTGGCCGCAATGCTGACAAGCTTGAGGGTCTAAAAAACGAGCTGAGCAAAGCTGGCAATACTAATAAAAGCGAGGGTTTGTCAATGCCAGCGACAATTATTGCGAATAGTGATGACGCAGCAAGTTTAAGCACAATGTGTGAACAGGGCCAAGTGGTTATTTCTACAGTAGGGCCTTATCTGCAATACGGTGAGCCGCTGGTCAAAGCCTGTACTGAAAATGGTACTGATTACGTCGATTTAACCGGTGAAAGTATCTTTATCAAAGATATGATGGATAAATACCAAGATATAGCCGAGCAGTCTGGGGCGCGCATTGTCAACTCGTGCGGGTTTGACTCCATCCCTTCAGACCTAGGAGTGTATTTTACGCAACAAGCTGCGCGAGAACGCTTTGACGCTGTCTGCCCCGAGATTAATATGCGCGTTAAGGCTGCCAAAGGCGGTTTGTCTGGCGGTACAGTAGCGTCGATGGCCACCATCTTCGCTGAGGTCGGCCAAGATAAAGCCCGCCGTAAACAACTGGCCAACCCTTACCTACTCAATGATGACAACGATGCTCCGAATGTCCGTCAGACCTCCCACGCTAAACCTACCTTTGACGCCAAGCAAGAGCGCTGGCTAGCTCCTTTCATTATGGACAGTATCAATACTCGTATCGTGCATCGTAGCAACCAATTGCTGGACTATGCTTATAGCCGCGACTTTAAATACGACGAAGCCATATGGATGCCAGCTGGACTTAAAGGCCGTGCTATGAGCTATGCGCTAACGGCGGGTATCGGTGGATTTGCCGTGGCCATGAGCTTTGCCAACAGCCGTGAGCTGCTCTCGGAGCATGTGTTGCCTAAGTCAGGCGATGGCCCCACCCCAGATGAGCAAGAAAATGGCTACTTTGATATCCGCTTTTTTGGTACCACCGCTACGGGTCAAGAGATAATAACGAAAGTGACCGGCGATAAAGACCCCGGCTACGGCAGCACCTCGCAGATGTTGGCACAAGCGGCCCTGTGTCTAGTAGAAGATATCGACAAAGCTGCGGTCGGCGGCGGATTTTGGACACCAGCTTCTGCCATGGGAGAGGCGCTGCTGACTCGGCTTACTCAACATGCCGGTTTAGCTTTTGCCGTCATTACGGACTAACACATTCACTTAGAATGATACATAAGACTACATTTTGTTAGCTTAATGACACAGCCATATTAGCGGACCTCAAGTAACATTTATTGGGTGTTGTATTACTTATAAAAATTTATCAGAACCCTAAATCATACTAAAGGAATAATAATGAAACTCAATCTACTTACGACCGCAATCGTTGCTTCAGGCTTTGCTATGTTTGCCAGCAGTGCTAATGCTGGTATGACTACCGATCATCATGGTAACGTAGGCTATGACAGTTATAATGAATGTGTTGCCGCAGTAAATGAGGGTTCTGCTAAATTTTATACCCCTTATACTTATCAAAATCCCAAGCGCCAAGCGGGTGAAGCTACTGTCAAAAAGATGGCTTTATCAGAAGTGACTATCCCGACTGCTATGTTGGGCGAGATGCCGATTAAAAATGCTGATTATAGTGCGGGCGCTTGTGATAAAGGCGTGGGTCAATCACAAGGCCGTTATGGTGTTTCAGGGGCGCTGGTAGGCAAATACGTACCGTTTGCTGCTGACATGCCGGTGAACGTCTATATGAACAGTAAAGGCGAACCAGTACGCGTTACAATGCAACAGTGCGATAACCACTTTGGTAGCAAGTTCCCTATGCCTATAGGCAGCAAAATAGCCACTACTGAAACTGTGGCGCCGCCTGAAGCTCAAGTGGCTGTGAACGAGGAACGCAGTGTCGAAGCGATTACCACCGAAGTGAAACGCGTCATTCGCCCTAGCACCTATAAAGTGAAGCAGGTCCTAATCGCACCGCAGGACCAAATACAGCGTATTGCTACTGCTGAAGGGACTGCCGTAACGGTGGAAGGCGCGGTGGTACGGCTTATCTGGGCAATCAAGCCGACCCTAGTATTCTTAATCAAGTAGAAGTCGATGAGCCGGTGGTAGTCATTGAAGTGCCTAATGAAGACGAGCAGAATCCTGTCGAAATCGAGACCGACTATACTTTAGAAGATTAAAATACTAGCGGATTAAGGTTTGATTAGTCTTTTATTAAGTCTGCCCCGATAGACTAAATTCTAAAATACAGCTGCAAAAGAACACCTTTATCTAAGGTGTTCTTTTTTTTGGAAAAAACAAACGCGTGACGCTATTCATTTTAAATAGCAAAACTATTACATAGGGTTAATAAACCTAAAATATAAAACCTACATACTAGCAAGCTAGTTAAAAATAATTATTTTAACTTAAAATATTTGTTAGTATTATTATACATAGCATTTAATTGATTCTATTATCAATACCTAGTGAATTCATCACATATCTATTATTTAAGGAGAAAGATTATGAAGGGTTATTCACTAATACCAATGGCTTTATTTTCAGCGGCACTCACCCTTCCTGCAGTAGCGCTAGCCGCAGTCCCTATGGAAGCTGCTATTGCTGAGTCTGCTAATCCTAGCGCTCTACAAGAAGGCGCTCTACAAGACGACAGCGCTGCACAACTGGCAAATCAGACTGGCGCAGTAGATATGCCGGAAAAAGACTTACAACCAGAAGATCAAGAACAAGACTATGCTACAGCAGGCGCTGCTGTCGGTACGGTAACGTTAGCTACTGCCCGCGCTCCAAGCCAAGATGTCGCAGCTATGGCCGAAGAGAATATGGCTGAAGAAGGGGTGGCTGGGGCTAATGGTGCAGATGTAGCCGACCCTACTATGGCGACCGCAGCACCGGCAGCCAATCAACAGCCCGCTACTCTGAATCAACAGCACAGCTCACCCGATTATAATCCGCTCATCCAAGGCGAAGCTAATCGTGGTAACGTCAGCCCAGCTGACTTAAGCGCACAACCCGCCCCCAACACCTTACAGAAGAAGGTAAAAGGCCCGCATGGCGAGTTACTAGCTACCCAGCCTGGTGAAGTACAAGTGCAAGAAAACCGCCGCTTTAAAGCCCCTTAAGCTTTAGCGCTGCTACCTTGTCCATCATAAGCTTGCTTTTCATAAACTTATTTTAGGACGAGACCCTGACAATAAAAAAGGCAATCCATTATGGATTGCCTTTTTTGTATTGCACTATCGAGATTACAGCATTAGCTACGTTAAGAGTAGCGCTGAATTAGCGAAAATAAGCCTTACTTTTTCAGACCCGCTTCTTTTAATAACGCGCCTAAAGTACCAATCTTATTGTCATCTTTATCAGATTTAGTTGGAGCAGCCGCTTTGGCATCAGGACGAGCACCACGGGGCTTGTCTTTACCGCGTGATTGCTCACGACGAGCGCCACCACGGTTGTCTGTACCCGTACCACGATTCTGACCGCCTCTTGCTGCAGGCTTACCGCTGCGCGCGCCACGACGGTTGTCTTTTTGCTCACCATCTGCGGCTTGAGCTTCACCCGTTGGTTTTGCTCTAGGCGCGGCTTCAGGTTTCATACTAAAGCCAATACGGCCCCGCTTTTCATCGACTGATAATACGCGCACGTTGACGATATCACCTGGCTTAACGCGATTCATCGGATCTTCGACGAAGTCATTGGCCATTTGTGAGATATGCACGAGACCGTCTTGATGGACGCCCACATCGACGAAACAACCGAAAGCAGTCACGTTGGTGACGACGCCTTCTAAAGTCATACCTTCTTCTAAATCACCGATACTGCTGACATCTTCTCTAAAGTTGGCGGTCTTAAACTCAGGACGCGGGTCTTGAGCCGGCTTCGCCAATTCTTGAATGACAGCTGAGACGCTAACGTCATCGTTTGCGGCAGCTAGATTCGTGGTATCCAAGGTATTAAGAGCACTGTCATTGCCTAGCAACTCTGCTAGCGACTTACCCGATTTTGCTAGCAATTCTTCTACTAGCGCATAACTCTCTGGATGCACACCGGTAGCGTCAAGTGGGTTTTCACTATCACGTACGCGTAAGAAGCCTGCGGCTTGCTCAAAAGTCTTCACCCCTAAACGTGGAACGTTTTTAAGCTGCTCACGACTGGCAAAAGCACCGTGCTCTTGGCGATAATTTACGATTTGCTGCGCGACGTTGCGGTTCAGACCCGCAATGTGCGTCAAGATAGCTGGGCTTGCCGTATTGACGTCGACACCCACGGCGTTCACGCAATCTTGGGTGACTTTATCTAGGCTATCCGCCAATTGGCTTTGGTTAACATCGTGCTGATATTGTCCAACACCAATCGCTTTTGGATCAACTTTGACCAGTTCTGATAGCGGGTCTTGTAGGCGACGCGCAATAGATACCGCGCCACGTAGCGACACATCTAAGCCAGCCAGTTCATCGCTGGCCAATTCGCTCGCTGAATATACAGACGCGCCAGATTCATTCACAACCACCGCTTTAGCAGTGATGGCTTCATCAGTATCGATAACGGTCTTAATCATCGCATCCGTTTCGCGGCTCGCCGTACCATTGCCGATAGCTACTAGCTCAACTTGATAGTTTTTCAGCAAATCATGGATAACGGCTTTCGCCTCAGCCATTTTATTGTCTGGGGCAAACGGGTATACAGTTGCTGTGGCTGGTTTGCCATCAGCATCGACAGCGACTTGACCTTTATCGTCAATCACGGCCATTTTTACGCCATGACGAATACCAGGATCCACGCCTAGGATGACTTTGCGGCCTGCAGGAGCGGCCATCAATAAATGCTGTAAGTTATTGGCAAATACATCAATAGCATCTGCTTCTGCCGTCAGACGACGCTCAGTTAGCAAACGATGCTCGATATGCGGACGCCATTTGTCTTGCCACAGACTGGTCGCAGCCTCTCGCAAGAATTCGCGACGTTCGGCAGGTGCTGCCGCATCGATATCAAAACGGCTAATAATTTTTTCGATAAATGGTGCATCTTCACCAGCGACTTTTAATACCAAGACGTTTTCTTGGCGGCCGCGTAGCATCGCTAATAGACGATGGTTAGGCAGGCGCGCTAATGGCTCGCTGTGCTCAAAATAATCTGCAAACTTCTCACCCACTTCGCGCTTTTCTTCATTCGCTAGGGCTGAGTTGATAGTCGCGGTTTTGGCAAAGCCTACACGCAGCGTGTCTAATAAGTCGAGAGCTTGCGTCCACTCGTCAATGATAATCGCTTGCACACCGGCCAATTGCTTGTCTGTATCCGCAAAGTCGACTTCGATTTCGTTGCCGCTATCATCGGTGATGGTAGCTGGCATCTCGTAACCTTCAATCGCTTGCATCGGAGTAATTTCTTCCGATTTCAGCTTTTGCGCAGCGACGTCTAAGCCAGCTGCACGTGCTTTGGCGGCTAGCGAACGACGACGTGGGCGGTAAGGCAGATAGATGTCTTCTAACTCAAGTTTAGAAGTGGCTTTATCGATACGGGCTTGGAGCTCGTCCGTCAAGTTACCTTGAGAGGTCAACAGCTGCG
>Ga0208014_1000818_pt1 | contig 11266 bp, 9 predicted proteins | sample 25_taG_FD_184099 | JGI IMG/M metagenome (GOLD analysis project Ga0208014, IMG submission 184099) | Marine viral communities from Cariaco Basin, Caribbean Sea - 25_WHOI_OMZ (SPAdes) (version 2) | ecosystem: Environmental > Aquatic > Marine > Oceanic | place: Caribbean Sea: Cariaco Basin...
TGAACGTGGAAGACCAGGACGAAGACGAAAAAGTGTCGCGCAAGTTCGAGCGCCCGCTCTATCGCGATGTGATTATTCGCGGTGCCGGTGGTGAAGAGCGCCGTCCGGTGGTGCTGATGGAAATCTGCTTCGGCGATACCGTGCACGAAGAGCAGTTCAGCCTGGAAAACCGCAGCGACATGATCTATCCGGTGCTGATCGGCCGCCGCACCATCCAGCATCTGGGCGTGGTGGACGTGACCAACACCTTCATGCACGAACCGCAGTGCGATGAAGACAGCCCGGTGGAAAAATTCGACAAGGACAACACCGACGAAGACGTGGGTGTGTGAAGTTTTGAGATCGTCTGTGCTCACTGGTAGCTCGCCTGTAGGATAGCTTCAAACCGCCTTTTGACAGGGGGTTTTCTGGTAAATTTGTCTGTGTAGCATCTGAAGGAGTCTGATGAAATCTGCTGTAATCCAGTTCAAGAGTATAGGTTTTGGTATAGCTTTTGGTGTAGGGTTGTGGGCGCCTTAACAAAAAAGGCTGTTGATGATGAAAAGCTATACTTATGGCCAGAGCTTCATCAATGCCATCGATGGCTATCGTTCCAATCAGTTAATGGATCAAAGCATGCAGAATAACAAACACGGCAACAAGCCACTATCGGCGAGAGCCATCGAGACGATGCGGCCTGGCGATAAAGTCAAAGTGGACACTGGAGAGAATGCCGGTCTGCGTGTGACTTGCGGGGCTAGCGGTGGCAGGTCGTTCATCTATCGCTATCGGAGCCCCGAAACGGGCAAGCTAACTCAAGTCAAGATAGGGAATTACCCCTCGATGAGTCTGGCTGAGGCTCGCCTAGAGCTTGCTCGGATGAAGGCTTTACGACGAGATGGCGTATGCATTCGTGCCGAAATTCAGCGGGAGAAAGTACGTCAAAGTGCAAAAATTGAACAGGAAAAGGAAGCGGCAGAGGTGGCCGCGTTTACTGTTCGTGACTTGGTTGATCTGTACTTAACTGAAGTGATTGAGGATCGACTGGTTGTAAATCGTCGAACTGGGGCTCAGAAACGAGTTCCTGGTGCACGGAAACCTAAGGGGCAGGCCGAGACTAGGCGCACCCTGTACGGTGATGCTGTACGCACTCTGGGGGATCGATCTGCTGCAGAAGTTCGGCGTAAACATGTGGTAGAGATGGTGAAGGACATTCTTGACCGGGGAGCAAACGTTCAGGCTGGGAATGTGCTGCGTGAGCTCAGTGCCGCCTACGACTATGCGATTGGCCTTGGCAAGTTTGATGATGATTTTGCGAACCCGGCTTTGTTGGCAAAGTCGAGCCTGAAGCAGGCTAGAGTCCGACTTACGTCTGTTCGGGGCAAACGCGTATTGTCCGATGCGGAGTTGAAGGAAGTGTTAGCGTGGTTGCCAGGCTCTGGTTTCTCGGTAACACAAAAGAACGTCATTCGTTTGACTCTGTGGACAGGAGCTCGCACGGGTGAGGTTTGTAAGGCGCGTTGGTCTGATGTAGATCTCGATCGAGCAGTTTGGCATATGCGAGACTCCAAGAACGGAGCCGAGCGGTATGTGCAGTTGCCGAGCCAAGCTGTGGCTTTTCTCCGTCAGCTTCGTTTAACCACCAATACCTATCTGTTTCCTTCGAGTCGGACGGGATTGCCGATCCAGCAGAAATCGCTTACCGAAACAAAATGGTATTTGAGAAATTCTGCCAAGGCTCGAAGTGGCACCTACTTTAAGCCAGGCCAAGCTTGGCTGGATAGCATTCCTGACTGGTCTCCACATGATCTGCGTCGTACGGTTCGCACGGGGTTGTCTCGTTTAGGCTGTCGCAATGAAGTGGCTGAGGCAGTGATAGGGCATTCAAGAAAGGGTATTGAAGGGACTTATGATCTGCACGATTATGAACCCGAATGTCGCGAGTGGCTGCAAAAGTGGGCTGATCATCTGGAAACCCTTGACGGCGTGTGTTAGTTGGCATAACCCATCTTAATTTCACAAATTGCAGCAACCGGACAGAGAGAAATCTATTTCTCTCTGTCTCTCTTAGGCTCGCCAGTCCCTGACCTTGCTGGCCTACGGCCTCCACCGGACGCCTCGATCGGTCCGCTGCTAAACAAAAGCGAACATTCGATTTTATCTTAATAATTCGATAGAAACGCGTAAACCGCTACAGGACTTAGTCGAAAAGCTGATTTTACCTTCATAGCGAGTCACTATATCTCGAACGATAGCAAGGCCGAGACCGTGCCCAGGTGTTTGCTCATCTAGCCGCAGACCCCTTTGGCCCAAACTGGCTAAATCCTTGTGATTAACCCCTGGGCCATCATCAGCAACAACTATTCGCTTGAAGCCGCTGCCTTGTTCCACAGAGAGCTCTACGCATCTCGAAGACCATTTGCCAGCATTGTCGAGTAAGTTGCCCAATACTTCATTTAGATCATGTTCTTCTATCGGCCATCGGCTGTCTTCAGGCAGAGAACTCGATAGTTCAAACGACTTTTCCGGATATAAACGACCGAGCATCCACAAAAGATCCCGTGCCTGTTTTATGGGGTAGGCGCTTTTTCCAATCTGGGGCCCTGCAAAACGGCTTCGACGCATTTCAGCTTCTAATTGCCTGTCGATATCGCTTAGTCGCTCCACCATCTGGCGCCTTAGATTGGTGTCGAGAGGACGTGTGTCGTCTTCCAGTATCTGCCGGACGGCTGCGATGGGGGTTTTGACGCTATGAGACAGGTTTGCGAGAGCGTCCCTGGAGCGCTCCAGTCGCTGATCTAAGGAGTCCAGCAACTGATTTAGTTGAAGAACCAGCGGGTGGAACTCCTCTGGCGACTGAACGTTGATTCGGGAGATCTCTCCGTCCTGGAGTCTTTTTAATGCGGCTTTGAGTGTGACAACCGGTCGCATGGACATCGTGATTCCGAACCAGAGCACGGCGACCAAGAGCATAATCAACAGAACTGATACTACGGCGGTCCAGGCATGAAGTGCAGCTTGGCTGCGTTTCAGCGCACCCAGATCTTCAGAAACGATTACGACGATGGGTGTTTCACCGACCTGAAAAGACTTTCGGTAGGCGAGGATGTCTAAGGGAGTATCAGTGGTTTCGGCATCTTCTACGCGAACGGTTCCGTCTTCTTCGTTTTCAATCAGAGGCGTTAACAAGGGCTCCCAAGTATCGGGTGAAATGATGGTCTGTTCGGGTGTATGTATGGCAAAGGCATGATGAAAAACATCCTGGAAATAATCGCCCGTCTGGAGAGTGTCAACTTCACCATTCGCGTCGCGAATCTGGTGCTCAAGGAAAACGACTTCATCTTTCAGTCGGCTTTCAACGAATTCCCGAGACATTCGGTCGAGCAGCAAGCCATGGACCAACCACGCCACCCCCATTAGACCAATTCCGGCGGGCAGTAACAGCGCAAGCAAGGTTCCTTTTACGGACGCAGGCTTTTTAAGGAATCGCATTAAAAATGTACCCCTGGCCGCGTCGTGTTGAGATGGTTTCGCTGCCCACTAGCTTCCTTAACCTCCGAATATACGCCTCAATGACGTTTTCGCTCGGGCTATCATTCAAGTTGTAAAGCTGTTCCATTAGTTGTTCTTTGGAAAAGACGTGGCCAGGGCGGCTCATCAAACAACGTAGCAGCCGGAATTCGGTGCCGGTAAGTGTATGTTCCACGCCGTCGTCCATCTTGAGACTCTGGCGGTTTTCGTCCAGTTCAAAGCGGCCGGCTTTAACCTGAGCATGGACCCTTCCTTCACTTCGACGCACGAGTGCGTTGAGGCGTGCGATTAGCTCTTCTGTCTGAAAAGGTTTTGCCAGGTAATCGTCTGCCCCGGCTTTTAAGCCGTTAACCTTATCCTGCCAATCGCCTCTCGCGGTCAGAATCAAGACCGGACAGCTGACGTGATTCGTTCGCCACTTTCTCAATACGTCCAGCCCGTTGCCATCAGGTAGACCCAGGTCCAGAACAACAGCACGGTAATCCTCTTGCTCACCCAGAACGACGGCTTCTCGGGCACTGGGAGTTGTATCAACGCTGAAACCTGCTTTTCCCAACTGCCTGACCAGACCCTCAGCAAGCAAGCGGTCATCTTCGACGAGCAGTAAACGCATGAGTTTTTCCTTCTATGTATGGTCCGCGGTCGAAAGTGTGACTGATTAACCTGAATTCAGCCTGAACGGAAAATAGTTCGAGTTTTTCAGAAAGAATTCAGGTTAGTGAGAGAAGGTAACAACCGATTCTGGACATTGCTCAAGATTGGGGCTCAATCCTGCAGTGTTTTTCGAGCAATATTTTACAGAGGATAAAAAGATGAATGCATCAAAACTATTCGTAGCGGGTATGGCGCTTTCAATGTCGGCAACAGCGTTTGCGGCTGGCGCCCATGATGGTGGCCACGGGCACGGCGCTACAAGCGGTGAACCTGGCAAAGCGTCGGAGGCCAGCCGAACCGTAACTGTCGAGATGTACGACAACTACTACGAACCCGAAGAAATCAGTGTAAAGCCGGGTGAAACCGTTCGCTTCGTGGTGGAGAACAAGGGAAACCTCGTCCATGAGTTCAATGTTGGCACTCCCGACATGCACGAAGCTCATCGAGAGGAAATGATGATGATGGTTGAGCATGGCGTCATCCAGGGCGGCAAGCTGAACCACGACATGATGAATATGGATATGGGGAATGGCCATTCCATGAAGCATGACGACCCGAACAGCGTGTTGCTGGAACCGGGCCAAAGTAAAGAAGTGGTTTGGAAGTTCTCTGATAAAGGCAATATCGAATTTGCCTGCAACGTGCCGGGCCACTATCAGGCCGGGATGTACGGTGAGGTCAATTTCGAGTAACTCGCTTAACTGAGGTCCGCGAGCGCGGGGCTGAGACACGTTTCTCGGCCCGGCTTCAATGACGTGTAGTTTGGAGCAACACAGATGAAACCACGCTTTTTGACAGGGCTTTTGAGCCTGCTGATGCCAGCCATGGTTATGGCCGGTGAGTACGATCTGACGGTCGACCGCGTTGAAATTGATACCGGCGATTTTGTGAAGGAAGGCATCGGATACAACGGCGCATCCCCGGGACCGGTGATGCGCTTCAAGGAAGGCGAAAACGTCAAGATCAACGTGACCAATAACCTGGATGAGATGACGTCCATTCACTGGCATGGGTTGATCCTTCCTTTTGATCAGGACGGTGTACCCGGCATAAGTTTCCCAGGCATCAAGCCGGGTGAAACCTTTACTTATGAATTTCCTATCCAGCAGGCAGGCACTTACTGGTTCCACAGCCACTCTGGTTTTCAGGAGCCGGATGGCGCCTATGGTGCCATTGTGATCGAACCGGAAAAACGTGAGCCGTTTCGTTATGACCGCGAGTACGTGGTGCAGTTGACTGACAAGCACCCCCATTCCGGTGACCGCATCATGCGCAACCTGAAAATGATACCGGATTACTACAACCGTGAGCAGCAAACCGTGGGGGAGTTTTTTTCGGACGCGTCCAAAAACGGTCTGATGAACACCATTCGGGACCGCATGGCCTGGGGTGACATGCGGATGATGAAAGCGGACGTTGAGGACTTGCAGGGCTTTACGGGCCTGATCAACGGCAAAGGTCCCGAGCAGAACTGGACTGGCCTTTTTGAGCCCGGAGAACGCATCCGGCTGCGGTTCATCAACTCCTCGGCCATGACCTACTTCGACATACGGATTACCGGTCTGGACATGACGGTTGTACAGGCCGATGGCAACAACGTTCAGCCCGTTAACGTGGACGAGTTCCGGATCGGTGTGGCGGAAACCTATGATGTGATCGTCCACCCGAAAGATGAGCAGGCCTACACCATTTTCGCTGAATCCATGGGGCGTTCCGGCTATGCCAGGGCAACGTTGGCCCCCGAAGAAGGTATGGAAGCGGCTGTTCCGCAACTGCGTGATCCGGCGCGCCTGACTATGGCAGACATGAGCGGTATGCCCGGCATGGACCATGGCAACATGGCCGGTATGGATCATGGCGACATGGATATGAATAGCTCAGAAGGGATGTCCGGAATGGATCATTCCAACATGGAAGGCATGGATCATGGTTCCATGGCGATGGGAAAAGGCGGCCAAAACGACCCCTTTTACGCCAAGGGAAGTGGCCTTGTACCCACGGCAGCCAATGGCGGCAAGTTCCTGTCCTATGCTGACCTGAAGGCCCAAGATCCACTGTATGAAGACCGCGAACCGACCCGGGAAATTGAGCTTCGTTTGACCGGCAATATGGAGCGTTATACCTGGAGCATTAATGGCGTCAAGTACGAAGACGCAGACCCAATTCGTCTCAAATACGGTGAGCGAGTTCGCTTCAAATTCGTGAACGAGACCATGATGACTCACCCTATGCACCTGCACGGTATGTGGTCCATTCTCGATGTTGGTGCAGACCAATGGAACCCGATCAAGCACACGGTCAGTGTGCAGCCAGGCACCACGGTTTACATGGAAACCGAGGTCGACGAGCCCGGTCAGTGGGCGTTCCACTGTCACCTGTCCTATCACGCGGCCGCTGGTATGTTCCGCAAGGTCATTGTTGAAGGTGGGCCAGAGTCGACGCAGGCCAAAACAGACGTGATTGCCAAAGATGGAGGTGAGGTATGAGCTGTATTCGATCAATTGTCGCAGTCAGCTTCCTTGCCTCTATTGGTGTCTCAACGGCGGTGACAGCTCAGGAAATGATCTCCGACACGACCGCTCGAAAACAGCCGCTCACAACCTGGGGCGTTCAATTCGAGGAATTTGAGTACCGCTACAGCGACGATGACGAGGAGCTGGGCGTCTGGAATGCGGATGCCTTCTATGGCACCGACGACTTTAAAGTCCGGCTGCTCACAACCGGGGAGTACGAGATAGAGGAGCAGGCCTACGAAACGCTGGAAAACCAGCTGGTCGGCCAGATCCCTATCTCCAAGTTCTTCGACGCCAAAGCGGGCGTGCGTTTCGATACGCCCGAGGGGCCGGACCGTACGTATGCGGTTCTCGGTGTGGCCGGGCTGGCGCCCCAATGGTTTGAGATCGATGCAAATCTGTATGTCAGCAAGGATGGCGATACGTCAGCTGAACTGGACGCTGAGTACGAATTGCTGTTCACTAACTACTGGATTCTGGCGGCAACGCTGGATGCCTCAGTAGCGTTCAGTGAGGATGAAGAGATCGGCGTCGGCAAGGGATTGGTTTCCACCGAAACCGGCCTCCGGCTCAGCTACGACCTGATCGACCGTGCGTTCTCACCCTACGTGGGTGTGGTGCACGAGCGTAAGTATGGCGATAGCGCCGACCTGGCCGAGGCGGACGGCGGTGGCACAGAAGACTGGTTTGCCGTGATCGGCGCTCGAATCGCATTCTGATGCTGATGGGCCATGGGGAAACCCACGGCCCTTTTTCGTCTATGATTTGATGTAACTCAAATCCACCGAAAGTCTGTGTCCATTTTCAGCCGCAGTTCAGATTGAAGTGTTTTGATACAGGGAGAAGTCATCAGGAAGAGAGGTGTCACCCCATGACCAAAGCACACAAAGCAACCAATCAGGAGCAGTTTTTGTTGCGCCGAAAAATGGCCGTCGAGGGGCTTGGAGAGGATCAGTGGGATGGGCTCATCCACGATCTTAATCGCCACCCCTGCGTTGATTTCGCCGAGCGTAAGCCAAATGGCACATTGCAGGTGACGTACGACGGAACCCACTGGTCCGTCGATGAATTACTGGAACTGATCAAGGCTTACGGTGGCCAATTGAAAACCGGATGGTGGACCCGGCGCAAATTGGCTTGGTACCGGGTTACCGACGACAACGTCCGGGCAAATGCCAAGCATGAGCCGTTCTGCTGTTCCAAGATTCCACCCATGAAAAAATAACAGGAGGTTGAATGAACAGGGAGGAAGATCGAACTACCCGCTACCAGGAGGGCAGTCTCACTTTACCAGGGACAGTCATGCTGGGTACCGGCGTCATGATTGGCGCCGGTATTTTTGCACTTACCGGGCAGATGGCCCAGATGACCGGTGTCCTTTTCCCGCTGGCCTTTCTCGCGGCGGCGGTGATTGTCAGCTTCAGCGCCTATTCCTACATCAAGATCTCCAATGCCTACCCGTCCGCCGGCGGTATCGGCATGTACCTGCACAAGGCTTACGGAAACCGGCTGCCAACGGCTTTCAACGCCCTGTTGATGTACTTTTCCATGGTGATCGCCCAGAGCTTCCTGGCCCGCACCTTTGGCTCTTACACCATGCAACTATTCGGAGGGGACGAAAGCGGCCGTATGGTGCCCATTCTGGGGGTGGCATTAATCCTCGTGGCTTTCGTGATCAACCTGCTCGGCAATCGGATGATTCAGGGGGTGGCTTCCTTTATCGGGATCCTGAAAATCGGCGGCATACTGATTTTCGGTCTGGTCGGGATCTGGATTGCCGACTCAGTCTCGGTTGATTTTTCGGAGCCCGGTGAAGCCGGAGCGCTGGGCAACTTCCTGGGCGCAACCGCACTGGGGATTCTGGCGTTCAAAGGCTTTACGACCATCACCAACAGTGGTTCGGAAGTAATAGACCCAAAGCGAAACGTCGGGCGCGCCATCGTGATTTCCATTGCCGCCTGCGTGGTGATCTACACGCTGGTGGGCTTCGCGGTCGCCAGCAACCTGTCACTGGCTGAAATTATCGAAACGCAGGATTACTCCCTCGCTGCTGCTGCACGCCCCGCTCTCGGCGAATACGGCGTCTGGTTTACTGTTGCGATTGCCATGATGGCCACGGCGGGAGGAATTCTGGCCAGTGTATTTGCTGTGTCCCGCATGTTGGCCATGCTGACGGAGATGAAACTGGTTCCTCATCGGCATTTCGGGATGCCCGGCAGCATTCAGAAGCACACACTGGTGTATACCGTTGTCCTGGGTCTGATTCTGACCGCCTTCTTTGACCTCTCCCGGATTGCCGCCCTGGGTATCGTGTTCTACCTGGTTATGGACATTGCCATCCATTGGGGCGTGCTTCGCTACCTGCGGGAAGATGTGAAAGCCAATGTGTGGGTGCCGGCGACGGCCATCCTGCTGGACTTGCTTGTACTCGGCGGCTTTGTCTGGGTCAAACTGAATACCGATCCCTTTGTCATTGGTGTGGCGGTTGTCACCATGATTGCTATCGCCGTGGCCGAGCAGGCGTTCCTGAAAAGGGCCGCAAAAGCCGGACAATCAGGGCACAAGGAATCTCATGCTCATCATCACTAATAACCAGAATTCGACGTGGAGGGCAGTACCATGATGGACAATGACATGTTTGGTAACACGATGTGGGCTGGGCACTGGCTGTGGATGCTGGTGATCGCCATTGCAGTGGTGATTCCCGCCTGGCGTATCTGCCAGCGGACCGGTTTTCCGGGGTGGATGGGCGTGCTGATACTGATACCCATCGTCAATCTCGCTCTACTCTATTTCATCGCGTTCGCGGATTGGCCAGTTGAAAGAGACAGTGAAGGGAGATCCTGATGGGCAGCGCGGCAAAACAGGCATCTTCCGGGCTAAGGGAGCTTGAGTTAATTGTGCCGGGAATGGGGTCAGATCACTGCGCGGGTATTATCAGTAAGACAATTACCCGCCTGGATGGTATTGATGGAATAAAGACGAATATCGCAAAACACAGAGTGAGTGTCCGTTCTCTAGCATCAGGGCCTGACGGGGATGCCGTCAAACGCGCTGTGGAAGGGGCTGGTTATGACGTGGCGTCAGTCAGGGAAGTTGGTGCGACCACGCTCAGGGTGACGGTGCCTGGAATGGGGTCCGACCATTGCGCGGGCATTATTAAAAGCACGCTGGCACGACACGATGGCGTGCAGAGCACGTCAACCAATATATCGAACCACACAGTAAGCGTAGTGGTCGGCCCTGAAGGGCCGTCAGAGCATGAGTTGAAAAAGCTGATAGAGGGTGCCGGCTATGACGTGGCCGCCATCGCTCTCGAGGGGGAGACCAACCAGGAGGAAGACTCCGCCGTTGAGGAAGCCTACCTGAAGCTGGCCCTACGAAGGTTTCGGATCGCTGCGATTCCGACAACACTGATTATGTTGTTGATGATGCCTCATATGTTCTGGCAGTCCATTCCAGGGTATCTGGTAATTGTTGCCGCGCTAGGCTTCCCGGTGGTTTTCCTTTATGGCGGGGCCGCGACCCATAAGGCGTCCTGGCGTTCACTCAAGAACGGCACGTTCAACATGGATGTGCTGATTTCCATGGGCAGCCTGCCTCCCTACCTGATCGGACTGGTGGGTTTTGTCTATCCGATGACCTCTTTCATCGAAATGGCTGCCACCATCATGACCTTCCATATGCTTGGGCGGTATCTGGAAGCAAAGGCCAAGGGTAAGGCCTCAGAAGCTATCCGCAAGTTGCTTACTCTGGGTGCTAAGACGGCTCGTGTCGAGCGGGGAGGGGAGGAGGTCGAAATTCCCGTTAAGGAATTGACGCCCGGCGATGTCATGATCATCCGGCCCGGTGACAAGGTGCCTACGGATGGTGAAGTCGTGGAAGGTGAGAGCCATGTAGATGAATCCATCGCCACTGGAGAGTCGGTGCCTGTCTATAAAAGCTCGGGAGACACGGTTATCGGCGCCACCATCAACAAGGAAGGCCGCCTGAGGGTCAAGGCCACCCGTGTCGGGGGTGATACCTTTCTGGCCCAGGTTGTGAAGTTGATTGACGAGGCCCAGGGGTCCAGGGTGCCTATTCAGGAATTTGCCGACCGTATGACGGGTCGCTTCGTGCCGCTGGTTCTGATTATCGCGCTGGGCAGTCTTGTTGCCTGGTTGCTGGCCGCAGATTCGCTCCGGCCAGTCCTCGAGTGGGGGGCCGGTTTCCTGCCGTGGGTAGACCCGATGGCTGCCACGCCGGTGTTGGCTATCCTTGCCGCGATCGCCGTGCTGGTGATTGCCTGCCCCTGCGCATTGGGGTTGGCAACGCCGACTGCACTCATGGTGGGGTCGGGCGTTGGTGCCGAGCGGGGTATCCTGATTCGCTCGGGTGAGGCGATACAGACCTTCAAGGATGTCAAAGTGATGGTGTTGGATAAAACCGGCACCATCACCCGGGGCGAGCCGAAGCTTACGGACGTGATAACGGCCAAAGGAGTCGAGGAGACCGAACTGCTGGAGCTAGCGGCAACGGTGGAAAATGCGTCCGAGCATCCCATTGCCCGTGCCATCGTGGACGGGGCCAGAGAGCGAGGTATAAAGCCC
>Ga0208014_1000819_pt1 | contig 11262 bp, 11 predicted proteins | sample 25_taG_FD_184099 | JGI IMG/M metagenome (GOLD analysis project Ga0208014, IMG submission 184099) | Marine viral communities from Cariaco Basin, Caribbean Sea - 25_WHOI_OMZ (SPAdes) (version 2) | ecosystem: Environmental > Aquatic > Marine > Oceanic | place: Caribbean Sea: Cariaco Basin...
CCGGCAAAGAGAAAAGAACCAAATATCGCAGCAGCGGCTGATGATCGAGGGAATACGGCGTGTTCAGGCGGCAGCCCCTGACAACTACCAGTCTGGTTTGCAACACATGCTCGAAACAGCCGAAGCCAGGGCCCATAACCTTAAGTTGCGTGCTGCTCTGCGAGAGAAGTGGCTGCTGCCGAGAATTGTCGGCACATTGCGTCTTCTGCTGAGAGGTGAGTACCGGCATACCAGTGGGCTTAAGGCGGTTTTGAGGGATCTGGCGGGTTAACAGACATCGACCCGATTGAAATCAGACACCACGTTGCACCACCGGCGTTACCGGATATTGCAATGAGCTGAGTATCGGATCCCGGCATAGGGGCGGGCGGCATGGCATTCTCATCGACCGCGGGCTGTTCCAGGGCCAGGAGGCCAGTGGCCGGGCGTCGGCGGAGGATCTGCCATCGATTTTCCCATCGGGCACATCCGCGCGCTGTTGGTGAACCATGTGTACATTGATCACGTGGGCCGTATTTCCTATCTGCTGGCTGCCGCGTTCACCGGGCCCATCCATTGTTCCGAACCCTCGGCGCCCTGCTGCCGGTGATTCTGGACGATGCCCTGAAGATTAGCTTTACCCGCGACCGGTCCTTGATCGCACGGGTGTTGGACATGATCCGCGAGCGCCTAGTAGCGCTGCCTTATTGCCAGTTGCATACCCTGCTGGCCGGGGGCGGCGCGGGGCTATCGGGTCGGTTTCAGCGAGCCGGGCATATTCTGGGTTCGGCCTATGTGGAGTGTGATGTCCGAGACGGGGAGGCGGATGAGCGTATTGGTTTCTCCGGGGATCTGGGCGCGCCCCATTCGCCATTTTTACCGGAGCCGGTACCGCCGCAGCGGGCCGATCGCTTGGTGATTGAAAGCACCTATGGCGCCCGCGACCAGGAGGGCCGGGAAACTCGGCAGCATCGCTTGCAGGCCAAGCTGTATCGGGCCCTGGGCGACGGCAGCGCCGTATTGATTCCGGCGTCCAGCATCGGGCGCACCCAGGAACTGCTGTACGAGATTGAAGGCATCATCCACGAGCAAGGCTGGGACCGGCTGGAAATCGTGTTGGATTCGCCCCTGGCCGCCAGCTTTACTCAGATATACCGGCAGTTGAGGCCCTTTTAGAACGCGGAGGCCCGGGCCCGGGTCCGCGCCGGGCGGCATCCGCTGTCATTCGAACAGCTGACGGTGATCGATGCCCACCAGGATCACCTGAATGCGGTGGACTACCTGGCCCGCTCCGGCGCCCCTGCGTGGTACTGGCCGGTTCTGGCATGTGTGCCGGCGGCCTGGTAGTGAACTACCTCAAGGCCCTCCTCTGCGATGCCCGCAATGATATACTTTTTGTCGGCTACCAGGCTGCGGGCACCCTGGGGCGGGATATCCTCACTCATGGCCCGGCATGGCCTGATGGTTCGTGAAGGCAGTATCGTTGATGCGATGATCATCGAAGCGCCCAGCTCGACGAAGAACAGAGATAAGGCTCGCGATCCGGAGATGCATCAGACGAAGAAGGGCAATCAGTGGCACTTCGGCATGAAGTGCCATGCTGGTGTCGATGACACGATTGTCCTGATTCACAGCCTCGCCACGACCGCCGCCAATGAGCATGACCTGACGCCGTCGGATCAGCTGCTACATGGTGAAGAGAAGCGAGTCTGAGGAGACGCCAGTTACCGCGGTATCGATAAACGCAAAGAGCACAACAACCGTCAGATAGAGTGGTTTATCCCGGAGCGTCCTGGTCAGCGATCCATGATGTCGAAGGTGGCACGGGACTGCGAAACCCTCAAAGCCAGAGTACGCGCCAAGGTGGAGCATCCTTTCCGGATGATCAAAGGGGTGTTCGGCTACGGCAAGGTTCGCTATCGGGGGTTGGCCAAGAACACGAACCGGCTTTACGTTCTGGCCGGACTGTTCAACCTGCTGAGGGTGAAGCGAATGCTGCTGCCCTAGGGGCAGCGTGCCTGATGGTCGCGAAAACGTGGCAATCAGGCGAAAAAACACGATCAAGATTGATTTCTGGGCTGAATTCCGCCGTAAACGCTTTCTGACTAGCGACACAGTGAAAATAGCGAATTATTCAGACCTTCCCTAAGCTGCAACGGTGATGATTACCTTATTGTCGCGCTGAGGGGAAATTAGGTAAAACCCATCGAGGACCCTATCAAATTTTCCGGAGTTAACTGCGTAATCAGGAGTCAATAATGAAGGGAGGGAGAAATCAAGCGCGTCCATTAGTAACATTTGCGTTGTTTGCTTACAATCAGGACCGCTTTATAGGTGATGCGATTAAAAGTGCCTTTTCTCAAGAGTATGAGCCGCTAGAAATAATACTATCGGATGACTGTTCCTCTGACGCAACATTTTCGACCATGGAAAAAATGGCTGACCAATATACAGGGCGCCATAGGGTTATAATAAATAGGACACCGTATAACATGGGGGTCGCCAATCATGTTATCAGTGTATGCCGAAAAGCGAGGGGCGACATCGTAGTTGTTGCTGCTGGGGATGATATTTCTTACAAAAATCGCGTCGCAATGCTGGTGGCTGAGTTCCAGAAAGACGAATCCATATATTGCGTTACTAGTGGATTCGATGTTATTGACGAAAACGAAAATTACATTAGTAAAAATAACCAGGTTCCAATTGGACAAAAAAAAAATAAGAAAAGAAAAAATTTTCTAAAATTATCGAAAAATAAAAAATTTAAAGTTATTCAAGGTTCTACAGCATCATATAAAGCCGATCTTTTTTCTTTTGATTTCCCCAAGGAGGCACTGCTATGTGCTGAGGATAATCTCTTCAATTTCGCCATTTATGCAAATGGCAAGGATATTGCTTCTGTCTCGGTGCCTTTAATTGCGTATAGGCAGCATGACGGGGCTCTTAGTAATTTTAAAGAAAAAAATTTAACAGCTCGAGATTCAGAAATTGCAACTCGCACGCAACTTGAGAAGAGTGAGAGCCTGCTATTGGCTATAAAGAAGATTGCAGAAAGTGGCTCCCAGCAAGATGTGGTAGATTATCCGGGAATAGAAAGTGAACTAGAAAGCATTCGTGTTCGCTTGAAATGGAAGGATACTAATTTGCTTGACAGGTTTCGTTTGATTTTCTTGTCATTATTACGCCATGACTTTGTGCTCTTTAGATGGCAAATAATAAGATTTGGTGGGGCCTATCCAGACTATGTGCCACAGAAGTATCTTAATCTAATCAGGAAGTATTTAAAAAGATGAGTTGCCAAACAATTTCAATTGCTCTCGCAACGTATAATGGTGCCTTAAATCTCCCGGATCAGCTGCAAAGCTACATAGGACAAACGCGCCTTCCTGATGAGGTTGTCATTTGCGACGACGGATCGAGTGATGACACTCGTGCCATTTTGGCAGAATTTTCCAAAACTGCTCCTTTTTCGGTACGGGTTTTTTATAATGAGAGCAACCTTGGGTATACTAAGAATTTCGAAAAAGCATTAGGTGAATGTTTAGGTGATATTATTTTTTTGTCGGACCAGGACGATGTTTGGTATCCTGAAAAGATCGATATTATAAAGAAGACCTTTGATGAAAGGAGTGACCTCTTGGTCATTCATGATGCTGATTTGGCTGGTCAGGACATTAATTCTCAAGTAACAAAACGAGGACAAATAATATCAGGTTACGGCTCAGATGATACTTTCATTACTGGTGCGTTAACTGCGTTGAGGAAGGAGCTTCTTCTATACGCAATGCCATTTCCTGACGGGATAATTGGTCACGATGGGTGGTTGCACTCGGTCGCTGGGCTCCTGCAGCGGCGCAGCGTGTTGAAATGTAGTTTGCAGAGAATCAATCGGCACGAATCAAATACTTCTGTTTGGGTGGCTAGCTCTACCGCGCCAATTGATAAAGTGGACGTTTTCAAAAGTCAACTATCTCAAAAAGCGGCCACGTCTTACCAAGATCGGCTCTTATATAATATTGCATTGTCGGAGAGAATTAACTTCATCGCTTCGCGGTTCGACGACGCAATCTCCAAGGGTGATTATTTTGTTGTCCGGAGCATGTTGGAAAAAGAAAGGATAGCTATCTTGGAAAGAGAGAGACTTGTGACTAGCGGCTTTTTTTTAAGGCGTTTTCGGGCTATTAAGATGTTGATACGGGGGTATTATTCTCACTTTAACGGAATTAAGAGTTTTGCGCGCGATTTGTTGCGATGAAATACCGGGTGCTTGTTTCAAGGGGTTACAATCTTGTTTAGTAAGAAAGTCAGTGTTGTCATTTATGATTTCCAGCCTCGAGGCGTTCAGCGGTCTCAGGTTCGACTGGCCTCTCAGTTGAGGCAGGACGGTTTTGATGTTGAGGTCGTTAGCTTCAACGCAAAGGGACCTTTGCTTGAGCAACTATCTAAGGGTATCGCTGTTCATGATCTTCAGGCTTGTAGCGCGAAAAGTGGCATTGTTCCGCTGACAAAATACTTGTACTCCAGGTCGAATTATTTGGTTTTATCTGCTGAGGATCATGTAAACTGTATGATTCTCATGATTAGGTTTTTTTTTAGAATGAAGTTTAGGCTCTCGGTGAGCTGTCGCGTCTCGCCGATGCTATGGGCGAACAGGCCGGTCCTTTTTAGTAAAAACTGGGTTTTGAAGAAATTGGTTAATTTGCTTTATCCGCTTGCGGAGCAAAGAGTTATGCTCTCTGATGGGATGGCAGATGAATATGCAAAGTTGTTTGGTTTGCGTAGAGGTACCCTAAAGATTATTTACAATCCGGTTTTGAATGCTCCTTCTGCAATGGCACTGCCAGAGATTTCGCATGATTGGTTTTCGGTCTCAGGAGTTCCTGTTGTATTAGGCGTTGGTCATTTGTCTAAGATTAAAGGCTTTGATGTATTGATCCGGGCTTTTTCTATTGTCAAGGAACAGGCTAGTGCAAGGTTGATAATCGTGGGGGAAGGGCCGGAGCGCGAGACCTTAAAGCTGTTGTCACGGCAGTTGGGTGTAGAAGAGCAGGTATATTTTGCTGGATTTCAAGAAAATCCAATGTCGTTTATGAAGAAATCGGATCTTTTCGTTTTGAGCTCACGTTCTGAAGGCCTTCCGGGCGTCTTGATTGAGGCGATCGGTAGCGATTGTCCCGTTGTGTCGACGCGATGTGGCGGGGGGGCTATTGAAATAATGGAACATGGTCGCGTCGGACCATTGGTCGAGGTTGACGATGTCCAAGGACTTGCAAGCGCCATTCTCGAACAGCTCGCTTCTCCTCCTGACTTAACAAAATTGCAAGCTAGCGCCCGGCGCTTTCATGCTAATGTTGTCTCTCGCCTCTATCTTGAAGATTTAAATGTATAGAAATAGTTTTATTGGTTGCCTCAGGTGTGGGAGCCGCCGTATAAAAGCTCTAAACTCCATTGCGATTGATCAATGATTGATACGATCGATTTTGCTTATGTTAAAGATTTTGGTATAAGTTCTGCGGTTTAACATCAGCAACTTCTTAAACATCATGTGTATAGCGTGGTAATAGGTGCTCCTTATCGCCCTCGCCTAACAGTGAGAGCAGAAAACATGGTTAGTATTGTTCCGAACATCCAGTCTAATAGCTTTTACTCCGACGTATGGGCGAGACTATGAGGTTAACTTTTGTGGTCGGTGATATTACGGCCTATGGTGGAACGGAGAGAGTGACTGTGGAGATCGCCTCTGCGCTTGCTCAGGCCGGGCACGAGGTGACGATATTGAGCCTATTTGGATCCGCACAGCCTTGGTTTGATGTGCCGGAGGTTATTAATATCAGATCAGCCTCGATAGCACGATTTCGGAGTCGCCTAATTAGGGCAGTATTTGTCTCTTTGTCGATCAGGCGTGAGGTTAGCAAATCGAGTGTTGATGCGGTAATTCTAGTGGATAGCATTTTGTTCGCGTTTTGCCTTCCTTGGCTTGTATGTCGGTCAACAAAAATTGTTTGTTGGGAGCACTTTAATCTGAGTACTAACCATGGCTCGCGACTGCGGGACTTTGCGCGATGGGCTGCGGCACACTGGAGTGATAAGATCGTCGCTCTTACTGAGCGCGATGGGGAAGCGTGGAAAAAAAAATATGGCATCAATAATCGCGTGCAGGCCATTGGGAACCCTATTCCAAGGTTTTCCGAAGGTGACGCAATGGGTAATGTGTCGTCCGAAGGCTCACTGGTTGTGTTAGCGGTTGGGCGTCTTTCCTATGAGAAAGGTTTCGATTTGTTACTGCGAGCTTGGGCATTAATAGAGAAAAGAGATGGCTGGATTCTGCGAATAGTCGGTGGCGGACAGGAGGATGCAGCTCTAAAGCAGTTAGCTAATGAGCTGAACATTTTAGACTCTGTTAGCTTTGTTGGCCAAGTTCGTGATGTCGAGAATGAGTATCGTGCTGCTTCCCTTTACGTGTTGAGTTCTCGCTGGGAAGGGTTTTCTATGACTTTGCTCGAGGCTCAATATTTTGGTTTGGCCAGTATTTCCACCGACTGTCCCACAGGGCCAAGAGAGCTGCTTTCTGGGGGGGGGGGGCGTCTGGTTGACCCGGAGAGTCCGAAGGCACTGGCAGATGGCATAGCAGAGCTGATTTCGGATTCTACTCAGCGCGAGAATTTGGCTATTATCGCAAAGCTTAATGCTAATCGATACAGGCCGGAGGCGATAAGGCAGGTTTGGGAGTTGATGTTTGAGAACTTGGGGATTCGCTGAGGAAAGCACTCGATTGTGAGAATTTTACTGAACATAACGAGTCTGGGCGTCGGTGGTGCCGAGCGCCTCGTAACAGGGTTAGCAGATTGTTTTGCCGAGTCTGGGCATCAAGTTGTGGTGGCGGCCTTTCACGGCGAGATTGAATTACGCCCAGCTCATCCGGCCATTCTGGTAGTCAGTTTAGGGATGCGTCGTTCGCCATGGGGCGTTCTTGCTGCTCTCTGGAGGCTTCGAAGAGTGATCGAATCGTTTCGCCCGGATGTGGTTAACAGTCACTTGGTACATGCTAATATTCTCACTCGCCTATTGCGTCTAGTTACGAGAATGCCGCGCTTGGTTTCCAGCGCACACAATACCAATGAGGAAGGACGTGGCCGGATGCTTGCGTACAGGCTGACAGATTGCCTTGCGGATATATCCAGTAATGTGTCTGAGGAAGCGGTATCGGCCTTCGAGGAGCAGGGTGCTTTGAGGCCAGGTCGAATGGTCGCTATTCATAATGGTGTTGATACGACGGTGTTCTCGTTCAATAAGACCGAGCGCCTACGAGTGCGGACTGAATTAGGTTTGGGTCACCATACACCTTTGCTCCTCGCAGTGGGGCGACTCTGGGAGGCGAAAGACTACCCGAATTTATTGAGTGCGTTTGCTCGTATGTCTGATCTGGTTTCCCGCGCCCACCTTGCGATTGTCGGGGCCGGCCCCTCGCGTGAAGAGTTAGAGACTTTGGCTAGACATCTCGGCGTAGCCCACCATGTACATTTCCTCGGTATTCGGCACGATATACCGGCGGTAATGGCGGCCAGCGATGTATTCGTGCTTTCCTCCGCCTGGGAAGGTTTCGGCTTGGTGGTCGCGGAAGCTATGGCTTGCGAGAGGCCTGTAGTGGCTACCGACAGCGGAGGAGTTCGAGAAGTGGTGGGCGATGCAGGTTTTTTGGTGCCGCCGCGTGATAGCGAAGCGCTGGCTCGTTCGATAGCAGCTGCTTTGGCATTATCTAGTGAGGCCAAGGTGGAACTGGGTCGGGCGGCCAGACAGCGCGTGGTGACGAGCTTCTCATTGGCCGCAACGTCGGAGCGTTACCTGGCGCTATATCAGGGCGCTGGCAAAGGTGCGGCCTGATGTGTGGAGTGGCCGGTTTTCTTGGCGGGCGCCCCACCGATGAGCCCGCTGCGCCCGTTATAGAGGGTATGGTCTCGTTGCTCCGTCATCGAGGGCCGGATACCCAGGGGTGCTGGACCGAAGACAACCTTGGTTTGGCGCTGGGACATCGGCGCCTTGCTATCGTAGATCTGTCCCCGGCGGGCGATCAGCCCATGCATTCAGCTTGCGGCCGCTACATCCTTGTCTTTAACGGTGAGATTTATAATCATTTCGTCTTGCGGAGCCGCTTGCAGGCCTCGGGCCAAGCGCCACCTGCTTGGCGCGGGCGTTCAGACACCGAGACATTGTTGGCCGCTTTCAGCGTTTGGGGCATTGAGGCCACGCTTCAGGCGGCGGTCGGCATGTTTGCCCTTGCTCTTTGGGACCGACAGGGAAGAACTCTCGTTCTAGCTCGCGACCGGTTCGGTGAAAAGCCGCTTTACTATGGGTTTGCCCATGGTGAGGGAAGCGGTCCGGACGCGTTGACCGGGCGTGGACCAGTGTTGTTCGCGTCAGAGCTGAAGGCCTTTTCGGCGCACTCTGATTGGCGCGGTACTTTGGCGCAGGGGGTGCTTGAGGATTATTTGCGGTTTGGCGCGGTAGCGGGGGAGTCCAGCATCTTCCAGGGCGTGGCGAAGCTGCCACCGGGGACTATGGTGACATTGGCGCCGGAGGATGTGCTTGCCGGTCGTTTGCCGGCTCCTATCCGCTGGTGGTCGGCGGAGCGGACTGCCCGCGACGCCAAGTCTGACGGGTGTTTGAGCACGCCTGAGGCTGCGGTGGGCGAGACGGAACTTGCCTTGGGTAACTCGGTGCGAGCCCGCATGCTCGCCGACGTACCTTTGGGGGCGTTTCTGTCCGGGGGAGTCGATAGCTCCCTGGTGGTGGCGCTTATGCAGCGCCAGGCGGAAACTCCGGTGCGTACTTTTTCCGTGGGTTTTGACGATCGCCGTTACGACGAGTCCGGGCATGCGGAGGCGGTGGCAGCCCACCTGGGCACGGCCCATACCACGTTGCGGGCTACTTCGCAGATGGCGTTGGACTTGGTGCCAGCTTTGCCCGATCTCTACGATGAACCCTTTGCCGACTCCTCCCAGTTGCCTACAGCACTGATCTCCCGGCTTACCCGTGAGCATGTGACGGTGGCACTTTCCGGCGACGGTGGTGACGAGTTGTTTGGTGGCTATAATCGGCATCTATGGGTGCCGCGTATATGGAGCAAGCTGAGTCGTCTGCCGTTGTCTTCCAGGCGAGTCCTCGGTCGCGCGCTGAAAACCATACCGCCCCAGGCCTACGATCACGTTATGCATTCACTGAGACGTGTTCTGCCCGCTCGTTTCAGGTTGCGCACCTTCGGCGAGAAGCTTCATAAACTGGCGGCGGTGCTGGAAAGTTCGAGCGAGCACGCGCTGTTTTATGGAGTCGCTTCCATGAACCGCACGCCTTCCTCTCTGTTGGCGGACCGCAGCCCTCGAAGGGGCCAGGATGATCTGTTTCCCATTCTGCAGGGGTTCAACAGCGTGGAGTGGATGCTGCTGATGGACACTCTGCACTATATGGTCGATGACGTGCTGGTTAAGGTGGATCGCGCCAGTATGGCCAGCAGCCTTGAGGTGCGGGTGCCATTTCTTGATCCTGAGGTGTTCGCTACGGCATGGCGCATTCCGACAGACAGCAAATTACGCGACGGGACCAATAAATGGGTGCTGCGCCAGGTTTTGTACCGCCATGTGCCGAAGGCGCTGATTGATCGTCCTAAAATGGGGTTCGCGGTGCCCCTGGATGCCTGGTTGCGTGGTCCGCTTCGGGACTGGGCGGAGGATCTGCTATCCTCAGCCAGCCTGTCGGCGTTGCCGATGCTTGACGCGGCGGCGGTGCGCGGCCTCTGGACGGCGCACCTGCGAGGGCGAGGGCATTACGCCCAGCAGCTTTGGGCAGTGTTGCAGTTGCTCGCTTGGCAGCGGCGCTGGGCCCCAGCTCTGGCCTGACAGGCTCCAGACGATAAAAACGGATTTGATAGCCTTTTATGCTTCCTTTTTGGTTTTTCTACGCTATACCGGTGATTGGTTTGCTAGCCTCTCGTCGATTTGCACCATCCGCTCGCAGCGCCGCCTGGTGGCTGGCGGGGCTGCTGCTGACGCTTGCCATCGGGCTACGCCATCAAGTCGGTGGTGATTGGTTCGCCTACATCGGATACTTAGAGCGAGCCTCGTCGCTTACCTTCCAACAGATTCTCCTTCAGGGCGATCCCGGGTATTACCTGCTTAACTGGCTGGTCGCGGGGTTGGGCGGCGGTATCTATTCCGTCAACCTGGCCTGTGGTGCCCTGTTGATGAGTGGAATCTTGGTGTTCGCACGCAGACAGCCTCTGCCCTGGCTGGCGCTATTGGTATCAGTGCCTTACTTGGTGATTGTTGTGGGTATGGGTTACACCCGGCAAGCAGTGGCGCTCGGTTTTGTGTTGCTCGGGCTGGCCGCTCTGGCGGACGGCCGAGCGCGCCGGTTTGCAGCCTGGGTATTGATTGGCGCTGCCTTTCATAAATCGGCGGTGCTTCTATTACCGGTAGCGGCGCTTGCTGCCAGCGAGAAGCGTCTGTGGGCGCTTGTCTGGATGGGTGCAATTACTTTTATAGGAGGTTATTTATTCTTATTTGACTCTGCGGATGCTCTTTGGATGAACTACGTAGAGGCTGATATTCAGTCCGAGGGAGGTTTTGTGCGTGTATCGATGAACGCCGTGCCCGCCCTATTATTTCTGGTCATGCGCAATCGTTTTAGTCTTGATGTCCACGAAAGACGCCTTTGGTGGTGGATATCGGTTTTCGCTCTCGCATGCGTTCCGCTCGTATTACTGTCGTCAACCGCCACGGATCGGGTGGCCCTGTATTTAATTCCCTTGCAAATTTTCGTTTTTTCACGCTTGCCATTGATTGCCGGTGATAGGATTGTTCGTGCTTACCTAGTACTGTCAGTATCGATATATTACGCGGCTGTTGAGGCGGTTTGGTTGCTTTTCGCAACACATTCGGTTTTTTGGCTGCCCTATCAAATGTACCCCTTCGCTTTATGACCCAGCCCGTCGTCTTGGTCTCCAACACCGCCTGGTACCTTTACAACTTCCGCCGCGGCACCCTAGCTGAATTGGTTGCCCAGGGGCACCGGGCGGTGGCTATCGCGCCACCGGATCGCTATGCCGACAAGCTGGTGGAAGAGCTGGGCGTCGAGTTCGTGCCCCTGCGGCTGGATGGCAAAGGCACTGGGCCGGTTGGGGAGGCGCGCAGTCTGTTGGCGTTGTTTTCGCTCCTGCGCCGGCTCCGCCCTGCTTTTGTTTTCAATTTTACGATCAAGGCCAATATCTACTCCGGCTTAGTCTGTCGTCTT
>Ga0208014_1000822_pt1 | contig 11227 bp, 12 predicted proteins | sample 25_taG_FD_184099 | JGI IMG/M metagenome (GOLD analysis project Ga0208014, IMG submission 184099) | Marine viral communities from Cariaco Basin, Caribbean Sea - 25_WHOI_OMZ (SPAdes) (version 2) | ecosystem: Environmental > Aquatic > Marine > Oceanic | place: Caribbean Sea: Cariaco Basin...
CATTCCAGGATATTGTACAGAACTATGACATTTCGAGAATTGAGAACACTCTAAGCGCAGCCGTGATTTTTATTGATGAATTGAACGTATATGTAACCATTGATAAAAAACAGCTGCCCGTAGAACTGCGCTATGATACGCAAACCCGCATACAGGCTTCCCAAATTCCCGATGATGCCAAAATCAAGTATTTTATGGTAGATTGGGATTAACTCTTTAATATTTCTGAATGTCTTCTGAAAATCTTACTCGCTTAAATAAATATCTTAGTGAAGTAGGCTACTGCTCCCGCCGTAAAGCCGACACTCTCATTGAACAGGGGCGGGTAACCATTAACGACAAGGTTCCCGAAATGGGAACAAAAGTTAGCCCCGAAGATGAAGTGCGGGTGAACGGCGAACTCATTGTGCCTCCAAAAAAAGACAACGTCTACCTGGCTTTCAATAAACCTATAGGTATTGTTTGTACTACAAATCAGGCGGAAAAGAAGAATATTGTAGATTATATAAATTTCCCTACCCGAATCTTCCCCATTGGCAGACTCGACAAACCCAGTGAAGGTCTGATTTTACTCACCGACGACGGGGATATTGTCAATAAAATTCTTAGAGCGAGAAACAATCACGAAAAAGAGTACATAGTTACTGTAGACCGATTGATCACGCCTGACTTTCTAAAAAGAATGTCTTCAGGAATTCCCATTTTAGACACCGTTACCCGCGAGTGTGAGGTGGAACAATTGAGCAAATTTGTTTTCAGGATTATCCTCACCCAGGGTTTAAACCGGCAAATTCGCAGAATGTGCGAGTATCTGGGTTATGAAGTAGTAAAGCTAAAGAGAATACGCATCATGAATATTGAACTTGATGTGCCGGTGGGGCAGTATCGTCATCTCACCCAAAAGGAACTGGACGACCTTGATCGCTTAACGGGAGAATCAAGTAAAACAGAAGATGCTTCTGTTGAGCAAAAACCAGCGAGTTCAAAGACTAAACCCTCCAATACCACTTCTAAGAAAACCTTCGGGAAAAATCCGGAGAATCAGAAAAACTTCCGAAGTAAAAGAAGAAACCGGGAATCTTAACACTCAATTAAGCAAATGATTGAGCATATCTGCTTATTTTTAAGAAAAAAGATATGCCAGACAATCGCATCAAGAACGAAGATCAATACGAAGCCCTGAGAGATAAAGGGGCAAGTAAGGAGAAAGCTGCAAGAATCGCCAATTCTGAGAACACAGGTAAGAAAGGTGGTAAGGCCGATAAATATGAAGACCGTAGCAAAGACGATCTTTATAAGAAAGCCAAAGAGGTGGGGATAGAAGGACGTTCAAAAATGAGCAAGAAAGAACTTATCAACGCGTTACGCAACCATTAAAAAAAATGCAGAAGATCCAACCTTTTCACCTAGCCATTCCGGTAGACAATCTGGAAAAGGCAAGAAAATTTTATAGAGAAACCTTAAACCTGGAAGAAGGACGAAGTAGTGATCACTGGGTAGATTTCAATTTTTTTGGACATCAACTGGTAATACATTACAAAGCTGCTTCTGAAATTGACAATAGCGGCAGTAATCCTGTAGACGAGAAAGATGTGCCCATCCCACATTTTGGGGTGGTGCTGGATTGGGAAACTTTTAATTCCTTCTCGCAGGAACTAAAAGAAAAGGATGTTGATTTTGTCATAGAGCCATACATTCGGTTTGAAGGACAGGCAGGAGAACAGGCCACCATGTTCTTTAAAGATCCCTGCGGAAACGCGCTGGAATTCAAAGCTTTTAAAAATATAGACCAGTTATTCGAGAAATAATTACTTTTCAATGAACAGATTAAAACCATCTTTAGTGCGACAACTGTTCGTACTACTCCTCATTTTATTCATGCTGGTTTTAATCTTTCGGGAGATTTTACCTTATCTCTCAGGGGTACTGGGGGCAATAACCCTTTATGTTGTGCTCAGAAAGCCTATGACCTGGCTGGTAGAAAAGCGGTGGCAACCTGTATTGGCAGCCGCTTTGCTCATGTTCCTTTCCTTCGTCGGGATCCTGGTACCCATCACCCTTACTGCCATCATGCTCACTTCAAAAATAGGCAAGGCTGTAACAAATTCAGAAATGGTGTTGCAGGCAGTAAAGGATCAAATTAATGAAGCTGAGATCTATGTGGGTTATGATCTTAGCCAGAGTATTGATTCGGCCCGGGTGGCCAATTGGCTCTCGAGCAACCTCCAGTCTCTTGGTGCCGGCACATTTAACGCTTTTATAGCAATAAGTATTATGTATTTTTTGCTGTATTATATGTTGATGAACCGCGACAGGCTTAAAGATATGGTCATTTCTTACATCCCTTTGGGTGAAAACAATCTTGAGGTTATAGGCCACGAAGGCAATGAAATGGTAAAATCTAATGCTCTTGGTATTCCCCTGGTTGCTTTTTTCCAGGGAATAGTTGCATTAATTGGCTACCTCATTGTAGGCGTACCCGACCCCTTGTTCTGGTTCGTAATTACTGCCATTGGCGCCATGGTACCCTTTATTGGTACCGCCATAGGAATTGTTCCTGTTACCATTCTGCTTTATTCAATGGGCATGGAATGGCAGGCGGTTTTTATTGTAATTTATGGCTTTGTGATCGTGGGGATTACAGACAATATTTTAAGGCTGTACATACTTAACCGCCTTGCCAGTGTACACCCGCTTATTACTCTTTTTGGGGTTGTGGTTGGGGTGCCATTGTTTGGGTTTATAGGGCTTATTTTCGGGCCTTTGCTCGTATCTCTGTTTTTGCTTATCTTAAAGATATACAAGCATGAATACGGAAAAACAGAAAACAAACTTTAACCATAAAACAAAAATGCTATGTTAGAAAATGTAAAGAAGAAGATCAACAAAGACTATCTGGAGACCGAAGTTTCTAAAGTTAATGAAGGGGATTTGGATATGGTCATGAAGAACAAAGATGCCATCGATAAAAAGTTAAAAGGTGCGGGCATGAAAAAATATGCCGAACTGGGAAAGCTTATGTTTGGCATGCTTAAAGACTATAGAAAAGGAGAATACAATCAAATGCCGTGGTTCACAATTGCCGCTATAGGATTGACCCTGCTCTACGTTTTTAATCCAATGGATATGCTACCCGACTTTCTTCCGGGAGTAGGCTATGTAGACGATTTTGCGCTTTTCACAATCGCCGTTCGGTTCATTGAATCCGATTTACATGCTTATCTCGACTGGAAAATCGATGAGGCTAAATTACTAAACGCCTAAACCTGTATTTATTTAGCATTACTTCTTGCACGGTGCTCCTCCCGGGCCAGCAGTGTATTTTTAAGAAGCATGGCAATGGTCATAGGCCCAACTCCACCGGGCACCGGAGTAATGTAACTTGCCTTTTGTGAAACATTTTCAAAATCGACATCACCCGTGATCCTGTAACCTTTTGACTTGGTTTCATCGGGAACGCGGGTTATTCCCACATCAATTACCACAGCATCATCTTTTACCATTTCTGCTTTCAGGAAGTTAGGAATCCCTACAGCAATGATGATGATATCGGCCTGTGAAGTGATTTGAGTAATGTTTTTTGTGAATTCGTGAGTAAGAGTTACCGTAGAATTACCCGGGAATCCCTGTCTCCCCATAAGTATACTCATAGGTCTTCCCACTATGTAACTACGACCAATCACGCAGGTGTGTTTTCCTTTGGTTGGGATGTTGTAACGCTCAAGCATCTCAAGGATCCCAAACGGTGTTGCCGGTATAAAGGAGGACATGTCGAGAGACATTTTTCCGAAGTTGGTAGGGTGAAAACCATCCACATCCTTATCGGCACTCACCGCTAAAAGCACTTTTTGAGTATTGATTTGTGGCGGTAGCGGTAGCTGTACTATAAACCCGTCAATATCGTCGTTGTTATTAAGCTCTTCAATCTTAGCCAGAAGTTCAATCTCGCTGGTGTTTGAAGACATGCGGTATTCGGAAGATTCAAACCCTACTCTTTTACACGCATTAACTTTGGCATTTACGTAGGTTAAGCTGGCGCCGTCACTACCAACAATAATGGCTGCCAAATGGGGGACCTTTTCCCCACGTTCTTTCATTTTTTGAACTTCCAGGGCAATTTCATCCTGAATTTCGTTGCTTAATTTTTTACCGTCGAGGAGCTCCATGTTTTGAGTATTCAGTGATCAGTGATCAGTGATCAGTATTATTTTTTTTTATTCTTCTGTTTTCACACCGAACTTGCCGGGATTAAGAATCATATAGTTTATTAATTTCCCCACATCCTCACTTTCCATCCTCAAGTTCTTCGCAATGTCTTCGGTTAGATATTCACATCTCCAGGCATACTCCAGCCACACTTGAGTTTCAGAGTTTTCGGCATCTCCATCTGTCAATTTACTCGCGAAGTGTCTTGGATAATCTCGTTTTCTATAAGCTTCAGCAATAGCAGCAGATACACTCCGGGAAGATCTCCTTATTTGATCAGTGAGGGAATAAGTCTCTTCTCTTGGGAAGGATTTTGAAACTTCAAAAATCTGCATTGAAAGTTCAATGGACTTTTGATAAGCAAACAATTCCTGAAATCTCATAATACTGATTTATAATCTGCTAAATACTCACTGAATACTGAACACTGAACACTGAACACTGAGCACTGACCACTTATTTCATTCCCTTCATCATCTGCATCATCTTTCTTCCGCCGCCGCCCTGCATCATTTTCATCATCTTACTCATTTGGCTGAACTGCTTTAAAAGCTGATTTACCTGTTGCACCGATGTGCCCGATCCTTTTCCTATTCTTTTCTTACGTGAGGCGTTTATAACTGATGGTTTTGCACGTTCTTCTGGTGTCATGGAATGAATAATGGCTTCAATAGGCTTAAAAGCGTCATCATCAATCTCCACATCTTTCAGCATTTTTCCTGCGCCCGGGATCATCCCCATAAGGTCTTTCATAGATCCCATCTTCTTGATCTGCTGAAGCTGGTTCAAAAAGTCATCAAACCCAAATTCATTCTTGGCTATCTTCTTCTGAAGTTTTCTCGCTTCTTCTTCATCATATTGCTCCTGCGCTCTTTCAACAAGAGACACAACGTCTCCCATTCCGAGGATACGGTCGGCCATACGCGAAGGATAGAAAACATCAATCGCATCCATCTTCTCACCCGTACCAATAAATTTGATTGGCTTGTTTACTACAGACTTAATTGAGATCGCAGCTCCACCACGGGTATCCCCGTCAAGTTTGGTAAGGATAACCCCGTCAAAATTGAGTCGGTCGTTGAAAGCTTTGGCAGTATTCACTGCATCCTGCCCTGTCATCGAATCCACTACGAAAAGGGTCTCTTGTGGCTCGATTGCACTGTGAATATTTGCGATCTCGGTCATCATCGCTTCATCAACAGCAAGACGACCGGCGGTATCGATAATCACCACATTGTGACCGTTAGCTTTAGCATGAGCAATAGCGGCCTTTGAGATAGCAACAGGATCCTGATTTCCTTCATCACTAAATACCTCAACCCCTACCTGATCTCCAACTACGTGCAGCTGATTAATTGCTGCAGGACGGTACACATCACAAGCAACTAAAAGAGGGTTCTTAGACTTCTTGGTCTTTAAGTAATTTGCCAGCTTACCCGAAAAAGTGGTTTTACCACTCCCCTGAAGACCCGACATAAGAATCACCGATGGGTTCCCAGAAAGGTTGACACCTTCGGCATCTCCACCCATAAGCGTGGTAAGCTCGTCTTTTACCAGCTTTACCATCATTTGTCCCGGTTTTAGAGCGGTAAGAACGTCTTGCCCAAGTGCCTTTTCCTTTACCTTAGAAGTAAATTCTTTGGCAATTTTATAGTTCACATCGGCATCAACAAGGGCCCGCCTTACCTCTTTAAGAGTTTCGGCAACGTTAACCTCGGTAATCTGCCCATGTCCTTTGAGGACGTGTAATGCATTATCTAACTTATCACTTAAACTTTCGAACATATTCTCTCAGATTTAAATACTGCCGGGTTTTACAGGCAGTTGCAAATTTAATGATTTGAGGCTGAAGTGAAAACTTTCAACTTCACATCTGCTCCAAAAATGTCACTTTTCGGAAAAATTTTTTAAACATTTCTTCGGAAGGGGTCTCAAAAATGACATTTTTAACACCTCTTGTTTACTTCTTAACTCGTACTCTGCCTCTAGTCTCGATACATTTTACTTTCGCTGCCGCTAAGGGAAAACACTCAACCTGACGGCAATTCTAAACTCTTACTTCTAATTTAGTAATTCTAACTTCCCAATTCCCCTGCCTGTCTTCTCGATACAAATTTTCCCCAGCTTCCGCTCGTCAAAATTCACTCGAAGTGACGGCAGTGCCACGTTCGCACTTCTAAACTCGTATTTCCACCTTCGTACTTCGGTTTACATTCTCTCGGGCACCTGAATTCCCAGAAGTGCGAACGAAGATTTGATCACATCTCCCACGGCTTTTGACAGCTGCACCCTGAAGTTCTTTTCTGTCTCATCTTCGGTTCCCAAAATAGTCACATTTTGATAGAAGCTATTAAATTCCTTTACCAGCTCATAGGTATAATTGGCTATAAGCGCCGGACTGTGATTTTCGGCTGCAAGCTGAACAGTTTCGGGGTAAAGCTGAAGCTGTTTGATGAGTTGTTTTTCTTTTTCATTCAGGCTGTACTCAAAAATAGGATTTGAGTAATCAAATTCGGCTTTTCTGAGGATAGACTGGATTCGGGCGTAGGTGTACTGTATAAACGGGCCTGTATTTCCCTGGAAATCTACCGATTCTTCAGGATTAAAGAGTATTCGCTTCCGAGGATCTACCTTCAGAATATAATATTTTAAGGCTCCCAGGCCTATAATCCGATAGAGCTCTTCTTTTTCAGCTTCCGAATAGCCATCGAGTTTCCCCAGCTCTTCAGAAATATTTTTGGCGGTGGCTGTCATTTCTTCAATAAGATCATCGGCATCTACCACGGTGCCTTCGCGGCTTTTCATTTTTCCACTAGGAAGATCTACCATTCCGTAGCTCAAATGGTAAAGATTTTCGGCCCATTCGTATCCCAATTTCTTAAGGATCAAAAAGAGCACTTTGAAGTGATAATCCTGCTCATTCCCCACGGTGTAAACCATCCCGTTGATATGGTAATCTTTTACACGCTGTATGGCAGTACCAATATCCTGTGTCATGTAAACCGCCGTACCGTCGCTTCGCAACACGATCTTTTCATCGAGGCCTTCATCGGTAAGGTCTATCCATACGCTGCCGTCATCCTTTCGGTAAAAAATGCCTTTTTCAAGACCTTCGGCAACTACGTTTTTACCGAGCAGGTAAGTGTTGCTTTCGTAGTAATTCTTATCAAAATCGACTCCCAGTTTAGCGTAAGTTTCTTCAAAACCGTCGTATACCCACTGGTTCATGGTCTTCCAAAGCTCAACAACTTGGGCATCGCCGGCTTCCCATTTCCGCAACATTTCCTGGGCATCTTTTAAAATAGGAGCTTCAGCTTTTGCCTCATCTTCGGTCTTTCCCTGGGCCTGCAAATAAGAAACCTCCTCTTTGTAAGCCTTATCGAACTTCACGTAGTAGTTTCCTACTAACTTATCCCCTTTTAGACCTGTTGACTCAGGCGTTTCATCATTTCCAAATCTTTGCCACGCGAGCATAGACTTACAAATATGAATTCCGCGGTCATTGATGATCTGGGTTTTGTAAACTTTTTTTCCTGAAGCCTTCAGGATTTCAGAAACTGAATACCCCAAAAGGTTATTTCTGATGTGTCCTAAATGCAGTGGTTTATTGGTGTTTGGCGATGAATATTCTACCATAATAGATTCCTCACCTACAGCAGCTTTTCCGAAGTCAGGGTCATCTTTTACTTTTCCGAAGAAATTGAGATAGTAAGCATCGGCCAGGACAATATTCAAAAACCCCTGAACAACGTTGAACTTTTCGATCTCCTGGTTATGGGCAACCAGGTAATCACCTATGGCCTCCCCAAGCTTTACAGGACTGGTTTTTATTTGCCTCAACATAGGAAATGTGACCAGGGTGATGTCACCTTCAAAGTCCTTTCGGGTAGGTTGAAACTCAACCGTCTCCAACGTTACATTAAAAATATTGCTAACCGCTTCTTTTACCTGTGCGGCGAGTACGTCCTGAACATTCATGTCTTTTATTTTTTTTACCTGCAGGCTTCTACAGGAAGTGGCAAAGATAACAGAATTTTGAGGTTGTATAAAGGGTTTGAGCGCAAATGCTTACCTTTAGAAAAAAAGAAAATGCTACTGAATATTTCCCGTGATTTTGCTGACAAGAGAGAAGAGATCAATGAACTGGTGGGCAAGCCTTTCACCCTCGAGGAAAGACAGGAGCTAAAAAAAACCAGCTTTAACGAACTGCCTGTAACTGCGGCCAGCATAGAAATTTATAACCTGCTCGTTTTAAATGAAGGCCAGGCACAGAATCACTGCAATATTGAGATGCGGCCAAAAGGAGTATTAATAAGCTTTAGAGCTGCCGGCGAAACTTATTCACTGGTAATTCCTTTTTTTAAGCTGAAGATTTACAAAGGTCGCGCTGAAGAATATTCATTTTACAAAGACCAGTATTTTATTAAAATTCATGCCGGCGCCGGTCAAACCGAAGTACATAGTTTTATCAAAAAATTGCGTCACTACAAGGCAGATAAAGCTTTACCAAGAATAGAAGACCAGGAATAAGACGCATCAAAAAAGCCCTTTTTGAAAGGGCTTGTAGTTTTATTTCTTCGGAAGAAAAATTTCGGCCAGCATACACCGGGCACTGCCGCCCCCACAGGTTTCTATGGTGGTAAGGTCACTGCTCAAGATCTCACAATGCTTTTCAATAGCTGCAATTTGAACCGGAAGCAGGCTTTTTCTTGCCGCCTCACTCATTACCAGGTATTTTTTTTCATCCCTGCCCTGCACCTGCAACATATTGCCGGCATAATGATGTAATTGCGCTTCAGAAATCTCTATGATCTGCTTCCCATCAGATTTTAAATGTTTTACCACATTTTTGCGCTCTTTAGGGTCGTCGATACTATCAAGGCAAATTACCGCGAAATTTTCGGCCAGGCACATCATCACATTGGTGTGATAGATAGGCATCCTGCGACCATCTACATCCTGATAGGCATTAAAAATTACCGGGGTAAGTTCAAAATCCTCACAAAATTCAATTAGCAATTCTTCATTGGCACGGGGTGAGAGCGCACAATAAGCCTTTTCATTGATCCTGTCAAGAATAAGCACACCGGTAGATTCCAGAAAAAGCTCTTCCTCCTCGGCGCTTGTATAGTCAATAACCTCTTTAATGAGAAAGCCCTCTGCTTCAATTTTATCAAAGACTTCAGCCCGTCGTTCCCTTCTGCGGTTTTCAGCAAAAAGAGGATAGATGGCTGCCGTAGCATCTTCGTGAAAAGTGACCCAGTTGTTTGGGAAGATCGAATCGGGTGTGTCGAGTTTTTTATCGTCATCTACCACGATAACATTCACGCCAACATTGCGGAGTTTTTCAACGAACGCATCAAATTCTTCCTGGGCTTTTTTATTGATCTGATCATTGTCGAGATGCAGGCCTTCCTGGAAATAATTATTCACGGCGGTTTGCTCATTCATCCTGAAAGCCACCGGCCGCACCATTAATACAGTATCTGTAATTTGTTTCATGTACAATTAATCTCTTATAAGGGGCAGGGTTGAACAGCGCAACAAACCCTCTTGTTTTGCAATTTCGGCGTAGGGTACTTCTTCAACGGTAATTCCGTTTTCCCTAAGCCATATGTTGAGACGGGTGAAATTCCTTTCTGAAATCACCACATCTTCAGAAATAGAAAAGACATTCGAATTCATATCGTACATTTCCTGCCGGGTAATTTCAAAAATATTTTCTTTTCCGAAGAAATTTACCAGCCATTGATATTCTTCCGGATTCAGAAAACCAGCAGGATATAAAATTGCTTTGCCCCTTCCTACCGGCTGAAAACAGCAATCCAGATGTAGAGCATTATCTCGTGCCTCGGTATTTGATTTTCTCAGGTTAAATGACCGCACTTTTTTATTGGGGAACATCTTCCTGATGTGCTCTACTCCCTTTAGATTGGTTCGCGCAGTGATAAACTGGGGATAATCTTCGCCATAATAAGCACCTATAAAAAGATGATCGTTATAAAGCATCACGTCTCCCCCTTCTACATGAACATCTTCGGGCAGCTCAATCACCTTATTGGGGTCAATCTGGTCAATAACATATTGAATGGCCTCAATTTCCTCTTCACGGTCTGGGAGAATGTTGGCCTTTATAAACACGTCATCAATCACAAAAGCTATATCACGTGTAAAGATCTGGTTGAGATCTTTTACGAGATTTGGACGAAAAACCTGAACATCATATTTTTCCAATACCTCCCGCACAGCTTCCATTTCCTTCACAATATCTTCTTCTAAAGGGTAGGTGCCGGCCATGATATGCTCTGCCGATTTTGGATCGTAGGCATTCTCATATTCGGGTGTAGGCCCCGGGCTCTCTGCAGTCCCAAGGATCACCGCTCTAAGACGGGAAGTCTCATTTTTAATATTTAGCTTCATCATAAACTCCCAATTTGGCTGCAAATATAAGAAAAGGAATACTCCTCTATAAATGCATAAAATCTTTATTTACAGCACTTTTTTATAAAATTATTTTCTACGGAAGGATTTACTCCGGGTATCTCTGTGAGTGAGAAAATTAGATTTACCTGGCACCTGAAAAAGAAAGAGGTCGTCTAAAAAGTAATTTTTAGGCGGCTTTTTTGTTGGTAGATATTTAAAGGAGTGGTTTTTTCACCTGAGTCCCTTTGATCGAGTTTTAAAAAAACAGTTAGTACATCCTTCTCTAGGCTATACTGAACTTCTTTAAGTTGTGTGCCATGGCTATTAGCCCTATTTCGGTGGTTACTTTCTCCATTCCCCGTAGCATAAACCGCTTGAAGCCCATATTTTGCTTAATATTTCCAAAGACTGCCTCTACATCCCAGCATCTTCGCTTACGATGTGCTACTCCCTCTTCACTTAGGAGCAGGTTTTTTGCTTTGTCTTTCAGGCGGATCAGGTTGTGGTTGCGTTCAATGATCCTATTTCCCTTTGCCTTATGGCAACTGCCCCGCAGTGGACAGCCATGGCAGCTTTGAGCCTGATAGCGGTGGATTTC